>WBZP01000141.1_pt1 | contig 105034 bp, 104 predicted proteins | sample 5204301 | NCBI WGS metagenome assembly WBZP01 (sample SAMN12412401, study PRJNA552823) | activated sludge metagenome | isolation source: activated sludge from nitrification reactor of wastewater treatment plant... | place: USA: Pennsylvania | collected 2017 | reverse complement strand
CCATGGAAACCAGCGATGAATGGGAGACCGGAAAAGTGTATCTGTCCATGACACCCTAATCGCTGTCCGGCAGCTGCCGTTGCCGAGGAGCGCCCCCAAAAGTACAGAAGAGATGTTGACTAATCATTGCGCGTACTGTTCAGCTACAAGAAAGCTAGTTTACTGCTATTTAACCTTTGGCTCTAATAAAAAACCTTCTTCTCACTCACCCTCAATTCCTATATTGAGATAGTACCTAAATTTAGGGGTACATTTACCGATTGTTCAGCCTACACTTTACTATCTATTATAGGCAAATTTCTATACAACGTTCTTCGCCATTTCCCGGTACAAAGCTGAATACCGCAACCAATACCAGCGCGTGCGATTATTATTTTTGATCAGTGACGCTGATCTATGCTACGCCGGGCAATAAAAAATTGAAGGCCTATGGCCTTCAATTTACGCTGCTCGTACTTCAAATTGGTTGTAGTGGTACCCCCAGCGGGATTCGAACCCGCGATCTACACCTTGAAAGGGTGTTGTCCTGGGCCGCTAGACGATGGGGGCCAGCGACCCGGCTATTATAGCAGGGAAACGCCAAATTGCCAACCACCAGCAAAAACATTTCTGTTGCACATGGTGCAATGAACGTAGCGGACACAGCTTGACGCTCTGTAACTCCCAAGACTATAATAGTGGCGCTCGGTTCAGGGTAGTGCGCCACCACGGCATGCTGCCAATGTACAAGCAGGAAGATAACTTGTTGGCACTTGTTATCGTTCTATTAATAGACACTGTTTTGTACTGGTGATTTAGGAGACGACATGGCAGCACAAAATCTTCGCGTCCCTGGCCCTACGCCCATGCCCGAGTCGGTGCGCGCTGCTCTTGCCAACCAAATGATCAATCATCGCGGCTCGGAGTTTAAGCTGTTGCTCGGCGAGGTACGTGCGCGTTTAGCAAGTATTTTTGCCACACAAAATGAAATCTTGTGTTTCACCGCTTCGGGCACGGGTGGCCTCGAGGCCGCAATTGTAAATTTGTTCTCGCCCGGCGACCGCGCCCTGATGGTGGTTGGCGGGTTCTTTGGCGAACGCGCCACCGCAATTGCCCAGGCGTTTGGTGTACAAACGGTACGGCTTGAGCATTCGTGGGGGAGCGCATGCAGCCCAACAGCGCTGCGTGATGCCCTGCGTGCTAACCCCGATGTAAAGGTGGTGTACCTTACTCATAACGAAACATCGACGGCCGTTACCAACCCAATTGGCCGCCTCGCCCAGGTCATCCACGAAGAAAGCAATGCACTGATTCTCGTTGACTCCGTGAGTGGGATTGGCGCGCTGCCATTTGAAACCGATGCCTGGGGCATTGATGTGGTTGTTTCTGCTTCGCAAAAAGCCTTTGGCTGCCCACCAGGGTTAGCCATGCTTAGCGTTAGCCCGCGCGCCTGGGAAGCCGTTAGCCGCTCGCGGATGCCACGCTATTATTGGGATTTCCAGCGTCTGCGCATGGCGCATAACGAGGGCAGCACGCCCTATACACCTACGGTATCGGTTTTTTATGGCCTGAGTGCCGCGCTTGATCTGATGGAGCGCGAGGGCGCGCCCGCACGCATTCTGCGCCACCAGCGGGCTGGCGACTTGGTGCGGAATGCGGTGCTCGATATGGGCTTAGGGTTATTTGCCGACCCGCCGCATAATTCAAACGTTGTAACCGCAATTACTATGCCCGAGGGTGTTTCGCCCAAAGATGTGCGCGATGAGCTGCGCGCGCGCTATAATACCGTAGTTGCCGGTGGGCAAGAGCGGCTAAAAGACAGCATTATTCGCATTGGACACCTCGGCTTTTTCAGTGAAGAAGACCTGACGACGACGCTTGAACAACTTGACACCGTTACAAAAGCGCTCGTGCGTGGATAAATAGTCCAGGGCACACCGGCACGGTGCCGCGTGTTGCTCGCAGCGTTGCTGGCTGAACGTATTGCATTGCAGGTTGAGGTGCACTGCACCCAAGCAGGCTATGCAATACGCTCTTTTATTTTTAACGTATGGTTGCAAGCGCCTTATACGAATAGCGAGCGATGCACCTACAACGACCGGAGGTTGAGCAGGTTATGGATCGAATTCTGGTGACAGAGTCAATTGCCGACGAGGGGTTGGCTGCTCTCAAGGCGGTAGCCCAGGTTGATGTCCGTACCGACCTGGACAAGGCCGCGCTTTTAGCTGTTCTACCCGAATATGATGCGCTGGTTGTGCGCAGCGGTACGAAAGTGACTGCCGAGGTACTTGAGGCAGGTACCCGGCTGCGCGTAGTGGGGCGGGCGGGCACTGGCGTCGATAATATCGACGTAGATGCGGCCACCCGTCGTGGCATTATTGTGGTGAATGCGCCAGCTTCAAATAGCGTGGCCGTTGCCGAATTAACAGTTGGTATGATCCTGGCGTTGGCCCGCCAGATTCCCCATGCGCATGCCTCGCTCCAGGGTGGCAAGTGGGAACGCAACAAGTTTATGGGCTTTGAAGTGCGCGGTAAAACGCTTGGACTGGTAGGACTGGGCCGCATTGGTGCCGAGGTTGCTCGCCGTGCACGCGGCCTCGAAATGGAAGTGCTGGCCTACGATCCGGTTGTATCGACCGACCGGGCCGCGCAGATTGGCGTTACGCTCGCCACGCTCGATGAAGTGCTGGCCCAGAGCGATTTTCTCTCGCTGCATGTGCCGATGATTGAATCAACGCGCAATTTGATCAATGCGACGCGGCTGGCCCAGATGAAACCCACGGCTTATATCATTAATGCGGCACGCGGCGGCATTGTTGATGAGGCAGCGCTGGCCGATGCACTTGAGCGGCGCACAATTGCAGGCGCGGCCTTCGATGTGTTTACTAAAGAGCCGCCAACCGATAATCCACTGCTTGGGCACCCTCGTGTTATTACCCTTCCCCACCTCGGTGCCTCGACGGTTGAGGCGCAGATGCTCACCGGCGTGGATGTGGCCGAGGGTGTTATCGACGCGCTGCGCGGCGCAACCCCGCGCTACGCCGTCAATGCGCCTTTTGTCGCACCCGAAGAATGGAATGTACTGGCACCCTATATTGCGCTGGGCCGCAAACTCGGCGCGCTCTGTACCAGCCTGGTCACCGAGCCAGTGCGGACGTATGAGTTTGAATACCTGGGCGAACTGGGCGATGTATCGAAGGCCCCGGTGCGGCTGGCCTTGCTGCAAGGTCTGCTTGATGGCGTTTGCGAGCAGCGCGTGACGCCCGTGAATGCCCCGCTGTTGGCACGCGAGCGCGGCCTGAAATATAACGAGCATTCTTCATCTGAAGCCGAAAACTATGCTGGCTTGCTTGTGCTGCGCGCGGTAGCCTCCGATGGGCCGCATGAGTTTGCAGGCACAGTACTGCGCGACGAGGCGCATATTGTCGAAGTCGATGGCTACTGGGTCGATTTTGTACCGAGCGGCGCGCTGATGTTCACCTATCATCGCGACCGGCCAGGCATGATTGGCCGGGTAGGCATGCTGCTCGGGGCCGCCGATGTCAATATTTCGGGCATGTACGTGGGCCGCCTGGCACCGCGTGAGCAAGCTATGATGGTGTTAACGCTCGATGACGAGGTGCCTGAGGCAGTGCTCGACCAGATTCATGCCGAGCACGATATTCAGCGCGCCGTTGCGGTTGTGCTCTAACCCACAGCCCATCGTTTCGTTAGAAGGTCGGGTACGCGCGTGCCCGGCCTTTTTGCATGCCCGATTCCACACAGCATCATCACCTGAAATACCGCTTACAATATGGCCAAACTTCATAGCGCAGCGAGCAGCAAGAGCAGCCAGGCGGCAGCCACACTAGCGCGTGCTTATGCAGTTTAGACGGCAGTTTTGATGGTGGTACGCAGGCTCAACGGCAAAATAAAGAAAGAAGAGGAATGCAATGCAGCAAGAACAGCCAAATGCGCCAGGCGACGAGCGTTTTGCACAGCTGTGTACGCTAGCGATGCAGGAGATGGAACGGCTAGCGGTGCCTGGCGTAGCCATTGGCGTGCTTGATGGCGCACATCAATATATGGCCGGCCTGGGGGTCACCAGCATCGACAATCCACTTGCGGTGGATGCCGATACCCTCTTTCAGATCGGCTCGACCACCAAAACCGTCACTGCAACCATTGCGATGCGTCTGGCTGAACAAGGGGCGCTGAGCCTTGATGAGCCGGTACGCGCCTATGTGCCCGAGCTACGCCTGGCCGATACCGATGTCACTGATCATGTGACGCTACGGCACCTCTTCAACCACACCGGCGGCTGGGCCGGCGACTACTTCGACGACCTGGGTAATGGCGACGACGCGCTTGCCCGCATCGTTGAACGTATGGCAGCACTGCCGCAACTTACACCGCTGGGTACGATCTGGTCGTATAACAATGCTGGCTTCTACCTGGCGGGGCGCGTGATCGAGCGGGTGACAGGGTTAACCTACGAGCAGGCTGCGCACGATCTGGTGCTGGCCCCGCTGGGCATGAATCGCTCGTTCTTCTTCCCCGCCGATGTGATGACGTATCGCTTTGTGGTGGGTCACGAGAATAGCTACCCACCTGCTGCACCTTCTGCGAAGATCGCCCGGCCCTGGCCTTTGGCGCGGGCAGCCCATCCGGCGGGTGGTATCAGCTCAACCGTGCGCGACCAGCTGCGCTATGCACGCTTTCATATGGGCAACGGAACAGCAGAGGATGGCACGCGCCTGCTCAGCGCGGCGTCGCTGGCAGCCATGCGTCAGCCGAGTGTAGCCGCTGCCAATGGCGAACAGATGGGTATTACCTGGTTCCTGCATACTCAGGGCGGCGTGCAACTGGCGCGCCATGGCGGCGCAACCAAAGGCCAGATGTCGGCGTTTGTTCTGGCTCCCACACAACAATTTGCCATCACTGTCCTCACAAATGCGGCACGCGGCGGCGAGTTACATCAGGCAATTGTAAGCCGGGCGCTGCAGATTTACCTGGGCATTACGGAACAGCCACCCACACCGCTCGCACGTAACGCTGCCGAGCTAACGCCATACATTGGCCGCTACACCGCGTTGCTGGCCGATTGCGAGCTGCGGCTAGAGGGCGAAACTATGATGATGGACTATATACCGCGTGGCGGCTTCCCAGCGAAAGATTCACCGCCTGCACCTGCGCCGCCGCCAGTACGGGTGGCGTTCTGTGGCGATGATGCGATCATCGCGCTCGACGAGCCATTTCGCAATACGCGCGGCGAATTTCTGCGCGATACAGCAGGCGCAATTGCCTGGTTGCGCATTGGTGGGCGCATCCAGCGCCGCGAGCCATAGGCAAATGGCTATGCCAGCTTAAGATCGTGGTGGAGCGCCCGCACGACGGCGTCGATCTCTGGCTCGGGCAGCACAAATGAAAGGTGTGCCGAGGTAGCACCCTGCGCCAGCGCCAGCACATGCGCGCCCACCCGCCCAAGGGTTGCCAGCGTTTGCGGTGCCAGGCCGCTATTGCGGGCAGCGCTGATTACTGCCACCAACCCAATCGGCAATGTGAACGAAATATCGCGTAGCATAGCCGCATTCTGCTCGCCGCTGAACGCCGCCACCAGGCAATCGCGCGCAAATGCAGCATCGACTGTACGCACGGTGACGATCAGGCTGCGCTCGCTAAAGCTTTGCGCAAAGTTGAGAACTTCGACGCCGCTACTTGAGAGATGTGCAAGCGCCCGCGCCGCCAGCTCGGGCGACCAGGTGCTGGTAGTGCCTGGCTGCGCGGCCACCCCAAGCAAGCTCAGGCCGCGCGCCGAAATGATGGTATGTGCGGCGCGGGCGCTAGGCTGCGAGCTGGGTAGCACGCGCGTGCCTGGGTGCTGCGGGCGCAGCACATTCCGAATCGACAGCGGAATGCTCTGCTCAATCAGTGGGGTCAGTGTACGCGGGTGCAAAATTTCAGGCCCGAAGGTAGCAATGTCGGCGGCCTCGGCATACGAAAGCTCGGCGAGGGTGCGCGCTTCGGGAACAATCTTCGGGTCGGCAGTGAGGATGCCATCTACATCAGTCCAGATACATATCTCATCGGCACCAAGCGCTGCGCCAATCAGCGTAGCCGAATAATCGCCGCCGCCGCGCCCAAGCGTGGTTACATTCCCTTCGCGCGTGGCACCAATATAGCCAGTAATCACCGGAACAATGCGTGATTGCAGCAGAGCACGTAGCCGCACCCGGATACGCTCGGATGATTCCTGGGGGAAGGGCCAGGCCGCCCCGTAGTGGTTATCGGTCACAATCAGCTCGGCTGCATCCACGGTGCGCGCCGACACCCCGGCGTGGCGCAAGGCAGTAGCCACTAGGTGGGTGGCAAAACGTTCACCTAAAGCCGCAACGGTATCGATACTACGCGGTGAATGCTCGCCTAACGTTGCAATCGAGCGTGTATAGCGATCAAACACTTTAAGCAGCTCGGCCCATTCACGGTAGAGCGTTTCGCGTTCCCATTGGTCGCTCACCAGCCTCTCGGCCAGCGTGCGGTGGCGGCTCCACAGCTCGCGGCGCACATCCTCAACTACAGCATCGGCACCGTTTGCCGCGCTACGGGCTGCGTTAATCAGTTTATCGGTAATGCCGCCAATTGCTGCACATACCACGATCAATGGTTCGCCATCGTCGTGGGCATCGCGCACAATTTGCGCCATCTCGCGTAGGCGCACGGCGTCGCTCACCGACACCACACCAAATTTCATCACACGCATGGCGCTGCCTTTGATTATCGGCTGTATGCGATTAAAAAACGCCGTGCCCGGAAAGCGAGTAGCTTACCCCGTGCCTCGGCGCCGCGGTGGTTTGTTCACATGTACGTTAGCCGATACGTCTGGCGCGTGGGCTGGAGCGCATCCTCAAACTGGGCTACACGCCCCTGCTACCCTACTGGCGGGGCAGGTGGGCGGGGCAGTAAACCCGCAGCTTCAACTACCATTGGGATCGCTTTTGTCCACCCTACCGACATAATATGCACGCCACGCACGCCCTCAATCGCCAGCATGTCCTGCGTTAGCTCGGCTGCAATGCGGATACCTTCCTGCTCGGCATCAGCCGCGCCAGCCATCCGCTCAACTACCCAATCGGGCACACGCGAGCCGGGCAAATGGTCACGCAAGAAGTGCGCCGATTGGGCCGAACGAATCACCATGACGCCAGCAAGAATATGCGCCTGCTGATGCAAGCCAAGCGTGCGCGCATCGGCCATCCATTGCCGAAACCGGTCGAGGTCGAAGATGATCTGCGTTTGAATAAACTCGGCACCGCTTTGAATTTTTCGCTCAAGTCGGGCGATCTTTTCAATATTCGGGTTAGCCACACCGCCCACAAAAAAATGCGGTGCATCGCTGAGGGGCGTACCCGACTGGAAGGTGCCAGCATCGCGCATGGTACGCAGGGTGCGAATGAGCTGAAATGAATTGAGATCGAGCACATTCTTTGTATCCGGATGATCGCCGATTTTCGGATGATCGCCCGTCATACACAAGAAATTAGGCACGCCGCAGGCAGCGCCGCTCAGCACATCGGCCTGAAGCGCGATCCGATTACGATGCTGGCAGGTCATCTGCACGATTGTTTCGATGCCGAGCTGCTGCACCAAAATGCCAGCCCCCAATGCCGACATACGGCCAATGCCGCGCTGATTATCGGTCAGATTCAGCGCATCAACATGACCACTCATCGCCAGGGCCAGTCGTTCGAGCGTAGCGCGTGCTGCGCCCTTTGGCGGCGCAAGCTCGCCAGTAACCACAACCTGACCGGCATCTAAGCGACGTTGAAGAAGACTATATGTTGGCATACCCTCTACATGGCATATCAAAGCCCCTCATCAGCACTCGGCGATGAGAGGCTACGGTACCCTTCTAAGCGCGCACAAACAGCAGAGCTGATTGGCCGGGAGTATAGCACGCTGAGTCGGCACTGTCAATGGATAGCCCCCCTATCTTATAGGGTTCCCTTGCGGTATAATTTATAGATAGTGTCTATATCAGGCGTCGGCAACAACCCACAACGTTATCAACAACCGAGAGACCATATGCATAGTGAGCAATTTAGCTGGAATAAACATCATGGATGGCAACCGAATCTACCGCAAACAGTCGGTGCAAAGGCCCAACTTGTACTCGTATTTGGGAGCTGTTGCCAGCTTACGGCACCTGGCTCACTTGCTGCCCTGCGTGAAGCATACCCACAAGCCCGATTGTTTGGCTGCTCAACCGCCGATGGCATCCAAGGTGAACGTGTTATGAGCAATTCGCTCACCGCTACGGCCATTACCTTCGACCATACCCAGGTTCAACTTGCGCAGGTTGAGATTAACACAAGTAGCGAGAGCTTCCAAGCTGGTGCCCAGCTTGGGCAGCAATTGAATCATCCTGATCTGACACACGTGTTTGTACTCTCCGACGGCCTGATGATCAATGGTAGCGCGCTTATCCAAGGGCTAGCAAGCCACCTACCCGCGCATGTTCCCGTCACCGGGGGGCTTGCAGGCGATGGCGAGCGGTTTCAGTCTACACTCGTGCTCGCTGGTAACACGCTCAAACCCGGCCTGGTGGCAGCGGTAGGATTTTATGGGCAGCGCCTTAAAGTTGGCTATGGCTCATTAGGCGGCTGGAAACCCTTTGGCCCTGAGCGCCTGATTACCCGTTCAAAAGGTAATGTGCTGTACGAGCTCGATGGTAAATCGGCGCTTGCATTATATAAACATTACCTGGGCGAACATGCGCGTGGGCTACCCGCCACAGCACTGCTTTTCCCCCTGAGTCTGCGCACCAGCCCGGATGAAACTGGCGTGGTGCGAACCATCCTTTCAATCGACGAAGCTACGCAAAGCCTGACCTTCGCTGGCGACATGCCCGAAGGAACCTATGCGCGCCTGATGATGTCGAACTGCGATCGATTGATTGACGGCGCTATCGGTGCCGCAAAAACAAGTTACTTCGCCCTGGGCAACACGCCGCCTGAGCTTGCCATCCTGATCAGCTGCTTCGGGCGGAAACTGGTGCTCAAGCAGCGCGTAGAAGAAGAGATCGAGAGTGTGTACGAGATCTTCGGCCAGCGTACTGTGCTCACCGGCTTCTATTCCTATGGTGAAATCTCGCCATTTTCACAACACACCAGCTGCGAACTCCACAATCAAACCATGACAATCACGACGTTCACCGAGGTATAAATGGGCCAGCCACAGCATAGCTTACTTACGCGCCAGCTGAAACGGTATTTTGGCGATACGCAAGCGCCAACAAGCATTGCGCCCGAATTTATTGCAGCAGTAAACGAAGCCTACCAGCAGTTCGACAACGATTATCGCTTGCTTGAGCGCTCGCTTGAATTAACCTCGCAGGAGCTGCGGCATGCTAATTCTGAAATGCGCGCCGTCTTCGAGCGGCTTGTCAATAGCAGTCCCGACGGTATTCTCGCCTTCGACACCGAGTATCGTTACCTGGTGTGGAACCCGAGTGTTGAGCGCATTTTCGGCCTGCGCGCCACCGAGGCGCTGGGTCGGCAGGCCACCGACATTTTCCCTGACTTCGTGATTAATGGCGAAGAAACCTTTTACACAGCTGCGCTCAATGGGTATTCTACCGTGGCCGCCGACCGTTCATATATTCTGCCAGGCAGTAACGAGCAAGCCTTCTTCGAGGGCTACTATTCGCCGCTATTTAATGAAGCTGGCACGATCATTGGCGGGCTAGCGGTTATTCGCGATATTACCGAGCGTAAACGCTTTGAAAGCGAGCTGCAGCGGGCAAAAGAGGAAGCCGAAGCCGCTTCGCGCGCAAAAACAAGCTTTCTGGCGAACATGAGCCACGAGCTACGTACCCCGCTCACGGCAATCATCGGCTATAGCGAGCTGCTGCTATATAGCTCGGCTAAACGAAATTTCGCCGAAACATTTGAAGACATTAACAAAATCCTTGGTGCCAGTAAGCACCTGCTAGCCTTGATCAACGATGTGCTCGATCTCTCGAAAATTGAGGCTGGGCGCATCGAGCTGTATGCGCAAACCTTCAGCCTCACCGCCTTGCTTGAGGGAGTGCTGATAAATATTGCGCCATTGGCTGAAAAGAATAATAACCAGCTCCAGATCGAGCTACCTCGTAGACTGGGCTTTATGCACACCGATCAGACCAAGCTGCGCCAGACGCTCCTCAACTTGCTTGGGAACGCCTGCAAGTTTACGCATAGTGGTAGCATTATTATGACCGTTTCGCGCGAAATGCGCGAAGGGGTCGATTGGGTGATATTTACCATTACTGACACAGGTATTGGCATTGGGGCCGAGCAGTTCGGGTATTTATTCCAACCATTTGTGCAGGGCGATGCCTCGACCACGCGGCGCTATGGTGGTACTGGCCTTGGCCTGGCGATTAGCAGGCGCTTCTGCCAGGCGATGGGCGGCGACATCGACGTGAATAGCGAGGCCGGGGAAGGTTCTACCTTTATTGTGCGCCTGCCTGCATATCTCCCCAACACCTAGCGTGCGATTGATGCCCGGGCCAAGCTAGAGGACATGCACCGGGTCGACATCAAGCATCCAGCCGGGTGGAAGGTGGAGCGCATTGAGCAGCGGAGCGGGGTTTTCGGCACGTAGCAGCACATGCCAGCGGAAGCGGTTGCGCTGCTGGTGAAAGAAGGCCGGTGCCGGGCCGATGATGCTCCAGCTGCCTAGATCGAGGCCAGCCGCCATCCGCGCAATCTCCTCAGCTAGTTCGCGGGCGGCCCGCTCAGCGCGGGCATCGCTGCCGCTGGTATGCAGAAACCGCACCAGGCGGCTGTAGGGCGGGTAGCCTGCCTGGCGGCGAAACGCGATTTCCTGCGCGAAAAATGTAGCATAATCGTGCTCTTGCGCGGCCAGCAGGGCATAATGCTCAGGCGCATAGGTTTGCAGCACCACCTGCGCACCCGTATTACGCCGGCCTGCTCGGCCCGCTACCTGTGTCAGCAGCTGAAAGGTGCGCTCACCGGCACGGAAATCGGGCAGGTGTAGTCCAGTATCGGCGGCCACCACCCCCACCACCGAAACCAGCGGTAGATCAAGCCCCTTGGCAATCATCTGCGTGCCCACCAGCACATCGGCCTCGTGTCGCAAAAAATGGTCGAGCATACGCCCGTGGTCGCCCTTACGGCTCACGCTATCGCGATCCCAGCGCAGCGTGCGCGTGCCGGGAAAGAGCAGCTCGACTTCCTCAACTACGCGCTGCGTGCCTACACCAAACGACTTGATGCGCGGGCTCCAACAGGCTGGGCACAGCCCCGGCACTAGCTCGCGGTGGTTGCACGAATGACAGACCAGCAAGTTGCCGCTAAGCTGCTGATCAAGCACTGAAGCCGCGTTCTGGCCTAATTCGCGCCGCCCGCCATCAACCACATTGTCGTAGTGCATAATCAGCGGCGTCGCACAGTTCGGGCAGGCGATCACATGCCCACAATCGCGGCACATAATAAATGCCGCCGCACCACGCCGATTGAGGAACAGAATCGCCTGCTCACCGCGCTCAAGCGCGCCCGCCAGGGCACGTTGCAGCGGTCGGCTGAAGATCGAGCGGTTGCCGTGCTGCAATTCGTGCCGCATATCCACAATCTTCACAGGCGGCAGCGGTAGCGGCACCGAGCGCGGTAGCCCCTGGGCATCGCGGGCCATACCTACGCGCTCGCTCAGGGTGATGAGCTGCAAACCGCCCGCCCGAGCGGCGGCATAGCTTTCGACGCTTGGGGTAGCGCTGCCCAGGATAAGTACGCTGCCAGTGAGTGCGGCCAGCGTTTGCGCGGCATCGCGGGCGTGATAGCGCGGCGCGGCATCGTGCTTATACGAAGCTTCGTGCTCTTCATCAACAATAATCAGGCCGAGCTTGGGCAGTGGCGCAAACACCGCCGAGCGCGAGCCAATCGCCAGCATTGCCGCGCCGCTACGCAGCCGCCGCCACTCGTCGTAGCGCTCGCCCAGGCTCAGGCCGCTGTGCAGCACGGCGAGCTGGCCGGGGAAGCGCGCCGCAAAGCGGCGTACCAGCTGGGCGGTAAGTGCGATTTCGGGCACCAGCACCAGCGCCTGCCGCCCACGGCGCAGCGCCCGGCCAATCGCCCGCAGGTATAATTCGGTTTTGCCGCTGCCGGTAATGCCGTGAAGCAGCATGGAGGTTGCGGATTGGGAGTTGGGGGTTGATGGAAGAATGCGGCTGCCCAATTCCCGATACTCATCGCCCAATCCATCCATTGCGGCGGCAATTGGCTGCCAGGCATGCTCCTGGGCGGCGGTGAGCTGCGGCGGGATATCGGGCGGCACAGCATCGCCAGCCAGCGGGTTGCGCCGCACCTCGCGCTGGGTTAGCTCGATTAGGCCGCGCCGCTCAAGTGCGCGCAACGCAGTAAGATTTGTGCCGGTTTCAGCATAGAGCGCGCTCGCCGGGTAGAGCCGGGCTGGCTCGGGAACGGTCAGGTTCTGGCGGGTATGCAGAAATTCAAGCACGGCGCGCTGCCTGGGTGCGTGCTGCATTGTAGCTAGCGCTTGCTCAACCGTCGCCGCGTCAGCCAGCAGGCGCACCATACGCTCGTGCAGCGGGCGGGCGCGGGCGCGGCTCACGCTATTTCCGCGTGTGAGCAGACCGCGTTCGTACAGCGTAGAATAAATTTCGCGCAGCTCGGTATCGGTGCCGCGCAGCTGACCGCGTAGCTCGCGCTCGGTCTGCTCGCCACGTTGGCGCAACAGGTACAGCACAGCGCGCTCACGCTCAGGCAATGCCCCAAGCTCAGCAGCCATGCCTGCCGCCGATACGCGCCAGCTTGGTTCGGCTTGCTGCGCCACACCAGGTGGCAACATCAACGCCAATGCTTCGTACAGGGGGGCATGGTAATACTCGCTCACCCAGCGGGCCAGCCGCACCTGAGCGGGCGTAAGCGCGGCCTCGGGATCGGCAACATCCAGCAGGTCGCGTAGCACCGGCGCATCGGGCGCGAGCGGCGCATCGGGGTCGGGTCGCATCCGATCAAGCAGCGAGGGGCGCTCGGCAGTGCCATTGCCATCGCTTGCTAGCACCCACGCGCCATCGGCTTCCTGGCGGTACAGGTCGATGATGACACCCTGTACGCGCTGACGGCGCAGTGGTGCCCACACCAGCTGTCCCGCGCGCGCAAAGGCGTGCAGGCGCTGCGGAACACGGTAGGTAAACACCGGCTCGGTACCAGGGATGGTGGCGCGCACAGCCACATCGGCAAGCAGTTCGGATGGCATGGCGCAAGTGTAGCACGCGCCACGCGATGGGGCAAGGCGTAAACCTGCCAGCTACCCGCAGCGCTGCAATGGCCGCTTCCTCATGATTCAAGCGCAGCTGACAGGTTTATGATCGCCACAAATTACTTCAATGGCACCAGCTGCTTGAGGATCGGCAGCAGCTCAGGGCCAGGGCTTTGCACGGCCAGCAGCGTGCCATCCAGCTCGAACATCAGCCAATCGCGCTGGGTATCGCGCTCAGTTACGGTCCAGGCTTCTAGTGTGCGATTACCGATAGCGAGCTGCTGGCGCTCGCTGCGCAGCCAGGCATCATGTGCACGCAAATACGCCGCCGTCTCAGCTACCGGCCCCTGGAACAAACGCAGCTGTTGGAAGCCATTTACAGTTCGCACGCTATACACTGCCCGAAGTGCATACCCCTCCCTAAGCATAGTATCGAACACGCTATTCGGCATATTGCTCAACTCAAATACACTGGGAATACGCCCTGGCGGCGGGCCAACCTCCAGGCTCATCAGCGCAGCTTGTCTGCTGCCTGGCGCAAACCCAATCAGCGGCGAACGCGCCAGGCTCAGGGTATCGGTCAGTGTGGCCGAATGCGTTCCCGTACTATTCGCATCAGTTGAGGTCGATTCGTTATAGTGCAAGGTAATGGTTGCGGCGGGTGGCTGCTCACTCATCGCATCGCTGGGGAGTTGCGTCGCTGGCACCGTATCCTCATGCACGCGCTCCCACGACTCAAGCAGCGTGCCAGCCGCTGGCAGGCCCGCCCATACTTCGGTGCGAGTAGCACGCCCATCGGCACCCAGCGTAATCACGGTGGTGAGGGTGTCGGCGTCGAGGTCGGCCAGGAAGGGCGCAGCATCAGTAAGAGTACCCTCGCGCTGATCGCGCAAGAGCTTCGCATACTGCGACTGCGCGCACGAATGCTCGCGCCAACCAGTTTCGGCAATGGTAATACTACGCACACCGGCGGCGTCAGTCTCAAGCGTTGCGCCCGGGCAGCCGAGTGCGCGCAGGACGGTGCTTTGATCTTCGTTTGGCAGCACCCAGTGTATGGCATTTCCAAAAGTGTATTGCACCACGCGGCTAGCCAGCGCATCATAATCCCACTGGTCGCCTGGCGAACGATATTGCCGTGCCAGCAAGCGGCCGGCCTGGTCGCGCGTCAGCGAACCACTGATACGCTGGCCATTGGCAGTATCGCGCACCCAGTTTTCTTGCACGAGCTGCTCGGGCCAGCCGCCATACGGCGGGCGATGGTAAGGGTCGGTCAGCGGATCGGGCTGGTGCAGCTGGCGCTTGAACACATGCTCCACAAAATGGCGCACACTGCCCGCAGGTGGCGCGGGCGGGTCGGCGAGCGCACCAACCAGTGCCAGCCAGGCGGCATCGTGCGGGCGCGCCTCGATAAACAGCGGGGCTTGCTCCGCTAGCGCCGCCGTACTTGGCGGCCCTAAGCTTTGCAACACGGCCAGCAGCTCGGCGCGCGTATAGCCTAGCGCCACCACCTGCGTTATGATATTCTCTGGGAAGCTCGGTTGCGTCACCAGTGCACGATAACCCTGCCCAGGCAGTGCCTGCAAGTGAATATACACATCGCCTACCGTCAGCTCATCATTGCCGTTGGGCGTGAATAGCTGCGTACCATCGTTGCGCGTATTCAAAAATAGCTGGTGCTCGACCCCGAAATAGCCCAGCGTGAGCAAGCCAGACATATAGCCGATTTGTGCAAAGTCAGCGGGCGTATTATTGACCAACGCAATCGCTTGGGTGCCGGGCGGTAGCGTTTGGGGCATCTCAATACCGCCTATGCTTTGAACGAGATCAGCTGGCGCGACCAGCGTATTGGCACTGACTAAGGGCAGGCGCGCATTGCCCAGCGCACCGCGATCAACAAATGTGCCTACGCCATTCCAGGCGCTGCGCACATCGAAGGCGCGATTGGCGGGTTCGGCCTGGCTCATCGTCTCTTCGTTCACCAGTCGCCAGGTGGTGCGCGCCGATTGCTCGGTACCTGCCGCGCCAAACAGCTCGCGCACTTCGCGTAGCTGGCCGCTAGTTTCATCAATCGTCAGGAGTATGGTCACATGGCTGCTCGTTGCGTCGGGCGCATCGGGCGGCAGCGCCAGCGGACTGATGCCCGCAAAGCTCACCAACTGCAACAGCCGCCCATCGGCATCGCGTTGGCGGCCCCAGGTGCGCAGCTCGGCGTTGGTGGCCTGGCTCAGGTAGCGGCGCGGTAAGGCCCACGGCCCGCTGTGCAGCCGCATATCACGCATGTCGGCGCGCTGGCTGGCGCTAGCAGTAAAGCGCCCACGTAGCACCGACGGGATTGCACTGAATGGAAATAGCGAGTTAGCGTAGTTCTCGCTTACCGCATACCAGATCGAATCGGTGCCATCGGCTAGCTCGAATTCATACGGCCCGCCGCCAGTGTGATGCACTAGTTGCAGCCGGTGCCGCCCACCCGCCGTATCTTCCCACTGCTCAGCGTTCAGCTGCACGGCCAGGCCATCGGTGAAAAACCATTGGATGTCGTATTGTGCATGCCACACGCCGGTGGCATTGGTTGGCGGCGCATATAATTGCTCGGCAGCGCGAGCCACCAGCGCTCGCGGGTCGGCGGCGGATTGAAGGGCGGTGCTGCCGCCGGGCGTGGGCACCGTGCTGCGCGGCCATACTAAGAAGAGGATGAGCAGCACCACCGGCAGCGTTACCAGCGCGATTCGCACGCGTGGGCGGGCCAGCCACGCCATCCGCTCACCATCGCTTGGGGTGCGCGCCGCAGCATGCAAGCTGGCATCAAGCGCAGCAGGCAGGCGTACATCGCGCAATGCGCCGCGAAGCGTTTCTTCCACAGCGGTATGCAGCTGCGACCAGGCGAGATCGGCGGCGCGGCAGGCGCTACACAGCGCCAGGTGGCCGCGCACCGCTGGCGCCGCTAGGCGCGCCGGGTCGGCCAATGCCAGGGCTGCGCGTGTAAGGCGGCATGCTTCAGGCGGTTCCGGATCGGTCAGCAGCTCGGTGCGCTCGATTGGGGCGTGGGCTGCCAGCGCTAGCAGAGCATCGCGTAGCTGCTCGCGCACACCAGCTTCGTCGGTACCGAGCAGCGTGGCGATCTGGCGCGGCTCGAAGGCGCGCACATAGGCCAGGCCCAGCGCCACACGCGCCGGGCCTGGCAGCCGCGCAATTGCCGCTAGTAATGGCGCTTGTGCCGCCTGGGGCGATGGTGGTACCGCCCACCGAGGGAGACGGCGGAGCGCGCGCTCGGGCTTACTGGGCAACACTGTCAGCAGCGCCTGCACCAGCATCGATTCATCGGTCTGGTCAGCCAGCGCCAAGCGCCGCACCATCGCCAGCAATATGCGTTCAGCAGTACGTTCATCGCGGCCAAACACTAATGCCAGCCGATATACGTCATCGCCATAGCGCTGGAGCGCACGCTCAAGATCAGCGCCATTCGTTGCAGATACCACAGCCAACCTCATCGTCGCAGGGCTGAATAAACCTTATCACTGTATAAGACGAATGAGCGTGGGAGGTTGTTTTGGGGCGGGCGCAAGAAATGGCGCAAGCGCCAAAGATGTATGTGCTAATGGAATGGAAGCCGTGCTCAGGCACCGCGCTCGACGGCATGCTCGGGCTCATCGTGCCGCGCTGCATTGGCTGACGAACGCGGGTGCGCCTGCCCACGATAATACTGCCATGCGCGCGCATAGATCGCCTCGATCTCGGGGCCAGCTCGGTCGGATGATAGCTCGCGTTCGGCTTTCTGGCGGCCTAGCCGACCCAGGCGCTGTGCCCAATCGCGCTGATCAAGCGCCTGCCGCAAATTCACCGCCAGATCATCGACGCTGCCGAAGCGCGCATAAATTCCCAGGTCGCCCAGGTATTCGCGCGCAACCTCGGTATCGAAGGTTACTACTGGCAGCCCCATCGCCATATACTGCGGAATCTTGCCACTGCCCTCGGTTTCGCTCATTTTGGGCGCAACCGCTACGTCGCCCAAGGCCAGGTATTTGTGCGAATCGCGGTACATAATGCGCCCAGGCAGCGACACATGGTCGGCGATACCAAGCTGCTCGGCCAGGCGGCCATAGCGATCAACACCGGGGTAGCCCATAATCAGAAAATGGACATCGGGCATAGTTGGCAGCAGCTGCTGGGCCGCCGCCATGAGCGCGTCGATACCCTGGTACGGCGCGAGCACACCCAGGTACACAACAACGCGGTGGCCCGGCGGAATGCCCATCGCCGCCCGTAATGCGGCGCGCTCGGCCTGCCGCTCAGGCGTTTCGTGGAGCGGGCGGAAGCGCTCGGTATTGATGCCATCGATCACGGTATACAGCCGCTCGGCGGGAAAGCCAAACTCGTGGCGCAATAAATCGGCGGCATTGTCGCTAGACGTAATCAACGCATCGGCCTGCTTGTTAATCGCATATTCGAGGTGCCGTAGCACCTGGTACATCCGGCTGTCTTTACTGCCGAGAAAATGATGATCGAGCATTTCCGAGGTCATGCTACCCTGGAAATCAAACACCAGCGGCACGCGCAAAATGCGCTTCAGCACCGACCCAATCAGCGCACCTTCGTGTAGGTGGGCATGGATGATAGTTGGGCGCAAGCGCAGGCCCGTTTCCAGCGCGCGATACGACAGCGCAGCATCGAGGTAGATCTTGTGGCGCGAGGAACCAACCATTGCGCGCTTGAGCCAGGGCACGTCCCACGAGCGATGAATCTCGAAACCGGGCATGTCGTCGCCATTATGGTAGGTGGTAATAACGACGCGGTGCCCACGTTTCTGTAGCGCCCTCGCCTCCTGCCAAATGCGGATATGGCAGCCATAATCGGCGAAAAAGCTCGTCGGCGCGATCATGAGGATGGAATGCGGCAAACCCCGGCCCTCCGTCGCTGCATGCCCGTTATGCAGGCGCACCTATCAGCAGGCAGCAATAATCCTGGTTGGCATTCTACCGCAGCGGCGAAGGCGGCGCAACCTCCATACGCATCTTCAACTTCCGGCTATGACAACTGACGACGGATGACCGACGCGACGATAGCGGGCAGTTAGTAGACGGCGGTTGGTGGTTAGCCAAACCAGTAGAGGCATTGTTCGTCGTTAAAGGCAAGTATGCTCAAGCAGTGGAAGATAGATGCATGGCAGGTCGCCCGCCGCCGCGTAGCAATCGATTGATCAAAGGTTGCGCCAAGCGGCGCATTCGCGACTTAGAAGATTGGGAACGCGCGCCCACCAGCAAACCCAAAATCCATATATTCGCCCATCATCCGCCCCTGGTTTGTATTGGCGAGCCAGGTCAATTCCATCGGCCCGGCCAACTGCACCGGCACCAACCAGCTCGCGCCCCCATCGGTCGATTCCTCAGATGGCGTAAACCGCGACAGCATATTGGTATACGAATGCGGAAGGTGCAGCATCTTGTTGCTGCGCTCGCCCTTGCTGGCCCACGCTTACGCGCTACAGCTGGCGCGCATCCCCGGCATAGGCAGCATCGAGCAGCTCGACGATATGGCGCACGCGCATTGTGCTGCCGCGCCGCTGCAACCCGCCCGCAAGCTGCAAATGACAGCCAGGGTTGGCGGTTACTAGCACCTCAGCGTTGGTTGTCTGGGCATTATTCAGCTTACGCGCGCCGAGCTGGGCCGCCATTTCGGGCTGAGTTACGTTATAAATGCCTGCACTACCACAGCACAGCGACGATTCGGGCATTTCTTTCAGCACCAGGCGGGGAATGGCGCGCAGCAGCTTGCGCGGCTGGGCACTAATGCGCTGGGCATGCGCCAGATGGCACGGTTCCTGGTAGGTAACGGTTATTGGCAGCGGCTTGAGATCGCATGTATTCAGCTCGATTGCGGCCAGAAACTCACTAATATCTTTCACCTTGGCCGAAAACGCTGCCGCGCGCGCGGCCCACGCCGGGTCGTCGTGCAGCAGGTGCCCATATTCCTTCATCGTCGAGCCACAACCCGCTGCATTGACAATAATTGCATCCAGGCCCAGCCCCTCGAAGGCCGCAATATTGCGGCGTGCCAGCTCGCGGCCACCATCCATATCGCCACCATGCACATGCAATGCGCCGCAGCAGCCCTGGTCGGGCGGCAGAATCACTTCACAGCCATTTTTGCGCAGTACCCGCAGTGTGGCGGCATGGACATCGGCAAACGCGGTGGCCATAACACAGCCGGTGAGCAGTGCTACGTGATACCGCGCCGTACCTTCGGCTGGATAGATTTGCCCCTGGGGCACAGTAAACGCATTGCTCATGGGCGGCAAGAGCGCCTCGGTATCGGCTAAACCCAGCAGCTTCAGCAGCCCGCTCTGGCGTGCCAGGGCCTGCACGCCGCTGCGCTGGTAGAGCCACATCAGGCGCGAGAATCCCCGGAAGAGTTCGAGCCGCTTGAACAGTACACCGAACACGCCGCTGCGCAGGAGCTGTACCGGCCAGGGGTGCGGCGGCAACCTGCCATCGTCGCGGGCATCTTCGATCTGGGTGCGTGATGCTTCAAGGATCTGGCCGTACTGCACGCCGCTAGGGCACACCGCCTCGCAGGCGCGGCAGTTCAGGCAGGCGCTCATTTGCTCCTGAAAGACATCGCTTTCCATGCCAATGCGACCATCGGCGATGCCTTTCATTAGGTAAATGCGGCCACGCGGCGAAAACATTTCCAGGCCGGTCTCCCGATAGGTGGGGCACGACGAAAGGCACAGCCCACAATGAACGCATGTGTTAATAATTGCGTCGCTAGGTGTATCTGCGCCAGCAAATGGCACAAGGGCGGTGAGAATTTCAGATTCAGCAATCATTGCAGTCTCACATTTCAACGCGCACCCTATTACGCTCGGTGACAGTCTGTTTTTTTTGGATGGAGCTACTATACCATAAACCGTGCGCCCGGTGATGTTGGCTATAGCACAAAAACAGCCTGGAGAAACTTGCTTTCTCCAGGCTGCAAACAATTGCGGGCGTGCGAAGATCAACTACTAGGCTAGCGCTGGATCGAACTTATAGCCAATATGCCGGATCGTCAGCAGGTGTCGCGGATTCTGCGGGTCGCGCTCAAGCTTTGCGCGCAGCCGCCACACCGACGTTGCAACAATACTGCGCGCCTGCTGCGGTGCAAACCCCCATACGTGGCGGATGATCTGGTTGCTACTGCACACCCGACCACTGCGCTTCATCAAAAACGCCAACAGATGCACCTCGCGCGGCGTCAGATCAATCCCACGGCCTTCCTCCGTCACACATACCTGCTTCAGCGGGTCGAGCACCCAGCCGCCCTGGTTCAGTGGCGTGGTTGGCGGGCGGCGCGCCCGCTCGGCACGGCGTAATACCGCGCCTACCCGTGCCAGCAGCTCGGCGGGGGCACATGGTTTACTCAGGTAATCATCGGCACCCAGGCGCAAACCCAGCACCCGATCCTCGGCGCGGGCACGATTGGCAAGAAACATAATCGGCACATCCGACGTGCGGCGAATACGCCGACATAATTCGAACCCTTCCTGATCGGGCAATAATGCTTCTAACACCACCAGATCGGGGGTCTGGTTTGTTACGACGCGTAGCGCGCTCCGTCCATCGCTTGCCCGGCTCACCTGGTAGCGGGCCTGCTCAAGCAGCACAGCGGTATGCTGCAGGCTCGTTCCATCACCATCAGCGACTAATACGTGTGGCATTGCTCTACGTGCTCCTTCCAAACGTCGTTTCTGTTCGTCGTTTGTCGCTATTTCCAACCCCGAACTTCTTAACGGTGTTTTTACCATGCCTACCAGGCCCGCGTCTACGCTGCACTGCTCACATTCTGCTCATTTCTACGGGGTAAATGCGGGGCGAATGATCTTGCGCCAAGCGATGCGCTAAACAACGTGGGCGTGCCCCTAATTAGTCTCACCTTACCATGTTATTTCGTCTCGCATTTTTGTGGCAGTTTGTTTTTTTCAGCATTTGCTGCTACAATGGCGAGAGTTTGTCTGCGGGTGCTGCTCACAGCACCTACAACACCGTTATATAAGGAAGGTTTCAATGGCCAGCAAGAAGGGTAACCGCATCACGATCAAGCTGCGTAGCACCGAGAGCGGTCACATGTATACCACCGAGAAGAATCGCAAGAACGACCCGAGCCGCCTTGAGCTCAAGCGCTACGATCCGCTGGTGCGCCGCCACGCAGTGTACCGCGAATCGAAGTAAGCCCGGTCAATCGGCTGTAGTTTCATCGCCAGCGCGCCTATAATATGGTGCGCTGGCGTTTCATTTAGTTGCCTCGCTCTGAAGGGTGTGCTGTGCGACGAATCTTCCGTATTACACTCCCGTTACTCGTCGGGCTGATACTCTTGGGCGTGCTGGTGTTGCTGCTCAGCCCCACGGCACGCCGTTTAGCCCCAACATGGCTGTATTACGATCTGGTAGTACGCCAGATCGCCCCGCTGCCACCTGCAGTCGAGCAGTTTGTCCTCGGTGCCGGGCAGAATTATTGCAGCATTGGCCGCGATTCGGCCTGTGGCGGGTACCGCCTGGTCAATGCGCGCCGTTTACAGATAAGCACCGCCGCACAACAACGCGGAATTAGCGTCGCCTGGTGTGTCGACTATGTCGTGCAGCGGCAGAATGCGAGCCGGGTGAGTGGCACATTTATTCAGTGGGCAAATATTCCCCACGCAATGGTCATCACCAACGGCAACACCGGCTTCGATTCATTTGAGGTTGAGCGCTGCGATATGAGTAGTTTTGATAATTGAGTGATAGTGAAGACCTCCTCCCGCATTTCCTATTGACCTCACAAATCTCGTTGGGCAACTCACAGCCAGAAGTAGTGCTAACCTAATACTATTGAACAAAAACCTTTAACGCAATCCGATTACTTATTAAATCATGGTATAATTTTATTCGAGTAATCCGCCATTCACACGCATTACAGAGGTATACAATGGCTAAATTTCTTGATACCACAGGGGTTTCATATCACCTTCAACAGATCATCAACCAAGCGCAAGATACTTTGATTCTCATAAGCCCGTATCTGAAAATCAACGAGCGATTGCGCCAGTCATTAGATGATAAGGACCGCATGAAGATAGATATTCGCGTAGTCTATGGAAAGAACGATTTACAGCCCGATCAAATTAATTGGCTGCGATCACTAAAATTTGTACGAACAAGCTTCTGTGAGAATTTACATGCAAAATGTTATTTAAATGAGCGAGAAGCTATCATTACCTCAATGAATTTATATGAATTTTCGCAAGTTAATAATCAAGAAATGGGTATCTCTATCTTTAAAGCTGAGGATCCTCAGCTTTATGAAGATGTATATACTGAAGCAAAGCGCCTGATTAGGATTAGCGAAGAAATCCGTGTGTCTGTAGAAAAGGTGATAGCTCCAAATGAACAGTTAACATCGAAAACCGAGCAAGTAAGTAGCAGCGAATCTGGATACTGTATTCGTTGTAGAAAAGAGATAGCCTTTAACCCGTCGACGCCCTATTGTCTCGACTGCTACAAGATTTGGAGAAGATTCGAAAATCCTGCATATCAAGAAAAATTCTGTCATTGCTGTGGCAAGGAGCATTTGTCGATGTTGAATAAACCAGTGTGCTATGATTGCTTCAAACAACACAAAGAAAAATTTATAAAAAACTAGGTAAGACCTCTGCCAGTTGTAGGCATTGATCTCGGTGCTCTAGCTAATAAGGTATCCATCATAATAATTGACAGCCCACTGCGCTGCGGTATAATACCTTCGGCATACGCTTTGTATACCGCACTACGCACAGCATTGCACACCAACACGCATCCTGGTGCCAATGCGCAGCGGCGCAACGACAGGAGCACAACTATGTTAGGTCTTCAGCTACCAGAACTCTTAATCATTTTAGTGATTGTGGTAGTTCTGTTTGGTGCTTCGCGCCTGCGGGGCCTGGGTGGTGCATTGGGCGGCAGCATCCGCGAATTTAAGAATGCAGTCCGCGACGAGCAATCGGCAGAGAGCAAGCCTGAAAAAACGGACAAAGTTGAATCATAGTTCTTAGCGGCACTTCTATATCATTAGGGTAACATAGCCGCGTCGGTGGAAGCGTACCGCCACAAGCAGAGACCGTGCCCTTTTGCCACGGCTCGGCACGGCGTAGATCGTGTGCCAGTGGGGGCGCTTGCGCTCTTTGCTGGCACCTTTGTGTTTCAGGTCGTATGTGCCTGAAGAGTGCCTGGATAGTAATCTGTATGGCTGGAGAATTTTTTGATAACGCCCGTATTCGGGTTGCTGCAGGCGATGGCGGCGACGGCTCGGCTTCGCTGCGCCGTGAAGCGCATGTGCCCCGTGGCGGCCCCGATGGCGGCGACGGCGGGCGTGGCGGACATATCTATCTTCTCGCTGACCGACACCTGAACACGTTGTTACCCTTCCGCGAGAAAAATCGCTTCAAAGCCGAGCGCGGCGGCAATGGCGGCGGCTCGCGCAAGCATGGCCGCGACGGGCAAGATCTGGTGATTCGGGTACCGCCCGGTACGCTCGCCCGCACTACGATCGATGGTGAAGCGTATGAGGTTGACCTGACAGCACCGGGTATGCGCCTGCTCGCGGCGCGCGGCGGTAAAGGCGGCCTGGGCAATGTTCACTTTGCCACCTCAACCCACCAGACGCCACGCATTGCAGAGCTAGGCCAGCCGGGCGAAGTATTCGAGATCGACCTGGAACTCAAGTTGCTAGCCGACGTTGGCCTGGTGGGCTTCCCAAATGCGGGCAAATCGACACTGCTCTCGGTGATCAGCGCGGCGCGGCCCAAGATCGGTGCCTATCCTTTCACCACAATTCAGCCCAACCTTGGCGTCGTGGCGCTGGGCGATCTCTCCTTCGTGGTGGCCGATATTCCCGGGCTGATTGAAGGGGCGCATCGCGGGGTTGGGCTGGGCCACGATTTCTTGCGCCATGTCGAGCGCACCCGGCTGCTCATCCATGTCGTTGATGCGGCGGGGATCGATGGGCGCGACCCGCTCGATGATTACCATAAAATCAACGAGGAACTGCGGTTATACCAGCCCGAGCTTGCCAAGCGCCCACAGCTGGTTGCGCTCAATAAAGTCGATCTGCCCGAGGCACAGGCAAACCTGGCGCGGCTGCGGGCCGCAATAGCGCTACCCAGCGCTATGATTTTTGAGATTTCGGGCGCAACCCATGCTGGCGTCGATAGTTTAATCCAGGCTGCCGCTGCACAGCTCGCCGCGATGCCACTACCCACAAGCAACCCAACCCAGGAAGATCTGGTGTGGCCGGTGCCCGAAGTAGATGAGCGCTTCTTCAGTGTCCAGCCAGAAGGCAATGGCTGGCGCGTGCGCGGCAAACGCATCGAGCGACTGATCTCGATGACAAATTTCGCGCAAACAGAAGCGCTGATGCGTATTCAGCGCGTGCTTGAGGCCAGCGGTATCAGCGCCGCATTGCTCGCTGCTGGCATTCAAGAAGGCGACCCGGTCTACATCGAAAAGGCCGAGCTTATCTGGTCGAATCAGGAATAAGGCGACACAACCATCATCTCAGCCGCCATGCCAGTGCATCTTCGCTCCTCCAGACCGGCGGTTCATGCAGCGTCGTAGGGAAAGCGTGGCAAATCTGCCGAAAGAACCGAGCATTGCCGAGGCACCCGAGGTGTTGCAAGCGGCAAACAGCGCTCCATTGCGAACGCTCCCCCCCCGAACGCCTCAGCGCCGAAATTTGGCGAGTCTCGCGCTTGCCTTCCTCGATGCGACACTCATTTATGTCGCGTTCGGGCTTGCCTATTGGCTGCGCTACCAGGTGCGCTGGCCGGCTCCCTTTAACCAGATTATTCAGGAAGTGCTTACGATCAACTCGGTGCCGTTCGATAACTTCCTGCCATATGTTGGGCTACTGATTGGGGTGTTGTTAGCGCTCTTTACTATGAAGGGCGTGTATCGGCTGCCGCGCAATGCCAGCCTGCTTGATCATCTCGGCCCAATCATCAGCGCGAGCACTACCGGTATTGCTCTTGTGGTTCTTTTTACCATCGTCCAGCGACCATTGTATTCGCGCCTGATTTTCGCATTTGCTTGGGTCAATATCATTTTGCTCATTGGCATCGCGCGAGCGGTGCTGGTGAATGTGCAGCGCTGGCGCTGGACCCACGGCGTAGGCCGCGAGCGCGTGCTGGTTGTTGGCGGCACCGGGCTTGGCCGCCAGGTGATGGATAGCATCGTGGCCCAGGCGTTTTTAGGCTACTCGCTGGTGGGTTACCTCGAAGACCGCGACCCGCCACGCAGCGAGCAGCGCAACGGTCATTTCCGCTACCTGGGTGTGGTACAACAGCTTGAACATGTCCTGCACAGCCAGGCGGTCAATCTGGTTGTTATTGCACTCCCTTTCTGGGAACACCACCGCCTGCCCGAAATTGTGCGCCTGTGCCGGGCCGCCCAGATTGAGTTCCGCGTGGTGCCCGACCTGTTTGAGCTAAGCTTCGACCGGGTCAATGTGATGAACCTCAGCGGCATCCCGCTGATTGGCCTGAAAGAGCTCTCGCTCAAAGGCTGGAACCTGGTACTCAAGCGCGCGCTCGATCTCTCGCTCATCGCCTTGGCATCGCCAGTACTACTCCCACTGCTGGGTCTAATCGCCTGGGCGATTACGCGCGATTCGCCCGGGCCAGCCATCTTCAAGCAAAACCGCATTGGGCGCGGCGGCAGGCCGTTCACCGTGTACAAATTCCGCACGATGGTCGTCGATGCCGAAGAGCGGAAAGCCGAACTCACGCAGTACAACGAAGCCGATGGCCCAATCTTCAAAATGCGCAACGACCCGCGCCTTACGCGCCTGGGCGGCTTTTTGCGCCGCACCAGCCTGGATGAGCTGCCGCAGCTATGGAATGTGCTGCGCGATGAAATGAGCCTGGTCGGGCCACGGCCACAATTGCCCGCAGAAGTAGCGCAGTATGAAGATTGGCATTACCGCCGCCTCGAAGTAAAACCGGGGCTTACCGGCCTGTGGCAAGTGCTTGGGCGTAGCGACATCTCCTTCGATGAAATGGTACGGCTGGATATTTACTACGCTGAGAACTGGTCGCCCGGCATGGATTTACGTATTTTACTGGAAACAATACCCGCAGTGCTGAGCGGCAAAGGCGCCTATTAGTGTGGCCGAAAACGTATCTCTTCTCCACTTATGACGGTGACATACACGATACAACATTCCAGCAATAAACAATAACTGAGGAGCTTTGAACCATGCGTGTTCTCATCACCGGCGGTGCCGGTTTCCTGGGGTCGCATCTGTGCGACCGCTTCCTGGCTGAAGGTCATACCGTTATCGCGATGGATAACCTCATTACTGGTAGTACCGACAATATCGCCCACCTGGTTGGCAATGAGCGTTTTAGCTATATCAAGCACGATGTCACTAATTATATCTTCCTCGATGGCCCGATCGACGCGATTCTGCACTTCGCCTCACCTGCCTCCCCGGTCGATTACCTGGAGCTGCCGATTCAGACGCTGAAAGTTGGTGCGCTGGGCACGCATAAAGTATTGGGCCTAGCCAAAGCGAAGGGCGCGCGCTTCTTACTCGCATCAACCTCGGAAGTGTATGGCGACCCGCAGGTACACCCACAGGAAGAAAGCTACTATGGGCATGTCAACCCGATTGGGCCGCGCGGTGTGTACGACGAGGCCAAGCGCTTCGCCGAAGCTATAACCATGGCCTACAATCGCTACCACGGCGTTGATACGCGAATTGTGCGCATTTTTAATACCTATGGTGAGCGCATGCGCCTGCGCGATGGCCGGGTAGTGCCAAACTTTATCCAACAGGCGCTACGCGGCGAACCGCTAACGGTGTATGGTGATGGCGCGCAGACGCGCTCGTTTCAGTATGTAGCCGATCTGGTTGAAGGCGTGTACCGTTTACTGTTGTCCGATGAAGTTGAGCCTGTCAACATTGGTAACCCCGGTGAATTTACGATTCGCCAATTTGCCGAGATGATTAACGAAATTACCGGCAACAAGGCTGGCATTGTGGCAAAAGATATGCGCACGCAGGACGACCCGCAAGTGCGCCAGCCCGATATTACGAAAGCGCGCCGCATCCTCGGCTGGGAGCCACAGGTTGATGTAGAAGCTGGCTTGCGCCGCACTATTCCCTGGTTCCGCGAAGAGCTTATCCGGCGCGGCGAGCTCAGCTAGCGTGCAGCGCCCACCCGCCGAGCAACCCAGCCAGCCAGGCAGCGTGCGTAACACGATAGCGCAACACGCATTGCCTGGCTGGCTCTTTTTGGGCAGGCAGCCACTCCACCCGGCGGTAACAGTGGTTGGGATTGTGCTCTTGGTACTTGCGCTCGCACTGCTGCCGCTGCCGATGCTGGGGCTTATGCTGCCCCTGATCGCCGCAGTGCTGCTCGCCGCGCTTGATCCAATCTATGGCCTCTGCCTGGCGCTGCTATCGGTACCCATCCAGGAAGTTGTTCATCTGCCAGGCGGGCTAAGTTATACCCAAGCCGCCATGATTCTGGCGGTTGCTGCTAGCGGTATTGGTTGGTTTACCCGCCCCCAGCGTATCACTGTGCCAAAGTGGCCGCTGCTGCTCTGGCTGGCGTTTCTGTGGGTCTTGCTGTTCGCCACTACACGTACCCCTTTTTCGCTCACTGCAGCGCTAAAAGAAACGCTGCGCTGGGCCGAAAGCTTTGTCATCTGGCTGCTAGTAATTGCTCTTGTGCGCCAACCTAGGCATGTTGTGCTGCTCGTTGCCTGCCTGTTGCTCGCTCCGTTCAGTGAGGCGCTGTTCGGGTTATGGCAGTTCGTCACCGGGTCGGGGCCACCCAGCTTTCGCATTGCTGCCGGGCTGCCATTTGTGCGAGCGTATGGCACAATCGGCCAGCCTAACTCCCTCGCTGGCTACCTCAACATGGGCTGGCCGCTCGCATTCGCGCTGGCCCTTGGCACCAGCTGGCAGCTGTGGTGCAACCACCAGGGCAGGCGCACAGGGCAACGCCTGGCGCTGGTAGCTGGATTATGGTTCCTGGCAGGCGCTCTGCTAGCCGCGCTGCTAGCCTCATTTTCGCGCGGGGCGTGGCTAGGCGCAGCGGTTGGCCTGGGTGGAATGGCGATTGCACTGGGCGGGCGGGCGCGCTGGGTGGCATTGCTGGCACTCGGGATTGGGCTGCTCGCGCTGGTGTTGGGCGGCATTGGGTTTCTACCAGCCGCGCTAGCGGGGCGGCTACTCAGTATCTTCAGCTACCTTATCCCCTTCGATGCCAGCACTGTTACGATAACTCCCGCCAATTTCGCGGTGGTCGAGCGCATGTCGCAAATGCAGGCGGGCTGGCGCATGTTTCTGGCGTACCCACTCAGTGGTGTTGGGCCAGGCAATTTCAGTATCGCCTACCCCGCGTTTGCAGTGGAACCGTGGTATGTATCACGTGGGCATGCCCATAACTACTATGTGCATATGCTGGCCGAAACCGGGCTGGTAGGAACGCTCGCATACCTCGGATTGTTAGGCAGCCTGATACTGCAAGCCCAATATACATTACGATCCGTTCAGAGTGCGACACTACGCAGTATTACGATTGGATGTTGTGGTATCATGGCAGCGGTGGTGGGGCACGACATGTTCGAGAATCTGCATGTGCTGAGCATGGGTATCCAGCTGGCAGCCGTGTGGGGGCTTCTCGGCGTTCTTCCGGCAATCGCTCAACGCCCGCACAGAAATCAGCAACCTACACAGACAATGGGAGAGTAACGTATGCGGTACTTGGTTACCGGCGGCGCGGGCTTTATTGGCAGCCATCTTGCCGACGCACTGCTAGCCCGGGGTGATGAAGTTATTTGTGTTGACAACTTTAATGATTATTATCGGCCCGAGCGCAAACAGCGCAATATTGCTGCTGCGCTTAGCAAGCCAGGTTATACCCTCGTCGAGGGCGATTTTCGCGACCCGGTGGCGATGGAGCAGCTGTTTGCAACCTACCGCCCGCAGCGTATTGCACACCTGGGGGCCATGGCTGGGCCGCGCCCTTCTGTTGAGCGGCCATTACTGTATGAAGAAGTGAATGTGCGTGGCACCGTCAACCTACTTGATCTGGCGCGGCGCTACGATGTACAGGGTTTTGTGCTAGCTTCAACTTCCTCGGTCTATGGTCAGGCCCCCACCCCCTGGTCGGAAGACCTGGCGACCGACCGACCACTCTCGCCATATGCCGCCACGAAAAAGGCTGCTGAGGTGCTGGCCTACACCTTCCACTACTTGTACGCTATGCCAACGCGGGTTGTACGCTTCTTCACAGTATACGGGCCGCGCGGTCGCCCTGATATGACGCCTTACGTGTTTGTCGATGCCATGGTGAAGCACAAGCCGATTACCCTCTTCAATGGCGGTGTTGGGGTCTACCGCGATTGGACGTATGTTGACGATATTGTGGCGGGGGTGGTTGCTGCGCTCGATACCGACATCGCATTCGATATTTTCAACCTGGGCAATTCCAGCCCGGTACAGCTCTGTGATTTTATTACTCAGCTCGAACAGGTAACCGACCTGGAAGCGACTATTGAGTCCAAACCCTTGCCTGCTGCCGACCCACCGATCACCTATGCGAATGTTGAGAAGGCCCAGCGCCTACTCGGCTTTGCCCCACAAACCACGTTACAGCAGGGGCTTGAACGCTTCTGGTCGTGGTATCAGGACGAGGTGCTTAGCACAAAACCCAGCTAAGCCCGATATGTACGCGCCATTGTATCGGTGTGTACTCAATGTATCGAGTATATCGGCATACCATTGCCCCGCTACGCCTCGGCGGCACGCAGCAGCGCGAGTGATGGTACAATAGCGCCCGCTGCCGATATACTCGCGGAGATTGTAAGACCGTCATGATTGAAGGACCAACCACTCGCGTTTCCGAACCCGATGAGCCTGCGGTGAACCATGAGTCACCAGCTGAAATAGAAGTCGAACGCTCTGGCTTCTCGCTCGGCAAATCGCTGCGCAACCCCCGCACACTTATCTCGTTTGCCCTGGCCCTTGCCATCATTCTGTTTATCGTCCGTGGCCTCGATATAGACCTGGCAAAAACCTGGGAATACATGCGTGGCGCCAACCCGGCCTTGCTGCTAGCAGGCTTTGCGGTGTTCTACCTCACCTTCCCGCTACGCGCGGTACGCTGGCGGCTGCTGCTGGATAATGCAGGCGTGCCCGTGCGCGAAGGCCGCAAAAGCTGGGCTTCGCTACCAGCGCTGATGGAATACCTATTTCTTTCTTGGTTTGCCAATTGTATTGTGCCGGCCAAGCTGGGCGACGCCTACCGCGGCTATTTGCTCAAACATAATGGCCGCGTGTCGTTCTCGGCTACCTTCGGCACGATCTTCGCCGAGCGCCTGCTCGATATGCTTGGGCTCTTTACCTTCCTGGTAATTTCGGGCTGGTCGGTCTTTGGCACGCACCTGCCGCCGCAAACCAACCTCATTTTCATCTCTGGCCTGGTGCTGGTGGTATTAATCATCGCCGGGCTGGCGGGCATGCGCTGGTTCAGCCCGTTCATTCGCCGCTTTATGCCAGCGCGCCTGCTGAGCAAGTACGAGCCGTTTGAAGCGGCGGCACTCAGCTCATTCAAGCCGCGCGTGCTGCCCACACTGACGCTACTCACCGGGCTGGTATGGCTGCTTGAAGGCTTCCGCCTATTCTTTGTGATCCAGGCGCTTGGTGCCGAAGGGTTACACCTCACACTCCCCGTAATCATTTTTGTAGCACTGGCCTCATCGCTGCTTACTGTTATTCCCTTCACCCCGGGCGGGTTGGGTGTGGTAGAAGGTGCCGTAACCGCCGTATTGCTCGCGCTGCCGGTTGCCCCTGGGGCACAACCTGTGAGTCGCTCACTGGCAGTCGCTGTGACATTTCTCGATCGCACCATCAACTTCTGGAGCATTATTATTCTAGGTTTGTTGCTCTATTTGGTGAGCAAGCGGAAGTAATCAGGAATGAGGCGTTGTAGGGTGTAACCGCCATACGCACAACTGGCGCCTGCATCGTAACGACTCGATTATGCATATTGGCATCGACTATACTGCAGCAGCGTGGCAAGGTGCTGGGATTGGCCGCTATACTCGTGAGCTGATACGCGCCGTTGTGGCACAAGGCAGTACGTACCGGTATAGCCTTTTTTATGCAGCAGGCGGTATTGGCAGCGAGAACCCGTACATTAGCGATTTGCGGCAGCTGTGCGAAACCTACCCCTACGTTCGTGCTGTACCGATACCCATCTCGCCGCGGCGGCTGACCCAGCTCTGGCAGCGCGCGCGCTTACCCATTCCTATCGAGCTATTTACCGGCCAGCTTGATCTACTACACGCGCTCGATTTTGTATTGCCGCCGACGCGCGCGCGCACGCTCGTCACTATCCACGATCTTTCGTTTTTGCTCTACCCGCAATTCGCCGCGCCAGGCATGGTACGCTACTTGAGTAGTGCGGTGCCGCGTTCAGTACGCCGCGCCAATGGTGTACTTGCCGATTCCAAGGCTACTCGCAACGATTTGATTCGGCTTCTCGATACCGATCCAGCGCGCATCGAGGTGGTATACCCGGGCGTCGACGCGCGCTTTCGCCCACTACCACACAGCGAAACTGCGCCGATTCGGCAAAAACTCGCGCTCCCCGAACGCTTCCTGTTGTTTATCAGCACACTTGAACCGCGCAAAAACCTGGTGCGTCAGCTCGAAGCATTCTCGCAGCTTATACACCCGCATGATAGTGACACGATAGCGCCACTTAACGATCTTAAGTTCGTCATCGGCGGGCGGCGCGGCTGGCTCTACGATGAAATCTTCGCAACGATCGAGCGGCTGCAGATGCACCAGCATCTGCATCTCCTCGATTTTGTCGATGACAATGATCTGCCAGCATTGTATAATCTCGCGTGGGCCTTTACCTACCCTTCGATCTATGAAGGGTTTGGGTTGCCCGCACTGGAAGCGCTGGCGTGCGGCACTCCGGTGCTCACAGCAGGAAATTCAAGTTTGCCTGAGGTTGTGGGCGATACAGCCGTCATCGTTGATGCTAGCGACACTGCTGCGATCTACGATGGTATGCGACGTATTTGCACCGATGTGACGCTACGTACAAGGTTACAGGCCAATGGCCCACTGCGCGCCCGCCAGTTCAGCTGGCAACAGGCCGGCGAGCGCATTCTCGCTCAGTATCGGCGTTTAATTTTGGAACCATCCAGACGGGTATAAATGAGCAATACTACCTTGGAACCTGGCATCTAATCTAAGAGCTTATTTGAAACGCAACCACCATCGCACCGGAGCACGAAAACCAGGGCATTATAAAAGCCAAAAGTGATACCCGGCGTCTGGTGGTTCAGCGGATGTTCAAACAGGCCCTCAGGGAGCAACAAACATCAATGACACAGCAGCCCAACATTCCAGCGCGGGCATACGACGACCACACGCAGCTTGGCGCAAGCTACATGCTAGCCCGGCGTATATCGCAAATCTTTCACCCAGTCCTGATGAATCTGGCCTCCTTCCTGATAGTAGGGTTTGCCGCATTAGCTACGCGCACAACCGGATTGCTCTGGGCGGGGATATGTATTCTGGCAATACTCATTCCGCCAGTTGTGTTCTATTACGTGCGGCTGCGGCAGGGTGCCTACAGCGATGAAGATATTTCGGTACGCGAGCAGCGCAACGAGCTGTATTTGTTTAGTTTAGTGTGGGCGGTGCTTGCAATTGGCGGGCTGGTGTTGCTTGGTGTGCCCAGGCCATTTCTTGCGCTGATCCTCGCCGGTGTTGGGCTAGGGCTGGTGAATGGGCTAATTAATTTGTTCTGGAAGATCAGCGCGCACGCAAGCTCAGTTGCCTCAGTTGCAACCATTGCTTTGCTCTACTGGCGCCCGATTGGGATAGTACTGTGGATCGCGGCAATTACAGTGGGCTGGGCGCGGGTACGCACCCGCAACCATACCGTGCTGCAAGTGCTGGCTGGGTTTACCACCGCCACGCTGATTGTTGTGGTAGCATTTACTTTAATTGGGCAATACGCGTAAATGCTCTGTGCCTACGAGAAGGCCTGTCAAGCACACGAGTTACGCGATGGGCCTCAACTCGCTTGGGCATGCACGAAGAGGTAGTGGTGCTACCTCACCATCACGAATAATCGCCAATGGCCAGCGCTCCTTGACCGATTCCACCGGTTCATCTGTTGTGTGACGCTGCAATTGTAAAACCACGAATGTCACGAGCACGAGAGCAACATGCCGTACCAGTGCTTGAGCAGCCTAACATTCTGGTTGTGAAAGGTAATCGCTCGAAGAACGCTGCCAGGAGGTCGCCCAACGCCTCGGGGCTGAGTCCGGTCAGTTGCTGCAGGACAGTCGGCTTGTTCCGCACCCTGTCGAATGTACCACAGCCAGCGGCGGCAACGATTACTTGGCCGATTTGCTTGGCAGTCAGGGTGATTATTTCGTTGCCACCACTGTTGCTCTGCTTAGTACCGGGGTTAAGGAAGCCACCGAAATCTGGGAAGTAGCTGACCAGACGGTGTATCGCCTCATTGAGTGCGGTGAAGTGCATGCCGAAAAGCGGCGGGTTGGCTTCAAACGCATGCGCTATGCGATTCCAGCCGGGGAAGGGTGGCGAATTCGCAAGCCGCTTGATGGAGAAATTCCAGGAAATAAATATAGCCTCGTAGCGTCGGCCTGAGAAACTTCCGCTGTGAGCACATGGTCATGCTTTTTCCCAAAAAGGCCGCTGTTAGCCTGATAATAACTTGGCCTTACTGCATTGTAATGCAGTAAGGCCAACATTAATTCTATGGCGGGGAGGGTGGGATTCGAACCCACGTGGGTTTTCAGGCCCAACTCGTTTTCGAGACGAGCACATTCAACCGCTCTGTCACCTCCCCAGGTTATAGTTGAGCCGAGTACACTGGAAGGGCGGCCCAACGCTCAATAGCGCGACCGCCCTTGTGTGGCGACTCTGGGGCGACTCGAACGCCCGACCTCTTCCTCCGCAGGGAAGCGCTCTAATCCACTGAGCTACAGAGTCTCGGTTCCCAACGCAGCGCATCATACCATGGATTGGCGATTTCTGCAAGCTAGCGTTTCCACCAGTGGCTGCGTGAAGCGCTCACCGGGCGTGGCGCTGGAATGCGGGGCGGCTGGTTTGCTAGCAGCGCGGCGGGGGTAGTCTCTACCAGTGCGTTGGCGGCAGCCTGGCCTACTAGCTCGGCGGCACGGGTATGGGCGGCGCGCAAGAGCGGTGGGCGCCGCGGCGGCAGCCCATGTGCATCGCTGGCAAGCACATGAATGAGCTGGTGCGTAAGGAGTGTTTCGGCAGTGGTGCGCAAGCGTTCGCCATGGCCACCAATTAGCGCCTCGGCAGTGAGCTGCATAAGTACGCCGCGCTCAATCAGTGGGATAAGGCGATTAGGGTTTTGTTGCACTTCGGCAATGCGCTCGGGGTGGGCGATTAACACACGGTAGCCAGCGAGCTGCAAGTTAAACAGCATCGCATCGAGTGCGCTGGGAAGTGTCGCGCCGACTAACTCAAGCAAGATTGTGCGGCTCTGGCCATAGGGCAGTAGCTGGCCGCGCTTGAGCTGTTCGACGATGCTGCTGGTAAAAAATATCTCGCTGCCACTCACGACCTCGATCGGCACGCCTTCGCTGGCAAGCGCGGCATTAATCTGGGCCACACGTTCGTGAATTTGCGCCGGGTCGTAGCGACGGCATGCGCTTGAGCCAGGGCTATGCGGCGTCGCGGCAATGATGTGCGTTCCATCATGCGCTGCCACGCGCGCCATTGCCAGCGAGTCAGCGAGTGTTGTTGCGCCATCGTCAACATCAAATAGAATGTGCGAATGAAGGTCGATCATTCCAATCTATCCATAATAGCCATATTCCTGGCTTACCTCGGCGTTATTTAGCACAACACCAACAATATTGGCTTTTACCTTTTCGAGTATCTGGCGCGCTTGGCGGCCACGCTCGCGGGTGGTGGTGCCAGCTGAGAAGATGAGTAATACGCCATCGACGCGATTGGCTAGCACTGCTGCGTCTGTAACGCCTACGACCGGCGGAGTGTCGAATAACACGATGTCGGCGTTGGCGCGCAGGCGCTCGATCACTGCCTCCATACGCCGCGAACCGAGGATATCGGCTGGGCGCGGCGGCAGCGGCCCGCTTGCCAGCAGGCTCAATCCCGGCACGCCAGTGTCGAGGAGCGGCAGTGGCGCATCTTCCTGCGCAAGAATCAGGCTGGTGAGTCCGCTGTCGTTCGGCAGATCGAACAGGGTATGGAGCGTCGGGCGGCGTAGGTCGCAATCGACCAGAATAACACGCTGTTCGGCTTGAGCCATCGTCACTGCCAGGTTGGCGAGTGTAGTCGATTTGCCCTCGTTCGGCGCTGTGCTGGTTGCCAGCAAGGTGTGTAAGGGTTTATCGAGGCTCGAAAATTGGATGTTTGTGCGGAGCGTGCGGTACGCCTCGGCGGCGGGCGAACGCGGGTCACGCAGGGCGATCAGCATGCTATGTTCAGGTGAGGCTGTATTCATATGCTATCAGGTGCTCAGGTTTCAGCGCTATGGCTGGTGCCTGCGGTCTGTTACCTTTCGATTGCTGGAATGGAACCCAGGACGGGAAGCTCAACATAGCGCTCGATGTCGCTTGGTGATTTCAGGCTGTTGTCGAGCGCTTCGAGGATGAACGCCAGGAGCAGCCCAAGCACGAGCCCTAACAGCAAGCCCGCTGGGACGGTAACGGCAGCGCGCGGCGGCCAATACAGCGTTGGTGGGCGGGCCGATTGGATTTCGATGACGTTGATGCGGCTGCTGCCTTCAAGCGCGGCATTTTGCGCGGCCACCAGGCCCACCATATTCGCACCAATTGCGTCGGCCAGCTTGGGGGCAGTGCTTGCATCCGGGTAGGTCACCTGAATGACCATTTTTTGCTCGTCGGGCAGTGCCTGAATGGCGACGTGTTTATTCAGCAGCCAGTCGGAGCTGCGGTCGAGCTTAAGCTGCTGGCTGATTTTATCGAGCTCTTTGGGTGCAAGCGCCAGGTTGCGGTAGCTATTCATTTTGGTTTGTAGCACGTTATAGAGGCCAGCGTCGAGCTGGTTGGCTACCACCTGGTAGGTCGCTTCGGAGCGATATTGGGTGTTGCCGAAATAAAACTGCAATTTGCCAAAGGCATAGCCACTGGCAGCTGCTACGAGGGCAGTGATGAGAATAATCCACCAGCGCCGCCGTAATACATTGACATAATCTTTTAGTAGCATGGTTATCTCTCTAGCGTGGGCGTAGTGTTGCTGGTAAGGTTGCCAGCCCGATCGCCGCCGCTAATCCCAGCAGCGTTCGCAGTGCCAGCTGGCTTGCCAGCGCGCGCGGCCCATTCACTCGGGTGGGTGGCGTAGCTGGGTCGAGTACGGCAATATTCAGCCCCGGCTGTGCTGGTGTAATAGTAGTATCGCCCCAATAACGCAGACCATTGGTGCGTAATAGCGCAGGCACGGTCTCAGCGAGCGCGCTGGCTATCGCCGGGTCGTCGGCCTGAGCTGTAATGCTCACCGTATGGTCGCTAAACCCGGCGTTCAACGCCGCCGCTATCGCTGTCGTATCGAGCGAATGGCTTTGCCGTGCCAGCTCAGCCGCTACATCGGTGCGAAATACCTCGCTTTGAATAATTGCGGGCACATCTTGCGCGGTCGTGTCTTCGCCGCGATCCGAAAGACCAGCCGTACCCGCCGCCTGCGCTGCACGTGTGACGAGTAGCCGTGTGCTGGTGGTGTAGCGTGCTGGTGCAAGCGCCGCAATGGCAGCGCTGAGCAACAATACCAACAGGGGCACCAGCACAATCATCAGCCAGCGCCGTCGCAGCAGCTCCATATAGGTAGGTTGTTCCATCACCGTGATGTTATCCGAGCTGGCTAGGCCCACTGTGTACAGGTGGCGTGCCGCTGCGCAATCGCGTGTTCGATCGCTTCACGCATACGCGTCAGAAATACCGCCCGGCTAAAGCCCTCAGCATGCCGCCGTATTACCTCCGGATCGTAGCGGTCGTTGCACGCCTGGGCGACTGCCACCGCCACGGCCGCCGCGCTCTGCTCGTAGAAAAAGCGCCCGGTCACCCCGTCGATGACGGTATCGAGCGCACCGCCCGCGCCATAGGCCACGACTGGTCGGCCAGCGGCCATGGCTTCGAGCGGGGTGATGCCGAAATCTTCTTCACCTGGGAAAATAAACGCTCGGCATCCGGCAAAGAGATCCTGGCGCTGGGTATCGCTGATCTGCCCGAGAAACTCGATATTTGGCCCGGCAAGCTGCTGCAAATCCTCGCGGTCGCGCCCATCACCAAAAATTTTGAGCGGCAGGCCAATCGCAGTAAATGCCCGCACCACCAGATCGAGCCGTTTATAAGGAATCAGCCGCCCGCCCGCCAGGTAGAAATTACTTGGCACCCATGGCCGGAATGGTGCTAGCTCGACAGGCGGTGGAATCACCAGCGCATCGCGCCCGTAGTAGCGCTTAATGCGCGCGGCCACGGCCCATGAATTCGCAATAAACCCATCGATCCGTGGTGCCGTGCTTATGTCCCACAGTCTAACATACGAGAGTGCCACCGGCAACACCGCGCGCTGAAGCTGCCCAAAGCCTTCGCGCCGCACATAATCGTCGGTGCGCCAGGCGAAGCGCATGGGGGTGTGGCAGTAGCAAAGATGGCAGGCATGTGGCGCAGGAATGACCCCCTTGGCATACGCACTGCTGCTGCTAATAATCAGGTCGTATTCGTGGAGGTCGAAGCTTTCGAACGCGCTGGGGTACAGCAAAAAATACTTGCGAAAGTGGCGCCGCCAGCCGGGGAGCTGCTGCATCCACGAAGTGCGAATATCCCAGCCCCGGTAGAGCGCAGGCATTGCCTCAGCATCGTAGATCGAGGTATACACCGGGGCATGCGGGTAGAGTTCGTGCAGCGCTTCGAGCACGCGCTCGGCACCGCCATACTGGTTGAGGTAATCGTGAATAATCGCAACGCGCATGACCAGACTTCGCTAGGATGTGACCATAGCGCATAAACTACCAGTAAAATGATGTTGCGTCAAACGAATATGCTCTGGCACTTGCGTAGAATCAACGATCGCCATATAGTAGTACGAGCAGCGTCGCTACGGTACCGTGAGCGTGCGTTTTTGCGATATATCTGAAGGAGACAACAACAAGATTATGACACCTGATCAAGCCGAGTTGCGCCGTTTATTTACCAGCGCAAGCCTGGGGCACACTGCCTATCGTGCCTGGGCGCTTCAGGCGCGGCACGAGCGGCGCTTTAATGTTGCCCGGCTCTTCGAGGCACTCGGCGCTGCCAAGCTTGCCCGCGCCGAAAGTGTGTTTCGTCAGCTAGGCGAAGCGACCTCGACTGCCCATAGTGTCGAGCGGGCACTGGCGGGTATGGAGCCTGAGGCAATTGCAACTGGCCCGATTACAGGCACCAACCCACTTGCGCGCGATATGCTGCTGCGCGCACAAACCGCCATTAAGGAGAACCGCGACCTGCGCGCCGATGAAATGGGCGATATTTATGTCTGTTCGACGTGTGGCATGCTGCGTGAGGGCCAGCTGGTGGGTGCCTGCCCCAACTGTGGTACGGTGCCCGAAGCACATCGCTCGTTCCGCGCAATTGATGCGATGGGTACGCTGGGGCCGCACGCCCTCATGTCATCGCTTGAGCACACCGAAGAGGGCCTGCGCAAACTGCTGGATGGTGTCGATGAGGAATTGCTGGCGTGTCGGCTCAAAGAAGGCGACCCATCTATTAAGGAGCTTGTAGGCCATTTAGTCGATATCGATGCTGTGTTTCGCGAGCGGGCCTGGCTGTTGCTCGAAACCGATCGCCCCGAGCTGCCCCCGGCGCACCCGCCCAAGCTTGATGCTGCGGCGTCATATCGCAGCCAGCCAACCGAGGCGATTCTGGCGGCCTTTCATGCAACCCGGCGGCAAACGCTGAATTTGTTGCGCGGCCTTACCAGCGCGGCCTGGCACCGGCCCGGCCACCACGAGCTGTATGGCGAAGTGAACTTGTTGCACCAGGGAAATTGGGTGGTAGCGCACGAGCGATCGCACCTGGTTGATCTGGCGCAGCTACGCCATGATTTGCTAGTCCACCAGGAGGAATGTAAGGCCCCACCCGACCTCGATGAGGTGGTTGTGACCGACATGAATGAAGGTGAGTAAACGCTCGTCGCGCGATCTTGATGAAATAGCCCCGAACCGCTTTGTAATGAGCAATCCGCATATTGCCAGTGTACTTAAAAGCGAAGGTGTAATTACGGGGCGGCTCTTTGAGCTAACCAGCTGGCGGCGCGAGGGATTGCTAGCTCGGTTGCGCGAACGTGGCTTTATTGTGCGCACGCTCGCCGATCGCGTTGAGGCTCTGCCTGCGCCGCCGCCGCCCCAGCCAATTGGTGGAATAGGGTGGCGGCCATTAGCGACGACAAACGAGCAGTTCGGCCATTTCGATTTGCGGCAGCTGCGCTGGCACCCGCTTGCGCCAACGCTACGCGACGGCATGCCGGGCGTCGTGCTCTGCGATGGTTGGGTTGTGCGGCGGCGCAAAGGGCGTGGCTTGGCCTCATTCTACCTGGTACATAAAGAGCGCTCTGGTGGTATTGGTTTGCGCCCGCTTGATGAGACAGAAGCCTTACTCCAAGGCTATGCGCAGGCGCTGGCCTTCGATCCGCGCCCATTGCTGGTTACGCCGCACCCTGCGCCCGATGGCGACGCGGAAGGTACGTTGCTATTGCCAATGCTCGAATTGCCGCGACCCTACCGCGAAGCGCTTGAGCTGGGGGCTACCCGCACTACCGATGGCTGGCTTGTAGGCCGCCGGAATTGGCCGCTGGTGCAGGCGCTATTCAGGCGGCTGGGCATTGTGCTAACGGTTGATGCCTAAATGATGATGCCGTCCCTATAACCGGGGCGGCATCGTCATGCTGGCGGCGATTCATCGCACAATAGCGCCAAGTATTGGTGGTGAGTCGTAGGCGGTGATGTTGCAACGGTGCCGTTTCGCTAGTGTACCAGCGCCGTGGCATCATCTCGCTGCTCTGCTGAACTTCACCAAGCGCGTCGCTCGCCACGTCAATCATACACGAGCCTCCATAGTACAAAGCCCCAAACGTGCCGAACCGGAGACAGCATGGTGCTGTCTCCGGTTCAGTATAGTATTATACCCGAGAACAATTACCGACCGCGATTACGGTTGCGTAGGAACGGCGGAATATCCAGATCATCGCTGCTGCTAAAGTTTGGCGTCGCGCGCGGCTGCTGCGGCTGGGCCGCTGGGCGCTGCGGCTGCACCGGCTGAGCCGCGGCAACTGGCACCTGCTGGGGCTGGGCTGGCTGCGTGGCAGTACCGGCATAATTGCGCGAGCGCTGGACATTCGGGCGCGTCGAATCGAAGCCGGTGGCGATCAGCGTGATGCGCACCTGCCCGGCTGGGAATTCGGGATCGACGACCGCGCCGAACTTAATATTTGCCTCGGGGTCAACTGCCTTGGCGACAATATCGGCGGCCTCGTAAATTTCGAGAATACCCAGATCCTCACCGCCGGTGACATTGAACAGCACGCCCTTCGCGCCATCGATTGAGACTTCGAGTAGCGGCGAGGCAATCGCCTCATTCACCGCATCGACCATGCGCGTGTCGCCGCTGCCATAGCCGATCGCCATAAGTGCCGAGCCAGCCTGCGCCATAATCGCCTTCACGTCGGCAAAGTCAACGTTGATCAGGCCGCGCTGGGTAATCACATCCGAAATGCCCTGGATGCCCTGGCGCAACACGTCATCGGCCATGCGGAAGGCTTGCAGCATCGAGGTATTCTTGCTGGCGGTTTGCAGCAGGCGGTCGTTCGGAATAATAATTGTGGTATCAACCATCGGCTTCAGCTGCTCGATGCCCTGCTCAGCGGTTTTGCGGCGGTGGTTGCCCTCGAAGGTAAATGGGCGCGTAACCACACCCACCGTCAGGATGCCCAGATCTTGCGCGATGCTGGCGATGACCGGGGCCGCGCCAGTGCCGGTGCCGCCGCCCATACCAGCGGTGATAAACACCATATCGGAGCCTTTGAGCGCCTCGTAGATTTCTTCAGTTGTTTCCTCAGCGGCTTTCTGGCCGATTACCGGGTTGCCGCCCGAGCCGAGGCCCTTGGTGAGCTTATCGCCAATGCGAATGCGGATATCGGCCTGTGAGTGCATCAGGGCCTGTGCATCGGTATTTACAGTGATGAACTCGACCCCTTGTACACCATCCGACACCATGCGATCCACTGCGTTCGATCCACCGCCGCCGACGCCAATAACTTTAATCGTTGCCTGCGGCTCAGGCCCCATGTTGAAGTTGTTGAAATCCGCCATGAGATAACCTCCTGTTGTCAGTCGTCAGTCGTCAGTTGTTGGTTGCCAGTCGGCTACAGACTGCCGACTGCTAACGGATTACGGAAGAAATTCTTTCAACCAGCCTTTGAACCGTTCGTATGCGCTACCTACGTGTGTGCGTTCGGAAGATCCGCCGGTGGGCGGGAGCATTGCCATACCGTGGCGCGCGCCCCAGCGCAGCAGGCCAATTGCGGTGGCGTAGGGCGGGGTATCAATTGCGTCGGATAGCCCGGCCAGGTCGGTGGGAACACCAATGCGAACCGGGATTCCGAGCATATCGCGCATCAATTCATCGAAGCGTGGGATCTGCACCGCGCCGCCAGTTAATACGACGCCAGCTGGTAACAGTCCCTCGTAGCCACTGCGCCGGATTTCGTTATAGATTTGCTCAATCACCTCCTCTGCACGCGCTTGCAGCACTTGGTTCAGCAGCGAGCGGCTGATCTGCTGCCGCTCACCGGGCGCAAAGCCCTCGGCTTCTATCAAATCGGTGGCGGGGTCGCCTGGTTCTTCAGCGATCGCCATGCCGTATTTCAGCTTGAGGTATTCGGCGGTGTTATGCGGGGTTTTCAGCACCACGACAATGTCGTTGGTGAAGTGGTTGCCGCCAACCGGCACCACGCTGGTATGCCAGATACCGCCTTCGACAAACACCGCAATGTCGGTAGTGCCACCGCCAATATCGACAAGTGCCACGCCACGATCTTTATCGTCGGGTGTGAGCACAGCCTCACCCGAGGCGAGTGTTTGCAGCACCAGGTCGTCGATCTCAATCCCGGCGCGCTGCACGCTTTTGATTAAGTTCTGAATCGCCATCACCTCGCCGGTGACGATATGCGTCTCAACTTCAAGGCGGAAGCCGCTCATGCCGATTGGGTCGCGAATGCCTTCGTGTCCATCCACCACGTAGGCGCGCGGAATGACATGAATGATTTCGCGCTGATTGGGCATGGCGATGGTTTGGGCATTTTCGACGGCGCGGGCGACATCGCTGCGCGTAATCTCATGGTCGGCGCGCGATACCGCAACAACGCCACGGCTGTTGAGCGATGAGATATGCCGACCCGAAACGCCGACGAACGCGGTGCCGATGCGGTAGCCCGAAAGCCGTTCGGCCTTTTCGACACTGGTAGCGATGGCGTTCACCGCATCGTCGATATTCACCACCACGCCCTTGTCGAGCCCTTTGGAAGGCGTCAGCCCAACACCGAGCACATTGATGCGCCCATTATCGTGAACTTGCCCCACGATGGTACAAACTTTCGTTGTGCCGACATCAATGCCGACGATAGTGCGTTGCGCCATAGCATTCCCTCTGGAAGTGTGAGTTTTGAGTTGAGCAAAGCGCTGAGATCTCGAAACTCATCATCAAATCATGGTTGTGCAGTTGCCTCAGGCGGCGGCGTGGCCGTTGTGTCGTTACGATAAAACGGCGTACTTGGCCGTAGATCGAGCATAGTAAAGGCGGTGTCGTTATGCAATACAGTGCCGAGTACCGCCAGCTTTTCGTCAAGATTATCGGATGTGCCAAAAATGATCGTGCGATTATCGGCAGTGGTGATGTACATATGCCGGTCGGTATTCCAGCCAATATGGCTGGGTTGCAGCCCCAGCTCGGCGGGTAAACGCAGGCTGAGTACGCGCCCAAGCAGCAGTGCATCGCTGTCGACTATGTCATTGGGCTTGAGCGCGCGACCGCTACTATCTTCAATCACCAGCGTAGTTGTCATTGGTGCCGTGCTGTCGCTGTCGAGCACACGTCCACTCGCGTCGATTAGGTAGAGCGTGCTGCCCGATTGCCAGCGCAGCTCGGGGCGGCGCTCGCTCACCGTAATCGTCAGGCGGTCGGGCAGCGTTAGGCTGGCGCGCGCATTTTCGATATATGCGTTAGTTTTAAGCCGCGCGACAATCTGGTCGGTATCGACAAGCCAGATCGATTGACCCTGCGCGCCCGCTAAATCGGCCACAACATTGGCGTTCATTGCCTGTGTGCCATTCACATCAATCGTTTGTACGGTGAATCGCGGCGCTGTAGCGGCGTACATTAGCCCGCCAAGCCCGGCGATCAGCAGCAGCAGGCTGACTAAACGCCCACTGCTCACCCACGAGCTAACAGCGCGGCGCGGCCCAGGCCGGGTTGCGGCGGCACCGCGCGCCCGAGCTGGCGCGGTGCGTGCGCGGCGGCGGGCGGCCAGGCGTTCGCGCGTATTGGGCTGGTTGTAGTCGAATTTATCCATCGTAGAGTGTTCTACTGTTCGCTATGTCGTTCTAAAGCCAGTTCAATCAAGCGATCGAGTAGCTGGCTGTAGCTCAGGCCGCTGGCCGCCCACATTTTGGCGTACATGCTCACCGAAGTGAAGCCGGGCATTGTATTGGCTTCGTTCAGGTAGAGCGCGCCGCTGTCTTTGTCGAGCAAGAAATCGACGCGGGCCAGGCCACTGCCATCGATCGCTTTGAAGGCGTGGATGGCGAGTTCGCGTACTTGCTCGGCTAGCGCGGCATCAATTGGGGCGGGAATTAAAATCTGCGATTCGCCGCCCAAATATTTCGCCTCGTAGTCGTACCATTCGTTTGAGGGCACTACCTCACCGGGAACGCTGGCCGCGACCTCGTCGTTGCCCAGCACACTAATTTCAATCTCGCGCGCATTGATGCCCTGCTCGATAACGATGCGCCGATCGTAGCGCGCTGCCTCGGTAAGCCCCTGCATAAGTGTGGCACGATCGGTCGCTTTGGTAATACCCACGCTACTGCCCATATTGGCGGGCTTGATGAACATTGGGTAGTGTAGGTGCGCTTCGATCTGTCCGGCCACATCAGTCGGGTGCTTGCGCCAATCGGCGCGCTGCACCAGCAGCCAGGGCAGCAATGGCAGCCCGGCGGCGGCAAAGGCCGCTTTCATCATGGCCTTGTCCAGGCCCACAGCAGAAGCTAGCACGCCGCAGCCCACATAGGCAACACCAGCCAGCTCCATGAGACCCTGGATGGTGCCATCCTCGCCCATCGGGCCATGCAACACCGGGAAGATAACATCGACAGCGCCGAGTACCGATGAATGCGAGTCTGCGGCCAGGCCACTGGCTTCAACCGCCGATTCGTGTGTCACGAGTGCGTCGTCGCTCACTTCCAGCGCTTCGCTCGCAGTGCCGCCGGGTAGCTTTAGCGGGTCGGCGGCGGCAACCAGCGCGGGCATTGCGCCAGCACCCGCCAGCCAGCGCCCCTGCTTGGTGATACCAATCGGAACGACCTCGTATGTACTGCGGTCGAGGTTTTCGAGCACGGCCTGCGCCGAAATAAGCGAAACTTCGTGTTCGCCCGATTGCCCGCCGAAGAGTACCCCGACACGAATTTTATCTGCCACAACCGTGCTCCAATTGCTATGGGTTAAGCTGTATGCGTTGGCGTGCCCACCAGCGCACTAGAGAATTTGCACTTCAAGCACTAATTCGATGCCAAACTCGCGCTGAACTCGTTCGCGTGCCAGCTCAATCAGCGCCAGGATGTCGTCGCTGCTTGCCCCGCCCAGGTTGACGATATAGTTCGCATGTTTCTGCGCAATTTCGGCCTGGCCAATGCGGGCGCCTTTCAGCCCTGCGGCCTCAATCAGGCGGCCTGCGCTGGTGCTCGGCGGGTTTTTGAAGACGCTGCCACATGATGAACCCCAGGGTGTTTTGCTTTTTCGCTCGGCTGCGGTGCGATCCATCTGTTCAGCCAGGGCCTGTCGATCGGCGCGCTGAAGCGCGAACTCAGCGGCGAGCACGATCGGCGCTGGCTGCGTTTGCGCCGCTTTCAGCACACTGGTACGGTAGCCAAAGACGAAGCGCTCGGTCGGCCATTCTTCGATTTCGTTGCTAGCAAGCAGCCAGGCCCGCTGTAACACCCCGGCAATATCGCCGCCATAGCAGCCCGCATTGCCGAAAACAGCCCCACCAATCGTACCCGGTAGGCCCTCGGCCCATTCTAGCCCGGCCCAGCCCTGGGCCGCCAGCCGCCGCACGGTGCCAGCCATCGGTGCGCCTGCGCCAATGTGTGCGGTAGCGCGTTCGCCCTGTGGACGAAGCTGCAAGCTGGTGTCGCGGTAGCGTAGCACCAGCCCGGCAAACCCGGCATCGCGCACGAGCAGGTTGGTGCCGCCGCCAAGCACAAACACTGGCACAGCGTGTACATGCGCCCAGGCTAATGCTTCGCGCAGCTCGTCGGCGGTGGTGGCATTGGCAAACCAGCGTGCTGGCCCGCCAATGCGCCACGAAGTGTATTTCGCCAGTGGCTCGTTTTCGATGATTGTGACGCTCATAGCGTGTGCTGTATTCCGTGTTATTGGAATAGGCTTACCCTGTGCTCGGTATTTAGTTGCGCCGCGGAATATGCCCGCTGCGAATTCGTTCGCGCAGCTCGGCGGCTTCGTCGGCATGGTGCAGGGCATCGCGTATCTTCAGCGCTTCGACCCAGTAGGTATTTGCCTGCTCGCGGCGCCCTTCTTCATAGGCCAGGTCGCCGCTGTACGTAAGCGCGCGCGTTAGCCCCAGCTGATCATTGTCGCGGCGGGTCACGGCAACAGCGCGGGTGTAGCAGCTGCGCGCCAGCTCAAATTTACGCTGTGCGCGGGACGCATTGCCCAGGTGCAGCAAGGCGATGCCCTGGCCGCGCGGGTTTTGTATCTGCTCTTCGAGCGTGAGTGCCTGCTGCAACTCTTCGGCAGCCTCGCCATAGCGCTCAAGGCGCTGCAAGATCATGCCAATGACGGTGTGCGAACGCGCTTGCCCAACCACATCGTTGATCTGCTGGCGTAGTTCCAGGCTTTCCTTGGCATCGGTAAGTGCGTCGTTCGGCTTGCCCTGCGCCAGGCGCGAAAGTGCGATTTTGTCGCGTAGCATTGCCTGCCCAAGTAAGCTGCCGCGTCCCTGTTCCAGGCTGAGCGAGCGCAGGTAGAACGACATTGCTTCGCGGCTTGCCCCCAGGATGCGGTAAATATCGCCAATACTACTGAACACCCGCGCCAGCAATAATCGCCCGTCGTACTGTTCTGATTCTTCTTGTGCCAGCTGAAGCTCCTGAAGTGCCTCGAGGTGGCGGCCTTGCAGCTGATGCACTTTTGCTAGGTGCAACCGAGACTCGGCTTCCAGCTCACTCAGATCGTCAGTAGAAGCCAGGTTACGTGCCTGCTGTAACACTACTTCGGCGCTGGTGAGCTGGCCTAGCTCGCGTTGCATACGACCGACCGAAAGGTAAGCGCGAATGGTTGCTTCGTTGTTGCCTCGCGCCTGGGCAATCCCCAGCATACGCCGGGCATAATCAAGCCCTTCGCGGTACTGCCCGCCGAATTCGAGCACCGCCAGCGCCATTGCGTAAGCGCGCAGATCATAGTGGGAGCGCTGCTCGTTATTCAGTCGCTCAATCAGCGTCAGGGCACGCTCAGTCCAACGCCGGGCCGAGGTGAAATCGAGGCGCGTCATCCGCGCCTCGGTGATTTCTAGAATCGCTTCAACTGCTTCTGCATATGCTCCTGCCTGTTCCCAATGCCAGGCCAGGGCCTCGCGCCAATCTTGTGGCGCGTGCGGGCTATTTGTGTAGCGCGCCATCAGCCCCTCGGCAGTGCGGCGATGGAAGGTTGCATTATCTTCAGTCGTCACGCTTCGCTCATTTCTCGAATATCGCGCTGCTCAAGCATAGCAGATGAAGTACGATCGACCGTAATAGGCTGGGTCTGTCCGTGTTTTTACTATCGCTACCCTTCGTGTGCCGAGAGTACCGCCTGGGTTTGTAAATCGCTAAGGATCTGTTCGCCGACCAGGTAGCCGTCGCCTGCGCCGAGCGTTAGTATCACATCGCCTGGCCGCATGAGACTCCGAAGCGCTGCGGCGGCCTGTTCCAGGCTACCAACAGCGTGCGCCTGTGGATGTGCGAGGCGCTGTGCGACCAGAGCGCTATCGAGCCCGAGCGTATCGGTTTCGCGGGCGGCATAGATATCGCCTACCAGCACCACATCGGCGTCAGCGAAGGCGCTAGCCCAATCGGCCAGCAGCGCGCTTGTGCGCGAGTAGGTATGCGGCTGGAAGTAGGCAATAATTCGTCGATTACCGTAGCGACTACGGGCCGCTGCCAGGGTAGCGCGTGCCTCACTCGGGTGGTGCGCGTAATCGTCTACCACCGTAACGCCACCAGCCTCACCCTTTAGCTCGAAGCGCCTGCGTGTACCGCGATAGCCTGCGAGCGCGGCAATTGCCTGCGCTGGTGCTACCCCGGCTGCATGTAATGCGGCGATCGCCGCCAGGGAATTGCGAACATTATGCGTGCCGCTGAGCTGAATACGGCATGGTTCCAGGCTACGTGTCGAGAGCGTCTGTCGATCGTACCGCCATATGTCAAAGCTTGTACCTGTGGCGTCGCTGCGTACATTTGCCGCCATCCAATCGAGCAATGTCCGGCGGCACGACACCGGGTCGCGCCATACGTTATCGTCGATGCCATACTGTTGCGCGGCAGGTTGTGCCAATGCGCGCTGCACGCCTGGGTCGTCGCCACACATAATCAAGTTGTGCGGGTGGGCCATGGCTTCGGCAAATGTGCGAAATGCCGCATCATACTCCGCTTCATCTGGATAGATGTCTACATGATCAAGTTCGATATTGGTGATGACCGCAATCTGCGGTGTCAGGGCTAGAAAGGTGCGATCATATTCATCGGCCTCGATAACCAGCGGCGCGGTTGGGTTGCCCCAGCGAGCATTGCGCGGTAGATCGGGTGCCTCGCCGCCGAGCAAAAAGCCAGGGTCGAAGCCAGCGTTGAGCAGACCAAGCGCGATCATTGCCGTTGTAGTAGTTTTACCGTGCGTACCCGCCACCGCAATGATTGAGCGCTGCGCCGACCAGGCGCGCCACAGGTCGGCCCGTTTCAAAATCGGCAGCCCAGCCGCCTCGGCGGCAGCAACCTCGGGGTGGTGCGGGCGAACCGCCGAGGTGATAACTATCGCATCGGCACCTACCACATGCTCGGCGGCGTGGCCCTGCAAAATCGCCGCCCCGCGCGCTGCCAGCGCTTCGGCCAGGGCATTCCGCTGCAAGTCTGAACCGCTCACGGTATGCCCTTGGTCGAGCAGCACATGCGCAATGGCGCTCATTCCTGCTCCCGCAATCCCGACAATATGGTAGTGCATAGCGCCTGCTGTTACGCTTTCCACACACGGTTAAACCGTAGCAGAATAATCACTATTAGTAGAATTAGAAATGCCCCAATCATCGAAGGAATAACCGAAGCGTAGTTTGGTAGCCCGGTGAGTGCGCTTGAAATCAGTCCACCCTGATTTAGCGACTCGGGCGCTGCTTCCCAGAACGATGAGGCTGCGCTAATGCCTAGCACCCCAATATACAACCCGGCAAGCAAGCCTAGCAGACGCATATTCTGCGCCTTATCATTGGGCTTGAGCGGTGAGCCTTCCCACGGCCAGGCATAGGCAATTCCTACTGCGAGAAGCGCTACAAACACCAGCACGCGTAGCAGCAGCGGTGCCTGGAAATTATCGGGGATCAGCGGTGGCAGCGCATCAACCGTTACCGGGTCGCGGCCAAGCGCGAAGGCTACGAGTTTAGGGCCATTGCTGTAAAAACGATTCAGCAGGCCAACGACGAAATTTCCACCTTGTACCGTAAGCAAGTAGCCAATCGTAATAAAAACTGCAATACTAAGCATGTAGCGGAAGCCTTTGCGCCAGCCCAGCGCCGCCAGCCCGATCAGGATGGCGTAGGTGACGATGGAGCTTCCCAGGTTGATGATAATCAAGCCGTTGTCTGTAGTCATGCTGGGCTTCTCCTGGTTGCCAGATTACATCGCACCTGGGCCAAACGATGCACGGCGCTCGGTAGGTGCAAAATTTCTCTTTCAACGACGTCCATACTCATAGTGTGTACCAGGGTTTGGTTACCGTACCCGGCGGGCGCTGCGACGCGCTGTGCCAATCGCGCCGCGTGTACTACGCCGCCCATTTCCCAGGCTGGGTCGCCGTGGCCGCCACCACTCGGCCAGGCGCGCGCGCAGCGCAATGGGTGGGCGTCGCAGCACGCGTGGAGTGTCTTCAACCTGCTCGCGCGGGCGTTCGACTTGATGCCGCGAGATGCTGAGCAAGATACCTGCTGCAACCATACACATAATCAGCGATGAGCTACCATAACTGATAAACGGTAGCGTTAAGCCAGTGAACGGAATGAGCGTTGTTACAACCGCCATATTGATCAGCGCCTGAAACACGAGCCAGCCAGTGATGCCGGTTGCAAGCAACGCTGCGAATGGGTCGGGGGCGCGCCCGGCGATGCGCAGCCCGCGATAGGCGATAACCAGGAAACAGCCGACCACGAACAGCGTGCCAATCAGCCCGAATTCCTCGCCGATTACTGCGAAAATTGCGTCGGTGTGGGCCTGGGCAAGCCATAAGAATTTTTGCCGCCCCTGCCCGAGCCCTACGCCGAAGATGCCGCCGCTGCCAAGAGCGTAGAGCCCGTGAGCGGGCTGCCACCCGGCGCCCAAATAATTCGAAAAGGGGTCGAGCCAGGCCGCGATACGTTTCACGCGAAAAGGCGCGACTTTTACCATTGCCCAGAAGGCTCCGCCCGATACGAGTGTTGCTGCCAGAATATGCAGCGGGTTCGCGCCAGCAGTGAAGTAGACAATGCCAGCGATGGCAATCATCACAATTGTGGTGCCAAGGTCGCCCTCAAGCATCACCAGGCCACAGATAATGCCGAGCATAACGGCAAATGGCAGCAGACCATAGCTGACGTTATCGAGCTTTTCACCTCGCCGCGAGAGCCAGTCGGCGAAGTAGACGATCATAGCTAGCTTGGCGATTTCCGACGGCTGCATGCTGAAGAAGCCAATTCTGATCCAGCTGCGGGCGTTATTAACTTCGGTAATATCGGTGGGGAGCACGAGTACAACCAGCAATAGCACCAGTGCCGCCGCAATTAAATGTACCGAGTACGTGCGCCAGAAGCGATAGTCGATCCGTTGCGCTACGAGCAGCCCGATGGTTCCGATGATGACGCCGGTGAGCTGGCGGAGCGTGTAGTACAGCTGGTTCCCATGATGTGTGAACGCATCGACGAACGAGGCGCTGTAGACCATCACCAGGCCCAGCGGTACCAATATGCCAACCGCCGTGAGCAGCGGGTAATCGGGCTTGCGTTTGGAGGTGTCGAACATAGCTATATCCTACGTTTGCCATATGTGGCTGCAATACCACGGCATGCCAGCGCTTAGAGCGGCGGTTGAATGGTTGCAACCAGCGCAACCAGGACGGCCAGTATTCCCAGTACGCCAACCCAACCCCACAGCAGACTGCGGCGTACAATCTGAGGCGGGTACAGTCGTTCGTCAACCTCAAAGCGCGGGGCGAGGAGCCAGCCCACTAGCGCACCGCCGATCAATCCGCCTATATGTGCATAGTTATCGATACGTGGCGTGCTAAAGCCGATAAACAGATTGATCATAATCACGGTAATCAGGCTGCCGAGCTGCTGCCGCGATATTTCGCCGAGTAGCTTCCGCGAGACATAATAGAAGATGGCTAGCCCGCCAATCAGCCCAAAAATCGCGCCCGATGCGCCAACCGCCGGGTAGGGTGAGCGCAAGTACGATGCTACGCCACCGGCCAAGCCCGCCAGAAAATACAAGATTAAGAAGCGCGGCGTGCCATAAATGCGTTCGCTTTCAGGCCCAAGCACGTATAGCGCCCAGGCATTGAAGCCAATATGGAGCAGCCCACTATGCAAAAACATTGATGTCAGGAAGCGATAGTATTGTCCATCGCTAATGGTCTGATTCTCTTTTTGCCCGAGCGCCAGGATCAGATCGTTAATCGGGTAGCCGCCAACGCTTACCCCAACCAGCTGCAAAACGGTTGGAATGATGAAAATGCCAATATTGAGTGCGAGTAGCACCCACACCGCGCGCGCCGGGCGCAGCGGCAGCCGCAGCGCGTAAGGCTGTGGCTGTGGCACAACTGGCTGTGCTTCACCATATACCGGCGGCTCGTCGTTACGCTGCGGCCCCAAAGCCGGGTGCAAGTCGTTTTTGTTTTGCTCAGGTTCTGTCATAGTACAAACGGTTCGTTTCGAGCCACCAATGCAATGAGCCGCTCAAAACTGTGCGACGATGCGGCGGAATTCTTCGCCGCGATGAAATTCATTACGGAACATTCCGAAGCTGGCACAGCCAGGCGCGAGTAACACTACATCGCCTGGGGCGGCTAGCGCACGCGCGGCGGCTATTGCCTGCGCAAAATCGTTGTACGGGCCATGAACTAGGTGGCCTGCCGCCTGTGGGTGTTCAAATTGACCGAGCGCCGTGTGTAATTTCCCGGTGGCCGTCCCTTCAAGCAGCACAACTGCTTTGGCACGCGCGGCAATTGCCTGCGCAAAGTTGCTGAGCGGCAAGTTTTTATCTGCACCACCAGCAATTAGCACAATCGGTGCATCGAAGCTGTGCAGCGCAGCAATTGCCGCCTCGGGCGCGGTGGCAGCAGTATCGTTGATATAGCGCACGCCATCGAGCTCGCGCACAAATTCCAGCCGATGCTCAACCCCGCCGAAGCTGCGAACGGCGTTGCGAATATTCGCGCTGGTAACGCCAAACGCCTGCGCCAAAGTTGCCGCCGCCGTCACATTCGCCAGGTTATGCGCGCCTGCCAGCGGAATTTCACTACGCGCGAGCAGCTCATTACCGAGCCATACGCCTTCAGCATCGTAGCCGCTGGCACCGGCGGGCAACCCGGCGCGCTTGCCGAACCAGGCCACCTGGGCGGGCGCAGCGCTAGCCCAACTCGCCACAATTGGGTCGTCATGGTTCAGCACAACCACATCATCAGCCGATTGCCAGCGGAAAATCGCCTGTTTCGCCGCACCGTAGGCTTCCATCGAACCGTAGCGATCAAGATGATCGGGCGAGAGGTTTGTCACTGCGGCCAGGGGTGGGCTGAGCTGTACCTCGTCCAGCCCCTCAAGCTGCCAGCTCGAAAGTTCCAGTACCACCGGTGTGTCTGGCGTCATGCGCGGCAGCGCCTCAAGCGCCGAAATGCGCAGGTTGCCGGCCACCACGGTATCGGGGTATTGCTCGCGTAGCATTGCCGCGGTGAGCAGTGTGGTGGTAGTTTTGCCTTTAGTGCCGGTAATGCCGAGAATCGGGCCGGGGCAGAGTCGGAAGAACAGCGTCATCTCCATCTCGATGGTTGCGCCAGCAGCGCGCGCGATCTGCAAGAAGCGCGACTCGCGTGGGACGCCGGGGTTGCGCACAACTATATCGGTGGAGCGGAAATCGGCCTCGTCGTGATGGCCGAGCACGAAGCGGATAGAGCGACCGGCCAGGGCATCGAGCGATGGTTGCAGCAATTCGGGGCCGCGCAAATCGGTGACGGTGACACTTGCGCCGTGGTCGGCGAGAAAGCGCGCGACGCCTAACCCGCCGCCGTGAACGCCCAGACCCATAACCAGTGCGCGTTTGCCGCGTAAATCCATCATACCTGCCGTTTGCCAAGGTGGGCGGCGACACAGATGTCACCGGATGTACTGGCTTATTGATGTTCCGATTGCACGGTAACCGTTTGCGCGGGCGGTGCCACAAGCTGGGCGCGCTGGTCGGCATCGCGCAGGGTCAGCGCCAGCGATATACCGATCAGGGCGGCAACCATACCTACCAGCACAAAGCGCTGCATCACCTGCGTCTCGCTCCACCCAAGCAGCTCGAAATGATTGTGCAGCGGCGACATTTTGAAGAAGCGGCGGCCTTCACCAAAGCGGCGGCGTGTCCATTTGAAATAGCCAACCTGGATCATCACCGACAGCGCCTCGGCGACAAATACTGCCCCAACCACCGGCAACAAAAGCCATTGTTGCGATTGTAGCGCGATGACCGCCAGCACCGCGCCCAGCGAGAGCGACCCTAAATCGCCCATAAATACCTGCGCCGGGTGGGCATTGAACCACAGAAAGGCGGCACACGCGCCGACCATGGTGAAGTTAAACGCCATCAGGTTTATGAACTTTTGATCTAGAAACGTGATGACACCGTAAGCAGCAAAGGCGATTGTCAGGTTCCAGCCAGCCAGGCTATCGAGCCCATCGGTAAGGTTAACCGCGTGGCTTGTAGCAATGATGATAAATGTAGCCAGTGGGATGTACCATAGGCCAATATCCCACTGCCCGACGAACGGAATAATCACCGGGCCTTTGAATTCGGCTTTTTGCAGGCCGAAGGGCGCTGGCAGGTAGAGCACCAAACTCGCACCCAGCGCAATAATAATCGTCAAAATGAGCTTGCGGCGCGGTGTGAAGCCGTAGGTGCGCGAGCGCGTGCCCACCAGCGACATATAATCATCAATGCCGCCGAGCACTGCAAACCCGATCAACACCGCCAGTGGCAATAACATCGACCAGCGATCGACCAGGTTGAAGCAGAGGGTTAGAAAGATGACCGGCAGCAGAATAATAATGCCGCCCATGGTCGGTGTGCCGGTTTTAATTACATGGCTCTGTGGGCCTTCGGCGCGAATCTGCTTGCCGATGCGCTTTTCGCGCAGGAAGCGTACCCAGTAGCCGCCCGTGGCGAGAGTGAGCGCGAAGGCCGCTGCGGCGAGCAGCAGCGCGCGCGACATATTATCAACTAGCACTGAGCGTAAAGCACTTCCCACGGTAGGTTCTCCTCGGGATGGGGTGGCAACGACTGCTTTAGCTAAGCATCAGCCGGTTGGGGCTGCTGTAAAGCCGTGACAATCGCATCCATCGCAACCCCGCGCGATCCCTTCACCAGCACGTAGTCTCCAGGTTGTAATGCACCGCTCAAATGAGCAATCGCATCGTGATTCTTGGTAAATTGGGCAATCTGGCGCCTATCCATACCAGAACGGTGAGCTTCATCGGCGATCCACTGCGCGCGCGGCCCCACCGTTACGAGAAGGTCGGCCACTTCGGCCACGCGCCGCCCCACCTGGCGGTGTGACTCTTCTTCAACTGTGCCAAGCTCAAGCATGTCGCCCAGCACTGCGATCTTGCGCCCATCGAGATCGGCCAGCAGGCTCAGCGCTGCGAGTGATGATGCGGGGGAGGCGTTGTACGAATCGTCGATAATTGTTGCGCCGCCAATACCTGGTACCGCCAGCAACCGCAATTGTGCTTGTTCGTCGCGCAGCCCATCGACAATTGCATCCCAGCCCAGGCCCAGTAGCAAGCCAGCCGAAGTGGCGGCCAGTGCAGTGTGTACACTATGCCGGCCCAGCAGCGGTAGGTTGAGTGTTACTGTTTCGCCCGCGTGGTGTGCGCGGAACGAAATGCCCGCTAGCCCGCGCCCTTCAATCGCATCGGCCCATAGATCAGCAGCCGGGTCGAGCCCGTAGAAGAACGGACGTGCCGCTGTGACATCGGCCATTGCGCGCACACGTGGGTCGTCGATATTCAAGATTGCCCAGCCATTTGCGGGTAATGCCTGCACCAATTCGCTTTTCGTGCGCGCCACCGCTTCGATGCTACCCATACGCTCCATATGCGATGGGCCAACATTCGTGACAATGCCGATGTTTGGCCGGGCGAGTTGCGCCAGTAACGCAATATCGCCCGGCACGTATGCCCCCATCTCCAGCACGGCTACTTCGTGCTCGTGGCCGAGCTGAAGGAGCGTGAGGGGCAGGGTGGACTCGTTGTTATAGCTTCTTGGATTTTTTAAGGTGCAATACCGCCGTTGCAGCACCGCCGCGGTTACTTCCTTGGTTGAGGTTTTGCCCACACTGCCGGTGATGCCAATCACAGTTGGTGTGAACATCCGCCAATGGAAGGCCGCCAGCCGGTGGAGCGCTGCCAGCGGTTCATCGACCGCGATCAGCAGCACTGTGCCAGCTGCTGCCTCGGCCAGCCCCGCGCCGGTCGGCTCGACCACCGCAAAGGGCGTGCCTAAGCTCAGCGTGCCAGCCCGCTCGCGCCGCACCAGTGCCGCAGTGGCACCGTGTGCAACCGCATCGGCCAGGAAATCGTGCCCGTCCACACGTTCGCCGCTCAGGGCCACGAACAGCGCGTTGGGAGTTGCCAGCCGCGAGTCGATCACCGCCTCGGGGTAGGCAACCTGCCTGAAGCGCCCCGGCACGGTTGGCGTTGTACGCTCCGTTTCCGGCTGCACCCCAGCCAGCACTTCATCCAATCGCAACACCGCCAAATCCTCCCAATAAACCCTGATTTCGGCGGCATTGTAGCATAGATTATCTTTTCAATTGCAGGGTTTACAGTTTGCAGGTTTAATGGTTATTCATCGAGTGCGCGGTGAATAACGGCCATGCGAAACTGTTAACGTACCAACGTCTTCCCTGCATCCAGCTAGCGTGCGGCAATCGCCACGCCCGGCACCTGATCCGGCCCAACAAAGTTGGGGTCGGGTGCGATTCGCTCATACCGCATCAGCTGTTCGACGATCTTGCGGTACACGGGCAGCGCCGTGTTGACACCGAACGGATCGTCTTTGGGATAATCAATTTTCACCAGGATGGCATAGCGCGGGCTATTGATTGGCGCAAGCCCAGCGACCGAACCAATCGTGCCATCGCCGTAGCCGCCATGCCCGTCGGGTATCTGCGATGTGCCGGTTTTTGCGCCAACCGCGTAGCCTGGTACCAGCCAGAGCGTGTCGGGCTTCACCGGGTTGACATAGCCGTTCGCCGATTTCACAATCATCTCGCGAATCGTATTCGCTACTTCGGGTGAAATTGGCTGGCCTTGCGGCTGCGGCTGCGTTGTAGTGCAGTTATCGGCGTGGCAGACTTTTTCCACCACATACGGGCGCATCAGCTGCCCATCGTTGCCAATCGCCGCAATCATGCGCACCTGCTGCAGCGGCGTTACTAAGATGGCCTGCCCAAACGCATTCGTATCGAGATCGAGTGGGCTCCAGCTCTCGGCATTCGGGTCTTTCACAATACCTTCACCCTCGCCCGCCAGGTCGATACCCGTGGCTTTGCCATAGCCAAATGCGTTCACCATTGCGTAGAATTTGTCTTTGCCGGTCAGTTCGTTGAATTGGAGTGCCGCCACATTGCTTGAGTAATACAGCATTTGCGCTGGTGTAATTGGCCCATGCCCGCCGCTATCCCAATTCTTGAGCGAAAAATCGTAGCGGTCGATCACACCCTCATCAACAACGGTAGTGTCGGTGTTGAAGCTGTGTGATTGCAACCCTGCCGCGACCGTTACCAGCTTGAATGTCGAACCTGGCTCGTACCCCTTTGCGATCGCCGGGTTCAGGTTATACATTTCGGCGTCGTAATCGTAGTAGCGGTTAGGATCGTAGGTTGGGTAGCTCGCCATTCCGCGGATCGCGCCGGTTTTTGGTTCCAGCACAATAATGGTGCCGCCATCGGCCTGGTGCTTATCGATCGCCGCTTTTAGCTCGACTTCGATCAGGTGCTGAATGAGCGGATCGAGGGTGAGCTGCAAATCAGCGCCATTGCTGGCTGGTTTGCTCTGCTGGGGCGCGATCCAGATCGGTTGCGACTGCACATCGACCTCGGCGGTGATCATCCCGGTCGTGCCGATCAGGTCGGTGTTGTAATAGCCTTCGATGCCGCTAATACCAACGCCTTCCAGGTTCACCGCGCCAATCGTCTGCGCCGCGAAGCTCTCTTGCGGGTACACGCGGCGCGGCTCATACATCATGCGAAAGCCCGGCTCGTTTTCAATAACCTTCGCGACCTGCTGCGCAATTTCCGGGTCGAGCCAGCGCTTCAGCGGCATCCAGGCGCTTTTGGGGTCTTGCATCGCCGTAAGCAGCTCGGGGGCGGTGCGGCCCAGCAAGCTCGAGAGCATCAGCGCCAGGCGCGGCGCATTCTTCGCGTCGATCTCGGGCGGGATGGCGAACAGGCTCTCGCGATCGACATCGAGCGCCAGTACGTTGCCCGCGTGGTCGCGAATGGTGCCGCGCCGCGGGTTGATCGTGAGCTGCCGCTTGATTTCGCTATTAGCCATGCCCGCGAGCTTGGCGCTTTGCACAAGCTGCAGGTTGCCCAGGCGCAGCATTACCGCCACAATGCACAGCAGGCTTGCCATCAACACCGCATTGATCCGCCAGCGGCTAATCGCCACCGGGCGGTTCTTTTTTCTGGGTTTTTGGCTGTGTGCTACCATATAATTAGTGCTTTACGGAAAGGCGTAAGCTTGCGCGTGAATCAGGGTGTATGTGCCGATGCCGTTGCAGGCGCTGGTGGCGCGATGGTGACATACTGCACCTGATCGGGTGTCATTGGCCGCATGTTGAGCACCTTAGCGCGCTGTTCAATCTTGAGCAGCGATTGTGCTTCGGAAAGCTGGAGCTGAAGCGCACCATGCGTGCGCAATAGCTCGCGCTGCTGAGTTTGCAGGTTAGTCAGCTCGTAGCCCTGGGTTGCCAGCCGCCCGGTTTGCCCGAGCGAGATCAGGCTGAGCAGCGCAAAGATGACGGCTGCTGCGATCAGGTAGCGGCCACCGTCGAGCTGGAGATAGCGTGCCAGCTGGGTGCGGCGTGCGCGCGCCTGCTGGATGGGAAAGAACTGCCGAATGTTGACTGCCATGGTCTTCCTCTCAATCCTCAGCGCGTAGTTTTGCCGCAATTCGCAGCTTGGCGCTCCGGCTGCGCGGGTTGCGTCGCATTTCGTCATCTGACGCTTCGAGCGGCTTCTTGGTCACAATTGCCAGGGTGTGGCGTTCGCTTTCGCCATAACCCGACTCAGCTCGAAAAAAGAGTTTGACGATTCGATCTTCCAGGGAGTGAAACGAAATAACCGCGATCCGCCCACCCGGCGCCAGTAGCTCAACGGCTTGCGGTAACACTGCCTCCAGGCTTTCGAGCTCGCCGTTGACGGCGATGCGCAGCGCCTGAAACGTGCGCGTAGCCGGGTGAATTTTGCCATGCCGCCCGCCAAGTGCCCGGGCCACTACATCGGCTAGCTGGCCGGTAGTAGTAATCGGCTGGCGGCGGCGCGTTTCGCTGATCAGGCGCGCGATGCGCCGCGAACCACGCTCGTCTCCATAGCGATAAATCATATCGGCCAGCGCGTCTTCCGGCGTTTCATTCACCAGATCTGCGGCGGTTGGTCCTTGCGTTGGGTCGAGCCGCATATCCAGTGGCGCGTCAGCAGTGAACGAGAACCCGCGCTCGGGCGTATCGAGCTGATGCGACGAAACCCCCAGGTCGAGCACAATTCCATCGACGTTTGCGAACCCGTGCGCGTGCGCCAGCTGCCCCAGAGCGCGAAAGTTGCCGTGAACCAGTGTTGCTCGCCCGGCGTATGGTGCGAGCCGCTGGCTGGCTGCGGCCAGCGCTGCTGGGTCGGCATCAATGCCAAGGATCTGACCGTCAGGGGCGCTGGCCGCCAATATGGCAAACGCATGACCACCGCCGCCCAATGTCCCGTCGATATAGCGCCCGCCGGAGCGCGGTGCCAGCCCACTTACGACCTCGTTTAGCAGCACGGGCACATGCCGAAACTGTGGGTTAGCAGCGGCAGATTGCAGGTTGGCTGGCTCGTTATTGTGCATTGCTCAATCTGCAACCTATATATGCGCGCTAAATCCCAAGTGCCGATAATTGTTCGGCAATAGCGCTGGCACTTGAGTCAAGCGATTCAATCACCTGGCCCCAGCTCTCGTGTGCCCAAATTTCAAAGTGCGTGCTCAGGCCAGCCACAATCACCTGGTCACCCAGGCTGGCATACTCGCGTAGATTTTGTGGGATGAGGATGCGCCCTTGCCGGTCGAGGCTCAGGTCGGCAGCGCCCGAAAACAGGTGCCGCCGTAGGTTGCGCGCCTCGGCCTGGCCGAGCGAAAGCTCGTTGACGCGCTTGGCAAGCTGCTCCCAGGCCGTGCGTGGAAAGCCTACCAGACAGCGATCGAACCCACGCGTGACAACCACGCCATCGCCAAGCTCATCGCGAAAGCGCGATGGTATGGCCAGGCGGCCTTTGTCGTCCAGGTTGTGGTCGTATTCGCCAAGAAACACGGGCTTGCTCACTCGGTGCAAAGAAGAAGTTTAGAACAAAAGTTCTATTTATTCCCCACTTTGCCCCACGTTTCCCCACAATTTGGCATATTATATACCACTTTGCCTACTTTTTCAATAGAAATTATACGAATTTTAGGGAAGATTGCTTTGGAAATACAGGATACGAGCGCGATTAGCACCAGGAATCTGGTTGCGCTGCAGCATCCCGGCTGGTATAGTGGCGCGAATGCTGTAACCAGAGGAGATACCCCACTATGAGCGAGTTAACCCATCTCGATGCTGCGGGCCACGCCCATATGGTCGATGTCGGCGCAAAGGAGGTAACCCAACGTGAGGCGGTAGCGCGCGGCACGGTAGTGATGCAGGCGAGTACCCTCGCGTTGATTGTGGCAGGTGGCTTACCCAAGGGCGACGTGCTGGCAGTTGCTCGCATTGCCGGCATTATGGCGGCCAAACGCACGCCCGATATTGTTCCCCTGTGCCACCCCTTGATGTTAACCCATGTGGCGGTGGAAATTACGCCCGCTGCGCCAACCCAGGCTGCGGGCGCGGCGCTGCTAATAGAGGCAACCGTGCGTACCAGCGGGAAAACTGGCGTAGAAATGGAAGCATTAACCGCAGTAAGCGCCGCCGCCCTAACCATTTACGATATGTGCAAAGCGGTCGATCGCGCCATGCGTATCACTGATATTCGGCTGGCGCAGAAGCGCGGGGGGAAAAGTGGGGAATGGATCCTAGAAGCATAGCGCGTGAATGTGAAACGCTTGACATAGAACATTTGTTCTGATATACTGTGCCAGAGCAGCATGATCTAGCAAGAAAGACGACGCGCGATGATTCAGCACATCGATGCCACCAGGCTAGCACCGGCCGCACCGTTTACGCAGCTATGGGTGTGGGTTGCATCGCTCTGGCAACGGGCCGAGCCAATTGATGTTATCGATCAGCGGTTCAACTTTTTGCCCCACTGCTTCCGCTGGCGCGGTGATGTGCGGCGTGTGCGCGCTATCGAGCGGGTGTGGGAGCAGCCTGCGCTGGGTGTGCGCCCGGCGCGCCGCTATTTCGAGGTGGTTTGTGGGCCGGAACAGCGCTTCGTCTTATTTCAGGATGTGCATGTAGGTACCTGGCATGTGAGCGTGTAGGAGGCACAGGTATGTATCTTGGGTGGTTCGACGACAACCCGAAAAAGGCGGTATCGCTAAAGATTGAAGAAGCGATAGATGCCTACATGGATCGTTTCAAAGTGCGCCCAAATGTTGTGCTGGTGAACGAGGCCGATCGGACGGATATTTCGGGCGTGAATGTGCGGAGCGAGGGCTACATCCGACGCAATAATTTTTGGGTGGGCTGGGAGGAAGCCGCGCGTGTATAACCACGCACCAAAGGTGCGGCTGTGGCGGGCCAAACAACCAGGGGCTTGAATCACGAGGGCAATGACCCTCGTGATTTTTTATGGCCCATGTCGTTGATAGTTTCGGCGATCGCCAGCGCAGTTCGTCGGGCACGCTGTATTTGACCGCCCCCCGGCACTCGGGTACAATCCGGCCGATATTGCACCCAGCACGCAGCGTTGCATAAGCTATAGCTCAGTGCGAGCGCCTGGCCGATAATTGTAGGGCTTACGCAGTTGCGTTATTGAGCATACCAACGCTGTGCTTTTCGCCTGCGGCAGTACGGTAAAACCGAACATGTTTGTAATCGCACACAAAGAAAAACTCGAGTACCACTCTGCCGCAGGCTCAGCACGTTAACTGCGTAAGTCCTAAATTGTATGAACTTACACAACCCGAGCTTTGTGCGCGCGTGGTCATCCCCAAATGTTTCTCGCCGGGTAGGTGCCGGTGCTGTGCTGTTTGTGCTGGCCCTCGGGCTGCGTCTGTATCGCCTCGGCGCGCAGAGCCTGTGGCTCGATGAGGGCGGCACCTGGGCCGAAGTGACGAACAAAGGCTGGGCTGCGCTCCTGCTTGATCTGTTTAGCCCAAGGGCGGCCTACCCACTGTATCACCTGCTGATGAAGGGCTGGGTGGCGCTAGCGGGCGATAGCGAGTGGGCGCTGCGCTTTCCCTCGGCGCTGGCGGGCGCGCTGGCGGTCGTGGTGGTGTACGTCGCTGCGCTTGAGCTGGTAGACGCATTCTTCGCATTTTCCCCGCGCACGCAATCCAATGTTGCATCTGCGCCGAGTGCCTGGGGTGCCGCGCTGCTGTTCGCTACCGCGCCATTCGCGCTGTGGCAGGCGCAGGATGCGAAGGCATATAGCCTGCTGGTGCTCTGCGCGGCGCTGTTACTGTGGGCGTTGCTGCAGGCGCTGCGCCTGAACACCCCGCGCAGCTGGCTGCTATTGCTCGCTGTGGCTGGAGTGAGCCTGTTCGTACACCGGCTGGCGCTGCTGGCGGTGGTGGCGGTGCTGCTCGCGCTGGCGCTGGCGTGGCCGTTTCGGCGCGCGGGTGGGAGTGGCGCAGGCCGCTGGCTGGTGGCGCTTGGCGCGCTATTCGGCGCGGCGGTGGCGGTGTATGGCGTGGTGCAAGCCGCCGGGGTTGAGAATCGCGGCGGCAGCGGGCACGTGGCCGCCGGGCCGCTGATGGGCCTGTGGCTGGCGCTGGCGCATTTCGCGCTTGACCGTGGGAATATCGATGGTTGGCTGGGCATACCACTCCTTGCCTGGGTTCTGCCTGCGCTGGCGCTGACGCTGTGGGGACTAGTGTTGCTGGTGCGCGATGCTATGCGCGGCCAGGTGGTGGCGATTGCGCTGCTGTGCCTGTTTGCCGTGCCGCTGCTGCTGTTTGCGCTCGCTCTCGCCGTGGTGCCGCTGTTCGAGTCGCGCTATGTCGCGGTGGCGTTCCCAGCGTGGGTATTAGTAGCAAGCTACCCACTGCGCCTGATTGGCGTGGCAGGTAGCAAGCGCTTGGAAGTAGCGCGGTCTAGCCGGTTCGCGCCAGTGGCGTGCGCCATTCTCATGCTCTTCGTCCATGCGGCGGTGCTGTTCCAGCCGCAGCATGGCCTCTTTTCGGGTGCGCCAGTGAAAGAGCAATGGCGCGATAGCATTGTGGCGCTTGCGGCGCGGCTTCACCCCGACGACCTGCTGATTGTTCACCCCTACTATGTGCTGCCGATGTGGCACTACTATGCGCAGCGCGTTACGCCCGACCCACTGCCCACGCCGGTGACGTTTAATGTGCTGGGCCAGGGCGATTGTATGAACCAGCGCGTGCCGGTTGAGTGCTACCGGCGCGAATATGAGAAAGACTTCGACGCGGCGGCGCGCGGGCACGCCCGTATGCTGATGCTGATTGCCCCCGAGCATGCCCGCACGATCGACCCGCCCAAGACGCTGGCTGAGCTGCAGGCCGAGTGGCAGCAGAAGCCCAGTGGCGCTGCGCCAACCGAAGCCGACAAGTATGGTGTGTTGGGGCTGCGCTTCCAATTTGCTGACGATCAGCGCACGTGGCCGTGTGGCGGCGATACCTATGTTGGCGTCGAGCTGATGTGCGTCAGCTTTCCCTCGCGCTACCAGGAGAAGGGCGCGGCCTCAATTCCACAGCCCAATACGCAGCTCGAAGCGGTGTTTGGTGGCGAGCTACAGCTGCGCGGCTATACGATTGCGCCGCTGGGCGGGCAATTACGGCCAGGCGGCGCCCTGCCGATTACGCTGTATTGGGCCGCCGCCGCCCCGCCCACGCATGACTACACGATGTTTCTGCACCTCTGCCGCGATTGCACTGCGCCTCCGCTCGCGCAGGACGATCGCCGACCGCTGGATGGCTACGCCCCCGCCGGGCAAACGACAACCTGGAAAGTCGGCGACCCGGTACACGACGAACGTAGCCTGCATCTGCCCGCCAACCTCGCGCCAGGGCGCTACACGCTGCTGCTGGGCGTGTACCCGGCGGGCAATCCCGCTGAAGCCGCGCGCTTGAAGGCGACAAGCAGCGCCCCAGTTGTGGGTGGTAGCCGCCTGGTGTTGGGTGAAGTAACAATTGGCCAGTAGCGCTTGAAACATAACCCGTTAATCGGGAGTATAATGAACATATGCTCATCGATGAGGAGGTTCACGTGCTGGCGCGAAGTATTCCGAATCTACTAGGAATTTTTCGGATTGTCACTACACCGCTGCTGGTCTGGCTCATTCTCATGAACACGGCTAGCGGCTATTATTGGGCAGTAGTGCTGCTGCTCCTAATGGCGATTAGCGATATTGCCGATGGCCCGCTCGCGCGCCGCATGGGCGTGGTATCCCCGCTGGGCGTATTCCTCGATACCATCTCCGATAAAATTTTTGTGGCTGGCGCACTCATCCCCATGGTGCAGGTTAGCCTGATCTCAGGCTGGATCGCGCTGCTGATCATCGTGCGCGATTTTGCCGTGTCGGGCTTGCGCTCGTTTGCCGCCGCTGAGGGCGAGGTGATTTCTGCGCGCCAGTATGGCAAGCAGAAGCTCGTCATCACCGTCACCGCACTGGTGTGGTGCTTGCTTGCAGCTGGGTTCAATGGACCTGCCGCAGGCGTGTTTCAGGCGGACCCGGCCCACCTCTATGGTTTGGCGCATTTCGTCTCGTGGCTGTTTAGCCTGTGGCCCGTACCCATGTTCCTAACTGTCGTGTGGACAGCTTTCTCGGGTGCCGAATATTTCTGGAAGGCTTGGCCGTTGCTGAGTGGCAAGCTTGCCCCCGAGGCCCGCCCACGCCCACCCGTCAAATCCCCCAGCAAGTAACGTTCTGGTATCCGCGCGGTTTTGCGCTACAATATACGCGTTTCCCAAGCCTATGGTATTGAAACCTGAAGGAGCACGCTATGGCCGAGGCGACCGCCCCTGCATTTGAGGTACCCGCGCATCGCACACGGCTCAGCGCCTGGCAACAGGCGGCGCTGAGCCTCTACTGGTTCGGTAGTAGCGCACACTGGACGGCGATCCTGATTACGCTGTTGCCGCTGCAGGCTGAAGCGATCGGTGGATCTGACTTCAAAGGGCAAACACTGGCGAACATCCTCGCGGTAGGCGCGTTCCTCTCAATGGTGGTAGCCCCACTATTTGGGGCCTGGAGCGACCGCATCCGCACGCGCTGGGGGCGGCGCAAACCATTTCTGGTGGCGGGCACCGTGGGAAATGTGCTAGGCCTAACCGCGCTGGCCTTTATCCCCAGTACGCCAGGCGCGCTGGTGCCATACGTGCTGGCCTACCTGTGGATCAACCTGTTCAATAACCTGGCAACTGCGCCCTACTCGGCGCTCATCCCCGATGTCGTTCCCGCCGAGCAGCGCGGCTCGGCCAGCGGCTGGATGGGCCTGATGCAGATGCTGGGCAACTTTCTGGGCGGTATCACCGGCTTGCTGCTTGGGGTGTTGGGTGGTGTATCGGGCGCATACCTGGCAATTGCCGCGATTTTGCTGGTGTCAATGCTTATTACGGTGTTTACGGTTCACGAGCCTGACCCTGGGGCGGTGCCGCCGTTTCACTGGGGCGGGTTTTTGCGCGGCCTGATCGAACCATTTCGATCGCGCGATTTCAGCTGGGTGTTCTGGACGCGTTTTCTCGTAGTCATGGGCACATTCACGGTGCAAGGCTTTATCCTTTACTACATGAAAGACGTGGTAGCGGGCGGGGCCGAAACGCACAACTACACCTTCTTTGGTATACCATTCGCGAAAGATGCGGCAGGGGCGACCTCGTTCTTCATCCTGGCGCTGCTGCTCGGTGCGATCATTAGCTCGCTGCTCGCTGGTTCGCTCTCCGACCGCTATGGCCGTAAGCTGATGGTGTATATCAGCGGGGGGCTGCAGGCGCTGGTCGTGCTGGTCTACATCCTTAGCAAAAACTTTGAGGTGGCGGTGCTGATGGGCATCGTGTTTGGCCTGGGCTACGGCGCATACCAGGCAGTCGATTGGGCACTGGCGAGCGATATTTTGCCCAGCGAAGATGATTACGCGAAGGATATGGGCGTATGGCATGTGGCGATGACGCTGCCCCAATCGATTGCAACGCCAATTGCGGGCTTGCTGCTCGATAATTTTCAGCGCGTGGGGCAGGCGAATGGGCAGCCAACGCTTGGCTACACCGTGATCTTTGGTATTGCGTTTGTCTATTTCTTGCTCGGCACAGTACTGGTGCGCCAGGTGCGCGGTGCGCGGTAGGTGCTGTAATAGCAAAAGAAAAATGCAACAGACAGAAACTAGGGATTGTTTGCTTGTGTGAGCGAAAATCATAAATGGATAACCCATTCTCTGCCTTTATGTTTCTGTGTTCAATGATTCCTTTTCGGTTGCCTGTCGTTGGTTGCGCTGCAGCTGTGCACCTGCAAGCGTTTCATTTGGAGCGTTCATGAGCCGAATTGCCGAAACATTTGCCCGCCTGAAAGCTGCTGGGCGCACCGCCATGATGCCATACCTGATGATAGGTTTTCCCGGGCGCGACTCGGTACTAGAGCTAGCACCCGTGCTTGAAGCCGCTGGTGCTGATCTCTTCGAGTTGGGTGTGCCCTTCTCCGACCCGCTGGCGGATGGGGCAACGGTGCAGCGCGCCGCCGAACAATCGCTGGCGAATGGCGTGCGGCTGGCCGATTGTATTGATACAGTGGCCGAGCTGCGGCGGCGCGGCGTGCAGGCGCCGCTGGTGCTGATGGGCTATGTCAACCCGTTTTTGCGCTATGGCCTGGCAAAGTTTATTGCCGATGTAGCCGCCGCCGGTGCCGATGGCCTAATCATCCCCGATTTGCCGCCGGAGGAAGCCGCCGAATGCCATGCGCTGTGCCAGGCGGCTGGGCTCGATCTCATCTTCTTCGTGGCCCCTACCACACCCGATGAACGGATCGCCGCAATTGCGAAGCTTGCCAGCGGGTTTATCTACTGCGTATCGCTTACAGGTGTTACGGGGGCGCGGCGTGAGCTGTGGCCGGGCCTGCCCAATTTCCTCGCACGCGTGCGCCGCTACACCGATCTGCCCTTAGTCGTTGGCTTCGGTATTAGCAGCGCTGCACATGTGCAACAGGTAGGCCAGCTTGCCGATGGCGCAATTGTTGCTAGTGCCCTGATCAATCGTCTTGAGGCAGCAGCATTCGCCGAACACGTTGCAGTCGCAACTGCGTTTCTGCACGAGCTGCGCGGCGCTACAAAGCCTGTAACCGGCCTGTGAGCGCTATGCTATAATGGGCCGCAATCCGAAAGCCGCAATGAGGCGGTGCGCGGTGCCGCCTGGCGGCTTGTGAGGTGTGCCATGCAGTCGAGAGCCTATGTGCTGATTGAGGCGGAAGCCGGGCAAGTTGGCCACGTTATTACGGTTCTGCAAAGCCTACCAGGTGTGGCGCACGTTGATGCTGTTACTGGCCCCTACGATATCATTGTAACGTTGGAAACTGCCGACTCGCGCGAGATTGGCCGCTTGGTAATGAATGAGATTCACGGAGTTACCGGCATCAAGCGCACGGTGACGTGCCTGGCGATCTAACACATCAGCTGCTCCGACGAAGTATGCACACGGCCCTGCTGCTACAACGAGTTATATCTTCGTCGCTGGGTGAACGAAAGGGACTGCGATGGGCAAGGGCCTTGAAGGAATTGTAGCGGCTGCCACTGCAATCAGCTACATCGACGGAATGAACGGTCGGCTGTTTTATCGTGGCATCGATATCAACGAGCTAGCGGAGCATTCAACATTCGAGGAAACAACTGCGCTGCTGTGGTATGGCAAGCTGCCAACGAAAGGCCAGTTCGAGAGCTTTCAAGCGAAATTTCGCGATAACCGGCAGATACCCAACGAAATTCTTGCCCTGCTTATGTCGCTGCCGAAAAAGACCGCGCCAATGGAAGTGCTGCGTACAGCAGTGTCGGCTCTGTCCTCATACGACCCCGATGATCTCGACAATACCCTCGAAGCAAATGTGCAGAAGTCGATCCGCCTCACAGCTTCGATGCCAACGATTGCGGCGGCCTGGGATCGCATCCGCAAGAACCAGTGGCCGATCCTTCCCAGCACAACACTGGGGCATGCAGCGAACTTTTTGTATATGCTCACCGGCAAAGAGCCACCGGAAAAATCGGCTAAAGTGCTCGATACCTGTCTCATCCTCCACGCCGACCATGGGCTGAACGCCTCAACCTTCTCAGCGCGCATCACCGCATCAACCCTTTCCGATCTGCACTCGGCGATTACCTCAGCCATTGGTACGCTGAAAGGCCCGCTGCATGGTGGTGCCAACGAGCAGGTGATGCACATGCTGCGTGAGATCGGCCAGGTCGATCGTGTCGATCAATATATTCGTGGCGCAGTCAATTCCAAAAAGAAAATTATGGGCTTTGGCCATCGTGTGTATAAAGCCGATGACCCACGCGCCGCCTGGTTACAGCGCCTCTCGCGCGAGCTAGCCGAATCTTCTGGCACCCGCAAATGGTACGACATGTCGGAGCGCATTCGCGTACTAGTGCAGGAATCTAAGCCACTGCCAGTAAATGTCGATTTCTACTCGGCCTCGGTCTACTACACGATGGGCATCCCGATCGATTTGTTCACGCCTATTTTTGCGATTAGCCGTGTTGCGGGTTGGACGGCGCATGTCTACGAGCAGTATAGCGATAATCGCCTGATCCGGCCCGAGTCGGAATATATCGGCCCGATGGATGTTCATTACCTACCGATTGATCAGCGCAATTAGCGCTAGAATAGGTTAATGTGCGTATTGAGCAGCCGTCACGACACTTTTCGTGGCGGTTGTTGTCTTCTTGCAGTTCACTACATACAAGGAGGTATTGTCATGAATTTTGCCCCAACTGAAGACCACGAATTACTGCGCCAGGCAGTGCGTGATTTCGCCGAAAAAGAGGCCAAACCAACTGTCTCGGCCCGCGACGAGGAAATGCAATGGCCTACCGAGCTGGTGAAAAAGATGGGTCAGCTCGGCTTCCTGGGGGTAGCTGTCAACGAAGAGTATGGCGGGGCTGGCCTCGATTACATTTCTTACTCGATTGTCGTTGAAGAGCTGTCGCGCGTCGATGCCTCGCTCGGGGTAATTGCCTCAGTCAACAACTCGCTCGTCTGTTACGGTTTAGAGCGTTTTGGCACAGAAGAGCAGAAGCGTGAGTTGCTCGTACCACTGGCCGCGGGCAAGGCGCTCGGTGCGTTTTCGCTCTCTGAGCCAGGCGCAGGTTCGGATGCCGCTGCGCAGAAGACCAGTGCCGTGCGCGATGGCGATGCGTATGTGATCAATGGCGTGAAAAACTGGGTGACGAATGGCGACCATGCCGATACGATCATTTTAATGGCAATGACCGACCCTTCACAAGGCGTGCGCGGCATTAGTGCCTTCCTCGTCGATACCCATGCCCCGGGATGCAGCGTGGTAAAGGTCGAAAACAAGCTGGGTATTCGCAGCGCACACTCGTGCCAGATGGCCTACGATAATTATCGGGTGCCGGTATCGCGGCGGCTAGGCGACGAAGGCCAAGGTTTTAAGATCGCTATGACCATTCTCAATGCGGGCCGGATCGGGATTGCCTCGCAGGCCGTGGGTATTGCCCAAGGGGCTTACGAGGCGGCCCTGGATTATGCCAAAATCCGCGAGCAGTTTGGCAAACCGATCATCGAATTTGAGGCAGTGGGCTTTACCCTGGCCGATATGGCAACGCGCATTAAAGCGGCCCGCCTGCTTACCTATGAGGCGGCCTGGCGCAAAGATAACCATCTTGATTATATTAGTGCTGCCGCAATGGCCAAGGTGTTTGCCTCAGAAACAGCGATGTGGACAGCGACAAAAGCGGTGCAGGTGCACGGCTCGAATGGCTATTCGAAGGAATATCCCGTTGAGCGCTTTTTCCGCGATGCCAAGATTACCGAGATATATGAGGGCACGAGCGAGATTCAGCGCCTGGTGATCTCGCGCGAAATCGCTCGATAATACAATAGCTGTCGGCGATAGCAAAAATAAAGGACGAATGATGCGAGTATGTCATCATTCGTCCTTATTTGTTTTATTGGTATGGAAGCCAGATTACAGTCTGCCTACGATACGGTGCTTGGTTGCGCCGGCGGGTCAGTCGGCTGGGGCACGTCTGTCGGCGGGTCAGTCGGCTGGGGCACGTCTGTCGGCGGGTCAGTCGGCTGGGGCACGTCCGTCGGCGGCGTCGTTGGCTGGGGCACGTCCGTCGGCGGGTCAGTCGGCTGGGGCACGTCTGTCGGCGGGTCAGTCGGCTGGGGCACGTCCGTCGGCGGGTCGGTTGGCCGTGGCGTGCGGGTTGGTTTAGGCGTGCGCGTTGGCGGCACGGGCGTGTCGGTTGGCGGCACGGGCGTGTGCGTAGGCAGCGGCGTTTTGGTTGGTGGCGGCGGCAGCGTGCTGGTGGTGCTAGGCTGCGTTATGCGGGTTGCACTTGCTACTGGTGTTGCACTGCCACGCGGCGTGGCAGTTCCCCCGACTGCGCGGGTCGAGGTAGGTACTGGGCTTTGCCCTGGTACAGTAGTAGTAGTGGGGCGCCGCCCACCGCCACCCGATGATGTGGTTGGCTCCGTTTGGCCTGATGTACCCGGTGTGCTTGTGTTGCCCCCACCGCCGTTAATTGGTGAGCTTGGGTTGTTGGGGTTGGCATTTGTAGGTGCGGTTGGCTGTCCAGGAATACGTGTGCCTGCAAGGGTCGCGCTGGGAATAAGCTGGGGCCGTAGCACAGTCGGCTCAACGACAAGTTGGGCTGCATCGCTGCCAGCATTCGCTTCGGCAGCAATATATGCTGTTGCGGTTGGTTCGAGCGCCGCCTCGGTTGGATCATCGAATAATGAGCTGAGGAAGCTGCCTCGCTGCGAATCAGAGGCAAGCAGCGCCGGGTCAATCACGTCACTGCCCGAATTCCCCGAGCGACCACTGAGCAACGGGACGTACCCACCCGAGGCCAGAATTGCAATATTAGGAGTTACAAGATTCAAGAGACCGATGGTGATCAACACCACCAATGTACAAATACCAACAATAACTGCAATTCGCTGCTTTCTCTGTTCCACGTAGCTTCCTCTCTGCGAGGCAAAAAATTAGAATGCTAGGCCAGGTGCGCCTCGATCTTCAGTGCATTGTAAGCATATAGCCTACTCTATGCAGATAGGGATAGTGTGAGTGTTACGATAATACAAAGATATCGATATTGTCATAAATGTATAGTGCAATAGCACTCTAATGCGGTAAACCTGCTATTGTTAAATATAACATTTTGTTCATAATTGCAGTCCGGGCAATTACGGCCTTGTCATCAGTGTGGTGTCGGTACAGCTGTACTTTTTTATCAATGATATTCGGCTGTTGGCGCGAAGCGCCAACAGCCGAATACCGAAAACAGTTCGGTACCGTGCTGCCGCAGGCACGATCAGTGTACATGAGGTGGAGGTAGGCAGTGCGGTACGTTCCCTCTTTTCGTGTGGAGGTTGTCGCACGGCCCGCGACAACCTCCACACACATACGGTCGAAGTACAATGCTGCCTCAGGCAACATCCCTACAACACAGGGTACCGCGTAAGCCCTGTAATGAAGAGGAGTGGTCCTTATAGGACAGATCGCAGAAAGGCGCCAGTGTACGATTCCGCCACAGCCGCAACTTGCTCGGGCGTACCGGCGGCTACAATTTGCCCACCGGCGGCACCGCCTTCTGGTCCCATATCAATAACCCAATCGGCGCTTTTGATAACATCAAGGTTATGCTCAATCACCAGCACAGTATTACCGGCATCCACCAGGCGCTGCAATACCTGTAACAGTCGCTCAATATCGGCGAAATGCAGCCCGGTAGTTGGCTCATCGAGAATATACATGGTCCGACCGGTCGCGCGCCGTGCTAGCTCGGTAGCCAGCTTAATGCGCTGCGCCTCACCGCCGGAAAGGGTGGTGGCCGATTGCCCTAGCCGCACATAGCCTAACCCGACATCAACCAGGGTTTGTAGCTTTTCGCGAATGGCGGGCACGCGCTCGAAAAATGCTAGCGCTTCTTCCACCGTGAAATCGAGCACCTCAGCAATATTCTTACCACGATAGAGAATATCGAGAGTTTCGCGATTATAGCGCGCGCCGCCACACACCTCACAGGGCACGAATAGGTCAGGCAGAAATTGCATTTCGATCTGCATCAGCCCTTCACCGTTACAGTGCTCGCAGCGCCCGCCTTTCACATTGAACGAGAAGCGGCTGGCATCGTAGCCGCGCGCTCGCGCCTCGGGCACCTGCGCAAACAGCTGGCGGATGGGATCGAAGGCTTTGGTATAGGTTGCCGGGTTTGAGCGCGGCGTGCGCCCGATTGGTGATTGGTCGATGTCGATGACTTTATCGAGGTGCTCAATGCCGTACATCGTGTCGTGCGCACCGGCGCGCTGGCGTGCGTTGTAAAGCGTTTGCGCCAGCCGTGGGTACAATGTGTCGGTAATAAGCGTCGATTTGCCCGAACCGCTTACGCCAGTAACACAGATCAGCGTGCCAAGAGGAATGCTAACTTCCACATGTTTGAGGTTGTTGGCGTGGGCACCTTTGATCTTCAGGCTTTTCCCATTGCCGCGTCGCCGCCGTTTGGGTACTGGGATGCGCCGCCGACCGCTCAGGAATTGACCGGTGATTGAGCGCGGTTCACGAATGATTGCTTCGAGTGGGCCGCTGGCAATTAGCTCGCCGCCATGCTCGCCTGCGCCCGGCCCAATATCGATCAGCCAGTCGGCGGCGCGAATCGTGTCCTCATCGTGTTCAACAATCAGCACGGTGTTGCCCAGGTCGCGCAGGCGCTGGATGGTTGCCAGCAGGCGATGATGATCGCGCGGGTGCAGGCCGATGCTTGGCTCATCGAGAATATAGAGCACGCCCATCAGCCCTGAGCCGATCTGGGTCGCCAGGCGGATGCGCTGCGCCTCGCCGCCCGAAAGGGTCGCAGCAGTGCGATCGAGGGTGAGGTAGCCCAGCCCAACATCGACGAGAAAGGCTAGCCGTGCCTGAACTTCTTTTAGAATTGGTGTGGCGATCATGCGCTCGCGCTGCGCGAGGCGCGCCAGCTGTGTGGTATTACCATCAGTGTTTTCTTGGCTACCTGTCTCGGCTAGCGGCGCGTCGTTGAGCAGTGTTTCGGCCCACACCCGTGCCTCAGATACCGGCAGTGCCGCCACTTGCGCGATATTATTGCCGCGCACGGTAACGCCCAGCACTTCGGGCCGCAGCCGCGCGCCATTGCAAGCGCTACAAGTGCGTGGGGTCATATACTGGTCGATGTCGGCCTTTTCAGTTTCGTCGGTGGCCTCTTCCAGGCGGCGGCGCAAGCTAGGAATAACCCCCTCGAATGGGCCGTTAATCACGCGCTCTTCGCCGCGTACATGGTAGCGTAGCGGCATTATATCGCCATTCGAGCCGTACAGAATGGTGCCAATCACATCGGCGGGTAGGTCGCGCACTGGTGTTTGGGTTGAGAAGCCCAGGTGTGCTGCCAGGGATTCTAATATATCGTCGAAGTAGCGCCGTTGCGTGCGGTTCATGCGGCCCCATGGCACAATTGCGCCCTCGGCCAGCGAGAGTGAGCGATCGGGTAATACGAGGTCGGGGTCGATCTCGCGGATGATGCCCAGGCCACCGCAGGTGGGGCAGGCACCATTCGGGCTGTTGAACGAGAAATCGCGCGGCTCAAGGTTCCCCAGGCTGATCGGGCCGTGCACTGGGCAGGCGTACTGCTGCGAAAAGGTGAGATCTTGCGTGGTGCTGGCGTCGGTGGTGCTGCCAACCAGCTGTATGATCATTATTCCTGCGCCGATTTTTAGGGCAGTTTCCACCGAGTCGGCAACGCGGATGCGATCGGGATGTTCGGCGACACTGTGCTGCTGGCCTGCTGGCTGTTGCCGAATCACCAAGCGGTCGACCACGACTTCGATCGTGTGTGGCTTGTATTTTTCCAGCTTAATTTCATCGTCCAGATCGCGCACCGCGCCATCGACGCGAACGCGCACGAAGCCGCCACGCCGCGCATCCTCAAATACTTTCAGGTGCTCGCCTTTTTTGTTGCGTACTACGGGCGCAAGCAGCAGCAGGCGCGTGCTGTCGGGCAGCGAAAGCACGGCATCGACCATCTGCTGTGCGGTCTGGCGTTCGAGCGGACGACCATCGATCGGGCAGTGTGGGTGCCCAATGCGCGCGAACAGCAGGCGCAGGTAGTCGTAGATTTCGGTGACGGTGCCGACGGTGGAGCGCGGGTTGCGTGTGTTGCCCTTCTGGTCAATCGCAATGGCCGGGGAAAGGCCATCGATCGCGTCGACATCGGGCTTGTTCAGCTGGCCAAGAAATTGGCGCGCGTACACCGAGAGCGACTCGACATAGCGGCGCTGGCCTTCGGCAAAAATGGTATCGAATGCCAGCGTCGATTTTCCTGAACCAGAGAGGCCGGTGATGACAACGAGCTTGTCGCGAGGGATCGTGACATCGATATTTTTCAGGTTATGCTCACGTGCGCCGCGCACGATGATCTGGTCGCCGGGCATGAGTGCTGTGCTCTTTCGTGTGCAATGATGTCATAAACACAAATCGTAGCACAGGTTGGCGCAACCGACAAATGCGGCAAGCGCATCTGAGGCCGAGGTATAGAATAGCGCGGATTGGTGAGAATGCTGTGAGGCACTTTTAGCAATCCGCGCCGTTTGAGCAATCGCTTAGCAGCTTTTACACAAAAGCAACTAGGCCGCTGAAGCAGCCGGTCGTGTACGGCCGGTGATGCGTGTGCGTGCCATCGGCGGGCGGCGCGGCGCACGAATTGGCTCGCGCAGCATCCGGCGCTCGACGGGCACGGGCTGCGGGCGTACCACTGGTTCGAGCGGCTCGCTGCTATAGCCCAGCAGGTTCATAATATTGCCCAGGCTCTGGGGGGCGATTTCGCGCACCACCAGGGCATCGTCATCCTGCTCAATAATAATCCGCCGCATCTCCGGGTTGAGGCAGTGGTGCGCGCCGCCGCGCCCGGCGATCATCTGCTGGTAAGCACCTACGCCAAAGATCGCCACCACCAGGCCCTGGCCGTCTTCAGGCAGCATCAGTGGCGGCTGCGCTGGCCGTGGGAACATATCGTCTGAATCGCAAGTGCGCCGACCACCCAGCCGCACGCCCTGAACTGGTTGCTCCCAGCGGTCGAGCGGCAGCACAATAAATTGCTGATCTTCAACGATCAGCGTGTCGGGCAGCGATACCATCATGCTGCCGTTCACCAGGTACCATGGTTCGCCGCCGGTTTCCTGCGCGGGCTTGGTCGTGCCAATTTCCAGCAGGTACATGCTATGGTTTGCTACAGTGTAGCGCCCAAACTCGCCAATAATATCGGGCTGCGGAACGCCGCAGGAAGCGCAGATGGTAGCCATTGTTGTCATCAGCCGGGTGAGAAATCCTGGGTAGTCGAATGCGAAATCGAGTGCATAGGCCGAAGCGGGCATGCCGCCACCGAAGTTGAAGGCGCGCAGTGTTGGCACCTGCTGGCGAAGCTGGCAGTACGCTGTTGCCGAGCGCTCAAGCCGCGCCATCCAGGCATCGATATCTTCGAGCTGGCTGCCAACCATAGCGTGGTAGACCACCAGGCGATGCTGCGTGCCCACCAAGCGGCGCGCCGCCTCGGCAATTTCATCCTGGGTCAGGCCGAAGCGCTCGCCGCCGGGATGCGCCGGGTTCACCACGTCGGCGAAGTGGCGCTCGCGCACGCCCAGCAGCAGCGGGGCCTTACACTGTGCGATGTAGGCATCGAGCTCGTCCAGGTCGTCGAGAATCGGTACTACCCGCTCGTATCCGGCCTGGCGCAGCGATACGATGGCATCGATATAGCTTTCCTCTTTCGAGCCGTTGCAGAACATATAGCGTCGGCTGGAAAGTGTGCCCTGCCGCCAGAGGTGGTGCGCAATCAGCACATCGGCGGTGGCCGATGTTTCATAGTGCGCGCCAGCCGCCAGCGCGGTACGTACCACTTCTTCGGCAAAGTTAGCCTTGGTAGCATAGGCATACAAGAAATTGCCTGCATAGTTCGCCGCCGCGCGGGCCTGCTCGGCCCAGCCCAGCATGCGCTCAACCTGTTCGGTGATCAGCGGGCAATACACAATTTCAAGTGGCGCATCGTAGCGTTCAACCATGGCGCTAAGGTCAATGCGGTCTGCAAGCAGCAGCCGCCCATCCCGGCGACTGAGAAAATCAGTCAGCATACCCTCGGACGCAATGCCGTACCGATTCTGAATATAGTCGAGATAGGACTGCTTGCTCAATGTAGGTTCCCTCCTTGGCGAGTAGCAAACGAAACAAGACCCAGCGATAGAAAGCTGCACGAAGCCTGTGCCGGGCACCAGCGGTGCAGCGTCAGGTGTGCTATAGGGTGTATCAGCCGAAAGTGTTGTGTGCTAAAGGGTGTGATTGCCGGTTCCTCCATCCTGGTGCGGGCGCAGGTGCGCCATACGACGTATCAGGGCCGGGCGGCCCGCGTCGTGCCAGGCTGAGGGGCATAAAGAAACCCCTACACCGAGAGGTGCAGGGGTGCGTGCAGCAGGAAAAGTCGTTTACCGACGAACGGACAGGACAGCAGGCACCGAGTCACCAATCAAGTGATTCAGCGAGGCACTATGCGAGAAATCGCCGTGCTGTAAATTGGCCTTACCGTCCATAACCCCTCAGGGAACGCTCAGCCGGGCCTACCACCCCAGATGGCTGTCGAATAATTGACGCCATCCCCCCTGGCAGTACACGCTGGCCAGTTGCTATACGATAGCGGTTGGCCGCGTGCCGGAGAGCTCGAATGTCATTGGTGATTTCATTCACCAGTGCGAAATTATAGCGCGTTTTTCTCGGTTGTCAAGGGCTAAAACACGCAATTTTATTGCAAAATAATGGTCTTATTATATCTATTCGTAAGGCTGGTTTTATTGTTCGCGCCCTTTGCGCGCACGCTGTTTTGCCGCCATCAGCCGCGCGAACTGGTCATCATCGGTTTGTGATGGGGGTGCTGCAGGCGGCTCGTTTGGCGCTGCGAGTGCTCCTTGAGCAGGGGCAGCATTAGCAGTTGGAAGTGGGGCCGGGCCGGGCGCAGCGCCGGGTGTATCGGGTGCGCGCGTGGTAGTTGGTGTTGGCGCGGCTTGGCGGGCGGTCAGGTCGGGCACGGCGTGGAGATCGCGCGCGCGCTGCTTGGCGGCACTCAGGCGCGCCATCGAGCTGCCAGTAGTTTCGGTTGCTGCCCGCGTGGGCACAAACCGTGCGCGCAGCCGTGCCAGCATGGACTGTAGCTCGCCAAAGCGCAGGTACACGCGGCGCAGTGCGATATCGAGCGGCCATAGCAGCAGCGCAATCCATAGTAATGGCAAGCCGATTTCGGTAACTGTGCCTACTTGCTGTGCTGGCGAGGCGAAAATTGCCTGGGCTGGTGGATCGACCCGCCCGCCAGTGAGGGCGGCCAGCTCGCGTAGCAGCTGTGGGTTATCGCGGGCTTCGCTATATTCGGGCGAGTAGCTCACCACCAGGCCGGTGCTGGCAGTGCCAACCGGCTGGCCTGCGGCGCTGAGAGCCGCCACCTGCGCCAGGTATACCCCTGGCGTGTCGGCCTGGGTAACCGCGCGATAACGACCCGGTGCAATTTGCGTAAACGTCAGCGGCGCGCTGGCATTATCGGGGGCGACAAGTGTGCCATTGAGCACCAGCTGGTTGAGGGTGCGACCCTGAGTATCTTGTGCGGTCAACTCAAGCGCCGTCTCGTCGCCACTTGTCTCCGCTCGTAAGGTCAGTGCGCCGGTGTCGCTTGGAGGCAGCAACAGATCGGCCAGGCCGCTCATAAAGCGTGGAAATTGGTTCCAGCCAACCCAATCGCGGCCCCACTGCCCCTTGAAATCACTCGTCCAGGCGATGGCGCGGCCCAGCCCATATTGCCACTGCGCCAGAACTGGCTTATTGTCGGGGGTAACAAGAATGGCGCGCGCCGATTGTTTCAGCTCGGTTCCATTATAGCCATACAGCGGCGGCAGCCCACCCAACCCACGCACAATTGGCGCTTGCAGCGCAATGGCTGGCTCGAAACGCCCCTCGATGATGTCGCGCCCGGCAACAATGACGGTTTCTTGCAGGAAAATACGTGGGATCTGGCTCGCATCTTCCACTTTGTAGTAGCGCCCGCCGCCTTCTTTGGCAATATCTTCGAGGTTGGGGTTGGCATCGCTGCCGATAGCCACGGTAGAAATCGTAACGCCAGCCTCGCGTAGTTGGGTCACCAGCTGGCTGTAGTTGCTTGGCGCGAGGCCATCGGTCATCAGAATAATATGCTTAATTTTGGTATTTGCGTTGATAATCGCATTCGCTGCAGTTTGTAGCCCCGGTAGAATGTCGGTGCCTCCGGCGGCATTAAAGCGGCCCAGCGCCTGCTCAATTGCTACCACCGAGGGCAATTGCTGCAATGGCAAAATCGTTTCGGCCTGATCATCGAATACGACCAGCCCAACCTGGTCGCGCTGGCTGAGGCCGAGGGTTGCCTGATAAACTGCTTCTTTCGCCAGCTCGATTTTGCTGCGCTGGGTACCGCCCGATTCTTCCATACTGCCGCTCCGGTCGATGACCATCACGAGGCCGAGGTCGGGCTGCTGCGCAGTGTCCAGCGGGTCGAGGCTTACAGGTAGCGCATCTTCAATTGTGGCACCAGTTGGGTCAGCTGGGGTGCGGCGATACCCACCTGCGCCAAACGAGTCGCTGCCGCCAATCATTGCCAGGCCGCGCCCTAGGTCGCGCACATAGCCGGGCAGTGCTTGCAGTAAGGCGCGCGGCATATCGCGTGCCGGGGTGTCGGCAAGCACCACCGCAGCATAATTCCCGAGCTGTTCGAGGCTGGCGGGTGCCTGAGCCGGGGCGCGTAATTCAACGCGAACGCCACTCGATTCAAGTGCAGCCTTCAGGTTGGCGGCGCGGTCGGCTTCGCTGGCAATAATCAGCACGCGCGGTGGGCCAGCTACTTCGGCGAAGGTACCACCTCGGTTGTTCTGCGGCTCGGTATCGCCCTGTGCCTCGAGGCGCGCCTCGATCCGCCGAAACCCGGCCGCACCGGCGGGAATGCGTAGCCCTACAGTGCTGGTGCCGCTAGGAATTGTTACATCCAGCTCGCGTGCCAGCTGCCCATCGATAAACACTTGCAGCCGACCGGTGGTGGCGAAGTTGGAACTCAGGCCAATTGTCAGGGGTAGCTCCTGGTTTTCGCGGGGCTGTTCGGGCAGCTGTAGGCCGGTTACAATCACATCCTGGCCGTGTGTGCTTGGCAGGGTTACCACATCGAGCGGAACGCCGCGCGCCTGGGCCAGCCGGGCGGCATCGGCAGCATGCCCACTGTTCTCGCCACCATCCGAAAGGAGCACCAGTCGTTTTTGCGAATCGGCAGGCAGCAGCGCGATCCCAAGCTGAATTGCCTCTTGAATATTCGTGCGCGTCGTAACCGGCACCGAACTGAGGCGACCCAGAGTAGCCAGGCTCGCAGGCGCGCGATCGACCAGCGCACCTTTGCCGAACACTACCACCGCAACACGATCCCCGGCTGGCAGATCGGGCAGCGCCTGCTCAACGTATTGAATGGCACGCTCACGTTGCGCCGGTGCGATCGAATCAGAGGCATCGAGGAGGAAGACGGTGGTGAGCGTTCGCACAGGTTGCACCAGCTGTGTCCCGGCTAATCCAAGCACGAGCGCAATAAGCATGATGCTCCGCACGATCAAGCTTGCCCAGAAGCGCACCAGTGTATTCCGCCGCGGCGTAAGCAGCGCCAAAGCCCACATAAACGGTAGCAGGGTGAGGGCTGCTAGAGCAATGGGCGTAATAAACGACAGGTGCGGCATGTCGTGTCACCGGGGGCCGAAGGTTCGGCGTATTGCGGCCTGGCAGCGGTTGTTCATACGTTGTGCGCTGCCCGAACAGACATTGCGGTGCGATTCCTACATGAGATGGTGATACACGCGTGGCGGCAGTATACCACGGGATTGTGGGTTTTGCCGCTGGCGGTATAATGCGCGTATTTCGTGCGCTGCATTGGGGGAGAATGAACCGCTACTGGCATGTGTTGCTAGCGCTATTCGGGCTATTCGCCGCCTTATTTCTGGCGTTCAATGCCCGGCCACCAATCCGCTGGGCGGTCGTGCGTGGATGGTATTCCCAGCAGGGTACGCCAACCCCCTATCGGTGGATGGGCAATCGGCTGGTGGTGCCGTTGCGCGCCCAGCCTACCCCGCTCGATGTGCGCCTGACGCTTGCAAGCCCGCTCTGGCCGGGCCGCGCCGCCCCGCGTGTAACGCTGCTTGCCGATACACAGCCGCTTACTTCCTTCGTTGTGCCCCAGCTGCCTACTACCTACACCATAACGCTGCCAATCGACACAATGGCGCTCGTGGTACAAAGCACCGCCGATCGCGCGCCGCAGGGCGATGAACGCTACCTTGGCATCCAGGTCTTCGATATGAGCGCTCAGGCGCAGGGGCTTTCGGCGCTAGCCCTCCGCGATGCGGCGGTAGCTTTTGCGGGGTTGTGCCTTGTGGCGGCAGTAATAGGCTGGTGCCTGGCGCGTGGCTATGGCGCAATTGCAGGTCTATTCGTGCTTGCTTTGCTGATACGCCTCTGGTGGTTGCGGGTCGCGCCGCCGGGTTTCACCCCTGAAGAAGCTGCCAGCCTTATTGATGCGCAGAGCCTGTTGCTGCGCGCCCGCGATCGGTTTGGCAATGTCCTTGGGTTAGCCCCAGGCTGGGATTCAGCGCCATTGCTTGCATATCTTGAAATGCCGTTTGTGGCTGTGCTGGGGCCAGTACCGCTGGCAGGTCGCCTTGTGTCGGCCTGCGCTGGGGCGTTTACTGCACCGCTGGCATACGCAAGCGCGCGCAGACTTAATCTGCCCAAGGCACCAGCACTGCTCACGGGTTTAGTAGCAGCAATGTTGCCCTGGCAGATACTCGTGAGCCGCCTCGCGCTGCCGCAGGCGCTTGTGCTCGCTGCATGGGCTGCCACCCTGTATCTGGCGTTACGCTTTGTGCGGCGCGCTACACGCCGGGCGGCACTATGGTTCGCGCTTGTGGCTGGCCCCGCGGCCTACGCCAACGATACGCTTCGGCCAGCGCTGCTTTTCCTGCTGATCTGGGTGATTTTGCTGGTTCTGCTGCGCCACGGCAAGCAGTCGTTTGCGCGCTGGTGGCCCGGGCTGGCGCTGCTCGCGCTGTTGTGGCTGCCCGTGAACTACCTGGCGCTGCTGCCCCCGGCGGATAGCCCATCCGCAAGTTTCGTGGGTGTAAGCGCTGTGGCGTTGCGTGTGCCGGTTGCGCCGGTGTCGAATGCCGTGCCTGAGGATCTCGCAGATGCGATGTTCTTATCTAACAATCCTTCTTGGATTAGCCTGACACTACCATTGATGCTGCTTGGGCTTGGTTTCGTTATGTGGCAACTGAGCCTGGGATTCTGGCCGTTGAATTCCCGCGCTGAGCGAATGCCACAGGCAGCGCGCTACGAGTGGTGGATAGTAGTTGGTGCGGCGCTAGGCGGGTTGCTAGCGCTGTGGCTGGTGCCTGGGCCAACTGCGGCGCTCTTGCTTGCCCCACCATTCGTGCTATGCGTGGGCGCAGGTGCCGTGGTTATTGAGTGGGCAAGCCAGCGTGTAGCGCCTGAGCAGTGGCAGCGCGTATTATCATGGGGAAGCATGGCGCTACTGGCGGTTTTCTTGCTCTGGCCCTGGGCACGCTGGCTTGCGCGCGATCTCATGGATGGTACACCACCTGCTGGCGCAAATACACAGAATGGCTTGCTGGAAGCGTCTGCGCTGGCAGCGAGCTATGCCGCCCAGGCCGACGAAGTGTGGATCGATACCGACACGACGGTCGCTCCTGCTCTCTATCTGCTAGCGGCACAGCCCCATCCACTCGGCCGCGAAGCGCCTGCACCCTCACTAATGCGTCCTTATCGTTTCATAAGCCTGGCTGCTGTGCCGCGCGAACTTCCGCCGCTGGAAGTTGTGCCCGATGTGCAGGGACAGACCAGTTTTGTGTTGCAGCGTTGGGAGCACGATGGTCGGCAGATTATTCTTTTACGGCGTATGCCCGTGCAATAGGTAGCTGCGGGTCGCTGTGCCTGTGTTTATGTAGCCTGCTGTAAGGTTGCATAGCCAAATACCACATTGAAGGTTCGGCACCAGATGACGACCGATTTATAGCTTTTGCCATCAGTGGCGGCAGGCACATCGTAGTTCTGGTTCCCTTTATTGCCTTTGAGCGCCGCCAGTTGCAAGTAGCTTCCTTCTGCGCCGATTCCATCCGCATCGGGGTTGGCGTTTGCCGAGAGGACAACGAAGAGATCAGGGCCGTTCGTGGTCGAGAAATCTTGCAAGCGTAGCACCTGGCTCTTATTTTCAAGCTGGTAAATCGTTGCCGTCCCTGATGTGTGGTGGCCCGGCGTACTGCCCGATACAAGGTCACCTTGCAACAGTGCCATAGGCTCGCTCATATGGTCGGCCATAGCGGTAGGCTCAGCCATCGCGCCGCTCTCGGCCATAGCGGTAGGCTCAGCCATCGCGCCGCTCTCGGCCATAGCCGTGGGTTTTGCCATCGCGCCGCTCTCCGCCATAGCCGTGGGTTTTGCCATCGCGCCGCTCTCAGCCATGGCAGTGGGGATCGGTGCTGCTGCCGGAAATGCCTCATTAACCTGCCGATTATAGAACAAGGGCGCGAGTGCCCAGATTACGAATGGCAGCAGCGCGATCAAGGCGACACTCAGGATTTTGCGCCAGGACGATAGTTCATTCCATGTACGAACGATTCCGCTGAGCATTGGTGAACTCCTTTCTGAACATTGCTATGTGCTCTTGGAGAGTATCGCCGTCAGTTCTTACGTCGCGGCCATAAAGTCCTTACGGAATCATCACATGGTGCTTAAGGAAAGAAGAGGAAGCATATGGCAAACCAGCAATCAACTGCGCGGATCAGCCGCCTGGCAGTGCCCGACGAGCAGACGCTACCCCAGGATCTTCGTGAGTTATTCGAACAATCGCGGGCCAAACCGGGCTTTGTGCCACATGTCTACCAGGCGTATAGTTTACGCCCACAGCAGCTCCGCGGCTTCAATGCGCTGTATAACGCAATTATGCTCGACGATTCGGGGCTGAGCAAAGCGGAACGCGAAATGATTGCGGTGGCGGTATCGGCGCAGAATCATTGTTTCTATTGCCTTACCTCGCACGGTGCGGCATTGCGGGTGCGCAGTAAAGATGTAGTGCTGGCCGATACAGTCGCCGCCAACTACCGCGCCGCTGCGCTCTCACCACGCCAGCGGGCAATGCTCGATTTCGCGGTGAAGATCACGCGCGCTTCCGACACATGTAGCGAGGAAGATATCATTGGCCTGCGCGAGCATGGCTTCAGCGATGAAGATATAATGGACATTATTCAGACGGCGGCATTTTTCAACTACAGTAATCGCGTTGCGAGCGCCCTCGGGCTGCGCCCCAACCGTGAATTCCATAGTATGGCGCGCGGTGACTAAGCCCACTATTGCAGGAGGGGCAGCAGTTCGGTGAGGCGTTTGATCTCGGCAAGTGGGCGGGGTAGGTCATCGTGAAATGGCTCGTTGCGCGGGTTTATCCAGATAAATGGCATGCCCGCCGCCGCTGCGCCCGGCAGATCGAATTCTAGCGAGTCGCCCACGTACAGCGCACGCTCGGGTGGCACGGCCAGCTCGGCAAGCGCAAGCTGGAAAATTGCCGGGTCGGGCTTTGCTACGCCAACCTCTTCGGAGACGATGAGCAGGTCGAGGTAATCGGCCAGCCCGAACTGGGCGATTTTGGGGCGCTGTGTTGCGCTTGGGCCATTGGTGATGAGTCCCAGCTTGTAGGAAGGCCGGAGCGCCATCAGGGTTGTTGGCGCGTCGTCGTTCAGCACGAGCCGCGCAAACCAGTCACGGCGGAAGCGCTCGTGCGCCGTAGCGATGAGCTGCTCATCGTCGATATGCTGGGAGCGCAAAAACGTTGGCAGCCGTTCGATATAGACTTTCTCGCGAATAGCTTGCTGAACGAGGTGATCACGCTCAAGGTGAGGGTAGCGGGCTACTACATCATCAAATACTTCGTATAGCCGCCCACGCCAGTACGAGCGTAAATCATATAACGTATCGTCGAGATCAAAAAGAATCGCTTGATATTGCATACGCGTATCTATTCATTCCTCGCGCTACTGCTCGTAGCTATTGGGAGCGGTACATTAGTTTCGGTTGCTCAAAACGTTCGATGCGCCCGGCTTCGGCGAGATATTCTAGATGCGCCAGAGTCTCAGCAATGGCGAAACGCAGCTGGTGCGGCGAGAGGGTGCTGGTAGGAAAGATAACCGTGCAGACCTCGAAGGCGCTGGCTCCTTCGCCTACCGCCGCTTCGATGGCCGCAAGCCGCTCAACGTGATGCTGCCGTAGTTCGCCAAGCCGCTGCGCGAAATTGCTGATCAGCGGGCCATGCCCGGGTAGGGCAAGCTTTACCTCAAGTGTACCCAGCATGTCTAATGTCGTAAGAAAATCGGCCAGCGGGTTACGCAGCCCATCGGGCCAGCGGCTCACATTGGGCGTGATTTTGGTCAGCACTGTGTCGCCGCAGAGCATAAGCTGCTCGTCGGCACAGTAAAATGCTAGGTGCTGTACGCTATGCCCAGGTGTGGCAATTGCCTGAAATGTGCGTCGGCCAATGGTCAGCATGCTGCCTGGCTGAAGAATTGTTGTTGCAGGCCAGGGCGTTGTCATACTGCGGTTCTCAACCATGCTTACGCGTAATGCTTCCGCTAGATCGGCGGGCATACCATGCAGGCGGAAGAACTCGGTGCTCACATCCTCATTGTCGGGGCCGTGGTACCACACTTGCTGGGCAAAGCGCTCTTCTTCGGGCGCGAGTAGCACCGAAAGACGATTGGTTTGCGCTAGCCAGCCCGCCATGCCGAAATGATCGGGGTGTGCGTGGGTGAGAATGATGCGCTGAATATCTGCCGGGGTGAACTCTAAGGCCGTAAACGCTGCCTGCCAGGCCGCCTCGCCGGGCGGGTAATGGATGCCGGTATCAATAATTGTCCATCCATTATCCTCGCGTAATGCGTAACAGTTGACGATTTTAAGCGGGAAAGGTAACGGCAGCTGGATCTGAAAAATATCGGCGGCAACCTGCACAGAGTACTCCTTCTCGCTCGCTCCGTCATGCAGATATGATACCATATGGCTGGATACAAGCGACGAAGGGAATTATTGTGAGCGATGTACCAATCGAATTTCCACTGCGTTGGGCGCGCGAGGCCGGGGCAATTGCGTTACGTTCATTTAACCATGCTGTGGCCCAACGGAAACCCGATCATACATGGGTGACGGAAGCCGATGTTACCATCGAGCGTCTGCTCGTGTCGCGGATTACCGAACACTTCCCAACCCATGGCATTATTGGCGAAGAGCAGACGCGCCGCACTATCGATCATGAATTTCTCTGGGCGATCGACCCGCTCGATGGTACCGCGATATTTCTTGCTGGCCTGCCAACCTGGGGGGTGTCAATCGGGCTGTTGCGACATGGTCAGCCCTATCTTGGAGTTATTTACCTGCCTCTGCTGAATGATTGTTACTGGTCGGTACCGGGCAGCGGCGCGTTCTGGAACGCCCAGCTCATTCATGTGGCCGCGCCGCGCCCCTGCACCAGCGACGATTGGATTTCTACGCCATCAACTGCGCACCGGCGCTACACGATCGACTTTATTGGCAAAACTCGCAGTATCGGTGCCACAATTGGGGCATTCTGCTATACCGCACGCGGCAGTGCGATTGGGGCCTTGATCAATACATTTGCCATCTGGGATGTGGCGGCGGGTTTGGCTATTCTCCAGGCGGCGGGCGGCGTCGCTGCCGAACTCTCGGGTACGCCGTTCGATGTGCGTACTATTTTGGATGGAAGTACATTCACGACACCGGTGCTACTTGGCGCGCCAGAATATTTAGCGGTGCTACATAAAAATATTCATCTTCGCACACCCGCGCTATGATATAATCTGCGTCGTTATTTGTCGCATCGTTGAGGGAGTATGTGCATGCAAGGAGCGGGCGACATCCTGATTGTCGACGATGAGACGAACATTCTCGAATTAGTGGCAGAAATTCTCGAAGACGAAGGGTATATAGTGCGCACCGTATCGAGTGGCCCGGCAGCACTGGCAGCGATTGCTGCACAATGCCCGGCGCTCGTGCTTATGGATATGTATATGCCCCGTATGAATGGAATGATGTTACTTGAACATCTTGCTCAGCAGGGTATCTCAGGCTTACCAATTGTCTTGATGACGGCCAGCCCGAGCGCCGCAGAGCAGGTGTTAAGCCAGAAGAATGTCGATTATCTCCCCAAACCTTTCGATATTGACCAGCTGCTGACGGTTGTTGCGCGCTATGCGTCGCTGCCTGGTACTAGCTAATGCTAAAGTTGTGAATAATACGCAATCTGTCTGATTCCTTGGTTTTCTGGTGCGGTGCTAGGCTACGCCGGGTTGCACCAGAAAAGGAAATTCGGGGCAGCTTCGCCACCCCGAACCCCACCATACAAACAGGTATATGCCGGATTTGATATAAACCCCTTGCCCGCAATGCAGGTAAGGGGTTTACTGTTTTGTGCCGAATATGTGTGCGAAGGATTATCGCTTGGTATACTGGGGCCGCTTGCGCGCGCGCTTGAGGCCCGGCTTTTTACGCTCTTTCATGCGTGGGTCGCGCGTTAGCAACCCGGCTTTTTTCAGCGCTGGGCGCAGCTCACTATTGGCATCGAGCAGGGCGCGGGCAATGCCATGGCGCACAGCAGTTACCTGCCCGGCAACACCGCCGCCCCGAACTTTTGCCAGGACATTAAACGATGTGTTGTTGCCTGTAAGCTCAAGCGGGCGTACTACCTCGCGGGCAAACAGCTCGCGGTGGCCGAAGTATTCGGTAATGCTCTTGCCGTTCACCACAAACTCGCCGCTGCCGGGGAACAGCCGCACCCGTGCCACCGCAGTTTTGCGGCGGCCAGTGCCCTGGTAATAACGTTTCTCAGTCATGCATTCCTCACAAAACGATGTTGCAGCTGCACTACCTGCTGGTACCGCAGCGTGATGTGTCTGCTATCCGCGCGGCCGCGGCTCGTATACTTTTGGCTGCTGGGCAGCATGCGGGTGGGTTGGGCCAGCATAGATCTTTAGCTTGAGCAGCTGCTGTCGACCCAGCCGGGTTTTAGGTAGCATGCCCTTCACTGCAAAGCGCAAGATGCGATCGGGGTGCGTGTTCATCATGCGGCGGTACGGAATAGCCTTAAAGCCGCCGGGATAGCCCGAATGGCGATAGTACATTTTCTGATCAACCTTGCGGCCAGTCAGCTGTACTTTCTCGGCATTCACAACCACCACAAAATCACCGCCATCGATATTGGGGCTGAAGGTAGGCTTGTGTTTGCCGCGCAGCAAGGTTGCAATCTGTGTCGCCAAGCGGCCCAGCGTCTGGCCGGTGGCATCGACCACATGCCAGTCGCGCTGCACCTCCGACGCCTTCTGCGAATAGGTCTTCATGATCGTTCCTTATGGATAATTCACTGACATAAGATAAAGGCCATGGGCCGGTACAGTTTCTCCGGCCTTTCGGCGGTCGCGGCTTGCTAATATTGCCGCAACATCCTCAACGCTCCGTTTATTATCGCCGACGAGCAGCAGCGTTCCCACAATATTACGCACCATATGGCGCAAGAAGGCATTTGCAGCTATGTCGATCGCAATCAGCGGCTGGCCCCATAGATCGTGTACCTGGCAGCTGGCTGCATAACATGTTCGCACTGTTGGTTCTTCTTGCCCCGCACCGGCAAATGCAGCAAAGTCGTGGGTTCCGAGTAGCACGGTTAAGGCGCTATCCATTGCTGCTATATCTAATCGCCGCGACACATGTAGCGCGTAGTGCCGCAACAGCGGCGACGCGACCCGACCATTATCGATCAGAAAGCGATATTCACGACTGATCGCTGTATGCCGCGCGTGAAAATCGGGTGGAACCTCCCACGCATCCCGAATGGCGATATCCTCGGGCAGAATGGCGGTAAGCCCGCGCTGAATGGTTGCCGGTGTATGGTGGGTGTTCGTCCACACATTCGCAGCTTGCCCCCGCGCATGAACCCCCGCATCGGTTCGCCCTGCCAGATATATTCGTCTTTGTTCCTGTGTTAGCTGCTCCCAGGCGCGTTCTATCTCGCCCTGAACTGTGCGCCTATTTGCTTGCAACTGCGAACCTGCAAATCCAGTACCATCATATTCGATCCGCAGTGCAATATTCCGCATATACGCAGCGCTGAATTCTATGCGCTGAGTGCTAGAGAAAAGCTAACCTCAGCGTGCAGAATTGAAAGCTACAATAGCTCAAGCAGCGCCATCTCCGCTGCATCGCCCTGGCGCGGGCCGAGCTTGGTAATGCGTGTGAATCCGCCGTTGCGGCCAGCATACTGCTCGGGTGCAAACGCAAACAGCGCGCGCATCGCTTCTTTGCTATCGAGCCGCGAGAGCGCGATTTTGCGCGCCTGGGGAGTATCTTCGCGCGCGAGCGCCAGCAAGTTTTCGATTTCGGGCTGAACGCTCTTAGCTTTAGCGATCGTTGTTTGGATCTTGCGATGCTCGATCAGCTCGATCATCAGATTCCGCAAGAGCGATTTGCGGTGTTCGGCCGAACGCCCCAGTTTGCGGCCTACTCGTTGGTGTCGCATGGTTCTAAATCCTCTATGCGCAATGTCATGAGTTGTGAGTGTACTACTCCATTCACGGCCTCATGCTTACACGCGTTCTTACTCTCCAGCGCCGTTGCCCCCGGCTGGTAAGCCACTGGGCTGCGGAATATACCCACGTTCGATCAGCTTGTCGCGGATTTCTTCCATCGACTTCTGGCCCAGGTTGCGTACCGATAGCAACGCTTTTTCGTCCATCTCAAGCACCTGCCCAACCTTCGTAATATCGGCGCGCTTGAGACAGTTATAGGTACGGGTCGAGAGATCGAGCTCCTCAATGGGCGTATCGTAGATATCGGCCGGAATAGCTAGCCCGTCGGGTGCCTTCGCCGTGTCGGTATCCACGGTCAGCTGATTGAAGGCCGAGATCGTCTGGCAATATTGCACAAGCACCTGGGCAGCGTGGCTTAATGCGTCACCTGCCTTAATTGTGCCGTCGGTCCAGATTTCGATCAACAGGCGATCATAATCGGTCGCTTGTTGTACACGAGTATTCTCAACGACGTAATTTACCTTCGGCACCGGCGTGAAAATCGCATCAACCGGGATTTCGCCAATCGGCAAGGCATCGCGCTGGTCGGCGGGTAAGTAGCCGCGGCCACGCTCAACTGTCATCTCAATTTCTAGATGACCATCGTCGGAATCAAGGGTACAAATATAATGATTGGGATTCACCAGCTCGACATTGCTCGGTGTGTCGATGTCGCTCGCGCGTACAATGCCTGCGCCATGCTTGGTCAACAGCACCTTCACTGGCCGCTCGGCATACGAGCGTAAGCGGATGCCCTTGATGTTCAAGACAATCTCAGTGACATCTTCTTTCACACCACTGATGGTCGAAAACTCGTGATATACACTATCGATTTTAATTTTCGTAATGGCCGAACCGGGGATAGACGATAGCAGTACTCTGCGCAGCGCATTCCCCAATGTGTGCCCATAGCCTGGATCGAGCGGCTCAATTTTGAACCGGCCATAGTTCTCAGCCGCCTGAACGACCTCGATTTTGGGCATGGCGATATCTAGCACAGATCGCCTCCTTAAATAGCCCGATTTACGATTTACAATTTGCGATATACGATGCTTCGCCGAAGCATATCCCCACCGTAAATCTCAGATTGTAAATCGTAAATCGAAATTAGCGGCTGTAATATTCGACGATGAGCTGCTCGTTAATGTCAGGCTCAGCGTCTTCGCGGCGTGGCATACTTACCACATCGCCCGATAGATCCACTGCATTCAGCCGCAACCAATCAGGCGTATTGCGGCGGTTAAGCTCGCCGCTGTCAACAAGGTTCTTGAAATAGTTGCGGCGGCGGCTTTCTGGGCGTACAGCAATCACATCGCCCACCTTCACCGTGAAGGAGGGAATGTTTGTCTTGCGGCCATTGACTGTAATGTGCCCGTGGCTGACAAGCTGGCGCGCTTGCTGGCGCGTCGTTGCAAATCCCAAACGGTACACAACATTATCGAGCCGTCGCTCAAGCAGAATGAACAGATATGCGCCAGTTTCGCCGGGGTAGCGCTGTGCTTTCTCGAAAATGCGCTGGAATTGGCGCTCAAGCACGCCATACATATAGCGCGCCTTCTGCTTTTCAAGCAGCTGCAACCCATAATCTGAAACCTGGCGGCGGCGCGCGCCGGGGCCATGCTGGCCGGGCGGGAAAGCGCGCTTATTAAGAATGCGCTGGCCCTTTTCGGTGATGCCGATACCGAGCCGGCGGCTAATTTTCCCTACTGGTCCACGATAACGAGCCATGGATTTATCAAACCCTCCTACTTAGACACGCCGGCGCTTGGGCGGGCGGCATCCATTGTGTGGGATCGGCGTCACATCAGTAATCGCAGTCACCTGCAAACCATTCGACTGGAGCGAGCGGATAGCGGCCTCGCGGCCCGCACCCGGCCCCTTAACGAATACTTCGAGCGAGCGCATACCATTTTCCAGCGCTTTGCGCGCCGCAATTTCAGCGGTAATCTGCGCTGCGTACGGTGTGCTTTTGCGTGACCCTTTGAACCCATTCTGGCCGGCGCTTGCCCAGCACACCACGTTGCCCGAAGGGTCGGTAATCGTGACGATCGTATTGTTAAACGTGCTCTGGATATGCGCCTGCCCGCGCGGCACATTTTTCTTTTCGCGTCGCTTGCCGCGCTGCCGTTTAGCTGCGGCTGCCGCGCCAGCTTTCGTTGGTTGCTTGGCCATTGATCCTCCGGTAATCGGCATACAGCTGGTATCAAACGGTGTGCAATATACCGATTGCCAGCTAAAGGCCGGGAACTACTATTTCTTTGCGGTCTTCTTCTTAATACCAATTGCCTGGCCTTTGCGGCCACGGCGCGTGCGTGCATTGGTGCGCGTGCGCTGCCCACGTACTGGCATGCCTTTGCGATGGCGCAGCCCACGGTAGCAGGCAATGTCCATCAGACGCTTAATGTTGAGCTGAATTTCGCGGCGTAGATCACCCTCAACCCGGTACTCGCGGTCGACGATCTCGCGAATGCGGCCAACTTCCTCTTCAGTCAAATCGCGAACCCGTGTATTCGGGTTCACATTTGCCCGCTTGAGGATGTCTACTCCATTCGATCGACCAATACCATAGATATAGGTGATCGACACCTCGATCTTTTTGTTCCGCGGGATATCGACCCCAGCGATACGAGCCATGTGATTCTCCCTATTCCTTAGCGTGGGCGTATCGTTGCCCAAGCAATTGCGCTATCCTTGCCGCTGCTTATGGCGCGGCTGCCGACTGCAAATGACGCGTAGCACACCCTTGCGCTTAATAACGCGGCAATATTCGCAGCGCGGCTTTACCGACGCATGAACTTTCATAGCCGTCTCCTATCCACAGCGGGCATGCCCGCGACGTTTCCAGATATATTGGTAATAACACACACATAGACTGCCCCGCCTCGGTTGGCAGGCAGCGTTTTTGCTTTTGCCGCCACTATCGGTAGCGATATGTTATGCGCCCGCGCGTTAAATCGTATGGTGAAAGTTCAACTAATACTCGGTCGCCCTTAAGAATGCGGATATAATTCATGCGCATCCGGCCCGAGATATGCGCCAGCACTTCGTGGCCATTTTCTAGTTGCACGCGAAACATAGCATTAGGCAGTGGTTCGGTAATAGTGCCCTCCATCTCGATGGCGTCCTTCTTCTTGGTCATACCGCTCCTTGTTGTGTCAATCTTGCCGGGTGAGTATTTCTGGCCCACCGCTTTCGGTAATTGCAATTGTATGTTCGAAATGGGCGGCCAGGCTACCATCGAGGGTTACCACCGTCCAATTATCTGCAAGCTCGCGCGATTCGTAATGCCCTTGGGTAATCATCGGCTCGATTGCAAAGGTCATTCCCGGTTGCAAACGCAGACCCTTGCCCGGCTCACCATAGTTTCTAATCTGTGGATCTTCGTGCAATGATCTGCCGACCCCATGGCTGATATATTTTCGAACGACGCCATAACCGCGCGCTTCAGCATAGCTCTGGATGGCGTGCGAAATATCGCTTAATCGCCCGCCTGCCCGCGCAAACTCCAGCGCATGATACAGCGTCTGCTCGGTAACATCGAGCAATGCCTGCGCGGCTGGCTTTACTCGGCCTACTGGGTAGCTCCATGCCGAGTCGCCATGGTACCCTTGCCAAATCGCCCCAATGTCGATACTAACGATATCACCCTCGTGCAGTATCCTTGGCCCCGGAATGCCGTGAACGATCTCGTCGTTGACCGAAATACACGTTGCTGCCGGGTATGGCGTTGGCCCAGGGTATCCCAGGAATGATGGCACGCCACCTTGCTTGACAATATACTCGTGCACTAAGCGATTGAGCTGAGCAGTTGTAACGCCCGGGCGAACCGCCTCGCGTAATAGCAAGTGACACTCACCGACGATACGCCCGGCCCGACGCATAAGGTCGAGCTCAACCTTATTTTTCAGTGTCACTGCCATGCAAGCCCAATGCCGCCGTCATTGCCTCAGTCACTAGCGATATTTCGCGCCGACCGTCGATTTCGCGCAGATTACCGTGCCCATTGTAATACTCGATCAGCGGGCGGGTTTGGGCGAAATACACCTGTAACCGATGCCGCGCCGTTTCAAGGGTATCATCGCTGCGCTGGTATAGTTTCCCGCCACAATGGTCGCATACATCGGGCCGTTTTGACGGGAAATAGTATATATTATAAATATACCCGCAGGTTTTGCAAGTTTGCCGCCCTGCAATGCGCCGCAGCAGTACGTCGTCGGGCACGCGCAAGTATAACACATAATCGATCTTGCGCCCATGCTGCGCCAGTTCATGTTCGAGCGCCAGAGCTTGTTCACGTGTGCGCGGGAACCCGTCAAAAATGACACCCTGCGCACAGTCGGCTTTGCTAATACGCTCGATAATCATTTTGATGACGAGCTCGTCGGGCACAAGCTCGCCACGATCCATATATGCTTTGGCTAGCATACCAAGTTCAGTACCCTGGCGTAGCGCTGCCCGAAAAAGATCACCGCTCGCAACGTGGACTAACCCGGTATGTTGCTCAAGGTATTGTGCCTGTGTGCCTTTACCTGCACCAGGTGCGCCAAGCAGAATGACGTCCATGCCAAGCTCTTTTCCCGCTCACCGTCGAGCTGCCAAGCTACCGTGCTGGCCGCGCTGCCTTCCGTACTAGCGCGTAATAAACCCTTCGTAATTACGCATTACCAGCTGAGCTTCGAGCTGCCGCATGGTATCGATCGCAACACCTACCACGATCAGCAATGCCGTAGCGCTTAACCCAATTTGCACTCCCGTCAGCTGCTGGGTGAGGAAGGGAAGTACGGCAACAATCCCCAGGAAGAATGCACCGACGAGCGTAATACGGTAAACAACCTTGCTCAAGTATTCTTCGGTGCGCTTACCTGGGCGAATGCCGGGGATAAACCCGCCATTACGCTGAAGCGAATCGGGAATATTCTGCTGATTAAAAATCACCATCGTGTAGAAATAGGTGAAACCAACCACCAACAAAAACAGCAAGATTGAATAGATAAGTGTACCACGGCCAAATTGTGGGCTAAAGGTTTGGTATGTCCAGCAGGCCGCCTGTTTTAGGAAGCTTGCCCCCTGCGGGGCAACTTGCTCGGGGCATCCATATGAGGCAAGCGTACCAGGGAAAATAATAATGCTCTGCGCAAAGATGAGCGGGATCATCCCCGACATATTCACCTTCAGCGGAATATGGCTGCTCTGGCCGCCGTAAACCCGGTTCCCACGGACACGTTTGGCATACTGAACGGGAATTCGGCGCTGACCTTCTTGTACAAGCACAATGCCAACAATTGTGATCAGGCCAATAACCAGAAACGCAATCAGGCCGATGATCGTTGTCACATCACCAAGCGACCCGGTAGTAAATGCCTGGCTAATAAGGCTTGGTAGGCGCGATACGATACCGGCGAAAATGATCATTGAGATGCCGTTGCCAATACCACGCTCCTGGATTTGTTCGCCAAGCCATACGAGCAGCATTGTACCAGCAACCATTGCCGTAATAATGGTAAAAGTTGGAAAGAAGTTAGTAAAAATATTAAAGTCTGAGCGGAATACGTTTGCACCACCGCTTACGCCACGTACAATTGTGAGCGTTTGGCCATATGCCTGCAAATAGGCCATCGGCACAGTTACCCAAAAGGTAATGCGGTTAATTCGCATACGGCCCTGCTCGCCCTCTTTCTGCAACGCTTCTAATGCAGGAATAAGGGGTGTGAGCAGCTGCACAATGATCTGGGCAGTAATGTATGGGTAAACGCCCATTGCTGCAACTGAAAGATTTTGCAGCGCACCGCCCGCAAAAATATTAAGTAGTGCTGCGAGTTGGTTATCGCGTAATGCTTGCTGAAGCGTTGCTAATGAGTTCGGGTCGATATTAGGAACAGGTATATGCGCAATGAAACGAAACACCAGTAACATCAGCAGCGTAAATATAATCCGCCGACGTAGATCTGGAAGTTGCAGCGCTCGTAAAACCGATTGTAGCATCGACGATGTCTCCTCAATCAGGCTGCTACGGCTGGGTAAGGCGATACGATTACAAAGAACCTATCGCCATTCGCCCAGCACACAACGCCTACTTTCGGTTGCGCATAGCCGGGTTCGGCCCTGCGCTGCGGCTGCGGGTTTCGACATTCCAGGGGACTTCGACGATTGTTCCGCCAGCAGCTTCGATTTTTTCGCGGGCACTATTGCTGAATTTATGGGCTTCGATTGTCAGCTTAACATTCAGCTCGCCCTCACCCAAGATCTTGAGCGGCTTGTGTTTGCTAATCGCTCCCGACTCAATCAGGTCAGCGAGCGTCAATGCATGCTCGGCTGGCAATTCGCTCAGGTCGGCAACATTCAGCACCTGGTACTCAACGCGCCAGCGGTTTTTGAAGCCGCGTAAGTATGGCATACGCCGCACCATACGGTTCTGGCCGCCTTCAAACGTGCGATATGGCCCTGGCCCCGAGCGGGCTTTCTGGCCCATCATACCTTTGCCCGAGGTTTTGCCTTTGCCCGAACCCGGCCCACGCCCAACGCGTTTACGTTCGCGATGCGCACCAGCGGCTGGTTTTAGATCGTGTAGTTTCATCTCTATCCTCTGCCCGTGTGAGCGTTCAATAATTCTGTGTTATGAGCGCCGCCCGGCATTCAGGTTATCTTGTAGGGTCTTAAACTCATCCCATTTTCCATCAGCCGCCAGTTGCGCCTGCTCGGGCCAGGTGGTTGGGTCGGCCAAGCGCAGGTTCGCTTTCTGCAAAATTTCGCTCAGCGTGCTCACTTCAGTCGCAGCCAGTTGAGCGAATGTGTGAATCCCAGCCTCGCGCAGGATACCCGCAATCTTTGGGCCAATTCCTTCGATTGCCTCAAGATCTTCGGGCTTGGGCGTTTTCTTGGCGCGCACTGCTACTGGTTCGGCGGCAGCGGTCGTTCCTTGCTCAGGCACCAAGGTTGCTCGTGCAGCTGGCGTAGCTTTTGGTGCCTTCGCCGGGGCCGCTTCATCGGCAACTTCCGTGACGGTGACAAGGTGGCGAACCTTGAAGGCCATGCCACGAACAGCAGGCGTATCCTCGTGGATAACGGTGCTATGCAGCTTCCGTAACCCGAGCGAGGCGACCGTCGCCTTCTGGTCTACGCTATAGCCGATCGCGCTTTTGGTATAGGTAATTCGTAGCTTAGCCATCACGAAGCCTCCTGCGCCTCGGCTTTAACCCGCACGCGCCGCTGGTGCAACTCTTGCGATGTCATGCCGCGCATACGCGCCTGATCTTCAAGCGAAGTGAGTTCGCTCAGGGCCTTGAACGCGGCCTTCACCACATTCACCGGGTTGTTGCTGCCGTAGCTCTTCGAAAGAATATCCTTGATACCAGCGGCTTCAATTACCGGGCGTACACCACGCCCCGCAATAACGCCGGTACCGGGTGCTGCCGGTAGCAGCCGAACCCGCGCAGCGGCAAATTCAGTCTCAACATCGTGGGGGATCGTAGTGTTATTCAGCGGAATGCGAATGACATTCTTTTTTGCTGCCTCAACACCTTTACGAATGGCCTCGGGCACTTCACCAGCCTTACCCATGCCAACCCCAATATGGCCTTTGCCGTCGCCCACTACAACGACCGTGCTGAAGCTAAAGCGCCGGCCACCTTTAACGACCTTGGAGACGCGGTTAATCTGAACGACGCGCTCTTCAAGCTCAAGGCCGTCTGCATTAATGCGTTTCTGTGCCACATGTCCTCCAATAAGCGGTAGGTAGTGCGCGTTATGCCTGCCAGCAGCGAATTGCGGGTGTTGGTATACCCTGCTTACGCTACGAACAGGCGCGCGACCTGGTTAAAAGTTCAGGCCTGCCTCACGCGCCGCATCAGCCAGCGCCTGTATACGACCATGGTACTTAAAGCCACCACGATCAAAAACAACCTTATCGATACCGGCTGCCTTGGCGCGCTCGGCAATGAGCTGGCCAACCGCCTTCGCACGTTCGGTCTTGGTTTTGCCCTTCAACGTAGCGACAAGATCCTTATCTTGTGACGAAGCCGACACAACAGTATGGCTTGTGCTATCGTCGATGACCTGGGCATAAATATGGATATTGCTGCGAAACACACTCAGCCGTGGCCGCTCAACAGTACCAGCAACATGCTTTCGCACGCGCGCGTGACGGCGGATTCGCAACTCACGAGGTGAACGTCCTGCCATGACTTCTTTACTCCTGGCGACAGAGATTATATCCCCTGTCTAGTATATGCACTGCAGCGTGCCAGGTGAACTTCGTACGATACAAAGCCCACGTCATGCACGCCAAGCTACTTCGTCTTACCCGTCTTACCAGCTTTGCGGCGAACCTTTTCGCCCTGGAAGCGAATACCATAGCCCTTATACGGCTCTGGCGGGCGCAGGCCACGCAGCTTGGCGGCCTCTTCTCCCACGGTTTGCTTATTGATCCCGCGGATGATGACCTGCTGTGGTTCATTCGCGCTCTTGCGGTCGAGCACCTCAAATGTAACGCCATCGGGTGGCACTACGCGAATAGGGTGCGAAAACCCAACCTGCAAGATAATATTCTTGCCCTCGCGCGATGCACGGAAACCAACACCGCTGATTTCGAGCACACGCTGGTACCCATCGGTCACGCCAGTGACCATATTCGCCAGCAGCGAGCGGGTTAGGCCATGCAAGGCACGCACGCGCTGATCGTCTGAGGGCCGGGTGATCGTAAGCACGCCACCATCTTGCTCAATCGCAATTTCGGGTGGTAGCTGTTGCTCAAGCGCCCCTTTCGGGCCCTTGACTTTTACATAATTCGTGTCGGAAACATTGATCTCAACGCCTTTTGGAAGGGAGATCGGTTTTCTACCAATACGCGACATACTCGTTGCTCCCCGCTACCAAACGTAGCAAAGCACTTCGCCACCGACATGCTGCTGCCACGCTTCGTGGCCGGCCATCACACCGCGCGGAGTTGAAAGAATGCTCAACCCCAGGCCATTGCGTACCCGCGGAATATCGGCCCGGCCGGTATAAATACGTAGCCCTGGCTTGCTCACACGCTTAAGGCCAGTGATAACCGAGCGGCGATCACTCGTATATTTAAGGGTAATGACAATCGAATTCGCTGGCTGACCGGCCTGCACCTCGTAATCGCGAATAAAGCCTTCGCGCTTCAAGATGTCCGCGATCGCAACTTTCATTTTCGATGCGGGAATGGCTACCGTTGTGTGACGGGCCATGCACGCGTTGCGGATGCGGGTCAGCATATCTGCAATCGGGTCGTTAACGCTCACGACGCTCCTCCTTGAATACCAGTAATAGTTTTGGGCTGCACATGAATACTTTGCTCGACAGTGGGCACTACCAGCTTGATTTGGTAACGCCTGGAATCAGCCCTTTAAGTGCATTCTCGCGGAAGCAGATACGGCACATACCGAACTTGCGCATATATGCGCGCGACCGGCCACACAGCTTGCAACGATTATATGCACGAACCCGGTACTTGGGCGTCCGCTGAGCTTTGACGATCAGAGATTTTTTGGCCAATGTAAAGTCCTCCTATGCCCGGGCTGGTAAGTGGGGCATTGCTCTGTTCGCCCCTACTCCTGGCTCGTGCTAATCGCGAAATGGCATGCCGAGACGCTTCAACAGTGCGTAGCCCTGGGCATCATCGGGTGCACTGGTAACGATCGCGACTTCGAGGCCGCGAATTTTATCAACCTTATCGTAGTCGATCTCAGGGAAAATAATCTGTTCGCGTAACCCTAAGCTATAGTTCCCCCGGCCATCGAATGATCGTCGGCTTACACCACGGAAATCGCGCAACCGCGGCAAGGCCAGGTTCATCAGCCGATCGAGGAAATCGTACATTCGCGGGCCACGCAGGGTTACCATAGCCCCAATCGATTGGCCCTGGCGCAGCTTGAATGCAGCGATCGACTTTTTTGCTTTGGTAATCACTGGCTTCTGGCCGCTAATTGCGGTCAGGTCGCCTACGGCAGCATCCAATGCTTTGTTGTTTTGCAGAGCTTCACCCATCCCAATATTCAGGACGACTTTTTCCAAGCGCGGCACTTGCATGACCGTGCTGTACGAAAATTCCTGCATCAGGGCTGGCACCACTTCGCTCTGATATTTTTCTCTAAGTCGCGTTGCCATTGTTACTCCTCAAGGGCTTGGAAAGCCTCACTCCAGCTCTCCGGCCTTGATATGTGTAGCTAGAAGACCGTACCGTTGGCGACGTTTACGGTCCCCAAGCCGATAACTACTCGTCGATCGTCTCGTTGCAAGCCTTGCAGAAACGCACCTTGCGCTGCCGCCCGCGATCGTCTGTCTCTTCGAGAAAACGGTGCCCGGTGCGTGCAGCGCGCCCACAGCGCGGGCAGATCAGCATCACATTTGAAGCATCAAGCGGTGCCTCGCGCTCAATAATGCCGCTTGGCTTCCCTGGGCCGCGCTGCTTCAGGTGGCGCTTAATAATATTGAGCCCTTCAATAACGACACGGCGATCTTTGGGCAGCGCTTCCTTAATTTTGCCGCGCTTGCCTTTGTCTTTGCCGGTGATTACCAACACCTCATCACCAGTTTTGACGTGCATATCTCAACCCCTTACGCTTCGCAATGCGCCGTAGCCAACCCAGCCAGTGCTGATATTGGCCTGCTTACAATACCTCGGGCGCGAGCGAAATGATCTTCATAAATGCCTTTTCGCGCAGCTCGCGTGCCACTGGCCCGAAGATGCGTGTCCCGCGCGGATTGTTCTCTTTACCGATAATGACTGCAGCATTGTCGTCGAAGCGAATATGCGAGCCATCGGGGCGCACAAACTCTTTTGCTGTGCGCACAATCACTGCACGCACAACTTCGCCCTTCTTCACGGTGCCGCCAGGGGTTGCTTCTTTAACTGAGGCGATAATCACATCGCCAACGAAGCCATAGCGCACCCGAGAGCCGCCCATGACGCGGATACACATAATCTCTTTGGCACCGGTGTTATCGGCAACCTTCAGGCGAGTTTGTTGCTGAATCATTGCTAATTCTCCTCGCCCTGCTGAATGATCTCAACCACTTCCCAGCGCTTTGTTTTGCTCATAGGCCGGGTTTCACCAATGCGCACCACATCACCGATGTGGCACTGGTTTGTTTCATCGTGGGCATGAAACTTATTCGTTTTACGGATGATCTTGCGATAGAGCGGGTGCGGCTTCAGGTAGTCAACCGCCACCACCACGGTCTTATCCATTTTATCGCTGACCACCCGGCCAACCTTATAGAGGCGTCGTTGTTCGGCCATCGTTCGATCTCCTGGTCGTTAGAGGCCTAGCTCGCGCTCACGCAAGATCGTTTTAATCCGCGCAATCTCGCGCTTCACGATCCGCGGGCGACCGCTGGCTGTCAGCTTGCCCATTACCTGCTGAAAACGCAGGTTAAACAATTCCTCGTAATGCTCTTTTAGCTGGCTCTGCAGCTTTTCGGAGTCGAGGTTGCGCAGCTCATCGGTGTTCATTCGCTGGCCTCCACATCCTCGCGCCCAATAATTTTGCACTTGATTGGCATTTTTTGGGCTGCCAAACCCAATGCTTCGTGCGCGACCTCAGGCCGAACGCCGCCAAGCTCGAACATAACCCGGCCTGGCTTCACAACAGCCACATAATGATCGACAGCACCTTTACCCGAACCCATGCGCGTTTCGGCTGGTTTGGCCGTTACGGGCTTGTCGGGGAAGACACGTATCCAGATTTTACCGCCACGCTTGACATGGTGCGTAATCGCGCGGCGGGCGGCCTCGATCTGACGTGACGTGATCCACGTTGCTTCAAGCGCCATCAGGCCATAATCGCCAAATGCCACTGAGTTGCCGCGTTGCGCCATGCCCTTAGTACGGCCGCGCTGCTGCTTGCGGTATTTGACCCGCTTTGGCATCAACATAGTCGTTGCTCCTTCTACCCGCGCGCTCGTGCGCCGCCACCGCGGCCGCCACGACCACCACGGCCACCGGCGCCACCAGCACCACCGTCACGCTCGCCGCGTTCACGGTCGTTCCGACCGCCGCGTCCGCTGCGCTGGCGTGGTCGGCTCTCTTCCTCGGCAGCCTGGGAACGCGCCGTAGTAGACTGCACGACCTGAAGTTTGCCCATCGCATCGGGGAATACTTCGCCTTTATAGATCCACACCTTTACGCCAATGCGGCCATAGGTGGTGTGGGCATGTACCTGAGCGTAGTCGATATCGGCACGCAGCGTGTGGCGTGGCACGCGGCCATCGCTCTCGTTCGCAATGCGGGCCATTTCAGCACCGCCCAGGCGGCCCGAGCACTTGATTTTCACACCCTGTGCGCCAAGGCGCATCGCGCGCTGCACCGCCTGCTTCATTGCCCGCTTGTACGAAACGCGCTTGTTGATCTGCTCAGCGATGCTTTCGGCCACGAGCTGAGCTTCGAGTTCAGGCTGGTGAATTTCCTGGATGTTCAGCTTCACCTTTTTACCGGTGCGCTTTTCCAGGTCGGCTTTCAGCTCATCAACCTTCGCGCCACGTTTGCCAATAACAATGCCCGGCTTGGCCGTGAACACCGTTACTTCAACGCGGTTGGCCGCACGCTCAATATCGACTCGTGCCACCCCAGCATTCGCCAGTTCTTTGGTGATTAGCTTGCGCAGCAAAATATCTTCATGCAACTGGTCGGTGTAGGTTCGGTCGGCGAACCATTTCGATTGCCAGTCTTTGATATAGCCCAGGCGGAAGCCAATTGGATGTACCTTACGTCCCATTTAAATCTCCTCGCCGTCGTCCACGATCACCGTAATGTGTGTCGTGCGCTTGCGAATGCGGTCGGCGCGGCCACGAGCGCGCGGCATAAAGCGCTTGAATGATGGCCCCTCGTCGGCAAAAATCGTTTTGACAACCAGCGCTTCGGGATCCATTTCGAAATTATTCTCGGCATTTGCCGCCGCCGACTGTATTGTGCGTGCGATTTCTTTGGCGGCCTTCTGCGGTAGGTATCGCAGAATAGCGAGGGCGCGATCTACCGGTTTGCCGCGTACCAGGTCGATGACCGGGCGCACTTTCGTCGGTGAGATACGCACCATTTTATTAATAGCCTTCGCTTGCATCGTTATTTCACCTTCCCGCGCTTGTCGGCTTTTTTACCGCCGTGACCGCGGAAGAAGCGCGTTGGCGCAAACTCGCCAAGCTTATGCCCTACCATGTTTTCGGTGATATACACCGGTACATGGCGTCGGCCATCGTGCACCGCGATCGTGTGGCCGACCATTTGCGGAAAGATCGTTGACGGGCGCGACCATGTGCGCAGCACACGCTTTTCGTTCGCGCGATTCATGTCTTCGATCCGGCCGAGTAGCCGTGTGTCGACGTAAGGCCCTTTCTTAGACGAACGAGACATTCTATCCCTTCCTTTATATTGGGAGGAGGGGGAGGCTGAGCATCAGCCCGTGGCCTCTGGCGCGCTATGGCGCGCTCCCACCTATCACAACAGTCAGCCTTAGCTGAACAATAGACCGTTTATGGTTTCCGTCGGCGTACAATATAGCGGTCGGTGCTGGGGTTTTGCCGAGTGCGCACACCACGGGCTGGCTTGCCCCACTTAGTTTTGGGCGACATACCACGCGGCGCGCGCCCCTCGCCACCACCATGAGGATGGTCGCGTGGGTTCATAGCCGAACCACGCACTTCGGGTCGGCGGCCAAGCCAGCGTGTGCGCCCAGCCTTGCCGATGCGAATATTCTGATGATCGAGGTTGCCCACCTGTCCAATGGTTGCAAGGCAGTTACTCAGCACCTGGCGCATTTCGCCCGAAGGCATACGCAGGGTAGCATAATTGCCTTCCTTCGCCATTAGCTGTGCCGAAGCACCTGCGCTGCGTACCATAACGCCGCCGCGCCCGAGCTGCAACTCGATATTGTGAACCTGCGTACCGAGCGGGATCGAGCGCAATGGTAATGCATTGCCAACGCGAATTTCCGCATCTGGGCCGCTCATCACTGTATCGCCGACATTCAGGCCAAGCGGCGCAAGAATATAGCGCTTCTCACCATCGGCATAATTCAACAGGGCGATGCGAGCAGTACGGTTTGGATCGTACTCAATGGCGGCTACCTTTGCGGGTACGCCATACTTATCGCGCTTGAAATCGATAATGCGATATGCGCGCTTGTGCCCGCCACCGCGATGCCGGGTGGTAATGCGACCATAGTTATTACGCCCGCCACTCTTCGTTAGTGGAGCGAGTAGTCGCTTTTCGGGCTTTTTCTTAGTAATTTCCTCGAACGTCGCGACCGACATATTGCGGCGACCGGCTGAGGTTGGTTTATAGCGTCGAACACCCATCGTTTATCTCCGAGAAGTTCTGAGTTTTCAGTTACGAAGTATGCTGCTGCATCCTCACAACTCAAAACGTATTACACACCTTCGAACAGCTCGATCCGATCGCCTTCGGCTAGCGTGACAATCGCTTTTTTCCAATCGGCAGTGTAGCCGTAGCGGTTGCCGCGGCGGCGGAGTTTGCCGCGCACATTTAATGTGTGCACGTTGGTCACTGTGACCTTGAAAATCTCTTCGACTGCATGCCGAATCTGGGCTTTATTTGCCGCCCGGTCAACCTCAAAGCTGTATTTGTTCAGCGACATGAGGTTCGTATTTTTCTCGGTGATCAGCGGGCGGATAATAATTTGATGTGCGTTCATTTACGCCTCCTCGCTCGCTGCATCGTCGCTTACATCGCCTTCGGCCTGGCTCAGGTAGCTTGAAAGAACGTTAATTGCGGCACGCGAAATAAGCACATTATCATAAGTAAGCAGGTCGATAACATTGACATAATGCGCCAACAGCGTCTTTACGCCTGCAACATTCCCTGCCGACTTCTGCACGATATCATCTTTGCGATCCAGCACAACCAGTGTCTTCCCAGACATCTGAAGGGCTTGCAAGCTCTGTACAAAATCTTTTGTGCGCGGCTTCTCGAACGAGAACGCCTCAACAAAACGAATCTCGTCGGCTGCGTATTTGGCCGAAAGGGCCGAGCGAACGGCCAGGCGGCGCATTTTGCGCGGCATAGCCTGGCGATATGAGCGCGGATGTGGGCCGTGGGCAATACCGCCACCCTTGCGATGTGGCGCGCGAATTGAACCCTGACGTGCCCGCCCAGTACCCTTCTGGCGATAGAGTTTACGCGTGCTACCAGCAACTTCACCGCGGCCACGCGTGTTGTGCGTGCCCATACGCGCATTTGCTTGCTGGCGTACCATCGCCTGGTGCATCACCGGCACATTCGGCTCAATACCGAAAATATAGTCGTCCAGCTGAATGGTTCCTACCTCAGCGCCGGACTGATTGAAAAGTTTCGCTTCCATCGACGCGTACCTCTCCGTTAGTTCGTGGCTTTGACTGCGCGGCGAACCATCAGCAGTCCATTCTTCGCGCCCGGCACCGAGCCTCGTACCAGCAGGATGTGTTTATCGGCAAGTACCTCAACAACCTGCAAGTTTTGTACGGTCACGCGGCGGTTGCCCATGCGGCCCGCCATGCGTGTCCCTTTCCACACCCGCCCGGGGTCGGTACCTGCACCAATCGAACCGGGGGCGCGCCATCGGTCGCTCTGGCCGTGGGTTTTAGGGCCACCACTAAATCCATGGCGCTTGACGACACCCTGGAAACCGCGACCCTTCGATGTGCCAGTAACATCCACGATCTGACCAGCCTCAAACATATCAACCGTAAGAAGCTGCCCAACCTCGTGCTCTTCAATATTATCGGTTTGAAACTCTCGCAAATGGCGCACGAGCTGTCCGGCACCGGCCAGGTGGCCCTGTTCGGGCTTGGTCAGGCTTTTCGCCTTGGCCTCACCAAAGCCAATTTGTACGGCTTCGTAGCCATCGCGATCTTTGTTACGCACCTGTGTCACAACGCATGGCCCCAGCTCAATCACGGTAACCGGAACAGCTTCCCCTGAAGGGCTAAAGACCTGTGTCATGCCAATTTTGCGACCGAGCAATCCTTCAATCATAATTGCACCTCGGCAGCGTGCGGGCTTATGGTGTATTTGCCGCAGCGGCTGCTTCTCACGACTATCGTCCACCGACTACATGCACATCATTTAGTGGTCGGTTGCTGGCGGTTAGTCGCTCACTACTACAACTTAATCTCGATATCCACACCGGCGGGCAAGTTGAGCTTCATCAGCGCATTGATCGTCTGCTGGCTCGGGTCGAGCACATCAATCAGCCGCTTATGCGTGCGAATTTCGAACTGCTCCTGCGAATCCTTGTCGATGAACGATGAGCGTATAACGCTATATTTCTCGATCTTCGTCGGCAACGGTACCGGCCCAGCGACAAGCGCACCAGTTCGCTCAGCTGCCTCGACGATTTGCCGTGCCGATTGATCAAGAATCTTATGGTCATACGCTTTGAGGCGAATGCGAACCTTTTGCTTTGCCATTCTGCGCTCCTGTGCAGTAAACAAACACGAAAATGTCGAGTGCGGTGTTAGTGTCCGCACTCGGCATCTTCTATGCTCGGTTTACGAAACAATCTTGGTCACGACGCCAGAGCCGACGGTGCGCCCGCCCTCGCGGATCGCAAACCGCAACCCGTCTTCGATCGCCACCGGCACGATCAGTTCCACGCCCATCTCCACGTTGTCCCC
>WBZP01000138.1_pt1:12500-105552 | contig 105552 bp, 92 predicted proteins | sample 5204301 | NCBI WGS metagenome assembly WBZP01 (sample SAMN12412401, study PRJNA552823) | activated sludge metagenome | isolation source: activated sludge from nitrification reactor of wastewater treatment plant... | place: USA: Pennsylvania | collected 2017 | reverse complement strand
GACTATGGCAATTAAGGGGTTTTATTTTTTTTGGAAAAAATTCTTTTTTTTGCGGAAAATACCCGTATCTTTGCGGTGCGTCGGGCGACCAGCTCCTGCAAAACCTCCTCAGGGCAGAAATGCAGCAAGGATATGCGGTTGAGCGGTGTGTCCGGCGTTTTTTTTTGCCCCATCTGCAACTGGAACACCTTTTCACACACAACATTCTACCAATTCACCGCCCATCCGAGATGCAATTTTTTGTTGATACAGCCAACCTGAACGACATTCGCACAGCTGCCGAGCTGGGCATTTTAGACGGTGTCACCACCAACCCTTCTTTGATGGCCAAAGAGGGCATATCGGGCGAAAAAAATATTTTGGCCCACTATCGCGCCATCTGCGATTTGTTAGGCTCGGGCTACGATGTGAGCGCAGAAGTGATTGCCACCGATTTCAAAGGTATGGTGTCGGAAGGGGAAAAGTTGGCTGCTTTGCACGACAACATTGTGGTGAAAGTACCCATGATACGCGATGGGATTAGGGCCATTGCCCACTTCACTGCCAATGGCATCCGCACCAATTGCACCCTTGTTTTCTCTGCCGGCCAGGCCATCTTAGCTGCAAAAGCAGGGGCCACTTATTTGTCGCCTTTTATTGGCCGGGTGGATGACATTGGTTGGGACGGCATCGCCCTGATTAAAGAGATTGCAAAAATATATCAGATGACCGGCTATGAAACCGCCATTTTGGCGGCCAGCATTCGCAGTCCTTTGCACATTATAGATGCTGCCAAAGCCGGGGCCGACGTGGTCACCTGCCCGCTTTCTGCCATCCTCGGCCTGCTCAATCATCCGCTGACAGATATAGGTTTGGAGAAATTTTTGGCCGACCACAAGAAGTCGAACGGATGATTTTAGTGATGAGTGATGAGAGATGAGAGATGAGTAGGATGGTCTTTTTACTTTTTTGGGTTTTTCTTTGCCCTTTTGGACATTTTCAGTAACTTTGCGAAACAAATTGCCCCTCGCAACTGATAATGGCTAAAGCACGCACTATATTTTTTTGCTCCAATTGCGGAGCCTCTTCTCCGAAATGGTTAGGCAAATGTCCGCATTGCAACGAATGGAATACGTTTCAGGAAGAACTTATCCAAAAAGAAACCACCCACGAAGAAAAAAAGCGGTCGTGGGTCAGTGACAATCAGGGGAATCGAAAATCGGAAGCTCCGAAAGCCATTCCACTCAATACCATCCGCACCGGCAGTACCCTGCGCCTTCAGGCCCCCGATGAGGAACTCAACCGGGTATTGGGCGGTGGCATTGTACCCGGCTCCTTAGTGCTGATCGGCGGGCAACCGGGCATTGGGAAAAGTACGCTGCTGTTGCAGGTAGCCATGCACCTGCCCGAAAAAATCCTTTATGTCAGTGGCGAGGAAAGCGAAGAGCAGATTAAAATGCGGGCTGATCGCATTGGGGTACCTCGCGGGGAATGTTACATTCTGACCGAGACCAATACCACTAAAATCCTCCAGCAGGCACAGGACCTTCAGCCCCGCCTGATGATCGTGGACTCCATACAAACCATGAGTACCCCGCATCTGGACTCGGCTCCCGGCGGCATTGCGCAGGTACGCGAATGTGCAGCAGAACTGTTGCGTTTTGCGAAAGAGACCAACATTCCCATTTTTCTGATTGGTCATATTAATAAGGAAGGTGAAATTGCAGGGCCTAAACTGTTGGAACACATTGTGGATTGTGTGTTGCAGTTTGAAGGCGACCGACACAACACCTACCGCATTTTGCGCACCCTGAAAAATCGCTTTGGCAGCACCGACGAAATGGGTATCTACGAAATGCAAAGTGGCGGCCTGCGCGAGGTCAGCAATCCCTCCGAGTTGTTGCTTAGTCAAAAGGACGACGAATTGAGCGGGTGTTCGGTGGCAGCCACGATGGAAGGCATGCGTCCGATGTTGATCGAGACCCAGGCGTTGGTCAGCAAAGCCGTTTTTGGCACGCCGCAGCGCTCGGCAACCGGCTTTGATATGCGGCGGCTCTCGATGCTGCTGGCAGTTTTGGAGAAAAGGTGCGGCTATTTTTTCAGCATCAATGACGTATTTCTCAATCTGGCGGGCGGCATTCGCGTGGACGACCCGGCCATAGATTTGTCTATTGTGGTGTCCCTTATTTCCTCTCTACAGGATGTCAGCATTCCTTCCAATGTGTGTTTTGCCGGGGAAGTAGGTCTAAGTGGGGAAATAAGAGCAGTTCAACGCATTGAACAACGCATACAGGAGGCCGACCGCCTGGGTTTTAAAGAAATATACGTTTCCAAATACGGCATGAAGGGTATTGACCCCAAGCGCTACGATATTCGCATTTATACCCTCGGCAAGGTAGAAGAACTCAAAAAAGCGCTTTTTCAGTAATAATCCCCGGGATTGCCGCGTTTGCTGCTATTTCATCACTTCCTCCCGTTTCAAATCTCTTTCAAATGGCTTTTGCTTTCCGCCGCTTCTATTTACTTACGGCGCTCTTTTTGGTTTCTGTTCAGGTTCCCTTAGCGGGACAAACGGCCATCCAGTCGCCCGGCCAATTTTTGCCGCATGCTTTGGGCGAAAAGTTTACGCCCCATCACTTGTTGGTGGATTATTACCGGTATTTAGCCAGTGCAGCTCCGCACACCATGCGCCTGCAACGCTATGGCACTACGCCCGAAGACAGGCCCCTGTATATAGCGGTCTTTAGCAGCCCGTTGAATATGGAACGATTGGAGGAAATTCGCCTGAACCACCTGCGCATGACCGGATTAGAAAGCGGCACCCCTGATTTGAGCAAGCCCACTGCTATTGTCTGGATCAGCATGTCTGTACACGGCAACGAGCCATCCGGTGCGGAGGCAGGGATGGAACTTTCGTGGCAATTGGCTACACAAACCGATCCCTCCATCAGACAATGGCTGGCCAATACCGTTGTTATCATAGACTTAGTACTCAATCCCGACGGTTTTGATCATTATGCCCACTGGAACCGCATGGCCTCCAATCGCCTGCTAACCCCTGCACCGGAGGCCCGCGAACATCGGGAACCCTGGCCGGGTGGGCGGCTTAACCACTATTGTTTCGACCTGAATCGGGACTGGGCATGGGCCACTCAAACCGAAACGCGCCAACGCTTGGCAGTGTTTCAGCAATGGATGCCCCATGTACACCCTGATGTGCACGAACAGGGCATTAACGAACCTTATTATTTTGCCCCTGCCGCCGAGCCATTACATGACTATATTACCCCGTGGCAGCGCGAGTTTCAGGTAAAAATTGGAAAAAATAACGCCCAAAAGTTTGATCAAAAGGGGTGGCTATACTTCACCAAGGAAGTTTTCGACCTTTTTTATCCGTCATACGGAGATACTTACCCGATGTTCAATGGCAGCATCGGAATGACCTACGAACAGGCTGGTGGCCCTCCGGCAGGGCGAGCCGTCATTATTGATTCAGGAGACACGCTCACCCTGAAAGACCGCATTGCCCATCATTATGCCACCTGTTTAGCCACCATTGAGATAAGCAGCCAGCATGCGGGCAATTTGGTGGAAAATTTCCGAAAGTACTTTCAACAAACTGCGGGCAAACCGCAGGGGGCTTACAAAAGCTATGTGATCAAGGCGCAGAATGCCCCAAACAAGTTGGCCCGATTGTGTCAATTGTTGGACCGCCACCGGATTCAGTATGGACGCGCCGGTACCAACCTTTCTGACATTACGGCTTTCGACTATCAGGACGGAAAAGAGAAAAAAGTAAGTCTGGCTGCTGACGATCTGGTGATCAGCGCTTTTCAGCCAAAATCCGTATTGACCCAAGTGCTGTTTGATCCCATAGCGCACATGTCCGACTCTCTGACTTATGACATCACCGCCTGGGCTTTGCCCTTTGCCTATGGGCTGGACGCATTTGCTGCGCGCCAACGAATTGATCCTGCTCAACCATACTTACCCCATAAAGTCCCTGAAATGGCAATAGCTGCTACTCCTTATGCGTGGTGCATCAGACGACAGTCGCTGTCCGATCTTATTCTTATCGGACAATTGCTGCAAAAAGATGTAAAAGTCCGTTATGCCACTTATCCCTTTGAAACAGAAGGTCAGAAATTTGAAGCGGGTACGTTCGTTATCAGTCGGGCCGACAATCGGCTTATGGGAGACGCTCTGCACAGTTTGCTAAGAGAAACAGCTGCAAAAAACAACGTATCCTTACTGCCCGTATTGAGTGGTTTGATGGACAAAGGCCGCGATTTCGGATCAGAATCTTTGCCATTGGTACCCCCTGCCCGCGTTGCTTTCATTTACGATAATCAGGTGGATCCGCATTCGTACGGGCAGATATGGTACTTTTTTGAACAGGAACTTCAATATCCTGTCACCCCTGTTGCATTAGACGGATTAGACCGCGCACATCTTTACGATTATTCCACCCTGATTCTTCCGGACGGGCATTTTGCGCTGTCCGATCAACAGACCAAGTATATACAGGAATGGGTACGCAACGGGGGGCGACTGATTGCCATTGAAGGGGGCGCACATTGCCTGTTGGACAAAGAAGGATTTGACTTAAAAAGAAAGGAAGAGCCCAAAAAAGACGAGGTCGGAGGGATTATACGCCCACACAGCTCCCGCGAACGCGACAATCTGAGCGATAATCTGCCAGGAGCCATTGTGCAGGCCAAAGCTGATGTAACCCATCCCCTGACCTACGGCTTAGGGGAGCGTTATCATTCACTGAAAACCGCAGCGGATGCTTTGGAGATGGGCGGCAAGGGTACACCAGTAATTTATTTAGACGACGATTATGCTTCCTATGGTTTTATCGGCTACCGCTTAAAGCCCCGCCTGAGAAAGACCGTGGTGGCGGGTCTGCAAAGTATTGGCGACGGAGAAGTGATTTATTTTGCTGACAATCCCCTGTTCAGGTGTTTCTGGGAGCAGGGCAAGGTACTATTTACCAATGCCTTGTTTATGGGAGAATAGAAAAAATAATTAATTTTTCAATATGATTATTTGATAATATGCTAATTTTCAGATAGTTGCATTAGGAATAACACGAACTGAGTTCGAACAGGTATTTGAAAATAAAAAGGGTTGCAATAGCACCCGGCTACTGCAACCCTCTCTGTTTTGAGAACTTAAAATGCTTTAGAAATTAATTCCTAAGGCTTTCAAAGTTTCCATGTCTAAATTGCCCACAGGCAACCCTTTATCCTTCTGGAACTTCGTCAGGGCAGCCTTTGTTTTAGCGCCCATCTGGTTGTCAACCAGACCAACTTCATAACCTGCCTTCACCAATGCCTGCTGAATCTGGCGAATGGTATAGCCCGTTACCTTATTGTCGCACAGTATTTCGCGCCATTCGCTGAAACCGCCGGCTTTCACCAGACGACGCTTCGTTACCGTAGCATATTCGGCGGGGATGGTTTCAGTGCGGGTGGTAGCGGCTGACTTTACCACGCGCTTCGATTGTGTCTTGTATTCTGCCGGAATTGCTTCCTCACGGAAGGAAGCAGGCGTTTTAACCACCTGTTTCGTTATCGTGGCATATTCAGCAGGCACTTCTTCTTCACGAACAGTAGCAGCAGTTTTCAGCACTTGCTTTTTAACAGTAGAATACTCGGCCGGAATAACCTCCTCGCGGGTAGTAGCCGGTGTTTTAATGCGGCGCACGGTCATTGTCTTGTATTCGGCCGGTACTTCTTCTTCGCGGGTGGTAGCCGCAGTTTTAACGCGACTTACGGTACGGGTACCCATTTTAGCGGGTACCGGAATGGTTTTAGTGCAACCTGCATCTGCTACGCCACTACCGTCGCAACCTTTGTTGACACGCTTGGTGATAGTCTGATACTCAGCAGGAGTTTCGACCAGACACCATACCTGACAGTCGTCTGGATTAACGCTTACACAATTGGCATCAGCTCTTTTTTTAACCCACTTAGTAGCAGCAGGCTTTATCTCTACCTTCTCGGTAACCGTTTCGTAGCGGGGCTGCGATACCTCCACGCGGGTAGTGGCAGGCTCCATTTCATACTGCTCGGTCACGCTCTCATATACAGCCGGTATAGCAACAACACGCTTGGAAGCGGGCTTTATCTCGACTTTATTCGTAGCTGTTTCGTATTCAGCCGGAACTGAAACCAATTTCTTACCTTCCGGTTTGATCATAACGCGTTCATCCACCGTTTCATATACAGCGGGTACAGTGACCAATCGCTTGGAAGCAGCTTTCACCTCCACACGCTCAGTCACGGTCTCGTATTGAGCCGGTACAGAAATGATGCGCTTGGAGGCAGCCTTCACCTCCACGTTTTCGGTTTGTGTCGTGTACTCAGTGGGTACGGCAATGGAACGAACACTGGCAGGCTTTACTACTACCTGTTCGGTTACAGTCTCATACTGATCCGGAATGTTACATTTAGCATAGCATTTGCCCGGCTGTGCATTGGGAATGTCGTTGGGCTGCTGCGCACTGGCCACAGTAGCAAAAGCGAGTAAAAAGAAAAAGAGGAATTTAATTTTTCCCATGATGATAAAAGTTGATTTAGAAAATATGTTTACAGTCACATTTGCAAGGCTGTAAAAAACGACGCAAATGTACGATGTAATCGTCAGAAAAGTTAAAAACAGCACATAATTTTCCATTAATTTTTAGGGTAGCAGATAAAATACTTCGTTACTAACTGCGTATAAACGGGTACATCAGAGCATTCAGACAGCGGGCGTATCCGTCCATTTTTGTAGAGAATGTAGATGGGTTCGTGGGTATCATCGTATGCCCTATTGCTTTCAGAGCCGGTATATATAAGGGAATCGGGCGAAATTCCGGATGGCAAAAGCGGCAAGATGCGTTCCTGCACAGACGCAGTATAATCCGGTGTTATGGGCGAATTGTGCCATTCTGCTCGAAACAGTTTTCTGTCTAACAGACCTTTGGACAAATAAGAAAGCATAAAGTCACTCGATTCCGACCAATATTTTGTAGCAGAGACTACATCGTTGTCATCCAATTTTGAAAAATGCTGCAAAATATCCACAGGCTGCGGCAAATCGGCGGGTTTTCGATGCAGGAACCACGCCAAATGGCGGGGTGTTTCCAAAAAATGGCCTTCTAAGGCAAGGGTGCGCGCCCGTTTAAGGGTATGTATCAACATCTGTTCTGCCGCTAAACCGGTTTTATGCAAATACACCTGCCAGTACATGAGTCGTCGTGCAATCAGAAACTTCTCCACACTATAAATGCCTTTTTCCTCTACTACCAATTGATCGTCTTCCACACACAGCATTTTTATGATGCGGTCGTAACCAATCACGCCTTCGCTTACTCCGGTGAAAAAACTGTCCCGATTCAGGTAGTCCATTCTGTCCATATCCAATTGACCGGAGATCAATTGGTGTAAAAATTTCTTTGGGTAGCGATTGTTAAAAATATCCAAGGCCAATGACAGTCCCCCGTCCAGCTCCCGGTTGAGGGCTTCCATCATCATATTGGACAGGGCCTCGTGATGAAGGTCAATGAGGGTGTGTTCGAGGGCATGGGAGAAGGGTCCATGGCCAATATCGTGTAATAAAATAGCAATTTGAGCCGCCTCGCATTCCGCTTCGTTGATGTCAATTCCCTTGTCTTTCAGGGTACTCAAAGCCTGCTGCATAAGATGTAAAGCCCCAAGTGCATGATGAAAACGGGTATGTTGCGCACCCGGATATACGTAATGGGTAAGGCCCAATTGCCGGATGCGCCGCAGGCGCTGAAAATAAGGATGGTCTATCAACCGCAAAATTATGCCGTGTGGCACCGACACAAACCCATATACAGGGTCATTGAATATTTTTTTAGGTGCAGCGGGCATAAAAGGAGCGGATGATTAAAAAATTGTGCGCAAAAAGGAGGCGGCTGTGCAGGTCACTCTTTTTTAAAGGGGTGGCGCGGCTCCCAAACTTCAACCGGATTGAGGTAGTCTATCATAGATTCCGTAAAACGATTGGCGAACGTATTATTATGACGCAGATAGCACAGCAAGTCGTGTGGTACAGCCCCCGCCGAGCTTTTTATTTCCAGTGCCGTGCGCGCAAATACCACCTCTTCGCTGCCCGTTTCAATGCCCAGTCGAATCAAATCGTACAGCATATTCATATAGAGCTGCAAATCGTGATTGAGCGCCTGTTCATAACCAAGAAAATGGGCTTCCATAGATTTGCCATTGATAATCGCCGTATAATAGGCAATTAAGCGGCCTTCATAGTAGTAACCAAAAATGCGGAAATGCTCGGAAAAATCCCTTTTTAGTGCCAGCAGATAATCTTCGTTCAAGTCAACCATATTGAATCCGGCGTTTTGGGCAATTTTCTTATACAACCCATAGATGTGCGACAATTCCTGACGGGTGTCCTGAAGCGTCAGTTCGCATTTTTCCACGCCCTCCATTTTTTTAAAGGCCCGTTTGGCGCGCGTCCGGTATTTGGTACTCATAGCCGCCAGATAGGCTTCAAAAGTCGCAAAAGGCAATTCCATCACCATATTGGGCTGCACCTTAAATTCGGCAAACCCCGAATTTTCTAAAAACTTACCTTCTGCCTTGCGGGAAGGGGCAATGTCTTTCAAGAGGGTGACGGGCGTACGAATGCCGCTTGTTTCGAATTCTTTTGTTACCTGCGAGAGGGCTTTTTCCAACAGACGAATACCTGCCTCTGCGTTGACCTGTTGTGGATTGAAGTAGTAACCATGCTCACCAGTCAGCAACAGATTGCCGCAAATGAGTACCTCGGCACTGACGAAACCAGCCACCTGCTTCTTAAACCACCGCGCCAGACTGATAAAGAAGCAGGACGACTTCGGCTCGCCCTGATCCATCTCCTGTATATTTTCGTCTGCCTTGAAGTATTTGATCTGACAAAGGGCTACTCCAATCGGCTGCTCTGTTTTATAAAACACTAAATAACCAAAGACCATGCCTTTCGGCGGGTGGTGTTCCACAACGGATAAATAAGGACGCTGCAAAAAAATATCATTCGCAGGGGCAGCAAGGTCCCAATCCTTTCCCGCTGCCGCTACTGAACGAAAAAAGCGATGCGTTACCACATTTTCTGTTATATATGGTTGTTTTTCAATGGTTAACATATTGAAAAAATGGATTACATTAATCCAAATATCTTGGCATATTTTAGCATTTCTCCGATGTTGCTGATTTTTAACTTGCCCATCGTCATGGCCATCATAGGGTTGAGGTCGCCAGAAAGAAGTTTGCCGAGGTTTTGAGCACTGATATCTACTTTACAGGTGGGGGTGCCGTTTAAACCCTCTGATACATTCATTTTTCCATCCTTTACTTCAACAGAATACTGACCGGAATCTGCAATATTAAAATGGAAGGTGGTGTTATGCCCCTCAATGGCTTCCGGAGCGACTTTTTGAGGTAAAGCAAAAATAAAGTCTTTCGCGTCGAACATGTTGCGTGGTTTGTATTTATGGTTGAAACGGCAAAGGTAAAAGAATTATTATGACAGCTCATAACAACAAAATTTAAAAAAGGATGAAAATCATAGCAGGATATCAAAAAAATGCAGAATTTTGTGCCGCCAAATCTTTTTCCCTTTTATTTTCTGAATTTCAATGCGCATGAAGAACCCTGAGAGTATTGTATCTCCGCAATCTAACATCCCCGATAACCGCATCGTCACACTCGATGAATTCATCATCCGCACCGGTAATGAATTCAACTACGCAACAGGAGAACTCACCGGTTTGTTGCGCGACATCGGTGTAGCAGCCAAAATTATCAACCGCGAGGTCAACAAAGCAGGTTTGGTGAACATTATTGGCGTGGCAGATAATCAAAATTCTTCGGGCGACACCCAACAAAAGCTGGATGTCTATGCCAATGAAAAAATTATCGAGTGCCTGCGCAATTCCGGCGAATGTTGCGCATTGGCCAGCGAAGAAAACGAAGACATTATCCAAATACCGCAGGTAGGCAATAAGCCGGCGCATTATATTGTGATGTTCGATCCTCTGGATGGCTCCTCCAATATAGATGTAAACGTATCGGTGGGAACGATTTTTGCGATTTACCGCCGCAAAAGTGATCCCTCCGGCCCGGCGACCACAGACGATTTCCTGCAACCCGGCACCCGACAGGTAGCCGCAGGTTATGTATTGTATGGCACTTCTACCATCCTGGTCTATACCACTGGCAGCGGGGTCAATGGATTCACGCTTGACCCCTCGATTGGAGAGTTTTGCCTGAGCCATCGCAATATGCGCATTCCCATCAGCGGCCAGTTCTATTCCGTTAATCAGGGCTACTACTCCAAATTTGACTTGGAAATGCGCCGTTACATAGACCATTGCTCCGATCAGAACTATGGTCTGCGCTATATCGGCAGCATGGTCAGCGATATTCACCGGATTTTGATACACGGAGGTATCTTTTTGTATCCCAGCACCCGCAAGTTTCCAAAAGGCAAGTTGCGCGTTTTGTACGAGTGCAATCCGTTGTCCATGATTGTGGAACAGGCAGGCGGCAAGTCCATCAATACCCAGTTGAAACGTATCTTGGAGCTGGAACCTACAGAGTTGCACCAGCGCGGAACCATTGCCATTGGTTCTCCGGCTATGGTCAATGAACTAAAAGAATTTGTAGAGCGTTACTCTGCCCTGCCTCTCTGATCCATTCGCATGAACGAAAATTTATCCCATACCCCTGTGCAACATACTGAAACGCCCCCCGCAAAGCAACCCGCTGAAACGGTCATTTTGTCCTCCAATTCCACCCTGTTCTGGCGGATATTTGTTCCGGTTTTCAGCCTGGTCTTTCTGACGGGGATGTTGCTGGCTTTTTGGCTGATGGAGGCAGAAGCGTTGTACATGGATCAGTCGGCGCTGCTGGCCATCAGAGCCGTTATTTTGTTGTTCTGGGCAGCCTGTATCTTTTTTATACGACGTACTTTGTGGAAATTGAAACGCGTAGATGCCAACAGTCAATATTTCTATGTCACCGATTACTGGACAACCGTGCGCTATCCGTGGAATGACTTAGAGCGGGTGGAAGAAGTGAAACGTTGGGGCCAGAAGATTGTACATTTTCATTTGAAAGGCAGCGGACGTTTTGGCACCAAAATTTCCTTCATTCCCGGCTCTTATTTCAAAATGTGGAAAGCAGAAAACGGCTATTGAATCAATAGAGTCCTGTCCGGCAATAAGCAAATGTGGTAATGTGGTAATTTTCAAGCATTTACATTAAACATAACACAAATTAATTTCAATCAGCTACTTAAAACCGAAATAGTAAGTATAAAATTTAAAGCCTGCCTGCCTGCCAGAAATTGATGTATGCTCCTTTAAATGTAACTAATTAAAAATTAAAACATTAGCAAATTAACACATTGACAAATTAACACATTGACAAATATACTTATGTACAAATTGTTGCTGGCGTTAGGGATGATGACACTCGTGGCTTCCGGGTGCTATTCCTTTAAAGGCATTTCCATTCCGCCGAATGTGAATACCTTTTTTGTACAAAATTTTGAAACAGTGGCACCGAATGCGCCGCCGACTTTAGCCGTTACTTTCACAGAACAATTAAAAGACAAAATACGAAATGAGACCCGACTGGCTTTACGCAACAATGACCCGGATGTGGAATTCAGCGGGAAAATGACCAACTTTTATGTCAAACCCATTGCACCCCAGCCGGGAAACGATCGGGCAGTGGCCCGCAACCAACTTATCATTGAAATCAGCGTCCTCTATACCGATCACAGAAACGAAGATAAAACCTGGAAAAATGAGTGGAAAAAAGAGTTCTTTGCTGAGTTTGGAGCCGACGAGGAACTGCTGAACATACAAAATCGCCTGATTGATCAAATTTTCGATCAGCTTTTGGAAGACCTGTTCAATCAGGCTTTCAACAACTGGTGAGCGTTTTTTAGTGCCTGCATACAACGGCATCTTCCTGTTTTTCCCAACACACTATTACTACTTGACTTTGAAACAGATATATTTTGCACTTTTTTTGCTGGCAGGCTGTTGGATGGCCTGCACCAACGACAATAGCAGCGCGCCCAAATTGCCGGGCGGCCCCAACTCCGACTTAGTTAATAACCCCATGACGGCTTCCGGCACGCTGGATACCAATCGCCTGGCCCGCATTCGGTTCGATCAGGAGGAATTTGATTTTGGCAGCGTTCAAATAGGCACGATCGTGGAACACGATTTTACCTTTACTAATACCGGCAAAGTTGGTTTGAGCATCCTCAATGCGCGTTCTTCTTGTGGCTGTACGGTGCCGGAATGGCCCAAAGAAGTGATTCCGCCGGGACAAAGCGCTGCTATCAAGGCCAAATTCAATACGGAGGGCCGACCGGGTGAGCAACGCAAATTGATTATGGTCACCGCCAATACCTATCCCAACGAAACAAAAATACTGCTTAAAGGAAATGTAGAAGATGAGAAATAGGAGGTACCGAACAGCCCGCTTTTGGTTTTTCTGCGGGGTGTTCCTGCTACAAGGCACGTTGTTGAGCGCTCAAGGCCCATTAGACGGCTACATGAAGGGGAAAGGAGTCTTGGACATCGTACCCTCTCTCTCTTTCAATAACGCCAAAACGTTTTTAGGAGCGGACGACAGGCGCTACGCTGTCCCCTTTCGTGGCACTATGGTCAGCCTTTTTACGGAGTACGGCCTCGCTGACCGCTTTGATGTGGTTTTTACCGGGGCCTACTTATTTACGGCGGCTCGCAATGGCCTACAGGACGGAGGCGTTTTCGTGAAATATCGCCCCGTTTATGCCGATCTCGGTAAGCGAGGCCATCTCGGCATCATCGGAGGTCTCGGTGCTACTTTCCCGCTGTCCAATTATGAAGTGGTGGAAACCGGTGCACTGGGACAAAAGGCCGTAACCGTACCTGCCCGTTTGATTGTACAGTACGAGACCCCCGTTGGCCTTTTTATCAATGCCACTGCGGGTTACCACTGGCGCTTAGATGCCCTGCGTGCAGCAGATATAGAAACGGTGCGGCGACAACGCCCCGATTTTCAGCCCGTTGAACCCGCGCCTTTCAGTACCTTTTTGTTGAAAGTCGGATTTCCCGCCAAACATTTTTACACCGATGTCTGGATAGAACAACAGTGGACCAATGGGGGAAATGATTACGCCCCCGACGTACTTGATCTGCCACAGGGATATGGCATAGACTATACGCAAATCGGCGGGGTTTTCTACTACTCGGAAAACGGCAGGCGCGGCTTTTTTGTCAGTGGCGGCCATATTTTTCGGGGGCGCAATACGAGTAAAATTACACGGGTGACGGTGGGGCTTGTGCAGAAAATGGGAAAGCGATGATTTACGATTTAAGATTTAAGATTTACGATTTAAGATTTAAGATTTAAGATTTAAGATTTAAGATTTTTATAATAATCTGAAAATGAATATTTTACTTTAATCATTCATCGTTAAAAGAATATGCTTATTGTCACTGGCGCGGCCGGTTTTATTGGTTCCTGCATGATTCGGCGGCTCAACGATGCCGGGTACACCGATGTGGTGGCAGTGGACGACTTTGGCCGCGCAGATAAGAACGTCAATCTGGAAGGCAAACAATTGGCCGCCCGCATAGATCGGCTGCAATTCGTACGCTGGTTGGAACGCTACCACCACGATGTGGAAGCGGTGATTCACCTCGGTGCGCGTACCGATACGACCGAAATGGACGAAACGCTGTTTGAGGTACTCAATGTGGAATATTCGCGTGCGCTTTGGATTTTGTGCAGCGGTTTTGATATTCCGCTTTTCTACGCCAGCAGTGCAGCGACTTATGGTCTGGGCGAACACGGCTACTCGGATGACCTGGCCACCACGCCCCTTTTGCATCCCCTGAATCCCTATGGCTGGTCCAAACAGAAGTTCGACCTGTGGGCATTGCAACAGGTACAGCAGCCGCCCCGCTGGGCAGGTTTTAAATTTTTTAACGTCTATGGGCCGAACGAGTACCACAAGGGGCGGATGGCTTCCGTTATTTTTCACACGGCCCGCCAGATAAAAGCCACCGGCAAAATGCAGCTGTTCCGCTCGCATCGCCCCGATTACAAAGACGGAGAGCAAAGCCGGGATTTTATTTATGTCAAAGATGTAACAGATGTGTTGCTATGGTTTCTGGAAACAAAGGCCCCAAATGCCATCTATAACCTCGGTACGGGCAAAGCGCGTTCCTTCTGCGATCTGGCGACGGGCACTTTCCTGGCCATGAACGTACCCCCTGACATTTCTTTTATAGATACCCCTGCCGATATCCGCGATAAGTATCAGTATTTCACCGAAGCCGATATGTCCAAGCTGCGCACGGCAGGTTATCACGAGCCGTTTTATGGTTTGGAAGCCGGCATCGAGGATTATGTGGGCCGTTATTTACAGCAGGAAAAAATCTGGTAAGTAGCTGATTGAAATTAATTCATGTTAATCTCAATATAAATATTTGAAAATTAACACATTATAAAATCAACAAATTAACACATTTATTTAGCGCTTTTAGCGTTAAACACCACTACACCAAGCCGTATCAGACAATATGTACAGGGCAATTACAGGAATTTTATTTTTACACGCGTTTTGCGGGCTGCTTTCTGCCCAACAAAATCCGGTGGCCGTGCAAAAGCAGGCCGATAAGTTGTACGACAGGGGGCGCTGGAAAGAGGCCGTAGAGCTCTATAATCAATATCAGGCTTCCAAGCCCGGCAACCCGGACGTGTTGACGCGATTGGGGATTTCTTACTACCACCTGCACCAGCCCGAACAAGCACAGCGCCTGCTGGAATTTGTGAAAAGCCAAAATCCGGCAACTAAGGATGTGGACGTGTTGTACTTTCTGGCGCGTACCCTGCACGGTCGTTCGGAGTTTGAGAAAGCGATTCCTGCTTATAAGGCATTTTTGGCAGCCGCTCCGCCTGAACACCCGTCGCGCAATTTCTGCGTGGATAATATTTTGAGATGCGCCAAAGCCTTGCAAATACCGGCCAACGAGGCGGTGGCGCTGGTGGAAAACATGGGCAACATCCTCAACACAGAAGGCGATGAATTTGCCCCCGTCCCTTCTGTCAATCACCCGGATCGCCTTTACTACACGGCGGCCCGCCCCGGCTGTACAGGCGGCCGACGCGATGAACGCGGCTACGAGGACGAGGAGAAAGGCGAGTGGCGCAGCGATATGTTTATTGCAAAACAAACCAACAGCGGGTGGGAAGACGCAGGCAGCTTCGGCGGACTTTTTAATACGGCCCGCAGCGAAACCACGCTGGATTTCAGTGAAAATGGCAACATTTTGTATTTTTCACGCGGCTTTACGCTCTTCTCAGGGGAAATGTTGGCCGATACATCCGGTAAGAAGGACGAGTACAGCGACACGCCGCCCAAGTTTAAAGGTCCTGTTCAAATGGAAGAAGGAGATGCATCTCCCTTTTTTTTTAACGACAGCACGGTGCTGTTTGCCAGTCGTCGCCCCGGCGGTTTTGGCGGTGCCGACCTGTACTACTCGGTACAGCGAAATGGTATTTGGTCGCTGCCCCAAAATTTGGGAGCCGTGATCAACAGCCCTTACGACGAGACCACGCCTTTTTTGGCAGCCGATGGCAGCACTTTGTATTTCAGTGCCAATCACAACCGCACCATCGGGGGCATGGATGTTTTTAAGGCAATTTTTAACAAAGAAAAACGCAGCTGGTCGGAACCCCAAAATATGGGCGTTCCTGTCAATTCGCCCGGCGACGATGCCTTTTTTCGCTTAGCCGCCGATGGCAACACTGCTTATTTTTCCTCCGACCGATTAGACAACTACGGAAGGCGCGATCTGTTGGTGGCTTACTTTAAAGAACAACAAATGGAACAGGCCACCACGGGCAGCCCCTGGATGCAGACCATCCTGCCGGAGGCAGTAGCAAATCAGGGCAGTGCCGCTCCGACCGCGCCCGTGCAGACCGCCCTGTTGCCGGTTTTGCCCTATACCAACGACCGCGATGTGCTTGCCGCTCCCAACCTTCTTTTGTTGGATACCGTTGCCATGACGGCCCGCAATGCACCCCGTGCGCTGGTGCAGATCACCGTACATACCGACGAAACCGGGGCAGCCAAGTTCGACCTGTACTATGGCATCAAACGGGCCGAATTGGTCGGAAAAGCACTGACAGAGCGCGGCATCCCTGCTTCCCGAATTCTGCTGAAAAGTGGCGGCTCGCAGTACCCGCTTGCGCGCACAGTACGCGCCGGAGCGCCCGACCCGGAAGGCAACCGCCTCAATCGCCGCGTCGAAATTCGCATGACCGAAGCAGGCAGCACCCCCGTCGTGGCCCTGCCCCAACGACCTTTGGTATCCAGGGAACAGGCCTTAGACGGCGGCCCCCGCTACGACCGTCGGGACGCAGGGCTTTCCTATAAGGTGGAGGCAGTGGTAACCCGTCAATTGCTCAACAACGACGCTTTAGCCATGTTTGGGGAGATCGTGATAGAAAGTCAGCAGGGATCGGGGGCATACCGCTATTTAGCGGGCAACTTTGCCAAATATGCAGACGCAGCGCGTACTTTGAAAGAACTACAGGCGCAGGACTTCAACACAGCCATAGTGGTGGCCTATATAGACGGCTGGCGCATCAGCAAGGCAGAGGCTGTAACCTGGTTAAAAAAATATCCCGATTTGGCTGCCTACATCAAAGGTTGATGCACGCTCTTTTTGCGTGTATAAAAAGTCAAATACACCCACCCCCCCATGGTCATGGCCGCAGCCGCGTAAAAAACGGCGGGCAAGCGGCTGAAATCGTTGGCAAAATACCAGCCCGAAAGAAATGCTCCGCTGCCAATGGCCAATTCCAAAGCAATGAACATGGTCGCCAAAGCGCGGCCTTTGCGGCCTTCCTCCCCCAAATCAATCGTCCAGGCATTGATGGCGGGAGAGAAAATGCCGTTGCCCAATCCAAAAAGCGCGGAAGCCATATAGAGGTGTAGGGGCGTTTGCGCATTGGCAAACACAATCATGGAACCTGCCATCAGGAAAGTCGAAGCTTTCAGTACAGGTACCCGGCCCAAGCGATCCGAAACCCGGCCTGCCGTGAAGCGCGTGGCCAAGCTGGACAGGGTAAAAATGGCAAAAAAGGCAGCCCGATTGGGAACGCCCACGTGATCACTCAAATCGGGAGTGAGCGTCAGCAGCACGCCGTAACTCCAATAACAAAAAAGCATGACCCAACCGGCAGGAAATGCCTTGGGGTCTATGATGTCGTGTCGGTCTATTTTTAGCAAAGCCGGTTCGAAGCGCCGCTTATGGGTGAGGGTTTCCGGCATACGCACCAAAATAAGCATTGAAAGGGCCGCCAGCAATGCGGAGGCAATAAACATGGCTGTGGTGGAATGCACCTGCACCAACCAGCTGCCGAGAAGCGGGGCGGAAGAAGCCCCGACATTGAGGCAGATGCCCATTATACCCATGGCTTCGCCCAAGCGATGCGAAGGCACCATGTCCGCCACATAAGCAGCCGAGCCGGTGGGTTTAAAACCTGTCGAAAAACCATGCAATAAGCGCAACCACAGAAAACCGGCCACAAATGCCAGCAAGGGATAGGCCAGACTGCAAACAACGCACGCCAGTACGCCGATATACATCACCGGCATCCGGCCAATGGTGTCTGCCAGTTTCCCACTGAACGGGCGCGAAAGTCCGGCAGACAGCGTAAACAGCGCAATGATAAGGCCCTTGTGCTCACTTCCGCCTAAGGAAGTCAGGTAGGCGGGCAATTCCGGAATCATCATATTGAAACTACCGGCAAAAAGCGCATGAGAAAGACAAAGCAGTAGAAAAGGGCGGCTATAAAGGGGTATCTGCATTGGGGCCACTGTAAAATTTAGTGCATTTTAACCAACTTTACGGTGGCATAGCGCCTGCCGTCCTGGTCAAAGGTTGACAAAAAGTAAACACCTGCGGGAAATGCCCCTAAGGAAATTTGCCGCCCGCTTCTCCGGAAATCCACAGTTGTTTCCATCAATTTTTGTCCGGCCATATTCGCTATTGCAATAGTCATTTCGGTGGAACAATCGCAGGTCAGATGTACGACCTCCCGAAAAGGATTGGGATAGGCGTGCAGGCCCAATTTTTGAAGAGTGGTGTCCGTGCGCAGGGTGTCGCCCGCCCAAAAAGAAGCCCACGGACGCGCCTGCTTGATGACCAACTGCCCGTCTGCATCAATTTTATATTCGATTTCCATGGCAAAGCCGCTTTTGTTTTCCGCCTTGTAGAGTACCTGAAATTTTTCATGGATGGTACTTAAAAAGCTGCGCATTTGTGTCAGATATTCTCTGTCCATCAGCAGGCTGTCGTGCGGAATTTGATTGGAAGAATTGATCACATAAAATCCGCTTCCAACAATCCATACAGCATCCAAAAGAATTTCTTCCGGTATGGAAAGTGCATTCGGGTTGGTCACCAAGTCCTCCCCCAGCTGCGTGTTTAAATAATAAGTACCTTCCGTTCGGTACAAAGGGTCAGTGCTTACTCCCACGCCATTGGCCCGCTCATTTTCATGGTTGGGATGTACCAAAACACCCATTGCGGCTGTAAAATGATCTACACGGTAAAATTCCCGCTCGTCGAAAGCCCGGAAATTCCACATACTGGCATAGACCTGTTTAATGGATTTGGCGATGTGTCCCTCGTTGGGATGCTGGGTTTTGGAATCGTATAGCCCCGCGCCGCTAAACCCCGGCAAATCTTCATTGTTGGTGCTGGAGCGGCAGCGAATGGAGCTCCCCGCCGGGAAGGCTGCCTGCATTTGCCCTAGGGCAGTCATCATCCAGTCGGGCATGGGGGCATTTTTAATGGTTGTTCTGAATGCTGCTAACCTGTTTGCCTGAACCATGGGGTCTGCCTGAAAATCCGGGTCTGCCAACATGGTTTTCGCCTGCTCGTAGAAGCCATTGAACCGCATGAAAGCATCGTAGAAGTAAAAAGGAATACCAAACCCGTCCGGAATGGTGCCTTCCGGGAAGCCAAAACGACGCATGGTAGCCACGTTGGCACATTTTACGCCGAAAGCGTTGGATTGTTCAAAATGGATTTCATCCAACGGACGAATCTCCGTAACAGAAAGGTCGCGTATGGGTACCTGCCCTTTGGCAGGGCGAATCCGCGCATAATGGGCATCCACAGCCGCCTTTGTGGCCTCTTCCAACAGAAAACCGCTGCGTTCCACTTTGTAATGCACATATTTTCCAATCAGACTGCTGATTTCCGGTTGCTGCACAGCCTGCCGAATAAAGGCATTGGGGAGTTGATCCTGAATGGCACGCAGGTTGACATGGGAAAGCGGCGTTTGCATCACGGTGGTAATAATGCCCCCCACACGTGGCAATTCGTTTGGCAGGGATTCATAAATGACCACATCGCGGGTACCGGGGGTTTCACCGGGGGCCATGTGCCGCAGGAGGCCGTAGCCTTCTGCGCCGTTCATGGCTAAGTAGTCCACATCGGCGTATATATCCTGTTCCAACAAAACGCATATTCTTGCCGAGTCATATTGCGCCTGTTCCTCCAGGTATTTAGGGACACCAAATGGCAGGAGGGGATAATAGCAAAGATTGTTTTTCAGGAAAGGCATATTGGAGGATAGCAGATCCAATGCTTTTTGCACATAAGCTATTGAAAAATCATTATTCGGCTGAAAAGCAAAGCGATACACACCCAAAGTGCCGTTGGCGGCCTTTACAGAAGGGTGAAAAATAATGGCACCCGTCATCAGAGTCCCGTCGTTGAAGTAGCCAATGGCGGCTGCAAACTGCGTATGCAACACGTAATTGCGGCTATTGATAAAGTACAGCTTAGGCTGGGGCGCATCCCGGTAACGGATATAAAACTTGATTGATTCTAAATTTTGTCCGCTTTGATCTTCTATGACACCAAAGCGCTTGAAAGCGGCACGGTCGGGCAGACACGCCACACCATGAGAGGTGTCTATGGGAGGGGCAGCATTCAGGGGGCTTTGTGCTGGCATATTGGCCAGCTCAGTCAGATCGTCCGTGCCGTCTGCATCAGTATCGGCCGGTTTTGTGAGCGGATGCTCCAGAATCTTGTAGTGACTGCGCGGCTGTGCGGCCAAAGGCGTACGCAACGTGGTAGTGCCGTTAATACCCTTTGCAATAGCAATGGCCCGTTCGGGCGCACCGGAAGCGGGGCCTTTCCCATACAGGACATAATAGTGATCGGAAGTGGAGGCCACACTGATTTGGGCACAGCCGTCTGCATCCACTCTATAATCGAATACGGGTACCTCCTGCGCGTTCAGCACATGGAAAAAGAAGAAAGCCGTCGGCAAAAGAAACAGGAAAAAAGTATTGTGTTTATTCATGGCGGATACAGCTACTAATCTGAACAAGCTTGTTTCTGTCTAAGCAGCCGATACCTGTGTAACACGTAACCTGATCTCTCTGGCTTTGTGCTTTCTACAAGCGACGCAAGGCAATGGCTGCCAATTCTTTCGCTTTCAGGAGGTTGTCGTGGGGAGTATCGGTATGTTCCAGGGCTACCTGAAGCAGGATGGGGCCTTTTTTCACTAACAGAGTGACCGTAGAAGTACTCCAGAGTGCATCGTCCCCTAAGCCCGGCACATCTTCCTCATAGGTATCGCGGCGGTCGCGGCGCATACTTTCAAACCGTTCTGCCGCCTGCCTGTCATCGCCGTAATGAATGGCATTGACTACCAGCCGATTGTGGGGGCTGAGGTAGGTGGCTCCTTCCTTCTCATTGTTGTTTTCCCGCTGCATCCAGTCCGGTTTTTTCCAGGTGCGCAGGCAAAAAACTTCGTCGGGCAAGGCGCGCGAATTGAGTACATCCTCGTAGGGACGCACCCCCAAGACTTTTACAAGGTCCTCTTCATTGATTAATTCGCAGCCCAATCCTTTCCATTGCTCGAAACTGCGAATCTGGTCAGTAATGGAAAGCGCGGTACCATTGTCGCATGACATCAGTACCATGATAAATAAAAATATAACCGTCAGCAGGCGTGACATACAAGCGTACATAATAAAAAAAGTGGATGCCCAACGGGGCAAGACAGGAAAGGACAATCAAAAATGAAGGTTCGGCTGTGTGCGCCTGCTACCACTTTTAACAAAATAGCGCCTTTGCCGCTCAACAGGGTCTTGTGTTTTCAACAAAGATATGTCTGGTCTTTCGAGGTATTTTCAGGGGCAAAAGTAAAGAAGGAAATGGTTTTTTAAAGACTTTTCTGCTAAAATGTCCGCTTTTGGCGAAAATAATTTGTTTTTACATCCATCTTTTGCACAAATTTCTAACTTTGCTGCCCTTAACACCATTCATTTATCAGTTTTATGAGTCAAAACAACGACACCACACCAAAATCAGGTAAGTTTCCCTCCAGTATTCCCTATATTGTCGGAAACGAAGCAGCGGAGCGTTTTAACTTCTATGGAATGACTGCCATTTTGACCACCTTTTTGATTGTGCAGTTTTATAATCCGGCTAAAGACCCCGCGCTGACGCAGTTTGCCGAAGCCAAAGCCAATGCCACCAATCATGATTTTAAGGCCATGACCTATTTGTTGCCGATGTTTGGCGGCATGTTGGCAGACTGGTTTTGGGGAAAATATCGGACCATTCTGTGGCTGTCGTTGGTATATGCCCTAGGAAGTACCTTAGTGGCTCTTTCTGTGAATAATGAAGTCCTGTTTACTTCCGCTCTGATGCTTATTGCTGTAGGGGCGGGCGGCATTAAGCCCTGTGTGTCGGCCAACGTGGGCGACCAGTTCGACGAAAGCAACCAGCATTTGATCTCCAAAGCGTTCGACGCGTTCTATTTTTCTATCAATGCAGGATCGGTGTTGTCTATCCTGCTCATTCCCTATCTGAACAAGCATTATGGGCCGCAAGTCGCTTTCGGGGTGCCGGCTATTGCCATGTTGACAGCGGTGTTTTTCTTTTGGCTGGGTCGAAACAAATACCGCCGCATACCGCCGCCCCATTTCGATCAAAACCGCTTTGTCATTTTCCTGACCGCGTTCGTTTCTTTGGTCATTAGCTACCTTATTTTTGATAAAAAGTATGAGATGGGTACCGGCCCGGTCTTGCTCGTGTGGGCTTTTGCTGTGATCATTTTAGCATTTATTTTCAGAAAACAGTGGTTTGCCAAACCGGGCAATTTTGTAGGGATCAACCTTTTTGCAGTCACCAATGGCGGTTTCGCCAATGCGGCAAAAGAATATGGCCAGGAAACCGTAGAAGGGGTGAAAGCCGTTTGGCGGGTGCTGGCCGTTTTTGCCTTCATCCCGGTATTCTGGTCTTTGTGGGATCAGAGCCAATCCGAGTGGGTGGTACAGGCCACCAAAATGGACCTGAACTGGTTGGGCATTCAATGGCAGGCCGAGCAAATTTCCTTTGTGAATGCCGCCTTTATTTTGGCTTTCATTCCGCTCTTTTCATATGTTATTTTCCCGGCTTTCAATAAAATGGGCCTCAAGGTGACCCCCCTGCGCAAAATCGGGGCGGGTTTGGTGCTTACAGCGCTTTCTTTTGTGATTGTGGCCATTGTACAGGGTTGGATTGACGACGGAGCACGGCCCAACATCAGCTGGCAGATATTGGCTTTTGTGGTGCTGACAGCCGGCGAAGTACTTATCTCAATTACCTGCCTCGAGTATGCCTATACGCAGGCACCGCCTTCCATGAAATCCACCATCATGGCCTGTTACCTCTTGTCCGTTACCCTCGGTAATGTACTGGTATCGGTTATCCAGAACAATATTAAAAACGGCGGCTTTTTTGCACAATTCCACGGCGCAGGGTTCTTCTGGCTGTTTACAGGCATTTGTTTCGGGACTGCCTTGATCTTTATGGTGATATCGCCTTTTATCAAGGAAAAATCCTACATTGGAGGCACGAACAATGAGTAAGGTTGAATTGTTGAAATGTAAAAGGGGAGGATGGCCAAACGGCTAAATTGTCGCAGGGTTTTTTATGGGATATTGTCCCGGTTTTCCGTGAATGTTTTTTGTAATGCAATATGAATTTTAAAACACAAATCTGCTTTTCGGTTGCCCTGTTGGCAATGTTTTGGGCTGGGTCCGTCGCCACCGCCAACGCTCAATGTACCTATACATTGCGGATGAAAGACAAATTTTCGGATGGCTGGCAGGGCGGGCAATTGACCATCAGAACCGGTTCTGACTCTGTCTCTTATACCCTCTTTAAAAGAACAGACAGTACAGCAGTGCTGGATGTGCAATCGGGCGACACCTTAGTGCTGCGCTGGAAACCCGGTGTCAATTCCACAGAAGTGTCTTTTCAACTCTTAGACAACGACCAACAAGTGGTTTATAGCGTGGAAAACCCCGGTTTTCTGCCGACTGTCCTCTATCGCGGGAAGGTGCGTTGTGTGGCTTGTGTCCGACCGCCGGGGGTACGCATCGAAAATGTGTGGGACAACCGCATCCGGCTGCGTTGGAATCCGGGCGGTACCGGGCCATGGCAGGGGTGGCGCACTATTGTGCTGCCCAAAGGCACCAAACCCGGACCCGGGGTGGGAGATACAGCCGTATTTACGGTACCCAGGGCAACCGTGACAGGCTTAACAGAAAAAACGAAATATGATGTGTATGTGCAGCAGCTGTGTGCCGGGAATTTGGGCAGTGCCTTAGTCGGGCCGCTTTCTTTTGAAACGTACTGGTCGGATGATGTGGCCATTACCGGAATCGTTTCCCCTTCCAACGGGTGTACACTTTCAGATACGGTAAAAGTGCTGATGACCAACTTTGGTGCCAATCCGCAATCGCTGATTCGTTTTAAGTACAGCGTGGGCGAAATGGATGCCGGGGTGATGCAACCACAAGACGGGGTTTATACGGGCGTGCTGGGCAAAGACAGCACTTCGGTGGTAGCCTTTAAAACCACTTATAATTTCAGGGGGGCTGGTGAGTACCTTATTACGGCCTATGTCGAAACCAACGACGACGACCGCAGCAATGACACTTTTCGATATTATGTGACGAACCGCATTGTACCCACTTACAGACAGGAATTTGAGCTCTGGAACGGCGGATGGGAGGTGCATACCTCTGTTCCGACCAACAATGGCCGCTGGACCTGGACTTCCGAAGACTACACCCTGCTGCAAAGTCAGCCCGAAGGCGACCGCGCCTGGGTGTCCCGTTTTACCACCGCCACAGGAACACCTCAAATGGCCATTTTGGAGTCCCCCTGTTTCGATTTTTCTGCAACGCCCACCGATCCGCATATTGCTTTTTCTCTTTTTTACAAAAACGACAGTTTTAGCAGCGGCGGTTACCTACAGGCATCGGACGATGACGGAACAACGTGGAAAACGGTGGGGAGCGAGAAAATTGGCCTTAATTGGTACAACCGCACCAATAATTTTCTCAAAGGGCCAGTTTGGTCCGGCGCGAGCAGCGGCTGGGTTATTGCCAAAGATACCCTGCGCGGTATGGGAGGCAAAAGCCGCGTCCGCTTGCGGTTCGTACACTATACAAACGGCTTCATGAATCCTCCGGCCCTGTTTGCCATAGATCAGGTACAGGTTTTCCTGCCTGCCCAACGCGATCTGGTCGCTTTAGAAGTATCTGCGTCTTCCGATGGTCTTCGGTGCGGTTTAGAGAAAGACAGCGTGCGCCTGACCTTTAGCAACTTTGGCAACAGAACTCAATATCTCTACGAACTTTCCTATAACATTAACGGAGGTCCAGCCTGGACAGAGTCTGTTAACCTGGATAGCATTCGCCCCAATCAGGTCATTACCCACACTTTTGAAAAACCCTTTGACAGCAGAAGGGGTGTTTTTAAAATTACAGCTCAAGTGGCAGCATCGGGCGACCAAAACGAATTTAACAACGAGGCCCTTTTGGTATTAGGCAATGAGGTTCAGGAAACACCTTACTTGGAAGATTTTGAAACGGCCGTGCCATCAGGCTGGCTTTTCGATCCCAGTGCGGCTCTGACGGAAGGGCATAACAACAAGTCCCGCGTATTGGCGGTGCGTTTAAGTCCGACCAAAAAAACCTTTACTCATACTTTACCGGCCATCGGAACCATCCGACAGGGTGACTCGTTGTTCTTTGATTATCGCATTGTGAACTACAATACGGACAGCCTCAAAAACGGCACACAGGGTACCACTTTGCTCGGCAATACCAACATAGAGGTGCAGATTTCGACCGATTGCGGGAACAGTTTTAACACTTTATCTGATATTCGCGGAGCAAATCACCTGCCAACTGCCAATCTGCGCACGCGGCGCATTGGTCTGGCCAATTATGTCGGACAGGATATAGTGCTGCGTTTCAGGGGGCAACAGGTATTCGGCGACTTTTGGTTCGATACAGACAACATTGTTATTGCTCCCAATGGGCCGGTGTCTGTAAAAGGCCCCGCCGCGTCCTTTGCAGAAATGCGGGTCTATCCGAATCCGGCCCGCTACGAAGCCCGCGTGGACATCACTATGCAGGAGACAGCACCCGGTCATTTAGAATTAACCGACCTGACGGGTCGCACCCTCTGGTCGCAACGTTTTGAAGGCGATCAAAGGGGGCTTGCCATTCCGTTAGAAGATGTACCCCCCGGTTTTTATATAGTTCGCCTTTCTTCGGAAGGGAAGAACATGTTGCGCAAATTGATAAAAAGCGAGTAAAAGAAGGTTTTTGACTTTTGGTGCTGCGTTCTAAGAAGGCATCGCCATATCAGCCGATTAACACATTAAATAAATTGTTTAATAAATACGATGTGATTGTAGTAGGAGCGGGGCATGCCGGGTGCGAAGCCGCCGCCGCCGCTGCCAACATGGGTGCCAAAGTACTGCTCGCTACCATGAATATGCAGACCATTGCCCAAATGAGCTGTAACCCCGCTATGGGCGGCGTGGCCAAAGGCCAGATTGTGCGCGAAGTGGACGCGCTGTGTGGCTACTCCGGGGTTGTTACCGACCATACGGCTGTCCAGTTTCGGATGCTCAATCGCTCGAAAGGCCCTGCAATGTGGAGTCCGCGTGCGCAGAACGACCGGATGCGGTTTGCCGCAAAATGGCGACAGATGCTGGAACAGCATCCCAATATAGATTTTTGGCAGGAAATGGTGCGCGGCCTTTTGGTCAGTGACGGACGGGTACGCGGGGTAGTGACGGGCATGGGCCTGGAAATAGAGGGCGAAGCCGTGGTACTTACCAATGGCACCTTCCTGAATGGCATTATTCACATTGGGGAAAAGCAATTTGGCGGGGGCCGGGCGGGCGAAAGCGCCGCACGGGGCATCACCGAGCAATTGGTGGAACTGGGCTTTGAGTCGGGTCGCATGAAAACCGGCACGCCTCCCCGCGTGGACGGGCGCACCCTCCACTACGACCGCATGGAAATGCAGCCTGGCGACGATCAACCCGGTCGTTTTTCGTACACCGATACACCCCGCCTGGAAAAACAACTGTGCTGCTGGTGTACCTATACCAATGAAAAGGTACACGACATTCTGCGGACGGGTTTCGATCAGTCGCCCATGTTCAACGGGCGCATTCAGGGCGTGGGGCCGCGTTACTGCCCCAGCATAGAAGACAAAATCAACCGCTTTGCCGAACGCGACCGCCACCAGTTGTTCATCGAGCCGGAGGGCCGGGACACCGTGGAAATTTATATCAACGGGTTTTCCTCGTCGCTGCCCGAAGATGTACAGTTCAAAGCACTGCGCCAGATAGAGGGCCTGGAGGATGTGAAGATGTTCCGCCCCGGCTACGCCATCGAGTACGACTACTTCCCGCCCACCCAGCTGCAAACCACGTTGGAAACCCATTTGGTCAAAAATCTGTTTTTTGCCGGCCAAATCAATGGCACAACGGGCTATGAAGAAGCGGCCTGTCAGGGCCTGATGGCAGGCCTCAACGCGGCTTTGGCGGTCAAAGGCGAGGAACCTTTGGTGCTGAAGCGCTCCGAGGCATATATCGGTGTACTCATAGACGATCTGGTTAATAAAGGCACCGAGGAGCCTTACCGGATGTTTACCAGCCGGGCAGAATACCGCATCCTGCTGCGCCAGGACAATGCCGATCTGCGCCTCACACCCATTGCCCACCGCCTCGGTTTGCGTGGTGCCGACCAACGCATGGATCGGGTGCGGGCCAAAAATCAGGCCGTCTCCGAAATTGAGCAGTTTATCCGGCAATCCTCTGTGCAACCCGACGAGGTAAACGCTTACCTCGCCCATGTCGAATCTGCTCCCCTGCCTCAAAAAATGAAACTCTACAACCTGCTGCTGCGCCCGCAGGTGGATTTGGCTTCTTTAGCCACTGCGGTTCCGGCCTTGCAGACTTTCCTGTCCCCTTACGACGAAGAGGTGCGCGAAATGGCAGAAATCAACATCAAATACGAGGGCTATATCAAAAAAGAAGAAGAGCAGGTGGCCAAAGTGAGTCGCTTGGAGGATTTGCGTCTGCATGAGCAATTCGATTACACCCGCGTCAATGGCCTGAGTTTAGAGGCGCGCGACAAACTGAGCCGCCACAAACCCCGCACCATCGGACAGGCCAGTCGCATTTCAGGTGTGAACCCGGCGGATGTGAGTGTGCTGCTGATACATTTGGGGCGGTAAAGGACAGGAGCCTTTTACTGCAACGCCTTCACTTCCTCCCAACACGCCAGTTCTGATCCTGTAAAAACGGGAAAGAGGAGGTGACTAATCACCTCAGGAAAACCACCAAAAAGGCAATAAGGGCAGGCAATGCCTGTATCCAAAAAATTTTCCGGCTGGCCGTAACAGCACCGTATATGCCTGCCACCGCCACACAGCCCAGAAAAAACAGGGCGACGTAGCGCGACCACACCGAATCGGTGATCAGCAGAGACCAAATCAGGCCCGCCGCCAGAAAGCCGTTATACAGCCCCTGATTGGCTGCCATCTTTTTGGTAGGAGCGAACATGTCGTCTTTTAAAGACCCTCTAAAGGCTTTTTTACCGGCAGTCTCCCAGGCAAACATTTCCATCCACAGAATGTACAAATGTTCGAGGGCTACCACAGCGATGAGCAGTTGAGAAAGAAGCAACATAGTTTAATTGTTAATTGTTAATTGTTAATTGTTAATTGTTAGAGGGCGCATGTGGCTTTTGGCCGGAAAAATTTTGTAAAGATGAGCCGGAAGCGGCGAAGTTCGGAATTTTTCGTACTTTTGCAGGCGCAACAGGCGTAAAAAAATAAAAACACATTTTTTCTTTCCCATGGCTTTTGAAGTAGAAGGCAAATTGCACAAAATCTTTACCACCGAGCAGCGATCGGCGAGCTTTCAGACACGCGAATTTGTATTGGAAGTGCCGGACGGCAACTATCCACAATTGATTAAATTTCAGGCAGTACAGGAGCGCTGTGGCATTCTGGATGCTTTTCGGGAAGGAGATGCGGTGAAGGTCTCATTTGATTTAAGAGGCCGTGAGTGGAATGGTAAATACCTGACTAATCTGAATGCCTGGCGCATAGACCGGGGTGGCGAAGGCGGGGGCAATTCCGGCGCTTCCAAATCTGCACCCGATGAGCATTTTCCCTCCGACCCTTTTCCCAACTACACCGACGCGCCGCCCATCAACGATAACCTGCCATTTTAATGCTGTTGCGTTCCCTTTATCGACAGGGTGTACTCATTGGTACCATGCTGTTTGGAGGGGTCTTTGTTTTACAGGCTCAATCCGATCCACTCTCCGGTGTCTCTACCCGCTGGAACGATTCTTTTGTCGCCTGGGATGTTTCTTGTTTAGAACGGGATTCTGCTACCGATATTTCCGAATGGGAAGAAACCCAGTGTGGTACCCTGCAGCTGCGCTGGCTTAATATGCGCGACGACTGGTCGGAATGGGACTACGAGATACACGGGAAACGGGGCATCATCCGGCAAAAATGGAAAGACGACCCCTCCGAGTGGGAACTGCGCACTTTTGAGGGCGATGTAGTCACCATGCGCACGCTGTGGCGCGGTGACCTCAAACAATGGCGCGTCACCAACAACGACATCAGCCTGCATTTCCGCACCCGCTGGACCAACCAGCTGGACGAGTGGCGCACCGAAGAACACACGCGGGGCCAGTTTTATGTTTATACCATGTACCGCAACGACCCGCGCGACTGGTCCGTGCGCGACGAAATGGCAACAGATGTGCCGGAACCGATGAAATTGGCCATGCTGTTTCTAGCGATCCTGCACGGAACACCAAGAATATAAGTACGAATAATTCGGAGCAATTTCGACCGGGCAATAATTGATTTTATGCGTACTTTTGCCGGGTGAATTTCCAAAACCCTATTCAGACACGGCAAAATGGATTTAAAAAAAAGATTGCGGGGTACCGGCGTGGCATTGGTCACACCTTTCAAGAATAATCAGACAGACTGGGAGGATCTGGAGCGGATCATTGAACACGTCATCGGTGGCGGCGTGGAGTATTTAGTCAGTCTTGGCACTACCGGTGAAGCGGTTACGCTTTCGGAAGAAGAACAGCGGCAGATATTGGACTTTACCATTAAAGTCAATCGTGGTCGCGTGCCTTTGGTAGCGGGCGTTTTTGGACACAATGACACGACCGCCCTTGTCAACAAAATCAAAGGTTTTAATTTTGAGGGCATAGATGCTTTGCTGTCCGCCAGCCCGTCCTATAGCCGACCGGGGCAGGAGGGTATTTTCAGGCACTATTTAGAAATGGCAGAAGTGTCGCCGCGTCCAATCATCCTGTATAACGTGCCTTCCCGCACGGCATCCAACATCGAAGCGACCACGGTGGTGCGCTTAGCCAATGCCAATGATAAATTTCTGGGCATCAAGGAGGCTTCGGGCGATATCTATCAGGTGATGAAACTCCTGAAAGGCCGCCCTACCGACTTCTTGGTCATCAGTGGCGACGATGCCATTACCCTGCCATTGATTGCTGTTGGTGGCGACGGGGTCATTTCCGTGGTTGCCAATGCCACGCCACGCCCTTTTACCGAAATGGTACGGGCGGCCCTCCGCTATGACATGCCCACTGCCCAAAAACTGAATACCAAACTATTGGACCTCTACCGACTCCTTTTCATTGAAGGCAGCCCTGTCGGGGTCAAAGCTGCGATGGAATTGCAGGGGCTTTGTGGCCGTGATGTGCGCCTTCCTTTGGTGCCGATGACAGAAGCAGGGGTACACCTTCTGATGCCGGAATTGGAGAAAATTTTAGCTGATTAATTGCCTCTTGCCCATGTTTTCTCCATTGGAATTGACTGCCTCTGTACTGGGCGTATGGAGCATTTACCTGCTTATTCGGCGCAATGTATGGGCTTTTCCCATTGGGATTGTCATGGTATTGCTGTACGCATTTATCTTTTACGAAGCCAAATTCTACTCAGATATGGCATTGCAGGGTGTGTATGTGGTGATGCAGGCACAGGGCTGGTATGCATGGACACAAGGGCAGGCAAGAAAAGAAGAGGAGATAAAGGTGCGCTACCTGTCGGCACACCAATGGGCGTGGATTGCCGTTTTTGCAGGGGGTAGTACAGCCCTATTGGGTTCCCTCATGTCTCGTCTGACGGACGCGAGCCTGCCGTGGATAGATGCCCTTACCACCTCCCTTTCTCTGTCTGCTCAATGGTGCCTCAATCAGCGTTATGTGGAAAATTGGCCTTTGTGGATCGTGGTCAATACTATTTATTTATACCAGTACAGTGCCAAAGGGCTCTACATGACTACCGGCCTGTATGCCCTCTTTTGGATCATGGCCGTGTGGGGCTATCGCGCCTGGAAGAAGCAGTTGCAAGTACAATGATCCTGTTCCCTCGAAAACCCAACTACCATTTTACGCCAAAAGTTACATAAAAAGAACGTCCGTCCGCGGGCATCAATCCCGGCCCGGGGAAGCCGGACGCTCGCCGCGTAGCGTAACGGGCATCTTGCAAATTGTCTATTCCCATCGCAATCAGATAATGGGTGCGGAAGTTCCAGGTGGCGGACCAATCCATGACCTGCCAGGCGGGCAAAAGACCAGCTTGGGCATTCACCACAGGCGCGGCAGTATTGCCTGCATCGGTAAATACCGCTCCGGTACTACTGTGACGGAGGGTAGTAGAGAACCCTTTGCGGGCGTAAGTGAGCCCAAAGCGATGCACATAGTCGGGTGCATACTCTACCCGGTTTCCCTGAAGGTTGGTGCGTACCACGGCTCCGTTTTTGACGGTAGCGGTTTCAAAGTGGCCGTAACGGGTATTCATCCACGAAAGTGCTGCAAACATCTGTATATTCCCCCATTTATTTGATGTATTGAAAGGTTTCAAAACATCGGCTTCTATATACCATTCCGTACCGTAAGACCTGGAATCGCCCACATTGGTGCGATAAGAATAAACAGTGGTAGTACCCGGCCGCAGGAGGGTGAGGCTGCCAATTCTATTTTGATAGTGCAGGTAGTACACGCCTGCGTCGAAACGCAGCCAATCGTGCCAGTCCCCGCGCAATCCGAGGTCCATCTGACGGCTTTTGCCATCGCGCAATTGAGGGTCTATCTCGTCCAATGTGGTGCCGGGTACCAGATCGGAGAACAGCACAGGGCGATAAGCAGTGGAAGTGTTCAGGTAAAATTCTGTATGCTCCCACAGGTGTATTTCCGCACCCACCCCGGCCAGCAACAGGGAGCGGTTGCGGTGTTGCACGGGTGCTACAACCGGACTGCCATCACTGTTGCGTTGTATATGTCCGTCGGCATGTGCCTGTACCCATTCGTATCGAATGCCAGGAATAAAGGCTACCTTGCCGTAGCGAAATACGTTTTCTGCAAAAACGGCTGCGTTGCGCGTTCTGAAGTGCATATCGAACGGATAATGGCCGTTTGTCGTTTCTAAGGTGTAATCGCTGCCTGTGTCTCCTTTGCCGCGTTGAAGGCGCTGCTGACTGCCCTGATAGAGGCGTACGCCTGTGGCCAAAGCATGACGCTGTCCTAACCCCTTGTATTCGTATAAACAGCGACTTTCCAAGCCCGCGTTTTTGAAGTCAAAGCGGTCAATCTGACGGGGCGCATAAGCACCGATAGTGGCTATCAGGGTGTCGGGAATATGGATGTTTTGCAGGAAGCCGACACTGTTGCGGGCACCAGTGAGAGCAAAAACCTGTGTCTTCCACCTGAAACGGTCGTTGGGTTTCCACTCTGCCTGTAAGGAGGCTGTATTCCACGGGGCGCTAAACCAGTTGCGGCGGCGGCGACTTTGGCGCGGATTTTCTGCCCATTGTGCATCAGTCAGTCCGCCCGGCTGTTGCAGCAGGTAGCGGGTACGGGTCCACTCCAAACCCACTTTCCATTTTTCAGAAGGGGCATATTCGGTGTGCAGGTGCAGATTGGAGGTATTAAAACCACTGTTGTCGCGCCACCCCTCACCACGGCGGTATTGGCCATACCCGAAGTAACGAAATTTTCCGACGGTGCCACCTATGGAGTTATAGGTGTTGAATAGGCCGAATGCGCCTATGGTTTGACGACTTTCTATAGCCACACGTTGATCCTGCGGGGCCGTTTTTAAAACATAATTCAACAGACCGCCCACTTGAGGGCCGTATTGCAGCGAAGATGCACCCCGGACGATCTCCAGGCGTTGCACGGCCTCCATCGGAGGAGCATAGTAGGCTTCCGGATAGCCAAAGTTATCGGCACTAATGTCGTAACCATTTTGGCGGGTGTTCAATTCCCACGAGCGGTTGGGGCTTAATCCCCGAAAGGCAATGTTGTTCTGCAACCCCGAACCGTCGTTTTCCCAGAGGGTAATGCCAGGAACTTTTCCGAGTACTTGTCGGGTGTTGTTCAGGGCTAAGTTGGCATCTATATTGGCCAGTAAAATCACATCCGACTTTTTGCCCGCAAAAATACCAACGCCTTCTATTTCGCGCATCCGCTGTACATAGCGCGCCCGCTCATCATTCACTTGCACTTCGGGCAGTTGCCCGATGCGGGTGGAATCACTTGTTTGTCCAAGCAAACAGAGGGGAGATATCCAGAAAAGGAGAGAAAAAGGAAAAAGAGAGTTAAAATATTGCATTTTAAACTTATTTAGACTAAATAAAAATAAAATACAAAGGTACGCGCATTTTGCAAAAGGCAGCAATAACTTTTATCATCTTTGAACGTGTTCTTACAAAAAAATGACGAAAGCGTGTACAAGGTCTGTAACGTCCGACTATGATGTCACTGTTTTCCTATGAAAATAATAGCTACAGGTTGCGCGTTCATATTTACACCGTGAATTATTGTTTTATACTAAGCCGCATGCAATCTCAAAAACAAGTACTTTTATTACTGAATCAACTAAGAAAATGGACATAAAAGCCGCCCAAACCCTCGTGGATCAGTGGATTAACTCGGTAGGCATCCGATACTACAGCGAACTGACCAATACTGCCATTCTGATGGAAGAAGTGGGAGAAGTGGCCCGACTGATGGCCCGACTGTACGGCGAGCAGTCTTTTAAAAAGGGCGAATCCGAGGAGCATGCCCGCACCCAATTGGGCGATGAAATGGCCGATGTGTTGTTTGTGTTGATTTGTCTGGCCAACCAGACAGGGGTGGATTTACAGGAGGCACTGACAAAAAATATCGAGAAGAAAACCCTGCGCGACCGCGAGCGCCACGCTACCAATCCCAAGCTGCAGACTTGATAAAATGGCCCTTTATGCGACTATACCGGGCCGACTTTTCAGCAGGAAACAAAAAAAGTACACTTTTATAAAGGTGTTTGTTCTAATTTATTTATTTTTGCAGGTTCAAAAGTTTCATCCGCATAAATTTTGAGCAATCAATCACCTTTTTATATGGTATTTTGGAAATATCAGGGAGCAGGCAATGATTTCGTCCTGATAGACCAGCGCCGGGAGCGCTGGATTGAAAAAGAAGACAGGGAACGCATAGCGCACTTGTGCGATCGCCGCTTTGGCATTGGTGCCGACGGTCTCATTTTGTTGGAAGCGAAAGAAGGTTATGATTTTGAGATGGTGTATTTCAATGCAGATGGAAGAGAGAGTACTATGTGCGGCAATGGAGGCAGATGCATTGCCGCTTTTGCCCGGGGCAGAGGGGCCGCCAACGACCACTGCCATTTTCTGGCCATAGACGGCCCGCACGAGGCGTGGATTTATGAGATGCCCAAGCGCCCGGAAACAGTCTGGGTGGAACTGAAGATGGCCGACGTACCCCAAATTGCTCGCGACAACGACAACACTTTTGTACTCAATACAGGTTCGCCCCATTACGTCCGTTTCGTTCCGGAAGTCGAAAATTTTCCGGTAGTGGCCGAGGGGAGTGCAGTGCGCTACTCCGGGCGTTTTAGAGACTCGGGGGGCATCAACGCCAATTTTGTGGAGGTACAGGATGCTGGCTTGCGCATTCGCACCTACGAACGGGGGGTGGAAGACGAAACATTGGCCTGTGGCACCGGCATTACCGCAGCCGCCCTTGCCTGGCATATTAAGACAGGCCGGGAAGCAGGCGTAACGGAAGTGGCGGTGCAGGCTTCAGGCGATCACTTGCGGGTACGCTTTGCAGCAGACGGACGGGAGGGATACAATAATATATGGCTCTGCGGACCTGCTACAGAAGTGTTCGAAGGCAATTACAAAACATTTTAACCAACCATACCTTTCTACTATGGACATTTTAGATCAACCAGAAGTCTCTTCTTCCACTGCCACCACAGGCAACCGCATTGTCGCTTATCTCATAGACGCGATCGTCGGCACCATCCTCTACTACATTCCAGTTATCGGAATCGGAGTAGCCATTGCCTATTTTCTGACACGCGATGCCCTTCCCTTCCTGCAAGGCCAGAGCATCGGCAAAAAAGTCATGAAAATCCGCGCAGTCACCGCAGACGGTGCGCCCCTGACCAACAACTGGGGAGCCACCATCATCCGTAATGTTGTATTGCTGATTCCGCTTTTTCCTTTGGTTGAACTTTTTGTCATGATGAACAACCCCGACAAATTGCGTTTGGGCGATCAATGGGCCAAAACCAAAGTGGTAGCCGCCTAAAACACGTTTATGCTCCCCGCCGAATCTGCTCCTCTGTTATATCTGGAATTAGAGAAAATCGCTAATCACACCGTTTGGACTGCCCGCGAGCAAGTGTTGGGTTTGGCCATGATGACAGAGCGCATTTATTTTGAGGCCACACGCCGGGAGCAAATCATGTTTAGTACTTTATTTGCCCGGATCAGCTATGCCGGGCAAATATTCAATCTGGATGCAGAGACCCTGCGCTGCGTGCATACCTTTCGGCGTGCCGCAGCGCGGGTACGCAACGGCCAGACAGTACGCTCCGGTGATGTCCCTTTGGGGTTGAAAGCGGTAGCCTACTCGGTGTCTGCCCTGACTGCGGTAAAAATCCCGGAACCTTTGTTGGCGTTCTGGGCAGACCGGGAAGAAGGACGCAGTACCACCGACGCACCCGGCGAAGTGGCATTTGCTGCCTCCATGCGGGTCACGGCCATTGGCGACAGCCCCGATACCCAGTGTTTGGTGGTGGCAGACGAAGAGCAACCCGACCGGGTACTGTTTGTGCGATATGGGTTGCCCGATCGCAACGACTACCTGCAACCCACCGTACACACCATTCGCAAAGTATTCGGCTTTCCGGTGGTACTCCAACTGATTGAGGTGGACGTGAACGCACAGGGGCAGCTGGCCCCACGCGCTATTGTTGTAGAACCGGACTATCTGATGGACGTAACTGCCATTGCCGAATGTTTCAAAGACTCCGGACAGGAGCCATTCAATTACTTAGTACGCAAATTCCTGCCGCAGGAAGACCCTCAGTATGCCATGCTGCTGGGCAATATCGCCAACTTCTTTTTGGACGGGCTGTTGCACGACAAAGACCGGGACTGGAAAGAAATGTTCCGAAGTACCTTCCAAAATGCACCTTTTGTATATGCGGCCATGCAGGATCAGGAGCTGCGCCACGTTTCGCAGCAGTCTCAGAAGCATTTCCTGTCGTTGAAACACATGGCCACAACGGGCTTCTCCAAACAGGGCATCGAGCCGCAAGACTGCATTCTGGAACCCACGTTTTTTAGCGAGCGCTACGGATTGCAGGGCCGTCTCGATCTTTTTTATAAAACCGAAGAACACGCTGCCATTGTCGAACTCAAAAGCGGAAAGCCTTACAAACCAAATAGTTATGGCTTGTCGCGCAACCATTTCACCCAGACCCTGCTCTACGATCTTCTGGTACGCTCTGTTTTTGGGAATACCACAGACCCCGCCAAATACATCCTCTATTCGGGTGAAGAAACCAACCCCCTGCGCTTTGCGCCCACCATTGCCCCGGAACAGTGGGAAGCCTTGCAAGTACGCAATTTTTTGGTGTCTATTGAGCGCCTGCTCACACAAATACAGCCTGGCGATGCGGCTCCTGCGGTGCTGGCCCGCCTGAAAGGAGAACGCAGCCCGCACAACAGCTACCTGCAACGCGATTTCAGCCTTTTTGAAGTGCGCTACAGCGCTCTTTCACCTTTGGAGCGGAAATATTTCAATGCTTTTACGGGATTGATTGCCCGCGAACACTGGATGGCCAAAGTGGGAGAGGAAGGAAGCGAACAGACGGGCGGCAATCTGGCCGCCCTGTGGCGCAGCAGTTTTGACGAAAAACAACAGGGTTTTTGTATTTTAAGCCATTTGGAAATTTCGGAAAATCGCGCTGATCAGCCCGAACCTGTCATTGTTTTCCGCAAAACGGAAGCCACCAATACCTTAGCCAATTTTCGGCCCGGCGATATCGCCGTGTTGTATCCGGCTTTTGAGCCATCCGATACGATCCTGCAACACCAGGTCATCAAATGTACCATTGTGGAACTCAGCCACGAATTTGTAAAGGTACACTTGCGCTATCAACAGTTCAACCTGAAACCTTTCGATGCGCAAAGCCTCTGGCATTTAGAACCGGATGTAATGGACACGGGATTCAGCGCCATGTACCGCAGCCTGTTTGAATGGGCAGGCAGTTTACCCCAAAAGCGGGCCGTGGTGCTGGCACAGACTCCTCCCGCTCCGCCGAGACCCGCCCAAGACCTGCCCGGTCTCAGTGACTTTTACCGGACTTTGCTCACCGACGAACAACAGGCCTTGTTTGAACAAATGGTCCGTTCACAGGACTATTTTCTGCTGTGGGGGCCGCCCGGGACGGGCAAAACCAGCGTCATGCTGCGCGCCCTCTCCGACTGGGTGCTGCACCAGACCGAGGACAACCTCCTGCTGCTGGCCTATACCAACCGCGCAGTGGATGAAATTTGCGAAGCATTGGACAGCATTGGCGGCAACATCCGCGATTGCTACCTGCGCATCGGGTCGCGTTTCTCCACAGCCGATGCCTTTCAGGGGCAATTGCTGAGTACACACACTGCCCAGGTGGAAAACCGCGCCGCTCTGCGACACTTGTTAGAAGATCGGCGTATTTTTGTAAGCACGGTTTCCTCTTTTGTACAAAACGACGGGTTGCTGAAACTGAAAAAATTTCAGCGCTTAGTCATAGACGAGGCTTCCCAAATTTTGGAACCGCAATTGGCGGGCCTGCTGACGCGTTTCGATCATTTCGTCCTGATCGGTGACCACCGACAACTGCCCGCTGTCACCACCCAGCGCCCGGCACTAACGGTTGTGGAGGATGCAGACCTGCACAGCATTGGCCTTTTTGATCTGCGCGACTCTTACTTCGAGCGCCTGTACCGACGTTGCGAAAGTCAGCAATGGCACTACGCTTTGGGCCGCCTGAGTCGGCAGGGTCGTATGCATGCGGATATCATGGCATTTCCGAACCGACATTTTTACGGCAATCTTCTCCGAACGCTCTCCGAAGATGCACAGGACATGCAGCATGTTGCTTTGGGCTACCTCCTCCCTTCGGCTTTTCCCCACTGGGCTAAAGGGCTGGTTCAAAAGCGGGTGGCGTTCATCAAAACGACCATTGAGGATGAACGAGCGGGACAAAAAACGAACCAACAGGAAGCGCGCTATGTAGCGGAGCTGGTTCGTTTTTTCAAAAATCTTTGGATGCAAAACCACTTCGAGTGGTCCGAGCGTACCCTCGGTATCATTACACCCTGGCGAGCGCAAATCGCCTGCATCCGGCAGGCCCTTTCGGACGCGGATCTCTCGCCCGATGACCTGACAGTGGATACGGTGGAGCGCTATCAGGGTGGGGCGCGGGATATTATCCTCCTGTCCTGTTGCGTCAATTCAGCCGCCCAACTGAACGCTTTGGTCAGTCTGTCCAACGAGGGCACCGATCGAAAATTCAATGTGGCCCTCACGCGTGCACGCCACCATGTGGTAGTGCTGGGCAATGCGGATTTTCTGGGCAATGACGAGCGCTACCGGGCGTTTATGGAGGCATACAGCCTCGAAGAGGAAGACTAAAAATTGTTTCGCTTTTTACCATATTGTCCCCTTTTTTCCACTCCGAAAGCCCAATAATATTGGGTGTGTTTTTTTAAAAAAGTTATAAGTATATCATTTTGAATGCCTTAGAAAGCACTACAATTTGTTTAAAAAAGTTATCAACATTAAAAAATACAATCTATATAAAATATTATGCGCCAATATCTTTTTTCTAAAACGAATGTGGATAACTTTGTCAATTTCAACCTTTCTGCCAACACCCACACACAAAGGGGGGTACTGCTTCGCTAACAAGGGTGTGGATAACTCGTTTTATGTGGAGAACCCCGTAGTTGTGCCTAAGCAGCTAACATTCAAAGACTTGATGAAAGGATTAACACGACTTTTCCACATAGTTTTCCACACCTGTGTGGAAAACTGCACAATTGCTTCATTCTCCGGGATTCACATTGTGTACAAAGGGTTGATAAAGCGGGTAACTGTTCTGGAAAAGCCTTTTATTGCCACAAGTTATGAAGTTATCCACAAATTCACACCCCTGATGATGGCAGGGAAAAAATTAAATATAAAATAAATTATCACTATTAAAAGGTCGGTTTTTTCACTGTGGTTAGTTTTGATTTTGTTTTTTGTTTTAAAAAATTAGCACAGGCATCCTCCCTTATTTTCCAAATAAATTTGAAAATGTAACTGCAAGGCTTTTATCTTTGCCGGACACTTTTCAAAACGTTCATAACCCATGTTACAAAGTCTCAGTAGTCACTGGTGGTTGCTCGTCCTGCGCGGGCTGATCTCCATTCTTTTTGCTGTTTTCGCTTTTACGAATCCCAAAGCGGCCTTCGATACCCTTGTATTGGTGCTGGGAGCTTTTTTACTGGCCGACGGCTTGCTGGCGCTCTATCTCGGCGTGCGTATGCGCGGCAAAGACCGGGATTGGTGGATTGTGGTGCTGGAGGGACTGCTGGGTGTGGGTCTGGGTGTACTTACCTTTGTGAATCCCTCGGTAACCGCAGCGGGTGTGGTACTCTTCATTGCCCTGTGGTGCTTAGTGACCGGTATTTTTGAAATATCCACTGCCATTCGCCTGCGCGAAGAAATTGACAACGAGTGGCTGCTTGGCATTGCCGGTGCTTTGTCGGTGGCTTTGGGCATCCTGATGCTTGTCAACCCGAATGCCGGTGCCCTTTCTATTACTATGTGGATCGGCTTCTATGCTTTCTTGTTCGGCGGACTGTTGGTGATGCTGGGGCTGCGGGTGCGGAAGGCGGTGACTGCGTAGCCATTCTGACAAATAGATATACTTAAAAAAATAAAACCCGCGCTACAGCCGTAAAACTGTAGCGCGGGTTTTATTTTTACCTCCCGGTGCCGAAAAAGGTCGTTACATGATTTTTCAGCACCTACATTCTTGTTGCAAGCGCATCTACCTGTTCAGAAGTTTTCCGGGAAACTTTCCGTCATCCTCAGATGCCTTGATCCAAACCAAGGCATTTTCGGCATCTAAGTAAAGGTGGTAGTTACCCGCTAACCGTTCCTTTTTGTGGGCCTGATATTGCTCCATGCCGCCCAATGTTTCAACATAGGATTGTAGATTATGGGGGTACTTCTCTAAAACCTCGAAGTATTCCGCTACGCTTGTAATGTGCTTGCGTTCTTCGTAGTATTTGTAAAATTCACTCGCAAAGTCCGCCTGCTTTCGCCATTGGGCAAAATAAGCTTCGCACTCTTTTTCGTTGACCGAACTATACACCCTGGAGGCATCGGGAAATGAACCATACTTAGTAGGCGTGGCAGTAAAAATGCTGTCCTGTAGGTTGTACTTGCGGGCAATTTCTATAATTTCGTCCTTACTTAATTGTTTGGAATTTTGATCAGCGATAGAAGCAAAATCCCCTTTGCAGGCTGTGATGAAATGAAGTAAGACAAAAGCGAATGGGAAAAGAAAAAATTTCATAGAGCATTGAGTTAATTGTATGAGAGTAAAAAGTGAGCTCGATTTCTACCAAGACCAATCAAGGTGTATTGTTGGCCATTAAGAAAAGCTGTAAATGTGACACTTACATTGTTTACGGTAAATACCTCCCAAACCTTCCCAGGTTGATTATGGTATCTGTTCTCAACTAATATAGAAGTTTGGTTGGAATTAATTATACAACCGTCTCCTCCTGTAATGTCTATCTTCGCATCGAGAGAACCATTATTACAATTTAAGAGCATGGCCCTTACTTGACTAATTGCAGAAAGTAGTGGAAATCCCATAACCGATGCTGTCGCCGTCGGTCCATCCCGAAATTGCCAAATACGATTTAAACGGCATGGTTTAAATTGATTCCCTTCATCAACACCAGGATAAAAACCACCTCCCTGTGGATCTCCAGGTGGTGTGCCACCATTTATGCCCCATCCCCCATTTGAAGTATTGGATGCATTACATGAGTAGCATATAATCCCTCCATTGGTAAACCCATCTATACCATTGGTTAAAGACATAGTTGTCAGCATTGGTAAGTGGCACATCAATGATTATTCGCCCATTATTCAGCTGAACTGCATAAGCATCATTCCAGTTGAGTTGAATATTAGGGAGGTACATTGAGTCAGGGTTCAAATGGGTCTCAACCTAGTTTCGAGCCGCTGTTTTCTCCTGTTGTGAGTCAAAAGGCGGAGAGGTTTGCTGGAATGCCGCAGCAAAGGAAAGGGCCAAGACCAGCATAATGAAATAGAGTTTTCCTTTCATAAACTTCAGAAAAATTTAGGTGAAAAATGAATATCCAAAAGAAATGGGTGATTTTTCAATTGGAATAATAGTGAACTTCCTGATCAGAAAAGCAATGCAAAGGTAAACGTAACTGAAAAAAAAACCAAGGATTTTTGTGTTGATCACCGACACAAAAAGTATAGTTTGGCAACACTTTTATGATCATCATACTTAAAAATAGGTAGAATGAGATTCTTAAAATGCAGTATTTTTTAATAGATACTTTTTTATCTTTTGTACATATACAGATTAAGGCATAATTTAGCCCCCGAATAAATAACATTTTTCATTTTTGTTTAAGATGACAGAGGAAGAAATCAAAAATTACACACCAAGAGATTCTAATAAATTATGTGTTTGTTCAAACCAAAAAAATGATCAAGAAGATAATAGAATATTAAAGGAATACTCAAAGCCTTCTTATCTATCTGTTGTAGAGGAACACAAACTTTTGCTTAAAACCATTCAAAAAGAGCATTGCGAAGATAAACGAGTGATTCAATATTTGCTTAAAGAGTTAGGTGACTATAAAATGAAAACCGCAGCATTAGAAGAACTTATAAAGAAGGTTTGCGAATAAATGGAATCAGTTCCCATTCACTGTCCTCCGAATTTGCTTCCGATGTCGCAGCAGGTGCAGACTAAAAAAATCACAGGTCTGCACCCAGCTGATTTTCCCGACCAATGGGTGTCGAAAAACGGCTTTATCGGAGAGGTTTTCCGGGAGGTGATCGAAAAAGTTGTTCCACTGTTGGCGGGTGATATTCCAGCGCTCGCGTGTGTGCGACAGCGAGATGTAATCCGGCAGGCGGCCTGCATCAATGGCAGCAGGGGCTTTTATCTTAAAAGGCAGGTTCAGAAACAGCCATAGTTTGAAATAGCGCCAATGACTTTTCAGACCGGCGGGTTTAAACTCGGCTTTTCCATCTTTGGAAAAACCCAGCTTTTTTTGTACGTATGCCATGGACAGTTCCTCCGAAAGCAGGAGGTGATTAACGACCTGTAGGGCCGACCAGCCGCCATGCTGTGGTTTGCGATTGAGAATGGCATCGTCGTACTGGCTCAGTTCTTCCAAAAGATTGTTGACTAAGGTATTATAACGGTCGTTGGCTTGCTGAATACTAAGCGGAGTCATTTCTTGAATGCGTGTGTGGAAAGAGGGGTTTATACTTACGGATGTTGCTATGTAGAAGGCTGTTGTTACAGTCTCAAAACCTGAGACGGAGGCTGTCGCGCAGTCCGTCGTGTTGCGGGTCGTGTTCCGACCAGTAGGCGCTCATGCGAGTGGCCTTGCGTATGCCTTTACTCAGCCGTTTTCCTTCGTCTGTTTCTTCCCAGGAAATAATTCGGTAGGGCGATTGGGCTTCATAGCGGATCGTCAGGACGCGGGGCAAGGACTGGTACTCAACTTTCAACAGCCCCTCTTTGCCGTCTTGCGTATTGGTAATCACGGCTGTCTGAACCTTGAAGGCTTTGTGGCGCAACCGGGCGTAAAAATTATTCGGAATGATCTGCACCGGGCCGGTTGGAAGCGCGGCAGGGTCTAAACGCAAGCGTACCCACAGGTCGTCTTCTAAAAGCGTCTTCGCACCCAGCCGGATGTCCTGATCGCCTTCCGCTTCAAAGTATGAAAACTCCCGGACGCGGTACTGATTGTCGGATAAATTGAACTGGGTGAAAACCTGTCCGCACCAATCCTGCACGGTGCAGGTCATTTTCAGGGTGGGGCTGCCGTCTGTGGGAGTAAAGACCGACTGCATCATGGAGTAGTCATAAATGCCGGTGTGGTAGCGCCGTACACTGTTGAGTTTCAGCACCGGAATGCGGTCGGCACCGGCGGAAGCGGGATTGTCCAATTTTACCTGTCTGGCTTTTGAAAAATCTTCAGTCACAAACACATTGACCTGTTCGGCTTTGCGCATGGCTCCGTAACGCTCCTGCTCTACCTCATAGGCAGTCAGTTCGGCCTTGCCCTGGTACCAATAATCATTGAAAGCCACCGGGCCGGGCAAAGGAGCCACTTCTAAGGCCGCCGCCGCTGTGGGCGTGCGGTCTGGCGCAGGGCGTTGGGTGCAGGCAGCTGCGCAGAGCAGAAAGGCCATACAGGAGGAATAACTTTTCATGGCTGTATCATTAGAATGCTTTATTTTTTAATGTTCGATGTCGGACAATACAAAAACATTAAAGGTCTGACAAAGTTGCTAAATCTGATAAGCCAAAACGCTTTATTCGACTGTTTTATTTGCTGCCTGCTCAAATCTGTGTATCCTGCGGCCCGTAGTATTCGGCATAAATGGTATCCGTTTCTTCCAATTTCAGGCGGTGCAGGGTACAAGGCTGATCGGCAAGGGCCGCCACCAATTGCTCCCAGATCAACATAATCACATTTTCGGTGGTGGGTTGCATCCCCGACGGGATGAAGGGAACATCCAAATTCAGGTTGCTGTGATCTAAATGATCGGTTACCGCCCGTTTGATGTAGGCACTCAGCAATTTGGCATCTATAATAAAACCGGTCACCGGGTCGGGCATGCCTTTTACAGTGACATGTAATGTGTAGTTATGCCCGTGCCAGTTTTTATTACAGCATTTGCCAAAGACAGCCACGTTTTGCTCTTCCGACCATTCGTTGACCCAGAGTTTGTGGGCAGCATTGAATTTCTCTATGCGTGTGAGATAAACCATACAGTATGTGTGGGATGCTTGATGTTGAATTTTTAATGTTGCACTTTTGGTGCTGAATATCGGGCCGAAAAATGACCGCAAAGGTAGGGAGATAGCGGCAATTCAGCCGAATATTATATGGGGATGTGTGTTAAAAACTTGCAAATACCAAATTTTAGATGTTCCATTTCGCTGTTTTTCGGGGTTTTTTATGAAACGGATGGTATTCGGGCCTGCATAAATTAGCAAATAAACAAATTTGCCCCTATCTTTGCCGCTCATTTTTCACTAACCGCCCGCTTCAGGATTTCTGATGTCGGGCACCCGTTTGTTGTTTTAACGGGCTAAAACATTGTTTTTCAATGATTAACATCACATTCCCCGATGGCAACGTTCGTCAGTATGCCGTCGGTACTTCCGCAATGGAGGTGGCAAAATCCATTAGCGAAGGGCTGGCCAGAGTGGTTCTTTCTGCCAAAGTGAACGGCGAAGTCGTGGACCTCACCCGTCCCCTCACGAAAGACAGCAGCATCACTTTTCTGAAATGGGAAGACAAAGAGGGCAAGCAAACCTTCTGGCATTCTTCCGCCCACCTGCTCGCAGAAGCTTTGGAGAGCCTCTATCCCGGCACCAAATTCGGGATCGGCCCGGCCATTGACAACGGCTTCTATTACGATGTGGACACCGGCGACCGCGTCCTGACTCCCGCTGACCTGCCCAAAATTGAGCAGAAAATGCTGGAACTGGCCCGCAACAAAAGCACCTACGAGCGCCGCGAAGTCAGCAAAGCCGAGGCCATTCAGTATTTTACGGAAAAAGGCGACGAGTACAAATTGGAACTGCTCGAAGGCTTGGAAGATGGCAGTATCACGTTCTATCAGCAGGGCAATTTCACGGACTTGTGTCGCGGGCCGCACATTCCCAACACCGAACCGATCAAAGCCGTCAAGATCACTAACCTTGCCGGTGCTTACTGGCGCGGCGACGAGAAACGCAAACAACTGACGCGGGTGTATGCCATTACGTTTCCGAAACAAAAGGAATTGGACGAGTACCTGCACATGATTGAAGAGGCCAAGAAGCGCGATCACCGCAAATTGGGGCAGGAGCTGGAACTCTTCATGTTTTCGGAAAAAGTGGGAGCTGGTCTCCCCTTGTGGATGCCCAAAGGCACGGCCCTGCGTTCGCGTCTGGAGGACTTTCTGAAAAAAGAACAGATCAAACGCGGCTATCAGCCTGTAATTACGCCGCACATTGGCTCCAAAAAGCTGTACGTCACCAGCGGACACTGGGAAAAATACGGGAAAGACTCTTTTCAGCCGATTTATACCCCACAGGAAAATGAAGAGTTTTTGCTGAAACCCATGAACTGCCCGCATCACTGCGAAATCTACGGGCACCGGCCCCGTTCCTATCGGGAATTGCCCATTCGCTTTGCAGAATTTGGTACCGTGTATCGCTACGAGCAGTCGGGCGAGTTGCACGGCCTCACGCGGGTGCGCGGCTTTACGCAGGACGATGCCCACATTTTCTGCACGGAAGATCAGTTGAAGGAAGAATTTCTGGCAGTGTTGGACCTGACGCAGTATGTGCTGGCCAAAATGGGTTTCGATAAATTTACGGCCCAGATCAGCCTGCGCGACCCTTCCAACAAAACCAAGTATGTAGGTACGGAAGAAAACTGGCGCAAGGCCGAACAGGCCATTATAGACGCGGCCCGGGAAGTCGGCCTGAGCACTGTTACCGAGTTGGGAGAAGCCGCCTTCTACGGTCCCAAATTGGACTTCATGGTGAAAGATGCACTCGGTCGTTCCTGGCAGCTGGGTACCATTCAGGTGGATTACAACCTGCCGGAGCGCTTCGACCTGACGTACATCGGCTCGGACAATCAGCCGCACCGCCCGGTAATGATTCACCGCGCCCCCTTTGGCAGCATGGAGCGCTTCACGGCTGTCCTGATTGAACACTGTGCGGGCAAGTTCCCCCTGTGGCTCACGCCCGACCAGTTTGCCATTCTGCCGGTCAGCGACCGCTTTGTGGAATACGCTTATCAGGTAAAACAACAATTGGAGGCCCGCGAATTGCGCGGTTTGGTGGATGACCGCAATGAGACCATCGGGCGCAAGATCCGCGACAATGAACTGAAGCGCATTCCTTACCTGCTCATTGTAGGTGAAAAGGAGCAGGAAGCCGGTACGATCAGCGTCCGCAAACAGGGCGAAGGCGATAAAGGTGCTTTGAGCATCGCCGACTTTGCGGCGGAAGTAGAAGCGGCTCTGTAAATGAATTTTCTAATTGAGCAATGGGTTAAGGTGCTGATTTTCAGATAGTTCCATTGACAATGATACAAATTAGTATTGCACCTTTGGTATGATAACAGTGGTCAGAAAGGCGTTTGCCCTCTGACCACTGTTTTTATATCCTGTCTGTAGGGTCCAGGTTCGAATATTTATAATCTTACCGATTAGTTTGTTGTTCAGCATATTTCGCTCTTTCTTCCTGACGTTGAAGCATTCTTTCAATAATAGGCCTTCTTTGCTCATTGAAATGCTGATAGGCAGATAAAATATATGCCTCAAAATCAATGCAGTATTCCCTGTCAGAACAATACAACCGTTTTCTGCCGCGCAGTACTTCAAATTGCAACACAGTGGGTGCCGTTCGCAAATCCACTAAGTGTACACCGGAGTCGGCAGCCAATTCCAGTTGTAGGGCAAAGAAAGTATCAGTCCCCTCCAACGGCTCATCGGCCAGGACGGCCATGTCGTAATCGCTGTCTGGTCGGTGCTTGCCGAAGGCACGGCTGCCAAAGAGGTAAATCCCCTTCACATCGGGAAAGGTGGATAAAATCCGTTTCACCGCGATTTCTTCTATGGATACACCGGGTTGGTTCATGGCACTGTGGTGGATATGATTTTGCAAAGATGAGGCAATTTCTTTACTGTAAAGTCGAGCCCTAATACAAATCACAATTGCCACAATATTCCATATTCCATCTTTGGTGTGTCCAATATTCGCGCCATTTCCAAAATTTCAAATAGTTTTTCTTAAAACACCTGCATAAGCGATTACCATCCATATTGACCACAGATTGATAATTGTTAAAATCGTTGACGATGTCATTCAAGTGTCCCCCCTTTTCGGGCCTTTCAATTGCCTTAAACCCACCATCTATACTTTGGTAAGGATAAAGATGTATAATCGTCTCCAAACCTATATAGTATGGGAGCGAGGTGAAATTGCAAAGATCACAATTTCAGAGAATATTCATCTTAGAATAGTGATGAACTATAGGAAATCATGGGCAACCTGATGATGATGGAGCATTTGAAGTTTCTGTATTTCTATTCATCCATGGTTGAAGAGTCATTGAACGCAGGTCGGCCCCTAAACGTCCCGGATTCATCCCTCCCCCCATTGACCACTGTGACGTGTTCTGAGGAATTTTGACACCCCGAGCTTCCTGTCTGGGTTCTGCTGAGAAAAATTCTCTTTCTAACGAAGACCAATTCTCCTTTTGAAGGAAAGTCCTATTTCTATTATGTTTTTTCAAGTCAGGAATAAGTTCTATATCCTTGTTACAGGAAAGGATAGAAACACCTGAAATTAAAATTAGAAGAAGGGTTTTTAAATGTTTCATAATTAGAAAAATTAAGTTTAAAAATTTAAAGGTTCGTTCAATACTGCTATAAACAGTAAATAACATTGCAAAGGTGGCAGTAATTAATTGGTTCTACTCTATGTTTTCCTTCACTTTACAAGAATCTTCTTAGCACTTCATACGCATATTTTTGCTACCTTTGCGCAAGAACTTTCACTTAAAAAATAATATATGGAAAATGTCGTTTTTAGTCCGAAAAAATTTGGCCATCGCCTTAAAAAAGCCCGTGAAAAGGCAGATGTATTACAAACAGAATTTGCAGAAAAGCTTGGACTTTCTGCCCGTACTTTATTGGAAATAGAAGCGGGCCGAACTGAAATGTCGGTCAGCAAGATATTTACAGCAGCTAAAGAATTGAAAGCATCAGTTGACTATCTTTTGGGATTACCCGAAGGGAATATTGTAAATAGTTTCAATTCAATCCAACAAGAAGCAAATGCACAGCAGGGAATTAATCCTGTACATATTGCTATAGATCGTGAATGGGCAGCCGAAATGAATAAGCGTTTCGCTTTTTATGAGGATCAGATAAGAGAGAAGGATAGATTGCTGACTTATTACATTTCTACTACTTTGCGAGGATAATATTGTGCATTACTTAGATATAGGTACTAGCATCCAAAGTTGCGTAAGGTGGTCTTTAATAATATTAATTTAAAATTAATTTATCTTGATTAATAGGACTCCCGCACAGCGCTACTTCAACACTTCCGGGGCTAACAACCCCGCGAAGCACTATACCCTGATGCGCGGTGGATTGGTGGAGCAGGGGAAGGAACTGGTTTATCGGGACCGATACTTCACAATATGGGCACCGCGTCAGACGGGCAAGAGTACTTATTTTTTGATCCTGAAAACAGCATTGGAGCAGGAAGGCTATACGGTGATATGGAGCAGCATGGAAAAAATGCAGGGCGCGGCGCTGTCCGGTATTCTGCGCAACCTGCATCAAAAATTGCAGGAAGCCGGGTTTACACCTCCGGTTTTTAAAACCTACGACGATTTCGCTCATTTTTTAGAGCAGTGTACCAATCGCAAAATAGTGCTCATTTTGGATGAGATAGAGGGGCTGAATCCGAAGCACTTCAGCGGCTTTTTGCATACCCTGCGGTATCTGTATCATGTGCGCGACGAGCATTGCCTGAAAAGTGTAATATTGGTAGGGGTAAGCAATATCGTCGGTGTGGTAGAGGACAATGCAAGTCCTTTCAATATTGCAGACAATCTCAGCATTCCGTATTTTACAACTTCGGAGACCTTTGCTCTACTTGCTCAACACGAAACCGAAACCGGGCAATTGTTCGCACAGGAGGTAAAAGAAAAAATTGCCTACGTCACAGGCAATCAACCGGGTCTGGTCAATGGCTTTGCACAACAGCTGATTGAACGACATCGGGAGCAAACCGTCATTGGTGTAGAGCATTACTGGGAAGTAGAAGACTGGTACACCCGCAAAGTAATAGATAAGAACGTCACCAACATCCTCAACAAAGCGCGCCGTTATCGGAAGTTCGTAGAGACCATTTTATTTGGCGAAGTACAAATCCCGTTTAACATCAATCGGGAGGAAATTAAGGTACTGGCTACCAACGGGGTTATAGATGAAGACGAACACGGAAACGTTACGTTCCGGGTGCCACTTTATCGCAAATGTCTGCATGCGGCTTTTTATCCATATACCAATGGGGAAAGCCAACAGGTAAGTCGGCAGATGTTTTCGGATGAGTATTTTCAGGCGGATGGCAGTGTGGGTTTTTCTAAATTGATTGGGGCCTATAAAGAATATGTGCAGCGCCGCACTTTTCGTTATTTTAGGGAAAAAGACGAGGCAGGGCAATACATTTCTATTAAAGAGGCTGCTTTGGGGTACAGTTTTGAAACGTTTATAGCCGCCTTTTTATATAGTGCCGGTGGACGCAGTTATCTGGAACCACACACTGGCTTGGGGCATACAGATTTAATTTTGTATGTACGGGGTTGGGAATATGTCATTGAGTTTAAGGTATATGCGGGTCCCAAATATTTCACAGATGGGAAAAAGCAACTTTCCTATTATTGCCGCCGTTTAGGGTTGACTCAGGGAGAGTATTTGGTGTTTGTCCCCAACAGCATTCGCATCAAGCCGGATGTGGTCAACGAAAAAACCGAGCAGATAGAAGGCGTTCATATTCGACCCTGGTTGATTTTTTATGATGAAGAAAAAGATTTTTGATGTTTGCATGACTGCCCTTTTTACAGTGCTTTTCTTTTTAGGTACATGGGGAAGGGGAGGAGCGCAAATTTTTACGGTCGAAAAGTTACCGCCATCCATCAACTCTCCATACGAGGAGATTACGCCCGTGCCGGACCGTGACGGGAACCGCCTGTTCTTTACACGGGTGGGGTATGCTGATTTTGACCGAACTCTGTGGTTAGATACTACCGATTGGGCAAAAAAACTAAAACCCGAGGCGTACCGAAAATTTCTGGGAGAAGTGTATTCCGAAATTGCAGGCTATCATATTTCCGATCCCGAGCGCTCCAAATTCAATCAGGATGTGTGGATTGCACGGGGCGATTCGGCGCAGTTCACTGTGGTGGAGCATCCGGGCTATCCGCTCAACAATGCCCTGCCCAACAGCATTACCGCCATTACACCCGACCCCAATGCGTTTTATTGCATCAACCAATTCAAGCGCACGGGTGATATGAACAAAGGATTTTCCATTATTCGATACCGCCCCGACAGCCTCAAATGGCAGTTCCCGGAACCGGTAGAGATTGAAGAGTACTATACCATTACTTCTGAGGTCAACCTGACCATGAGCTTCGACGGACAGATTTTGATCCTTTCTGCCACCCGCCACGATTCCCGCGACATGGATTTGTACGTTTGTTTTCGGCAGGACGACCGCCATTGGAGTGCTCCGCAAAACCTCGGCAGTGTGGTCAATTCGGCCCGCCGCGAAACAACTCCGTTTCTTTCGGAAGACCACACGTCCCTGTTCTTCTCTTCCAATCGGCAGGGCAACCAGAACGATCTGTATATTTCCAAGCGATTGGATGATTCCTGGACGAACTGGTCAACACCGATCCGATTGGTAGAACCCATCAATTCCGATGCCGATGATGCCCAACCCTATTTCAATATGAGTTCGGGCTATTTGTATTTTACCTCGAAACGCGATGGCAACAGCGATATTTTCCGTACCCGCTTAGCACCGCCGCAGCCCACCGAGTTGTTGGTGAAAGGCCGGATCATCAATGCGCAAACCAACGAAACCGTCTCCGATGCGCTTGTCCGCTATGGGGCAAAGGGCATGAAGGAAAACATATTGCGCACAGAAAACGGCTTTTATGAGTTAAAAATTCCGAAAGGGGTTGCGTTTGAGTTGATGCCACAAAAAGCAGGTTTTGCCGGGCGTATTACAAAGGTTGTTTTTAGAAGGGACTACTATTACTTTCGGGAACAGTACGTGGATGTGTATATGGAACCCATAGCGGTGAATACCAAAATAGAGATGCGGCCTTTGTATTTTGCACAATCCAAGTCTGATATTTTGCCCGCTTCCCATCCTGAATTGGAAAGACTGCGCGATCTTTTAAAAGAAAATCCCGGAATTTATATTGCCATAGAAGGACATACAGATAACTTAGGACAGCCGGAAGACCTGATCCATTTGTCAGAAATTCGCGCCCGATCCGTACGACAATACCTGATAGATGCGGGTGTGGAGGAGTACCGGATAGAAGCAAAAGGTTACGGCGGCAGTGCGCCTTTAAACGACAACAGCACCGACGAACTGCGCAGTCAGAACAGAAGGGTAGAGGTGCGTGTGGTGAAGGTTGGAGAATAAGGAACTGCATCTGTTCTCAATACTTAATGTTCCACGTGGAACATTTCTGAATGGCCGATACTTCGATACCCGAAAACAGGGTTAATCCCCCACCCCAATATGCCAGTCATACATCCTTCTTCTGATTCAATAATTCACCCCTACACAATTCAGTAACTACATAAATGCGTTTTTACAGCACCAATAACCCCGCCTATCGCGGCGATTTAAAAGAAGCCGTTATGAAAGGACTGCCCGACGACAATGGGTTGTATATGCCTCTGACCCTCCCAAAGGTGGACGCTTCCTTTATAGAGTACTTAGATCAATACGATTTTCAGGAAATTTCTTACAAAGTAGCGCATACCCTTTTGCAAGATGCTATCCCGGAATCGGCTCTGAAAAACATCATTCAGCAGGCCATTACTTTCCCTGCGCCGGTAGTAAAATTGGATAAAGGCACCTATGTGCTTGAGTTAGTACACGGGCCATCGCTGGCTTTTAAGGATTTCGGGGCACGCTTCATGGCACAAACCATGTCCTGGTTCAACCGAAATGAAGATCGGGAACTGACCATTTTGGTGGCTACCTCGGGCGATACGGGCGGAGCCGTGGCAGCAGGGTTCCATCGCACCCCCGGCATTCGGGTCATCATCCTCTACCCTTCCGGCAAAGTCAGCCCCCTGCAGGAAAAACAACTGACAACGCTCGGAGATAATGTATTGGCGCTGGAGGTACAAGGTACTTTCGACGATTGTCAGGCATTGGTGAAACAGGCGTTTTTAGACAAAGACCTGACCCACAAACACCGGTTGAGTTCTGCCAACAGCATCAATATCGCCCGACTGATACCGCAATCCTTTTATTATTTCGAGGCATATAAACAGGTAATGCCCTACACAGAAGAAGGGCCGGTGGTTTTTTCGGTACCTTCCGGGAATTTCGGCAACCTGACGGCGGGGCTTATGGCCAAGCGCATGGGCCTCCCGATAGACAAATTTGTGGCAGCTACCAACGCGAACGATGTAGTGCCGCAGTACTTGTTCACCGGGCATTATCAACCGCGCCCCTCTGTGCGCACCCTTTCCAATGCGATGGATGTGGGCAATCCTTCCAACTTTGCCCGCATGAAAGACCTCTATGGTTCCACGTGGAACATTATGAAAGAAGACATTGTCGGTTATCAATACACAGATGCAGCAACGGAATCTGCCATTCGGGACACGCTGAGCAGGTATCATTACCTGATTGAACCCCACGGAGCGGTCGGTCTTTTGGCCTTAAACCAATATCGCCGGGAAACACAACAGGAGATGCGGGGGATTGTATTGGAAACAGCACACCCTGCTAAATTTTTGGAAGATATGGAAAGGATCATTTCGGACAAAGTGGAGGTGCCGGAACGCTTAGCCATTTTGGCTGATAAAGAGAAGCAGGCCGTTCAGATGAACACTGATTTCGCAGGGTTTAAAAAATGGTTGCTGGAAAATTGAAATCAATACCTGCACATTGCACAGAGATGCGTACTTTTGCCTTTTTATTTCCAAAACAGGAACAGAGACTACAGCCTATATGCGGCAACAAACGACTTGCAATATATTAATGGTGCGCCCGGCCAACTTTGCGTTTAACGAGGAGACGGCCGCCAACAATGCTTTTCAAAGCAATGACACTGCTATTACCCCCGAAATGGTGAAGGAAAAAGCTATTCGGGAATTTGACGGATTTGTGGAACGGCTTAAAAAAACAGGGGTAAATGTCATCGTAGCACCCGATACAGCCAAACCTGTAAAGCCTGATGCTGTTTTCCCAAATAACTGGGTGTCTTTTCATCAGGAGGGTTTCGTGATTACCTACCCCATGTTTGCACTGACACGCCGCCACGAACGCCGTCGAAAAATTCTGGAGATCGTGACCGATGCCGGGTTTTACTACGATAAACCAGTGCGCTTGGAGCGGGAGGAAAACCGGGATATTTTTTTGGAGGGTACAGGCAGCATTGTTTTCGATCATCGCCACCGCATCGCCTACGCCTGCCTGAGTCCGCGTACCGATGCCAATTTGTTGAAGCAATTGTGTACGCGTTTAGATTATCGCCCCGTTATTTTTCGGGCAGCAGATGAAAAAGGTCGGGACATTTACCACACAAACGTCATGATGGCAGTGGGAGAAAGTTTTGTCGTGGTCTGCCTGGAAAGTGTACCCGATGAAAAAGAACGCGCCACCTTAGAGCAGGTTTTTAAGGACACGAAGAAGGTGGTGGTTCCTATTTCCCACGAGCAGATGAATGCATTTGCGGGAAATATGCTTCAGGTGCGTGCACGCGACAACCAAACCTATTTAGTCATGTCGGAGCAGGCATGGAAATCCCTGCATTCGGAGCAAATTAAACTATTAGAGCGTCATACAAAATTATTGCCTATTCCGCTGTACACTATTGAAAAGTATGGAGGAGGCAGTGTGCGTTGTATGATGGCCGAAGTTTTTGAACCCATAAAAAATAAACACTTTTCGTCTTGACAACCTTTGGTCATCAATTCCCCAACGCGTATTACTACCGTGCTTTGCGCGACGCAGAGGCAGGCGGCTTAGAACATATTTACAGCGAGTTTCGACAACCCGTTATGCGGGCTGTCAGTTTAGAAGGTGGTACCTCTGCCGATGCTGCTGTTTTTTTTCAGACTGCCCTTCAGGAGACAGCCCGGCAGGCTATGGAATGGAATCTCGATGACCCTGCTACAGAAGCCGTATTGCCGCCATTTTTTCAGCAAATCAAGGCATTGTCATTGACCCATTATCGGGATTGGTTGCAGGAAAGGAATGACAGCCTGCTCATGCCGATGGCTTCCCCGGTCTTTCCATCAGAAGAAAATACCGGAGCACAGTTGGAGCCGGAAAGCGGATTGACGGAAATATCGCCCCCACAGCCTGCCGACGACGAGGTCTCCCCTGTACATACGGACGGTACAGAAGTAGAAAACGGGGCAATCGAAGAACCCGATTTGCGTACCGCAACAGAAGAGCATGGTACAGAAGCAGAACGTGGGGCAATTGAAACAGGCGATTTGCGCACTGAAACGGAAGAGCAGGACTTGAATGATTTTGAACAGGATGGCGATACTTCCTCGGCAGAAACGTTTGACGCAGCGGATCGGGAGCCGACTTTGTTGATTCCCGATACTGAAACCCTGCGGGCTACCCGTAAAAAAATATTTTCCTGGAAAAAACTGGCCCTGTTGCCTGAGAAGACAAGGGCTATAGTGCTGAAAGCTATACAGGACAACGCGGTCGAACAGCATCCCGCAGAAATGCGCAGTTTCTGCGACGTGCTTCAGTGGTCGGGCGATACCGCCCTGCCCGATTGGGCGCTGACGGCTTTGCAGGACAGAAAAGGATATAATCTATGGCAGGAGATGCAGGTTATTGAAAAGCGCATCAGCGCGGGCCTGCCTATTATCCCCACGCCTAAGCGCATTGATCGCACGGAGTATGTGGCTCGGTTGGTGTTTTTTGGTCTGCTTTTGGCCACCATCGCCTGGATATTTTGGCCACGCGGTTCTAAAGAAGCGAAGCAGGCATACAAAGATGTGTTTGCACCGCCGGCCAGTATCATGACGGACTTGGAAAACCGCTACGGTGCCGATCTCGCTTTTGACTCCCTGACACCCCGCCCCCCTTATTGTACAGAACTGTTGCTTGCGGCAGACAAAGTTTATCAGCGCAAAGACTATTCGGAGACTCTCCCCCTTCTGGCCGAGCTATATGAAAATGGAGATGCCCTCTGTCAGTCTGATGCTTTATTTTACATGGGTGTAGTCTTTTTACAGCTGGACGCGCCGGGAAAAACCATTGCCTGCTTTGCCAAGATAGAAGACCTTGAACGCTATGGAGAAGACTTGTATTGGTATCAGGCACTGGCTTTTGTCAAAAAAGCCGAAAAAGACCCCGACGATGTGAAAGTCGCCCGAAAAGCACTCAAACAGGCCATTGCCAATACCCACAACGAGGAACGCAAAGAGCAGGCACAAAAAATGCTGGTTTCTTTAGAGCGCGAGGTGTCGCATGAATGAAATTATATAAATATTTGTAAAATAACAAATTACTTTTGCAACAGATCAAAAAATATTTCCCGCAATACACAGATGTCCAAATCGCACGGTTTGAGCAATTGGTACCGCTCTATACAGAATGGAATAGTAAAATCAATGTAATTTCCAGGCAGGATGTGGAGAACCTGGAAGAAAGGCATATCTTGCATTCCTTAGCCATCGCCCGGATGATCAGCTTCGTGCCGGGTGCAGCGGTATTGGATTTGGGAACAGGAGGCGGCTTTCCCGGCATTCCGCTGGCCATCGCTTTCCCGGAAGTGCAGTTTACGTTGATAGACGGTACGGGCAAAAAAATACACGTAGTTCAGGAAATTGCACATGCCTTAGAGTTGAAAAATGTAACCGCTCAGCATACCCGCGTGGAAGACCTTAAAAAAAATGGAGCCTTCGATTTTGTGGTAACGCGGGCAGTGACCACCATAGACAAATTGACCCGGTGGAGCCTGCGCCTGCTTAAAAAGAAACACCAACATGCTTACCCCAATGGCCTTATCGCCCTCAAAGGAGGCAGCCTGCTGGGCGAATTACAGTTGTTGCCGGGCCGATACGAAGAATACACCGAGTCTTTTGCCATATCACAGTGGTTCAAGGAGCCGTTTTTTGAAGAAAAATACGTGCTGTATGTGCAAGGGTAACGCGAGGACTCTGCGAGGAAGGTATCGCTTGAGCCATACTTTCCAAGTTTATCAAACTTGGAAAGTATATAACGATCTAAATTAAAACAAATTAATATATGAATATTTTACAAGGAAAAGTCGCCCTTGTTACAGGCGGCTCGCGCGGCATCGGCGAGGCCATTGTGCGCAAATTCGCGGAATATGGGGCCTCTGTTGCCTTTACGTATGTGTCTGCCGGCTCGGCTGCCCGCTCGGAAGCACTGGCTGCCGAATTGGGCGACAAAGTCAAAGCCTACCAAAGCGATGCAGGCAATTACGCACAGGCCGAATCCCTGATCCAACAGGTGATCAAAGATTTTGGCCGTTTGGACATTCTGGTCAATAATGCCGGCATCACACGGGATACCCTGATGCTGCGCATGACCGAGGAACAATGGGATCAGGTGATGGAAACCAACCTGAAATCTGTGTTTAACCTGACCAAACACGCCCTGAAGCCCATGATCCGTACCGGCGGCTCCATCATCAACATGAGCTCTGTGGTGGGGGTTTTCGGGCAGCAGGGGCAGGCCAACTATGCTGCCTCTAAAGCGGGCATCATCGGTTTTTCCAAATCCATTGCTAAAGAGTACGGTTCGCGCAACATCCGGTGCAACGCGGTTGCGCCGGGTTTTATAGAAACAGAGATGACCGCCGCTTTGGATGACAAAACGAAAGAGAATTACCTGAACTCCATTCCGCTGAAACGCCTCGGCAGTGGCGACGATGTGGCCAATGCCTGTGCGTTTTTAGCGTCTGATCTGGGTGCCTATATCTCCGGGCAGGTAATTTCTGTATGTGGTGCGCTCAATTGCTAAATCATTTTCCTCCAGTCATGAAAAGTACCCTCCTGTTTGCTTTTTCGCTTTTCCTATTCTCCGTCGGCTGTAGTACTGTGCATCCTGACCACGCCTTCCGTGCGGATCAGGTACCTGCTGCGCCCGATTACGCGTTGTTGGATCAGTGGGCCGCGCACCCTGACAAAAAAGACCCCGCCGACCGTGTGCCCTGCCCCTATCTGAAAGATGAGCAGGCTTTTGCAGCCGCAGACGTGTTTTTTATCTACCCCACCACTTACACAGGAAGTGCCAAATACCAAAAAGAATGGAATGCGCCTGTTTCGGATCAAAAAACCAACGCCAAAACAGACAGCACGGCCATCCTGTTTCAAGCCTCCCTGTTCAACGGGGCCGGACGTGTTTTTGCTCCCCGCTACCGGCAGGCACATTATCACAGTTTTTTTGCCGAAGAGGAGAAAGCCTCCGCCGATAAAGCTATTGCATTGGCATACAGCGACGTAAAAGCTGCTTTTATCTACTACCTGAAGCACTGGAACAAAGGTCGGCCTTTCATTATTGCCGGCCACAGTCAGGGCGGACTGCATGCCATGCACCTCTTAAAAGACGTGGTGGAGGGGACTTCTTTAAGCAGGCAGCTGGTGGTAGCCTATCCGGTGGGCTATCCGGTGCCAAACACTTTTTTCAAGCACCTGCCACCCTGCACCACGCCTGAGCAGACGGGTTGTTTTTGTACCTGGCGTACCTACAAACGGGGCTATGGACTAAAAAAAGCGCACCAGCCCGAGGTGGTCTGCACCAATCCGTTGACCTGGACCACTACCGAAGATGCCTATGCCCCTGCCAATTTGAACAAAGGCGGCGTGGTGCGTCCGTTTTGTGCCATCTACCCCGCCTTATCGGATGCACAGGTACACCAGGGCGTTGTACTCAGCCGCAAACCCAAATTTCCAGGCAGCATATTTATGCGGACGCACAATTATCATATTGGCGATTTTAATCTCTATTATATGAACGTGCGGGAAAATGCACAGCTGCGGGTCAAGGCTTATCTGAAAAGCACTCGATTAGAAAAGGGGCCGGATAAATAAGGGAAGGGAGATAATGCATTATTAGCATATATAAGTGTATTGGTATTAATAAACAAATTACTTCTACCCCAGTGGGACAGAGGAAAAAGGCATTACCTATCCTTTTACCACTGACGGGCGATATAGTGTCACAGGTAGCTGGATTAAAACCATAGTCGGGCCGGATAGTACCCTGCTGTTGCAAACAGACCCGGATGGAAAATACCTCTTACATGAGTGGTTTGGCTCCTGAACATTGGCCTTCAAGGTCTAATATGCGTTCCTGATCTGTCATTTATCCGTAAAGTTAATCTTTTTGTAAATTAACAGATTATAAAATTTAAAAATTTTTATATTCATACTTACATTAAAGTTTGTTTTTCAAAAAATTTGTCATTTTGGTATAAAGATGAATACGGGCATTGCCGCCGCTGATGCCGTGATTGCGATTGGGATAATACATGGAATCGAACTGTCGGCCTGCGGCAATTAAGTGATTGACCAACTCTGCTGCGTTTTGGAAATGCACATTGTCGTCGGCTAAGCCGTGTACCAGCAGGTAATTGCCTTTCAGGCGACCGGCAAAATTGACCGGAGAATTCTCCTCGTAGCCGGAGGGGTTGTCGGTATAGGTCTGCATATAGCGCTCGGTATAAATGCTGTCGTACCATTTCCAGTTGGTGACCGGTGCTACCGCAATGGCGGCTTTGAACACATCCGGCCCTTTGAAGAGGCAAAGAGAAGACAGGTAGCCGCCGTAGCTCCAACCAAAAATGCCAATTCGCGCCGCGTCTATATAAGGCAGGGTAGCAAGGTAGCGGGCAGCCGCAATCTGGTCTTCAGTTTCGTATTTCCCCAATTGCAGATAGGTCATTTTTTTGAAATCCTCGCCGCGTGCGCCTGTACCCCGGTTGTCCACACAGGCCACCACATAGCCCTGTTGGGCCAACATCTGAAACCACCAGTAATTGCCACCTTTCCAGGCATCGGTCACTTGCTGACTGCCGGGGCCGCCGTACACAAACATCAGCACCGGCAGCTTTTGGTTGGCAAAAGCAGGTGCAGTGGGTCGGATCATCCAGCCATTGAGTTCTCCATTCCAAGTGCCGGAAGGGGCGGGGGCATTGCGCAGAGGAACTTTAAAAAAAGTAACGGGCAATACGCCATATTGCCGCTGCTTTTCGGCTATGGCGGTATTTTGTTCCAACACCCGCAGCAGGCGGCCATTGCGGTCGCGCACGGTGGAGCGGGGCGGGGTTTGGATGGTGGAAAAATTGCAAACGGCATAGTCAAAAGTTTTGCTGAAACGGACACTGTGGGTACCGGGTTCATCGCTTATTTTTTTGCGCTTTTTGCCTTTCAAATTAACCACATAAATTTCCCGTTGCAGGGGGGTGACTACAGCCGCCTGATAATAGGCCAATTGATTGCGCTCGTCCACGCCGTAAAAGTCGGTGACCTCCCAGGGGCCTTTGGTGAGGGCCTTTTTTTGCCTGCCCTGCATGTCATAGAGGTACAGGTGGTTGAAACCGCTTTTTTCACTTTGTTTAATGAATCCGGAGCCGTCGGAAAGAAAAGTCACATCCTGTAAATCAATATAGCGGGCGTTTTTCTCTTCGATTAAGGTGCTACAACGGCCCGTTGAAGGGTCTGCCAACAGCAGGCGCTCATGATTTTGCAGGCGGTTCATCCAGGTCAGGCAAAGCAGCCCGCGTGGTGTCCATTGCAGTCGGGGAAGGTAAAAATCGGAACCGCTGTCTGCGAGGAGATTGATTTTCGTCAGTTTCCCGGTTTTTAATTCGTAGAAATGGGCGGTGACGGTCGCGTTTTTTTCACTAACTTTGGGGTACTTGAAAGGGACGGTTTGCGGATAGGCACTGTCGCGGTACATTTCCAGGGTGAACAGTGGCACGGCGCTTTCGTCGAAGCGCAAAAAGGCCAGCCATTTTCCGTCGGGGCTCCAGTCGAAGGCCCGTACCAAACTGAACTCTTCTTCATAGACCCAGTCCGCAGCGCCATTGATGATGGCATTGTCCTGACCGTCGGAAGTGACCTGCACCGTTTTTTGGGTGTTGAGATCAAAATAAAACAGATTATTTTCGGCGATGTAGGCTACTTTGGAAGCATCCGGTGAAAAAAAAGCGTCGCGCTGCGGACCTTCTGTATGCAGGCGCAACAGGTTTTTGTCCGCAAAGCGATAGACAAAAAAGTCGGCAGTATTGCTGCGACGATAGATGCTTTTGCTATTGGTTTCTAACAGGATACACGACTCATCCGAACTCCATGTGTAGTTGTCGAAAGTGCCTTTCCAACCGGGGGCGGCCCCGTCTGACACTTGTTTTGTATCGAACAGTACCCCGGTTTTGGAGCCGTCGCGCAAATCGTATTGTTCAATGGCTGTGCCTGTGGAGCGGGTGTAGTGCAGGCCGTCCTTCTGAAAATGAAAACCCGATACGCCTTTGGTGGTAAAAGTTCCTTTTTGCCAGATATCTTCTAAGGTCAGGGCATTCTGGGAGAAGGTCATTGCAAAGGACCATAAGAAAAGAAGCAAACAAATGAAAAATCGCATACTTTACAGTTTGCGGCAAAGATAGGGTTTTCAGAACAAATGGCGAGGGGATAGAAAATTTGGGTGGCAACCCGGCAAGCACTTTTATATAAAATTTCCGTACATTATTGATAAAACCCAATACCGTCGAAACATATTGCCCTAAAACGGAAAAGGTAAATCTGTAAAAACGCATCTTTTTATGGTAAATGGGATATTGCAAGTGCCTTCTCCTGTGTGACAAATCGAAAATTTCTAACTTTACGCCTTTAAGTTTCCTTTTTTGACTTTTTCATTATCGTTCTCATGTCCGAACTGCGTCGTTCTCTCACCCTCTATCCACTGACCATGATCGCCATTGGCTGTTCCATTGGAAGCGGCATTTTTCGTACACCGGGCCAGATTGCGGCCCATGTACATTTGCCGGAATACGTCATTGCTTTGTGGATACTGGGCGGTCTGGTAGCCCTGACGGGTGCCCTGACCTATGCGGAAATGGGGGGGATGTTTCCCGGAGCCGGGGGGCTGTACGTCTATCTGCGGGAAGCCTACGGCGATGCGATGGCCTTCATGTACGGTTGGTTCATCCTGTTTATCAGCACCGCCGGAGCCATTGCTGCGTTGGTGGCGGTGTGTGCTGAGCACCTGCTGTATCTGGCCGGGCCGGAGTACATAGCGGTCTGGAAAATGCCGCTGGCCATTTTCCTGCTGGTATTCCTGACGGTCGTCAATTTGTTCGGGGTGCAGGTAGGCGAGTGGATTGCCAATATTTTTACCGGAGCCAAACTGCTGGGGCTGCTTCTGATTATCGGGGCCGGTATCTGGTGGGTACAGTCCCATGCAGTGGAGGCCAACGATACGGGGGCTTTTGCCAACACACCGCCCGCAAATCCCACGGGCGCTTTTGCCCTGGGTTTTATCGGGGTGCTGTGGTCGTACGGTGGCTGGCAACACGTGTCTTTTATGGCGGGAGAGGCCAAAAACCCGCAGAAAGTCATCCCGCGTGCCATGCTGTTGGGCGCAGGGATTGTGACGCTGATGTATGTGCTGGCCAATCTGGCTTATATGCGCCTTTTACCCGTAGAACAGGTGGCTGTTTCTAAAACGGTGGCCGCCGATGCGCTCAATACCGTCGGATCGTGGGGCGGCCCGCTGATGGCCTTCCTGATTGCCCTTTCTACTTTTGGCACGGTTGGTATTTACTGTATGACTGCCCCGCGTATGTATTACGCAATGGCCAAAGACGGTATTTTTTTTAAAAAATTAGCAGAAATTCATCCACGCTGGCGAACGCCTGTTTACGCCATCCTGATTCAAAGCAGTTGGGCATTAATTTTGCTGTTGTTTTGGGGTACCTTCGAAAATCTGATTGAATATGTGACTTTTATGGATTATCTGGGGCTTTTGATGGTGGCCACCACTATTTTTGTGTTCCGGAAAAAGCGCCCCGATGCGCCCCGCAGTTACCGCACCACTGGCTATCCGTTCACTCCGGCGGTTTTTATTGCCATTTGTGCCTGGTTTATTGTATTTACGGTATGGCAGACCCCGGTACGGGCAGGAGCGGGTATATTGGTAGCCCTGGCAGGTTGGGGGGCCTATCATTTTTATTTCAAGAAAAAATCTTAACATTTTTAATAATATATAATATGAAAGCACGGTACCTCTTTTTTTTACTTTTCCTGACCGCCACGGCAAATGCCCAAAAATGGCAGAAGGGATACGTTGTACTGAACAGCGGTGAGCGTTCCGACGGGTGGCTGCTCTTTGATGAATTCAAGTACAGCGCAGAATGCCAGTTCAAAAAGGAAATGAACGCCGAGCTGAGGCGCTATACCCCTGACGACCTGTCCGGTTTTGGGTATGAGGGGTATAAAACTTATCGAAGCATACTGACAGGGGATGAAAGGCGGGTATTTGCAGAACACCTGATGGAGGGAACCGTATCGCTATTGCGCTATAGAGAAATCTTCTATGCAGAAAAAGGCGACCACAAAGGCATAGCCCTGATTCAAAAGGACACGCTTTTGGAAACTTCCAAAGGAACCCGCAGCTATCAGGATCGTAAATATGTGCGCACTTTACAGGAAAAAGTCTTTGAGCAATGTGCTGACCCGACTTTTTTTAATCGCATTCAGAGCAGCTCCTACACATACAAGTCCCTTAGACGTTTATTTACGGAGTATCACGCCTGTATGAAGCAGCCTTACCGCTCGCTGGTTCAGGACATTCCAAAGCGCAAATTGCAGTATGGATTTGCAGCGGGAGTGGTCTGGTCCAATGTGTATTTCGGCGACAAAGATGCTGTTACGCCCGATATGCTGGAGGCCGATCAGCCGCTGCAATGGGGTTGGCAGGCAGGCGGGCGCTGTCGCATGGTATTTCCCCGGGCTTCCATGCGCCGTGCCTTCAACCTGGAATTGGTTTATCAAAATGCCCGGTACGAACTCAATCATACCAGCGTGACCAATGCCGGAAATGCTGTGATCAGTACCAATGACATTCGGATGCAATATGTGAAACTGCCATTTTGGTTTGAGCAGGACTTTTCGCAAGGCCGCAGCAGTGCGTATTGGGGTCTGGGTATTTCCCTCAATGTGCCTTTTGTAAGAACACATACCAAAAGTGTTATCTTTGGAAACACCAACCCCAATGGAAGCCCGGAATTTTTCAGTTATGAGCCGCCTGTTTTTTATCAGGCAGGTTTGCTCCTGAACGGGGGCATCCGCTTCACGGCAGGCCGCTATGTATTTCCTGTAGAACTCCGCACTGAGTGGACGGCCCTGAACGCTTCTACCAAAGGCACCCCGTCCGGCAGTTTTAAATCAGCCAATCATCTATTGTTTTCCCTGTCATTGGGCATTTTGTTGTGAAACGGGCTTTAACGCCCGGCACTTTATTGAGGTTTATGGAAGATGCCGTTTATCTCACTTATAAAATTTAAAATCGGTCTTGCAATGGCTGTTCTGAGATATTTTTTACATCAAAAAATGGCTTTTGTCGGGCTTGAGAATTGTTATATCTCCGAAATAACGCTCGCAGAACTAAAAATCGGTGCGGAAAAAAGTCTATTTCCTGCTGAGGCCCACGCTACTGTTACTATGTTTGCACGGCACCAAAGTACTTAAATCGGAAATGCTGAAGGCGGTGATGCCTGTCTGAAAACCGTAATAACCGGAAGCCTTTCCTGTGACATTTCCTGCGCATATACCGTTTTCAAAAAAATAGAAAAGACGACGAAAAAAATAAAAATTTTCATGTGCATGTGCCAACTTTACTTTGTAACACGTCCGCTGTTTTGTATGTCGCAAACCGCACAAAGATGGTTGTCTGAAAATCTGCGAATAAAAAAATATCCCCTGTTGTTTGTTCATCCCGTCCCCATTGCCGTACTTTGCGCACCTGTACAGTTTGAACAAACGCCATTGCATTAACAGGCTGACCACACTGCTACATGCGCCAACCGGCACATTCACCCATCTGCACTACTCTACCTGCGTGCTTGCAAAAAAATCCTACGGGCAGCATTTCTTGCGCCATGACTCTATAGCGGCCCGCATCGCCGATTCCTTACAGCAGGCTGTAGCGGTCGGCAAAGTCTTGGAAGTCGGGCCAGGCAAGGGCATCCTCACCCGCCAACTGCTCGCCCACGCTGGCTACGAGACGTGGTGTGTGGAGGCAGACCGCGATATGGTGGATTACCTGAACGAACACCTGCCTGCCTTCAGGGAGCGATTGATTTTTCAGGATTTTCTTGACTGGGAACCGGCGGACACATTCGGTACAGCGCCCTTTTGCCTGATTGGTAATTTCCCTTATAATATTTCTACCCAGATTCTCTTCAAACTCTTAGACCATCGCCGGCAGATTCCCGAACTGGTGGGCATGTTTCAAAAAGAAGTAGCGGATCGCGTGGTGTCTAAGCCCGGCTCTAAGGTATATGGCATTACCAGTGTGTTTTTGCAGGCCAGCTACGATGTGCAGTATTTGTTTACCGTGGAACCCGGCTCTTTTCAACCCCCGCCCAAAGTACATTCCGCTGTCATTCGCCTGACCCGTAAAGAAAATTTCACGCCGGAGTGCAACGAAACCCGTTTTCGCAACCTTGTCAAAGCCGCCTTCAATCAGCGCCGCAAAATGCTGCGCAATACCCTGAAATCTTTTTTCCCGCAGGAGCTTCTGATGGAGGACCCGTTTTTTGAAAAGCGTCCCGAAATGTTGTCGTGGCAGGAATATGTGGCTTTGACCAATCGGTCGGTGGAAATCCTGAAGGAAAGAATGCAGGGTTAGTTTAAATATCCGCTTCGGTTCTTGAAATGATCGGCGTACAAGCCTTACCTTTGCGCCTTCAACGTTTTTGTTTCGTTTACCCAACCGTTTTCAGTTCGTGCAAAATAAAAAAGAAGCGGCCTCTGTGCCTCCCAAAAAGCTGTTCGCCATGTTTGTACTGGCGCTCCTGCTTATTGTTTTCCCCGCTATGTCGTGGTTTTATCTGCGCAGCGGCTTAGAATGGCGCAGAAGTGTGCAGGCAGAATTGCGCAATTACGGCAAAGTGCGCGCTGCCAATCATATTTTCAGGGGTGAAAAAGTCAACCTGATTGACAGAAAAGTCTGTGTACTGCACAATTTCGGCAGCAACCCCGATCTGACGGAAGCCAATAAATCTGTGATAGACATTGGGGAGAAACTACACAATCAGTTTGGACACAACTATGCTTTTCGGTTGGCTATGATTGCTTCATCAGGTACGCCTGCCTTTCGCGAATATGCCCAAAAAAAGCCCGGTGCCGACGGCCCCATCTGGACCTGGACGGTGCATTTAGACGACTGGGATACCATACTCGCACAGGGCTACAACAGCTATTGTCGTGCCGAAAACACCACCCCTGCCAACACCTATTTCGCCCTGTCGGATACCACAGGTATGATCCGTTGCTATTACGACGCTTCTAAAAAAGAGGAAATAGACCAGATGGTCACCCATATCAGCCTGCTGTTGCCTACCCAATAAATCATTCGGTAACTGCCAGATACCCAAGCGAAATTCCTCCATGTTATTTCCAATACACATCCCTGAAAAAAGCCATATCAAAAAATCAAAAAATTAACAAATTTTCTTATGAATGTTGTCTTAGAGAAAAAAATGAACACCGCTGCATGGGTCATTACTGTAGTAGTGCTGCTGTTGGTCGGCATCATGCGGAGGGTCAAAATAGACCTCGGTATAGATTTCAGTTTCCTGCCGCCTGTACACGCCACCCTCAATGCCCTCACGGCCGTATTGCTGCTGATGGCCCTTTGGTTCATCAAAAACGGGCAGGTGGACTTGCACCGGCGCTCTATTTATACGGCCCTGACCTGCTCGGCGCTATTTCTGATTTGCTATGTACTCTACCACTTCACTACGCCTGAGATCAAGTACGGCGATCTGAACCACGACGGTCTGGTGGATGAAGCAGAAAAAATGGCAGCCGGGGGCATGCGCACCGTCTATCTGTTGGTGCTGTTGACCCATATCGTGCTGGCGGGAGGCATTTTGCCCTTCATTTTGTTGACTTTCAACCGCGCTTATACCGGCAGTTTCGAGCGCCATAAAAAAATGGCCCGTTGGGTCTTTCCCCTCTGGCTCTATGTGGCTGTTACCGGCCCCTTGTGCTATTGGATGTTGAAGCCTTATTACCCACACTGATTCTGCCCCGTTTTTATTTCGTCTGTTTTCGGTCGGGTGTTAAAAAAAAGTGCAAAAAAATTTGGTCGTTTCTTCACAACTACCGTACCTTTGCACCCGCTTCCATAAGCAGGGTCTCATGGCCGAGCGGTTAGGCAAAGGTCTGCAAAACCTTCTACAGCAGTTCGAATCTGCTTGAGACCTCCATCCGGAATTTAAAAAGGGTTGATTTACTGAACAGGCAGTAGATCAACCCTTTTCCTTATGGGTCCCTGATATGCTTTACTCAATAACAGATTAACTTTATGTGGTTTTGGACATTGCTTTTGACGGTCTCTTACAATGTGCGGGCTGTACAGCCCGCAGATCAGAAAGTATATTTCACAAATCCCTCTTTTGAGGGAGCCACCGGGGAATCCAAATTTCCCGCAGGCTGGTCTTCTAAAACTCCCGACAGCACCCCCGACATTATGCCGGGTGCCTGGGACTTAGTATGTAAACCTTTTCATGGGAAGACCTGCGTGGGCTTGGTGACCCGCGAGAATGGCACCAGTGAAGATATGGGGCAGCTATTGACTACTTCTTTAAAAAGCGGCTCTTGTTACAGTTTTTCTATCTGGCTTGCCCATACCCCACAATACGTCGGCTACAATGCGCCTGTGCGGCTGCGGGTTTGGGGAGGCAGCACGCCCGGTGCTAAAACCATGTTATTGGCTTCTTCCCCATTGGTAGCCCATGCAGACTGGAGAGAATACAAATTGCAATTCATTGCCAGGCAGGACATCCGCTACCTGACCTTAGAAGCCTATTTCGGCCCCGGTGTACTCCAGTCCTATAAAGGCAATATTCTGCTGGATAATTGCTCGCCTATAGAGAAGTGCGACCGGGCTTAATGCCCCGCCACTGCCATCCGCACCCGCACCAAACGTTCCAGCAGCCCTTCCAATTGGTTCAGAGCCAACATATTGGCTCCGTCGCTCTTAGCGGTGGCAGGGGCCGGATGGGTTTCGATGAAGAGGCCGTCGGCACCCACCGCTATACCTGCTTTGGCAATGGTTTCAATCAGGGCCGGGCGGCCGCCAGTGACCCCGCTGCTTTGATTGGGTTGTTGCAGCGAGTGCGTACAGTCGAGTATCACGGGCACTCCGAAACTGCGCATCACGGGAATGCCGCGAAAGTCCACAATCAGGTCCTGGTATCCGAAAGTAGTACCCCTCTCTGTCAGGAGTACCTGGGTATTGCCGTACTCTTCCACTTTTTCTTTGGCAAACTGCATGGCTTCCGGGCTTACAAACTGGCCCTTTTTGATGTTAACAACCTTGCCTGTCCGGGCAGCAGCTACCAAAAGGCTCGTCTGGCGACACAAAAAAGCCGGAATTTGCAATACATCCACATATTGGGCAGCCAAAGCCGCTTCCGGGTCGGTGTGGATGTCGGTAGTGACGGGTATGCCATAGTGCGTACCCACCCGTTGCAAAATGTCCAATGCTTTTTCATCGCCAATCCCCGTAAAGGAGCTGCTCTTGCTGCGATTGGCTTTTCTGTAAGACCCCTTGAAAATATAGGGAATGGAGAGGCGATTGCAGATATCTGATACCTGACCGGCAATGTCGAAGGCCATTTGCTCGCCCTCAATGGCACAGGGGCCTGCTATCAGAAAAAACTGCCCGGAGTCGGTATGTTGAAGTTTTGGAATGTGCATGAGTGAACAGATATAGGGCTACAAAAGCGTAATGCCGTAATAAAGCGAAATACCGCGCATACTGACTTCCCCGTCGCACCTGGTGCGTACACAACTGCGCTTGTACAGGTTGTCCAAATTGGAAAGTCCCATATTGCCCCGCACCCCGATGAGATGGTCTTTGCTTTTGGAAGACGTTTTAAAGCGATATTGCAGGCCCGCTGTCAGTCCAAAATCGTTTTTCCTGAAATCATTATTGCTGTCGAAAATTTTACTTTCTTTTCCGGGCAGGTCGGTTCCCTTAGTGCTGTTTATCAACAACCGCGCCCCATAGCCACCGAGCAATATCGAAAAACGCCCATTGGGGCGGAAGCGTATTTCCGGAATCAATGCCCCGGTCAGCCACAGTTGCTGGTAGCGCACATCGCGTTCGTATTGAATGGTATCCACCGGAAAACTGGCCACTGCTGCCCCGGTGCGGCCGCTAAAGCCAACCTCTAAATTGAAATTGACGTATTTTTCCATGCTGCCCAGAGGAATTTGGGCAGCAATTTCCCAGCCCGGCCGCGCCCCAAAGACCGGTTGTTGCTCGATCGGAAAAGTGCCGGTTTGTACAAACTGGTGGTAATTGGCCCCGGCCCGGATGCGCAGATTGGCATTGCCTGCCCCGAATTCCCGCTCGAAAATATATTCCGTTTTGCTGTCGCGGCCGTTGCGTTTTCCGTAAGTATCCACATGCAATTCGCGGTTATCCAACAGCCAATAGGTGATTTTCACCGGACTATCGTGCCGGGGATTTTCAAACACCCATACCCCTTCTTCGGTGATCTCGGTCAGATCGAAGGCAATGTCCTTACCGTTGTTTTGGCCTTTCACTGATGCCCAATAGGTGATGTCCTGGCCCCGCCATTCCAAACGCATAGTCTCCAAAGGTACCGTGTCGCGGCTTTCCTTTTTGATGCGAACGCTGCGTCCTGTCAGGGTGCTGTCATCGGCCAGCTCCCATATTTCCAAGCGGTCGCCGCGATCGGTCTCCATAGACCATACGCCCTGTATGGCCTTCATTTCTTCAAATACCACATCTATGTCTTCAATTTGTGCACACACTATGGCAGGGTACATAGCCACAACCATTGCGAACACACCACACAGACGACTCAGGCGCTTGGGAAAAGCAAAATAGGACAACAGTCTCATAGCGGTTGAAACGAAAGGGAAGGATTTTCTATTGCATATAACGAAAGAACGGTTCTGCTTTGCCTTAGATAGCAAAACGGAACCGCTCCTGTCAACAAATTTAAAAGGCAGCACATCGAAAAGCGCACCGAAAAGGTACCCTTCGGAGGCGATTTACTTCACGTCTGCGAAGAAATCCTTCACTTTGTCTTTGTGTACAATCATCTGTTTGTACGTATATTTGCCCGTAACGGGGTCTTTAACGGCCTTTACCACCTTCACGTGGTCTTTACCCGAACCTGCATTGGCTGCACGCTGGGCAACGCGGGCGTTTTTAGAAACTTTCTTAGCCATGGTTGCTCAATAGATTGAGTGTGTGAGGACGAATAAATTATTTTATTTCGCGGTGTACCGTGTATTTGCGCAAAATAGAATTGTATTTCTTCAATTCGATGCGCTCCGGAGTGTTTTTGCGATTTTTCTCGGTTACATAGCGGGAGGTACCGGGCGCGCCGCTGCTGCGGTGTTCCGTACATTCCAGAATAACCTGAATGCGATTGCCTTTGCTTTTCTTTGCCATAATGAGTTAAAATTGAAAAGATGAAAAAAAGAAGGAATTAACACGCGGGTTCATTGCCGTGATAAACGATCTCTCCTTTCTTCTCTAATTTCTTGATATATTGATAGAGACCCAGCTTGCTGATGGTACGCATAGCAGCAGTGCTCACTTTCAACGTCACCCACTCACCCGTTTCCGGCATGAAAAACTTTTTCGTTTGCAGGTTCGGATAAAAGCGACGCTTTGTTTTCCGGTTGGAGTGCGAAACGTGGTTGCCCGTGATCGGCTTTTTTCCCGTCAAATCACAAACTTTCGACATGGTGCTTATACTCTTAAAATGTGAATGTACTTAAAAAAAGTCCCCTCCGGTTTGGAAGAGACTTTCCTTGTGTGTGACTCCGAGAGGACTCGAACCTCTAACCTTCTGATCCGTAGTCAGATGCTCTATCCATTAAGCTACGGAGCCAAACCCTTGAAAAAGCGGATTTTGTGGCAAAACACGGGCAAAAGCCATATAAATTGCTACAAAAAACTCATTTTCCATTTCGGGCTGCAAAGGTAAGCTGTTTTAAAACAAAGCACCAAATATTTTTTTCAATTTTTTATAAATTTTACCGACTTTATTTCTTTGTTGCGCTGGATGCTGATGGTATAAAAGCCGGTTGGCAAATTGGCGGCATCAAAACGGTAGGTTTTTTTGCCAAACTGCGGGGGTTTTACCCATTCTTCCCGGATGAGCTGCCCGTTGATGCTGTGTACGCTGAACAGGTAGGGATCGAATGTGGGGGTCTCATAGTCCGCAAAAAGTTCTCCTTTGGTGGGGTTGGGGCGCACGGAAAGGGCAAGCGGTCCGGAGGAACCGTTGCACAGCAGGCGTATTTCTTTGGAAGGGCCGGCTAAGTGCAGGCGACGACCGGTCACGGTGATGTTGCGCAGCGAGGCTTCCGGCTCGCTGTTGTTCAGAATGAGGTCGCGTACCCGGCGTGCGCAGGCCGCAGGGTCTGTCAGGGCATCGGCAGTCAAAGCGGGACAATCGTAACTGTAGAGCAGAGCAATGACCCCGCTGACTTGGGGGGTGGCTGCCGAAGTGCCTCCGGCTGCACCATAGGTGGTCTGTGTAAAGCTGGTAAAATTAGTACTGTAGGCTCCCTCTCCCGGAGCACCAATGTCTACAGAGCGACCCCCGAAGCCTGCGGCCACTTTCACGCCCTTGCTGTCGGTATTGGTGACAACGATTAAAAACTCACTGGTACAGGTACTCGGCATGTCGCCCATAACATCCACATCCACATTGTCATTGCTGGTAGCCCCAGCCGATAAAACGCCCACCGTCCCCAATTGTTCATACATATCGCACCACATAGGATGGTCTTTGGCGCGCTCCCCGTCCAAACCAAAAGAAGCGTTGGTAGCCACCACAAAAGCGCCCTTTTCGCCCTTGGTCTGATTATAAAGTTTACGGGCCTTATAAACGTAGTCGTAAGCAGATATAATTTCATCTTCGAACTGGACATTGCCAAGATTCATGAGCTTTACATCCCAGTTAACACCTGCCACTCCTTTTTTATTATTGCCTTTGGCTCCTATGATGCCGTTGACTGAAGTGCCATGGGAGCTTCTTTCTCCCAAACTGTCGTTGTTGTAGCGCGGGTTCCACCCTTTATAGTCGTCTGTGAAGCCATTTTGATCGTTGTCTATTCCGTCGCGGGGTACTTCAGCATGGTTGCGCCATTGGTTGTCTCGCAAATCAGGATGGCTCATAATAGCCCCTTTTTCAAGCACAGCCACCACGATGGTATCTCCCTGCGCGGTCAAACCGCCTGTGGAAATGTCCCACGCTTCCGGTAAACCCAGCAAACGGGAATGTGCCTGACGCGACCACAGGCTGTCATTGGGTTCGGTAGAGCGGTCTTCGGCGGCGTAGTTGAACTGCGCCACATCTACCCCCGGTGCCCGTCGGGCTGCTTCCAATGCGTTTCCTTCGGGGGTTTGTTGTGCGTCGAAGTGAAGGAGGTAGATCCTCCAAATATCCGACACCGTACGCACCATGCGCAGGGAAGGGATTTTGGATTGTAAATAGGCCGTCACATCCGCTGGGGCTGCATCTCCTTCGAGGCGGATCAGCAAATCACCCGGCCGATGATAAGCGGTTTGCGCATAGCCAAGTGGCAGAACACTGAATTGCAGGCAACACAAAAGTAAAAAAGCGGGAATTTTCATATTTGTTCAATCATTTAAAAATAAGAAATGTCTTAAAACAGATGCCTTTTGTCTCAGAAAGGTTGCCTTTTATACGACAACGTTCAAAGGATATCTTTCTGTTGGCATGCACAGCCTGGTCATTACCAGCAAAGGTAAAGCGAAATTTATCACATACGCAAAAATATTTACAGCATCTGTAACCATTTTTATCTTGCGCAAGGCCAAAAAGGTCATTACCTTTGCCGTTTCAGTCCATCCCCTCATCGGGCATGGCCACATTCCCCTCTTTCGATACTTCATGGCTGACTCACATCCCTTTGAAAAAAACAAAACGGCTCTACAGGGTCTGACGACCGAACAGGCAGAACAAAAGCGCGTGCTTTTTGGCCGCAATCAACTGGAAGATACCCGCCCGAATGCTTTTTGGACCCACCTGAAGGACTTGGTGACGGAACCCATGTTCATTTTGCTTTTTGTGGCCTGCCTGATTTATTTTATCTTAGGTGAGTGGACCGAAGCCATTATGATGCTGGTAGCCATTCTTTTTGTTGCAGGCATAGAAATATATCAGGAAAACAAAAGTGAGAAAGCGCTTGAGACCCTTCGTGCTTACACACGGGCCAAAGTAAAGGTGTTGCGCGATGGTCAGTGGGTCTTTTTGGACGGCAGCGAGTTGGTACCCGGTGATGTGGTGTCTATAGAAGAGGGAGAACGCGTACCCGCCGATGGCCGGATATTGGATCAAAATGACCTGCGTATAGACGAATCTGTCTTAACAGGGGAAAGCGTGGCAGTGGAAAAAAACGCGTTTCCGGGAGAACAAAACCAGGTGTTTCAGGGTACAATGGTGGCAGGTGGAAAGGGCATTGTGGAGGTACAGGCCACAGGGGCAGCCACCGAATTGGGAAAATTGGGCAAAACGGTGGCAGAAGTAGAAAGCGAACAGACACCCTTGCAAAAACAAATCCGGCATTTTGTGCGTCAAATGGGCGTTGCAGGGGGCATTGCTTTTCTGATTACTTTTGTAGTCAACTACCTTTTGCAGGGGGAAGTACTGACCGCGTTGTTGTTTTCTCTGACTTTAGCAATGGCCATTTTGCCCGAAGAAATTCCTGTTGCATTCAGTGCATTCATGGCATTGGGGGCTTTTCGCATGATTAAACACGGTATCTTGGCTAAAGACCCGAAAACAGTGGAGAGTTTGGGTTCGGCCACCGTGCTTTGTCTCGATAAAACCGGCACCATCACGGAAAACAGAATGTCGGTGGCAGAAATCCGGGATATTGATGGCGACGGCAGGCTTTTAGAGTATGCCCTGCTGGCCAGTGAACCGGAGCCTTTCGATGCGATGGAGAAAGCCATTGAAAAACATTTCTTCGAAAAACACCGGGAAGACCCGCGTGTATATCAGCGCTTAGTAAAAGAGTACAACCTGTCGGGGGTGCCGCCTGCCATGACGCACATTTGGCAGGATACCAACGGTCAACAAACAGTCGTTTGCAAAGGTGCCGTGGAGCGCATCGTACAAATGACCCGCTTAGACAAAGACAGCGCCCACGCTGTATTGGAAATGACAGATACTCTGGCCGATTCCGGCTACCGCGTGTTGGGAGTAGCCAAAGCGGATTTTGACGGGCCGGATTTTCCGGGCGAACAGGATGCCTTTGCCTGGAGCATGAAAGGCTTAGTGGCCTTTTACGATCCCCCCAAAGGGAATGCTCTGGAGGCTTTTCAACAATTTTACGGCGCAGGCATCCGCATTATTATGATTACGGGCGACCACAAATCTACGGCACACAACATTGCACGGCAAACGGGCATCCGGGGTACGGAGCGGATACTCACCGGGGCCGATGTGATGTCAATGGATGCCGATGCGCTGCGCGAATCTGTGCAGGGGGTCAATCTGTTTGCGCGGATGTTCCCCGATGCCAAGTTGCGTGTTGTGGAGGCACTCAAAGCCAATGGGGAAGTGGTGGCCATGTCGGGCGACGGAGTGAACGACGGACCTGCCCTCAAATCGGCGCACATCGGCGTGGCGATGGGCAAAAAAGGAACCGACATGGCCAAAAATGCGGCCTCTCTGGTGTTGATGGACGATAATTTAAGCAGCATGGTAACGGCCTTGCGAACGGGCAGGCGCATTTACGATAATTTGCGAAAAGCCATTCGCTATGTCATTTCCATTCACCTGCCCATTGTGGCTGTAGTCCTGTTGCCGCTTCTGTTGGGATGGCCCTATCCTCATATTTTACTGCCCCTGCACGTCATTTTTTTAGAACTGGTGATGGATCCGACAGCGGCAGTGGCCTTTGAAAACGAGCCGGAGGAACAAAACATCCTGCACAAGCCCCCCCGTTCGGGTGGTACTTCCCTGTTTTCGGGCAGGGAACTTGGGTTTAGTCTGCTCCAGGGAGCCGTGATTGCGGCAGGAGTGCTGGCAATGTATCAATACGCCCTGCAACAGGGCCATGCAGAAACCACTGTCCGTTCAGTAGTGTTTGCCACAATGGTATTTGCCAACCTGGGCCTGACCCTCACCAACCGATCTTTCGACTATGCGCTGCACCACACCCTGCGTACACACAATCGCATTTTACCAGTCATCCTGCTGGTATCACTGCTGCTGCTGTTAGTCACCCTTTATGTGCCTTTCGCAGCCGGGTTGTTCAGCATGGCACCCCTGTCCCTGTCTATGCTGGCCAAGTGTCTGGCGACAGGGCTGCTTAGTACGTGGTGGTTCGAGGTCTATAAGCTGGTGCGCAATGGTTAGAGCATGAATACCTTTAAAAAAATGCCCAATAAGTAAATCTCGCCTTATTATGCGCCAAAAGAATAAAAAAAGGTATCTTTGCTGCTCTTTTCAAACAAAACGCCGGACAACGAAACCGTTGTGGCAGCGCTTGCTCAGAAAAACAAGGGCCTGACCCGCATGAAATTATTCAGGCGACGGGCATAAAAAGCGGAGGAGGTCTTTCTATGGTATTGGAAGAACTCCTACAGTGCGGCTTCATCCGACGCATCTATCCCTTTACCAAGCTTCGGGTAGATACGCTCTATCGTTTGACTGATGCCTATTCCCTATTCTATTTCAGGTTTTTGCATCATCGAAAAGGTTTCACCCGGTGGCAACATCTTCTGGAAAGTCCTGCCTTCAAAATATGGTCAGGCTACGCCTTTGAAAATCTGTGCTTTACCCACATTGAAGAAATTAAAGTGGCGCTGGGCATACACGGAATTGTTTCCAATGAATATTCGTGGACGCAGAAGGGAGAGGGCGATAAACCGGGAACACAGATAGATTTTATCATTGATCGCAGCGACAACTGCATCAATCTGCTCGAACTCAAATTTCACAATACGTCCTTTGAGATGACCCGCCAGTACGACGATCAGCTGCGCGAAAAAATGGCCTTGTTCCAATATTATACCCATACTCAAAAAACCTGTTCCTGACCCTGCTTACAGATATGGGAACTCAAAAAAATGAACACTTTTTAAGCGTTATTGCGCAGGAAATGACGATTGAGGTGTTCTTTCGGGAGATTTGAAAGCGGATAAAGGGATTATTGCGCTGTATGCATGTGTTGGTGAGGTTCAGCACCCCCAATTCTTGAATAGTGGTCTATATTTTGTTGTACTGCACAATAAGGATGGTGGCAGGAGAGTGTCTAAAATCACTAAAATTAACCAGCCATGATTAAACAAATTGTTTTCGTTATTTTGATGGTATTTTTTGCAATCTCTTGTAGGGATGAGTGTAAGGAAGTGAATAAAAGGCTTCTTTATGGATATCCTGCTATGAGTGATCCTAATCCAAATAGCCCTTACTTTAATCAAACGGTACTCTTTGCGCGCGTTTATATCAACGCCATGGTTGAGCAAGGTAAAACATGTAAAGGAGCTACTTGTATAGATGTAGCAGACATGGTTGTAGGCAACCGTTCCCCACAGGATATGGAGGTTACCTTAAGTCTGGTGGGCCGGGGGGACTTTACCTACTTCATTGCCAAGGGCGACAGCATACAGGTTTCGCCCTTCCCGGATTTCTGCAAAGACCTGAAATGGGGAACAGTAAAAGAGATTAAATATAAATAAAACCCATAAAAGAAAAAAAGAAAAATTTTTAAAATACCTGAAAGCGGGTTTATGAAAAAAATCCTTTTTTTGCATCTTACTTTTGTGCTTTTCCTTACTTCTATTCTGGGGCAAAATTTTATACCCCCTTTCAATTGGTCTCCCGGTGATGCTATTGGCGCAGTAGGCACTGCGAATATTCCGGGCAGGTTAACTATTCCTACGTCAAACAACATTCTGGCTGCACCTTTATCAACGATTGATTTTTCGGTCAGATTTACAGATTTTGACCGGGCAGTTTGTAGTCCTCCCATTGCTCTTAGTACAACACAGATTTATCGCCGTCGTAGTGGCGTAACGGGTCACACTGAATTACGGAAACAACATTAATAAAAAAATAATATGTTAAATAGATTACTTTTTCTATTGCCTCTTTTGTTAAAATCAACAGAAGGTATCTCACAGCAGGTACCCACGATCGTAGGTCCATCTAAAGAGATGATCCAGATGCAAAGATTCCGGGAAGAAAGCAAACTGGACACTTACGCTTTTTTGACTTTGTTGGATTCCATTACCCACCATATAAAAGACCGTGCTGATTATGAGTTCTACTATACTTCTTTTGAGTTGGCTCAGTATAAATTTCGGAACAAAATTGATACTGCCGACAGGATGGCCGTAGAAATTCCTATGCACCGAATAAGACAGTACCCATTCTATCATGTAAGTACAGGAGAGTATTTTTATAAGCTCAGAGATCTCCACATTTTTGCCTCTCATTTGTTAATAAGGTACTATCTGAGTAAAAACGATCTTCAAAGTTTATTGGACTTAGAAGTATATCCTACTTTTTTTTCGACGGTATATCCTCCACTGAAAGATGCCATAGAGCAATTAGGCGGAGTGTGGGACAAAGGAGAAATTCCTCCTATGCTGGTATCCCCGCCTGTTTTTATCAAAAAAAATTAACGCTTTTACAATGTTAAAATCTTGTCTCCTACTTATATTTTAGCTTTGTGCTGTTCTTTTATTTGCTGATGACGTTACAGGAGTAGTCAAAAATGCCAGTACTCCCAATTGTCCGGATGGCTCCATTGATCTCTCTGTAAGCAATGGAGTTGAGCCATACACCTATCGTTGGACAGGGCCGGGTGGCTTCTCCGCTACTACTCAGGACATCCTGTATATTTCGGTCAAATTGACCGAAATATACATATGCGAATTTTTATTCTTTCAATACCCGTATTACGGCAAAACTTCCCTTACTAATTAAGACCGATACTTGGCAGTCAGGCCAAAAGCAAGCATTTACATAGCCATTCCCCCCGACCATTATCGCCTTAACATCCCCCCATAAATTTTTTTCAGTCTTTCCGGGGAAGTCAGCTTCCACGACCACAGGTTAAACACCAATAAGTTGGCCATTTGCACGCGCAGCCAACTGTTGCAGACATACTTGCGGGCAGAAGCCACCCCTTCGTAAGGCAATACCTGAAAAGCGTAACCGGCCTCCTTTGCCCGGTGCAGCAGGTCGTATTCTTCCATCACCACACATTCCGCCCTGTAACCGCCCAATTGCTCAAACAAAGTGCGCTCTATAAACAAGGTCTTATCTCCTCCCTGACAAAACATAAAATGCCAGCGCGTAAACCAGCCATTGATGCGCAACAGCAGATGTGGAGAGTCAAAACGATAGCGGAAATTGCCAAGCCGTACCCCTTTGGCAAGGGCCTCCTCAATGGCAGTGCAATACTCGGGAGGGGGGAGTGTGTCTGCATGGACAAAGTAGAGTACCTTGCCCCGGCTCTTTTCGGCAGCATAATTCATCTGAAAATTGCGACCCTTTTGCGGACACTCCACAACAGCCGCTCCTGCTGCAACCGATTTTTGCACCGTATCATCTGTGCTCCCGCCGTCGGCCACGATAATTTCAAGGACGGCATCGCCTCCATGCTGTTTCAAAAAAGCGATGGTGTGGTCAATGTGCCATCCTTCATTCAGGGCAGGAATAATAATGGATAGTTGCAGCATCTGAAACGACTTTGAAACACCAGCCGATCCCTGAGAGGCATCCAACCGACCGCCGACCCTCAGCCTCCGTGGTTTTCAGGCTTGCCCTCGAACAAAGCCAGAATAATGTTGCCCATATAGACCCCGATGGCCGACTCCACGAAAGTCAAAAACATGGTCATGTCCTGAAAATTCAGGATATTGGGTGCGAATGCCTTGACCGTAATCAGGGTAAAGACAATGGCAAAATGCCCGTTCACCAACCACTTCACCAAACTGCTGACCGGTGCGGCGTTTTGACCATTGAGATAAGGTTCCGTGATGCTGCGTCCGATGTATCGGAAAACAGCCCCCCCGTACAACGCCGTGATGGGACCCAGAATGCCGATGAGAGAAGTAAACTCTTCAAAATCAAAGCCCCGAAACACATAATAAATGCTGGAAGCGGCAATGAGGGTGAAGTGGTAGATCAGAATAAGCCGGGCGACGCGAATACGCGGCGAAAGCGGCAGCGCACCCGGTACTGGTGCAGTACCCGGGCGATTGGTAGCGGTAGTAGCGTTGGTTGCAGTTGTTGCCATAATGCTCAAGTCGGTTGGTTTCATCGGCGAAGATACTCTAAAAGCTTCTTATAGAGATGACTCTGATATTCTTCCAGATTATCCTTATATTTTGGATCCATGTCCTTGTAATCGTTTTTACGCGGCGGAAAAACAATGCCCGATCCATACTTCCCCTGAAACTCCCAGCTCAATTCCACATCATCTCCCTTCTGCACACCCTTTAAATAAAGGCGGTGGTATTCAAAGAAACCATCGGGGCAAATCTCATCGCTCAAATGGCTCACTTCCATCACAAATTCGTCGTATAAAATGAAGGACGTATCCACCCGTGCCCGCCATAAAATCGGAGTGCCTTTGCCTTTATAATGTTGCACTAAGTACGAACGCGCTTTGCGGCACACCGTTCCCACTTTTTGGCCCTGTATGATGGTGCCGCTATCGCCCACATTCAAAGCGGAAAAACTGCGGGGTACACTCACTTCCATCACAGCACCTGAACGCACATTGCGGCCATCCGCAACAATATTTCCCTGCCGATTGTTAATACGCGCCATGAAATGCGCAGGTTCGTGGCAGCGCACAATCACTTCGCATTGTGCCTCGTGTACTTCCGCTAAAAAGGCCCATTTGTGCAACAACCGGTCGTAAAAATGCTGGTCGTGCTGACGCATGTACTGGTTCTCCAACTGGTTCCAGGCGCATTGCAAAGAATCGCACACGCGCTGGCTGTCGTGGGAGGGCCGCAGATACAGCGTGACCTTTTTGGCAGTGGCCGAAACACTGTCTGCTTTCAACCAGTGCGAAAGGCCATTTTGACGCAACCAGACATTGTATTCACTCCGCTTTTTTTGAAAAAAATCTATATCCTGGCGCAAATCCGTTACATGGCCCTGCGAAAAGGCAGTAACCGGAAGGAACAGGATGGCAATAAAACGGCAAAACAGGATGATATAGTGCAGGCAGGGAGCCATATTTGATAAAGAATTATCACACAGACGTATTAATAACCCGCATTATTTTTAAAAAGTTTCGTTTTAACAAAACAATAAATAAGGGCTGGTTTGGGAGACTAAATTTTTGATGCCCCGCCCCCGATACAACCCTTCAACATTTCAATAACCCGATCCCTGTCTGTATGTGCGCTTTGTCCGCCCTTGTGTATCCACCCGGTGTCCGGCCGTCGGAGGCGGAGATTGCCCGAATGAATCATCTCGGAGCGCACCGTGGCCCGGATGGAGCGGGCTGTTATATAGCCGGAAGCGTGGCTCTAGGGCATCGGCGGCTCGCCATCATAGACCGGCAGGCGCACAGCAGTCAGCCGTTTCAGCGGGGCAACCTGATCGTTGTTTTCAATGGAGAAATATTCAATTATCGCGCACTGCGGAGCGAGTTGGCGCAATTGGGCCATGCTTTTCACACCTCTTCCGACACCGAGGTACTGTTGGCCGCGTGGCAGCAATGGGGAGCAGACTGCCAGCAACGCTTTAACGGAATGTGGGCTTTTATACTGTACGATTTGGAGCAGCAGGTGCTGTTTGCCTCCCGCGACAGGTATGGCATCAAACCCCTCTATTACACCCAGGCAGGCGACCAGTGGTGCTATGCTTCGGAGATAAAACAGTTTAAAGGCGTTGAAGCCTGGGGGCCGCGCATAAACAGGATGCGCGCTTTTGAGTTCCTTTATAACGGCTATTTCGACCACACTGCCGAAACGCTTTTTGATGGCGTATTCCAGCTGCGCCCCGGACACTTCATAACACACGATGTACGCAATGGCCATCGTAAAACAACGGCCTATTATCAGCTTTCTGAGGCTGCTCTGCCGCTTCCCACAGCTTCCGACGCACAATACATCGCCCAATGGCAAAGTCTGTGGCAGGATGCCGTCTCCATCCGTTTGCGCGCCGACGTGCCTGTGGGAGTGGCGCTTTCGGGAGGCTTAGACAGCGCTTCTCTGGCCCTGACGGCTGCCCGGGTAATCCATACTCCTTTACCCTGCATTTCTGTATTGTTTGCTGAAAAAGGATTCAACGAAAATGCCGAAATTGACGCTACCGTACAATTCGGGCTTTTCCCGCATATTGGAATCGTACCCGACTTTCAGGAAATGACAGCCCATATTGAAGATACTTTATGGCACATGGATGAACCTTTCGGTTCCATGACCATGATTGCAGGTTATTTACTTTTTAAAGAAGCGGCGCGACAGGGCTGGCGGGTGCTAATGACCGGACAGGGCGCAGACGAAATATTAGCAGGCTACGAAAAATTCTATCGTCCCCTGCTCCTCGCTCTGTGCAGGCAGCACAAATGGGCCGGCGCAGTGTCAAATGTATATGGCTTTTGGAGGCATCATCCGCAAATACGCCGCACCGTACTGCAAAAAGCGGCAATACCACAGAGAGAAAAGGCACATACACGGTCGTGGCTGTCTGCGGATTTTATCCCCGAAACGGAGGGCCTTTTTCAGCGCCGTGCTGAAGGTACCGTGACCGCTTGTAGCATCAACCTTTTTCAGGAGGTGGGCCTGCCCATGTTGCTGCACTACGAAGACCGCAATTCCATGGCGCACGGCGTGGAAGCCAGACTGCCTTTTTTGGACCACCGTTTGGTGGAATTTTGCATTGGACTTCCCGATGACCTGAAAATAAGGAGTGGCATCCGAAAACACATCCTGCGCACGGCCCTGTCTGACATTTTGCCGCCACATCTTCGGGTACAATACGACAAAAAATCTTTCGTATGCCCGGAGTCCTTGTGGATGCGCCGGCACCCTGCGCTGTTCCGCAGGCAATTGGAAACCGCCGTACACTGCTACCCCTTCATTTTCAGCCGGAAACTTGTCGTTGGGTTTGATGATTACGTAGCAGGCAAACATCAGAATGACGGTGCGCTTTGGCGGGCTTATGTTTTTGCCAAATGGTTGCAAAAATGGGATTTTTACAAGTAGCCATAGAAATTTTTTTGAGAAATCGTACAGGTTTAAGCAGAATAACTACCTTTGCCGGACATTTTGCACAAATTCTTTCACCAAATTTTTTTCGACAAAGTGGAATACGGGAATTTTAAAAAGAGAGAAGGGGGCGGTTTCAGGGACCGCAACGACCGCGACAGAGGCGGTTACAGAGAAGGCGGCGGCGGCGGCGGTTTTCGGGATCGCAATGACCGGGGCGACCGCAACGACCGGGGCGGCTATCGCGGCGGTGGCGGTGGTTTTCGGGACAACAGAGGCGGCGGTGGCGGCGGTTTTCGGGATCGCAACGATCGGGGCGGTTACAGAGAAGGCGGTCCGGATCGTTTTGAACAGGAAGAAAGTGTATTTTCAAAGCGTGTACGTGCTGGCAAACGCCGCACCTACTTCTTCGACGTGCGCAAAACACGCGGCGAAGACTATTTTATCACCATTACTGAAAGTACAAGGCGCGAAGACGGTTATGGCTACAAAAGGCACAAACTGTTCCTGTACAAAGAGGATTTCAACCGCTTTGTAGCGTCCCTCACGGAAGTAGTCAACCATGTTAAAACGGACCTCATGCCCGAATTTGACTACGAAGAATTCGATCGTCGCCAGGCCGAGTGGGAAGCTCAAAACCGGGACATGGAAGATGACGAGCAAAGCGATGTAGAGACAAGCGATGAGGCTGACCACGACGAGCCGGACTTCGATGAGGAAGATGGACGCGAAAAGCGCAAAGAAGACGACGAAGTCAGCTGGTAAAACGGCGCTTTCTACAATCAGGCATTTAACTTAATCATTAACACAACTATGACAGAAATACGCAAATTCATGCCGCTCATTTTACTGGGCTTGGCGGGTGTTCTGATGTTCAGCATGTGCGGCTCCTACAACACCGCCGTCCGCAACGACGAGCAGGTGAAAAAAGCCTGGTCGCAGGTGGAAAATCAATATCAGCGCCGCGCCGATTTGATTCCTAATTTGGTCAACACCGTGAAAGGCTACGCCAACTTTGAGCAGCAAACCCTGCAGGCCGTAGTGGAAGCACGCGCCAAGGCAACCAGTGTCACTATTAATGCAGACAACCTGACTCCGGAAAAAATACAGGAGTTCGAACAGGCACAGGGAGCCTTGAGCAGCACATTGGGTCGGCTGTTGGCCGTTTCCGAGAACTATCCCGATTTGAAGGCCAATCAAAATTTTATGGACCTGCAAAAACAATTGGAAGGGACAGAAAATCGCATTTCGGTAGAGCGCAAAAATTATAATGAGACTGTAAATACCTACAATGCACATGTACGGTCTTTCCCGACCAATCTGTTGACCGGCATTTTTGGTTTTTCACCCAAAGGCTACTTCCAGGCACAGTCGGGTGCAGACAAAGCGCCGGAAGTGAAGTTTTAGCACCTTCCTTATGCTATTCACTCCACCCGAAGAGGCCCGCATCGTAGCAGCGATACGGGCAGCAGAACGCGGTACAAGCGGCGAGATAAGGCTGTTTGTAGAAGATTTCTGTTTGATGGATCATCCCATAGAACGGGCGGTAGAGATTTTTCAGCTGTTTGGTATGTACAATACCAAAGAGCGCAATGGCGTTCTGGTATATATCGCAGAAAAGTCGCGGCAATTTGCCATTTGGGGCGATGCCGGGATTCACCAAAAAGTAGGTGCCGCTTTTTGGGAAGCAGAAAAGTTGTTACTGCGCAACCACCTCCAACGCGATGAAGCCGCAGACGGCTTATGTGCCATGATAGAGCAAATCGGAGAGCGCTTGCGCACGCTTTTTCCTGCGGACGAACACGAAGACGACAATGAATTGCCCGATGAAATTATATACGGATAAAAATGCCCGCCTGTCGAGGAACAGGCGGGTTTTTCCTTTTTTGCCCCTTGCCGCAGTATGGGGCTGGCTTTTTGTTTTCATTCCCCTGTGGTCGCTTGCACAAAGCGATGCGTCGCTTTTCCCCCCCAAACCCGAACCCGCCGTCTATGTACACGATTACGCCGGCTGGCTTTCAGCAGATCAAAAATTTAACCTTGAGCGCAAGCTCAGGGCTTATTGGGACAGCACTTCAACGCAAATTGTGGTGATGATCCGTCGGGACATCGGCGACTATGATAAAGCGTCCTATGCCTTCGAATTGGGCAATCGCTGGGGCATCGGTCGGGCCGACAAAGACAACGGCGTGGTGATGCTGATTAAGACTGAACCGCCGGAACGGGGTATTTTTATAGCCACAGGCTACGGCGCAGAGGGCGCACTGCCCGACATTACCGCAGGGCGCATCATTCGCAACAACATGGCCCCCCTTTTCCGCGAAGGGCGCTACTACGATGGAATCAATGTAGGAGTGGACAACGTCATTGCAGCGCTGCGCGGCGAGTTTAAAGCAGAAGATACACCCGAATATGGCGATGGAGAGGCGCTTCTCGTGGTGGCTCTGGTTTTTCTGACTGTCTTTTTACTGTTCTCTTTTCTGGTGTATCGCGCCCGGCGCAATGGCACCACTTATACGCACTACGGACGCAATGAGCGCCGCCAGGATGTAGGGCGTGGCGGTCTTCCCGGCGGCTGGTGGTGGGGAACCGGTGGCGGTTGGGGCAGTAGTGGTGGTGGCAGCTGGGGCGGCGGTGGCGGTGGCGGTGGCTGGGGAGATGGTGGATCCTTTGGCGGCGGCGACTTTGGTGGCGGCGGCGCAGGGGGCGACTGGTAAGGGCCGGTCTGTTCTCCTTGATTCTTATCTATCGCGTCTCTATTTCGAACATATCCGACAGCATACCATACATTGGCTTAAAATAAGGACCTGAGTATAGATAATTAATTTTATTTTATATGTATTTTTATAGAAAAATTAACAAATTACCAAACTAACAAATTAGCACATTTACTCATGGCAACCCGCGTACTATTGGCTTTCGCAAATCCCGCCGGGCAGGAGCGCCTCCCGCAGTTGGATGAGGAATACGCAGGGGTTTCAAATGAGCTCCGCGGGGCCGTGTTGGCCGGCAGAATAGAAGTCACCCCTGAGCAACATGCCACCACTGCCAACTTAGTACAATACTTAGAAGATTTTAAAGACCAGATCGGCCTTTTCCTGTACAGCGGTCATGCAGGCGCAGGCCAATTGCAATTGGAAGGGCAGGCAGCCAACGGCAAAGGCGTGACTATGTTGCTGGGAGAGTGCGCCCAACGCCAACTCAAGGCGGTGATACTCAATGGCTGTTCCACCGGCACGATGGTGCAGGGCTTGTTGAATGCCGGAGTACCGGTTGTGATTGCCACCAGTGCCCCTGTCAACGATCGTTCGGCCAAAGCGTTTTCGGTTTCCTTTTTCAAAGCGCTTGCCCAGGACCTACCCTTGATAGATGCCTTTCAGAGCGGCATGCGTGCTGCACAAACAGAATCAAAAAATGATTTAAGCGGCGCTTTGCAGGTTCGCAGCAGTCTGGATACGGGCGAAGAAACAGCCGCAGGCACTTGGGGAATTTTCTGCAAAGCTGAAAATGAGGCTGTTGCACGAAACTGGCGGTTGCCTCCGGCAGTTATCAATCAGCAGGCAAAAGAATATCAGCTCAATGTAGAATTGACCGACTGCCTGATCAAAGGACTGAGCGTGTACAAAGACGAAGCAAAAGACCTAGCTGCAACCCGCAAAACAGAAGAACTCGATCTAAAAAGCGAACTTGTTTTGCGTTCCCTGCCCTATTTTATTGCGCAGGACATTCAGCGACTGTTTGCTACTTCCGAAGGCGTGGGTGGTCTGGGGGGTACTTTTTGTGATAAACCCGACTTAGTGCGCCTTCGCCAAATGGTAACTACTTACAGCAATACGCTGGAGTTCATCTGTTACATTTTACTGGCACAATTGTGGGAAAGTCGGCGCACAGCAGACAGTGTCCGTATGACAGATGGTCAGAAAGCCACCTTGCGCGGCTTTCTGAAATGTGGCCCCCCACAGGTGCAGTACGACTTTCGCCCTTTGGTCAACCACCTGTTGGATATCTTAGACGAAGAACAACTGCCCTTGTTCATCAAAGAACTGGCGGAATTAGAAAAAAGCCTCACGCCCGATGCCGCCATGACCCGTGCAGTGGACTATTTACAGGCCCGCCAGAAAGAGCTGACGGTACGCGATCAGTTTTCGCCAGCCGATCTGGTGCAATTGTGCTACGAAACAGAAAAGCAGTTGGGCATTTTCTTACAGCATCTGTGTTTCCTGTGTCTCTATTCTCTGGCCTCGGTACGCAATATTTTTGTTCACAAAGCCCGATATCTGGAGCGCCCGCGTTTTAAACACAAAGTGGTGGAGCTCACTTTTCGCATTGGGATTTCGGCGCAGGAAAGAAAACGCGAGTTGGAAGACTTTTTGGAGGATTCTTCTGTATTGCTCAAACGCGAGGAAATACGGAGTACCCGCGTTGACTTTTTAAATTTGTCTCCTTTTGTATTAGACGAAAATGCCTTTAATTTGAAAGCGGGAAATAACCAGTCCAAAATATTCTTTTATGAAGCCCGGGAAGGGGACTTTTTTTATTACCGCCATCTTTATAAGCCCAATGATCCATTCTTGAAAATACCCGATCCCAATAAAGAAGGGTTTGATTTCAGCGAGTATGCGGAAGTGCTGACCAAACAGTTCGATGCCCTGTGTCAGATATTGTTTCAACAAAATCAGATCGAACTATGAAGACACCTTTTAAATTTCTGGATGCCTACCAGTACAACGACCGGGACAGCTTCTTTGGACGCGACAAAGAGATTAACCGCCTGTATAATCTGGTTTTTCAATCCTCCTTAGTGGTCGTTTATGGGCTTTCCGGCACGGGCAAGAGCAGTTTGGTACAATGTGGATTGGCCAATAAATTCGACGGCCCGGAGTGGTTGCCACTCTTGATAAGGCGGCAGTCCAAGGACCTCAAAGAGTCTCTTTCAGAGATGTTGGACAACGCTTTGGGGACGGCCAAAACGGCGCAGCAGACTATTTCAGAGAAAGTACAAGCCTTGTATGTAAAATACTTTCGACGAGTTTATCTTATTTTTGACCAGTTAGAAGAGTTATATATAGACGGCAGCGAGGAAGAGCAGGAACAATTTTATGCAGTGATCCGGCAAATTATGGATGACCAGCTGCAATGTACGGTCATGCTCATCATCCGGGAAGAGTACTTAGGATATCTGTATCCGATGGAGAAGGTGCTGCCCACCTTGTTCGATTTTCGGTTGCGCGTGGAACCCATGACTGATAGTAGCGTGCGGGAAGTACTCCGAAAGTCTTTTGAAAAATTCAATGTCACTTTAGAGCCACCTGCTGAAAACCGCCTTTCAGAAATAATTGACAATGTCAGTCGCAGTCGAGACACAGCCGAACATGGCCCGCAAAAGTCTTTGGTAGAACTGCCTTATTTACAGGTCTATCTGGATGGCTTATACCGCAGAGATTTTAAAGATGCTTATCCGGATGCCACAGAAATACCGCAACCCTGGCCTGCACTGGAGCTGACCGAGGAGGAAATTGCGAATTTTGGAAAAATTGACGATGTACTGGAGGACTTTTTGCTCGAGCAACAAACCGATCTCAAAAAAGTTATCTTTGAACGCTATCCCATGTTCCCGGAAGACATGGTACGCAGTCTCATACTTACTTTTGTATCCGATCGGGGTACCAAGCGTCCGCTGCGCGTCCGCCGGGAGCATGGCATTCTGGTGCTAGACGATTTCATCAGGCGAAAAGTAAAACGCCTCATTGAGATGACAGACGAACAATCAGTAGCGCAAGCCCTGACCCTCTGTGTAGATCGTCTGGAAGCTGCCCGTCTGATTCGCGACAGCGGGCAAACCTTAGAATTGGCACACGATAGTCTGGCAGCCATCATAGACCGACAGCGCACGGGCGAGGAGCGCCGCATGGCAGAATTGCGACGTATGGTACAGGTAGGGAAAGAAACATGGCAAGCCAGCGGGGAATATCTGAGTCCGGGGCAATTGTCGCGTTTGGAAGATGTGCTGCCTCAAATGGAATTAGAGCCGGACGAAATTGAGTTTATTGAGGCCAGCCGGAAAGAGGCCGAACACAAACGCACTGCCGAACGTCTTGATGCCGAACGCCGGGCCGCAGAAGCAGAAGCACAGGCGGAAAAGGAGCGTGTTGCACGTCGGGCAGCTGACGAAGCCCGTGAAAAAGCCTTAGAACTACAGCGTTTGGCCAATCGCCAGCGGCATAAAATGTCTCGTTATTTGATGGCAGCTGGTATCTTTGCCGGTATATGTGTCATATTGCTGGGCGTAGCTTACAAACTCAATCACACGGCGAAGAATAATCTGCGCAAGGCAGAAATTTCGGAGGAGCAAATAAAAGAAGCAACCGCCAAAGAGCGACTAAACGAAGCCGTCAATATTCAGGAAACTGCGGATTCCCTGACAGCATATCCGGAAGTGCGGCTCAGCCTGCTACAGGAAGCATACAAAACCACTTTCATTGATACTTTGGCTGCCACGGATACCAACCGCTATCAAAGAAAACTTATTTTCAAACAAAAAGAATTAGACAGCATGGTTCGTATTCTGGACAGTGTTATGCACCTGAGAAAGCGGCCCTTCAAATAAAAAGGCATTTGTTACTCGCCGGGAAATGAATTACTTTTGCGGCCTTCTTTACATTCCGGCAGACAATTCATCCTTTCATCTATGAAGATCACCGCTCTATTTAAAGATTTTTTTGAAAGTGAAAAGGCAGGAGGACTGATTCTCCTGATCTCTACCTTGGTGTCTTTATTATTGGCCAACTCAGTTTGGGGAGACAATTACCAGCACCTTTGGCACGCTACCATTGCCGGCATTTTACTGGCCTTTGCTATCCCATTCGGCAATGGTGATGAACATTCCCCCTCGTACCGACTTCAACACACCCTGCACCGACCGGTTGCTTTTTTCATCGTTCCTGTTTTTGCTTTGGCAAATACAGGTATTTCCATTCCCGCTGACTGGGTACAAGGGTTGTTTTCAAACAACAGCCTCGGCATTTTACTGGGCTTGGTCGCGGGCAAGCCTGTTGGCATTGTCCTGCCCGTGATCTTATTTATTGCATTGAGCGGCAGGGCCTTTCCCAAAGAATTTACCCGTATGAACCTTGCAGGAGTAGGCTTTCTGGCTGGTATTGGTTTTACCATGTCTATCTTCATAACACTTTTGGCTTTCGACAATGTCACCACCATTGTTCATTCCAAAATAGCCATTCTCATCGCCTCCCTCTTAGCAGGTATTGTGGGCTATGTTCTGTTGCACATTTCGTTGCCTGCCACCCCTGCTCCCCAGGAAATGCCAAACACCTGATTTTGACATTGAAAAATCTTATTATACTTAATTTGCTACCTCGAAAACGCAACATCTGATATTAAAAATGACAACGCCCTACACACCACAAAATAAAATCCGCATCGTCACAGCGGCCAGCCTTTTCGACGGACACGATGCCGCCATCAATATCATGCGCCGCATTATGCAAAGCAGCGGCGCTGAAATCATCCATTTGGGCCATAACCGTTCCGTACAGGAAATCGTGGATTGTGCCATTCAGGAAGATGTACAGGGCATTGCCATTACAAGTTATCAGGGGGGACACATAGAATTTTTCAAATATATGTATGACCTGCTGCGGCAGCGCGGAGCCGGGCATATCAAAATTTTTGGCGGCGGCGGCGGCACCATTCTGCCCATGGAAATACAGGAACTACAGCAATATGGCATCGCCCGCATCTACCACCCCGATGACGGACGCGCCATGGGTTTGCAGGGCATGATCAACGATGTATTGCAAAAATGTGACTTTCCGGTCGGGTTTTCGGTCAATGGCGAAGTGACGCGTTTTGTGCAATTTACGAAAAAGGAAAAAGCGGACGTTGATTTTAAAGACGTGGCGCGTCTGATTTCCATTGCAGAAAATGATCCCGCCCTTTACGAGCGGGAATTGGCTCCTCTGTTGCTAACAAAAATAGAACAAACCCATGTAAAAAGACCTGTACTGGGGATTACGGGCACGGGTGGAGCCGGTAAATCCAGTATGATTGACGAGCTGGTGCGTCGTTTTTTGCTGGACTTTCCTGAAAAGACCATCGGCATTATCAGTGTGGACCCTTCAAAGCGAAAAACAGGAGGTGCCCTCCTCGGCGACCGCATCCGAATGAATGCCATTCACTCGCCGCGTGTCTATATGCGTTCTCTGGCTACCCGTCAGAGCAACTTAGCGCTTTCCAAATATGTCCACGCAGCAGTGGATATATTAAAAGCCGCTTCTTTTGACCTTATCATCCTCGAAACATCGGGCATCGGGCAAAGTGATACCGAAATTATTGACCACTCGGATGTATCGCTGTATATCATGACCCCTGAATTTGGAGCAGCCACTCAATTGGAAAAAATTGATATGCTCGATTTCGCAGATGTCATTGCCATCAATAAATTTGACAAACGCGGTGCGCAGGATGCCCTGCGCGATGTGAGCAAACAGGTGCAGCGCAACCGCAACGCGTGGGAACAACCCATAGAATCCATGCCGGTATTTGGTTGCATGGCCAACCAGTTCAACGACCCGGGTGTCAATCTGCTCTATCGCCGCATCATGCAGTTGGTAGCCGAGAAAACACCTGACTTGAAGTCTGCCAACGCTTTTACCACTGAACAAGGTGACAAGAGATTCATTATCCCGCCCCACCGGGTGCGCTATCTGAGTGAAATAGCAGAAAATAACCGCAAATACGATGATTGGGTGCAGCGGCAGGTCGGCATTGCCCGCCGTCTGTTTGGCTACCAGACTACTTTGGATACCTTGAAGCCCGGTACTCACGATGCCCTGATTGCCTCGCTGACCACTTTGATGAATGACCTGAAAAAGGATTTGGACGGTGATTGCCTGCGCATTCTGGAAGCCTGGGAAGAAAAGAAAAAGCGCTACGCAGCCGACGAGTATGTGTACTTGGTGCGGGGCAGAGAAATTCGCGTCGAAACATACACAGAAAGCCTGAGCCACCTGAAAATCCCCAAAATTTGTTTGCCCCAATGGGCCGATTGGGGAGAAATACTACATTGGTGCCTACAGGAAAATGTTCCGGGCGAGTTTCCATATACCGCAGGAGTCTTTCCTTTCAAACGCGAAGGCGAAGACCCTACCCGAATGTTTGCAGGTGAAGGCGGGCCGGAGCGCACCAACCGCCGGTTTCACTACGTGTCTGTGGGGCAACCCGCCATTCGACTCAGCACTGCCTTCGATTCTGTGACCCTGTATGGAGAAGACCCTGACAAACGTCCGGACATTTATGGAAAAGTGGGCAACTCCGGAGTATCGGTGTGCTGCTTAGACGATGCCAAAAAACTCTATTCAGGCTTCGATCTGTGCGATCCCAAAACATCGGTTTCCATGACCATCAATGGCCCGGCAGCTACTATTGCAGCATTCTTCATGAACGCCGCCATTGATCAGCAGTGTGAAAAATACATCCGGGAACACGGCCTGGAACACTTGGCAGAGTCGAAATTGCGTGAAAAGTACGACCTGCGCGGCTTGTCCAGACCTGCCTACCACCAAGCCCCCGAAGAGGCATCAAAAGGAAAGCCGGCCGCGGAAAGGGAACAGCCTTTGCCGGAAGGCAATAATGGCTTAGGACTGCTGCTGTTGGGCATCACCGGCGACGAAATACTGGAGCCGGAAGTCTATAACACCCTGAAAGCCAAAGCCTTGCAGGCCGTTCGCGGCACGGTGCAGGCAGATATTCTGAAAGAAGACCAGGCCCAAAACACCTGCATTTTCAGCACGGAATTTTCCCTGCGTGTCATGGGGGACATGCAGGCCTATTTTATCCAAAACAAGGTACGCAATTTCTATTCAGTATCCATTTCGGGGTACCACATTGCTGAAGCCGGAGCCAATCCCATTTCGCAGCTGGCCTTTACCCTGTCTAATGGCTTTACCTTCGTGGAGTATTATCGTTCTCGCGGCATGAACGTGGATGATTTTGCGCCCAATCTGTCCTTTTTCTTCTCTAATGGCATTGATCCTGAATACGCCGTGATTGGACGTGTGGCCCGCCGCATCTGGGCCAAAGCCATGAAGCTCCTGTACGGGGCCAACGAGCGCAGTCAGATGCTCAAATACCACATACAGACCTCGGGGCGCAGCCTGCACGCACAGGAAATTGCTTTTAACGACATACGCACCACCTTACAGGCCCTGTATGCCATTTATGATAACTGTAACTCCCTGCACACCAATGCTTATGATGAAGCCATCACTACCCCGACGGAGGAATCGGTACGCCGGGCGATGGCCATTCAGCTCATCATCAACCGCGAATTAGGACTGGCAAAAAACGAAAATCCTTTGCAGGGGGCTTTTATTATAGAGGAACTGACAGACCTTGTAGAAGAAGCAGTGCTGTCAGAATTTGACCGCATCACAGAGCGGGGCGGCGTATTGGGAGCCATGGAAACCATGTACCAGCGCGGCAAAATTCAGGAGGAAAGCCTTTATTACGAAACCCTGAAACACACCGGCGAATTGCCATTGATCGGGGTCAATACGTTTCTTTCCAAAGAAGGATCGCCGACCATTCTGCCAGCCGAGGTGATCCGTGCGGAAACCTGGGAGAAAGAGGCCCAACTGCAAACCTTAGACAGCCTGAAACGCGCCCACGCCGATCACAGTGCCGATGCCCTCAAAGCGCTTCAAAAAACTGCTGTCGAAAACGGAAATATTTTCGATGCGTTGATGGAAACCGTAAAAACCTGCTCGCTGGGGCAAATCAGCCATGCGCTGTTTGAAGTAGGAGGACAGTATCGGAGAAATATGTAATTGAAGTGGCAGGAGCAATACAGGATATGCGTCATTCCTGCCACTTAATATCCCCTCCTACCACTGTCATGATGGCTTTCGCACTCAAAAGGGCTTCGTCCGGGCAAGTCAACAGGTTGGTATCAAATACTGCCATGTCCACATAATAACCTGCGCGCAACATCCCCTTCTTGTGTTCTTCAAATGCAGCATAAGCATTCCAGACAGTATAGGAAAGCAGGGCTTCTTTACGCGTTAAGCGTTGTTTGCGGTAGAAGACCATTCCGTCGTCTGCCCGTTTCCGCGTGACGGCTGCATATATATTATGGAGTGGTGCCAATTTTTCCACGGGCGTATCCGTCCCATTGGCCAAAGAAGCACCCGATTTTAGTAAACGCCTCCAGACATAAGCCCCCTTTCGGGCTCGGTCTTTACCCAATCGCTTTTCCACAAAAGGGGCATCGCTGGTGCAGTGAATCGTTTGCATGGAAGCAATAACCCCTAACTGACTGAATCTCGAAATATCCAGCGGGTCTAAGTGTTGTGCGTGTTCTATACGCCACCGCCGCTTCCGGTCGCCTTTCAGCACTTCTTCAAAGATATTGAGTGTTTCCCGATTACCCCGATCCCCGATGGCGTGTACGCAACATTGGAGGCCATATTGCCGACAAGCCGCAGCTACTGCTTTGATGCTGTCAATAGGAATGAGGTTTTGACCTGTAAACCCTTTTTTGTCCTCATAAGGTTGCAGTAGCCATGCCCCATACGACCCCAATGCGCCATCCATATAGCATTTTACAGCGCGACATGTGAAGAAGCCATTGCCTACATT
>WBZP01000138.1_pt1:0-7500 | contig 105552 bp, 92 predicted proteins | sample 5204301 | NCBI WGS metagenome assembly WBZP01 (sample SAMN12412401, study PRJNA552823) | activated sludge metagenome | isolation source: activated sludge from nitrification reactor of wastewater treatment plant... | place: USA: Pennsylvania | collected 2017 | reverse complement strand
GAAACCCGGCGCATCGAAATGGAAGACCCCGCTTTTGAGGCCCATTGCGACGTGGTAAGCGCCGACGAGTGGGAAGCCCGCCGGTTGCTCACGCCGTCTTTTATGTTGCGCCTGCCTGCCTTTATGACCGGCCCCGTCCGAATACAGGGCATTCACTTCGGGCCTGCCGCCACCTTTGTGGCCGTTCATACCCAACACGCCCTTTTAGAAGCCGACTTTGCCAACCCGGAACACGCAAAAAAGCGATTGGAAGAAAGCCAGCGCACGCTGGATCGCCTGTTAGAAATCCTTCAGGAAGTGCTGCGCTGATCCTGTCTTCACTCCGTTTAGCATGACATTCAGGTTAATAATACATAAGTACCGAGACAATTTTTCCCATACAAACCCCTTCCAAAACACCGGATGTTGAATTTGTTTTCACTAAATTAACCAATTGTTAAACAAAATTGTTCGGGCCGTGTTTATACATTATATTTTTTGTTTGTTTATAGTTCATGGGGAGTCGGCGCAATGCAGGACTCCTCATTTTTTTGTGCATACTGTCGGTTAGCAAAATGCGTTTCTATGGAATGCCCGTATTTCTCCACCTGAGGTGCTTCGCGGCAGCCTGCCTCATCGCCCCTTTGCTCTTCACCGGAGCCATGCAGGGGCAGACCGCAGACAGCCTGCCGTGCAGCGGCGAATTGCCGGTGGCGGCGCGCTGGGCCATGGTCAATGTGCTGGATCAGGTGTGTGTGATTCGACCCGACAATGCCATTGAAAAATACACTTTGGACGGGCGCTTGCTGGCCCGCTATTCCGACAATCGTTCGGGCACTGCTTATGCCTTAGACGTATCCAATCCCCTCAAAACCTTGGTGTGGTACGCCGATTTTCGGATGGTGGTCTTTTTAGACCGCAGTTTCACTCCTTTGGGGGCACTCAACCTGATTCAGGCTGGTTTTCCGGAGGTGCGCACTGTGGCGGTGGCCCAGGATGGGCAATTGTGGCTGTACGATGAGGTGCGTTTTCGATTGGTCAAGCTCGATGCGGAAGGCCGGTTGCTGTATGAGAGCCAGCCTTTGAACCAAATGACGGGCCAGCGTGTTGCTATTGCCTGCATTCGGGAGCGCGACGGGCGGGTATGGGCCTCCGATCCGGGGCTGGGGTGGTTAGAATTTGATGCCTACGCCCAATTTCAAAGGCTGGTACCTGCCGAAGGGGTGGGGGAGTTTGAAGTACAGGAAGACCGCTGGGTATGGCTCCGGGACGGCCGGTTGTGGCAACGCCCTTTTCGCAGTTTTAGCGCCGAAAGTCGCCCCTTTCATGTCTCTTTGAGTACCCATTTTGCTGCCCTTTCTGCCAAATGGGTGCTTTTTGCAGGGCCGGACCGGCTGCGCTGGTGCCGTTTGTAGCAGGCTCGTTTCAAAGGGTCCATGACACTCAACATCGTTTATAACTGACAGGATTATTTGATGTTCTTTTTTGACAGGATTGACAAGATGTACAGGATTAAGTTATTGATAAACAAATAGTTAAAAATTCTGCACATTTTGGAATCCTGTCTGATGATGTTGTTTGTTTCAGTACTTGCACTTATCTGTAATGTAAATATGTTAAAATTAACAAATTGACAAATTAGATTACCATGCAATACCTGTATTTTCGACGCACTTTGTGTGGCGCGCTATGGGCGGCTTTTTTTTTACTTCCGGCCTGCTCGGAAGCCCAAACGCCTGCCTTTCGCCTGTTAGACCGCGCAGCCAATTTTGACCGCCCGGTGGATATTGCCCATTGCGGCGACAGCCGCCTGTTCATTGTGGAAAAAACAGGTACCATCTGGATTTTGGACAGCACGGGCAAGCGTGCGCCCACGCCTTTCCTCAATATCCGTTCGCGGGTCAATGCGGTGGCCAATGAGCGCGGCCTGCTGGGCCTGGCTTTTCACCCGCGTTACGCCGAAAATGGCTGGTTTTTTGTGAATTACACGCGCAGCGACGGCGCTACGCGCATCGCCCGCTATACGGTCAGTGCGGCCGACCCGCAGTTGGCCGATGTCAACAGCGAACTGATCATTCTGGAAATTGAGCAGCCCTTCGCCAACCACAACGGCGGTTGCCTGAAGTTTGGGCCGGACGGCAAACTGTATATTGGCACAGGCGACGGCGGTTCCGGTGGCGATCCTTTTGACTACGGCCAGAACGGAAGCAAGCGACTGGGCAAGTTCCTGCGCATAGACGTGGACAGTGCTTCTGTGGCGCGTCCCTATCAGGTACCCTCCGATAATCCGTTTGTGGGCAACGCGGCCTATGCACCCGAAATATGGTCGGTGGGCTGGCGCAATCCGTGGCGGTTTTCTTTCGACCGCCTGACCGGCGATTTGTGGGTGGGCGATGTGGGGCAAAATGCCCGCGAGGAAATTGATGTGGAAGCCGCCGGAAAGCCGGGGCGCAATTATGGCTGGCGCTGCCGCGAAGGCAATCAGAATTACAGCTTTGGTGCGACCTGCCCGCCGGTATCCGACCTGACCGAACCGGTTTTTAGTTACGGCAACCCCACGCTGGGCTGCTCTGTCACCGGCGGATACGTGTATCGCGGCAGGGAATACCCGGCGGCCTATGGGCTGTATTTTTTCACCGACTATTGCAGCGGGCGCTGGTGGACCTTAGCACCTGCTGCGGACGGGCGCTATACGAGTACCGTAGTGGCCAATCTGGCGGATAACGATTTCAGCAGTCTCGGCGAAGATGTCAAAGGAGAACTGTACGTGGCCGGACACGGCACCGGGCGCATTTACAAAGTGGCTTACGGTACGTCGGTGGCGGTGGCAGCACCTGCCGACATGGTACACTGCGCGGTAACACCCAATTCGGCCACCGACCACTGGCTGCTTCAGGTGACTTTGGCAGAAACGCAGACGGTGCAGGCGGTGTTGATGGACCTGCACGGACGGGTATGTTGGCAACAAAAACTGTCAGGGCAGCAGTGGAACACCGTGATTCCTGCCACTACCCTGACAGACGGGGTTTATTTTTTGCAGATTGCTACGCAAAAAGGGCGATTTGCGAAAAAGTTATTGTTGGGCAATTGAGGCTTTTGCCGGTAAATTTGGCTCTTTGACAATTTTTGTGGTTGGTTGGAAAATTCGATCTTTCATATGATATAGTAAAAATAAATATATAATTTTATGAAAAGCACAGATCACATCTGTCATCCTGTAAGCTGCTCTTTTAAAGGCGGCTGGATAGTTACGTTCCTGCACTTTTGAAAAACGGTAATTAACCCGGTTCCGATCACCCGTCGCGCTGCTCACCGCCCGGAAAAATCGATTTTCTTTATATAAAGCAATTCAGTGAACTCGCGGCACTACAAACAAAATGCTGAATAAAATCCTGAATAAAATTTCCTGAAAGGTGCTCTTTATGTAACCATTCTCTACCTTTGCGCCCATAAACGCCCTGAACAGCAAGGATGTATGATGCCTTGTTACACAATTTTCTTACCTTTTGTTTTCATTTTACCATGAAAAATCTTTTGCCCTTAGTCATTTTTACAATGACTTTCTGTCTGCTCACCTCCCTGTCTGCCCAAAGCGCAGACGAAGCGGCCATTAAGGCACTCATCGAAAAAGAGACCGCCTCTTATCACAATGCCGATGTGGCCGGTATGATTGCCTGTTGGGCCAACGTGCCACAAACTTTTTTGCTGGTCGGCGCTGCCGATGCCGAAGGAAAACTTCAGTCCTATGTCAGCACTAACGAAAAAAGCGATTTGCCGCAACAACTCACCGAAATGATGAAAGAGGCCAAACCTGACGGCGTTACTTTTCAAAATTCGGATTACGTGTTCCGTATCAATGGCAGCTCGGCTTTTGTGCGCTACGAACAAACGGAGACCGACCCGAAAGGCACCAAAATCTATGCACATGAGACCCGGTACTTAGAGAAAATCAATGGCCAGTGGAAAATTATCTATGTAGGAGCAGTCTTCTACAACAAATAAACAGCCAGATCGGCGGGGAAGGACGTTCGACCCTTGTCTTTCCTCCTTCCCCGCTCGTTTTCTTTTGTTTTCTTTGTTTGCCACCCAAAAATCCAAAGGAAAAAAATCTGCTTTCATTTGCCCTGTCCGTATGCGTAAAACCCTGATTCCCTTTCCAAATGTCCCGCAATTGTCCAAAACCGACGTTGCCTATGCCGCAGAAGATGTGCGCCTGCGCCCTTTTTACGCCCACACTCCCGGTCTGCAAGCCTTCCCGGAAGTGATTGCCGCCAAAAAGCAACAGACCCTGCACCGCACAGCCGTAGTAGAAGTGCTACAGGAGCAATACGCAGCACTGGAATCCAAAGCCCCGGTGTCTGACAACATAGCAGCCCTGAACGACGACGCGGTGTTTACGGTGGTGACTGCCCACCAGCCGGCTATTTTGCTGGGACCCCTGTATTTTCTTTACAAGGCCATCAGTACCATTCGGCTGGCAACGGCGGTGCAGGCCCACACCGGCCATCGCATAGTGCCCGTATTTGTGTTGGGCAGCGAAGACCACGACCTGGAAGAACTCAACCACATTCGTTTATTTGGCAAAGAAATCGTGTGGGAGTCGCCGCAGACGGGCGCAGTGGGCAGCATGGATACGGCAAGTTTAACCTCTTTTTTACAGGAAGTGCGCACCGTCATGGGAGCCGGAGCCAATGCCCAGGCCCTGTTTGCCCGCATCGAACGCGCATACACCCAAATGCCCACCATTGCGGCAGCCACCCGCGCCCTCCTGCACGACCTCCTCGGCGACTACGGTCTGTTGGTGCTGGATATGAATCACCCCGCCCTGAAACGGCTTTTCCTGCCGGTATTGCGGGCGGAACTGCTCGAACAGCCTTCCATACAGGGGGTGCGCAGCGACGCAGACCGCCTTTCCGCATTGGGCTTTAAGCCACAGGCTACGCCCCGCGACATCAACCTGTTTTACCTGCGGCCCGGCCTCCGCGCCAGAATTGTGCCGGAAAACGACGCTTATCGCGTATTGGACACCGATTACCGCTTCACCCGTGCGGCATTGCTACAGGAATTGGAACAGCACCCGGAGCATTTCAGCCCCAATGTAGTGCTGCGCCCCCTCTATCAGGAGTGGATATTGCCCAACCTGGCTTATGTCGGCGGCGGCGGCGAACTGGCCTATTGGTTGGAGCGCAAGTCACTGTTTGCTCATTTTCAGGTGCCTTTCCCCATGCTGGTACGCCGACACTCCTGCCTGTGGGCCGACCGCGATGCCGTCAAAAAGACCATCCGCTTCAACCTGCCCCTGTCTCGTTTTTTCGAAGAACCCGATGCCTTGGTGCGCTCCTACGTAGAGTCCAATACCGATGCCACCGTACACCTCAAAGGCGAGCTGGCTGCTCTGAAAAACATTTATCAAGGCATTGCCCAAAAGGCCGCCGCCATAGATATTACGCTGGAAAAGTCGGTGCGGGCCGACGAATTAAAGGCCCTCTCCATGATCGAACAATGGGAAAGCCGCCTGCTGCGGGCCGAGAAACAGCGCCACGAGGTGGCCCTGAATCAGATACGCGCCCTGCGCGAAAAACTGTTTCCCGGCGGCAGTTTGCAGGAACGCCAGGAACATTTTATTCCCTTTTTAATGAAATATGGCAACGGATTTACAGACACCCTCCTACAGGCTTTTGTGCCTTTTGAAGCAGGCTTCGTCCTGTTGGAAGATTTTGAAAGCGCCTGATGAAATACCTTGGCACAGAAATAACGCGATACGCGCATACCCGCCGCGTCGTAAGTGAAGTTAATGCAGGCTTGTGCCTGTAATAGCAGACTCTGGCCCATAAAAGCCCCAAAAAGCAAAATATTTTTCCAGTGGTGTCATAAAAGGAAAAAAGGTTGAATGTGAACACTGCACATTCAACCTTTTTTCTGCCGCATTAAGTTGGTGGAAAGGGTCTTGGCGGGGAGAAAAGCTACCGCTTGCGGTTTAGTTCAACGGCTGAATATACGAATGTGCGACACTTAGGAAGCACCTTTCGTATATTCGGTGTTGTCGGTTTTTTCTATTGTTGGGCTTCGTTATTTATCTTGCGCTTTATTTCGAGGGCAACGGTTTCGGGCAAGGTCGTCACTTGGGCAGTTAAAGCGACTGTCGCCCCTGATCGGAGTAGATTTTCTGCTACTTCATGTCTTGTTTCCTTTTTGGCATCGTCAATATCCTTCTGTACTACTTCGTTATAGCTGTCCAAGTCGCGCTGCTGCTCCAAATAGCGATCATAACGCCTGCGTTGGGCAGGTGTAAGTTTGGCTACGTTTAGTTTGTTTTTGGCTTTTACGATACCTTTCGCTTTAAAGCTCTCTTTAATCTCTCCTTTTTTGAAAAAATACACCCATTCATCAAGGGTGTCTTTAATATTCTCGTCAAAATCAGCAGCCTTTATCAAATAATACTCCGGGTAAAGGTCTTGCGGAAGGCTTTTGCCATAGAGTTCTGTCTGTTCTGTCGAAAGGCTGAGAATATCTTTTTCGTGAATACCTGTGAAAATAGTTTGCCCATGATACAGATAGTCTATGCCCTGGCCAACTTCAAAATATACAACACTTACTGAAATGATCTTTTTGATGAGCGCATAGCGGTTGCCTGCGCCGATGTTCTCCACCAACGTTTTGGCCGTGCCGAACAGAATGCGCTGGAGATAGTCGTACTCCTTGTTGTTCTGGATTTCGATGATGATACGTTCGTCGTCCGCGTCCTTAACCAAAATATCCACCCGGTTGAACTTGTCCTCTTTTTTGTCTTTGTTGCTCTCCCCGTCCAATATTTCGATGATGACAATGTCCCTTTTGAGCAACTCGGACAAAAAGCCTTCGAGTATCTCAAAGTTGGACTTGTCGCGCAGCATGAACTTCACGAACCAGTCGAAGCGAACCAATTTCTTATCTTCTATCATAACCAGCAAAATTTGGCCACAAAGATACGAAAAAACACGCAATTATGGCGAAAAATCCGCTTATTCGTATTTGATGATGAAATGGACGTAGGCGTTGGCTATAATGCGCCCCAAAAACTGGACAGTCACAAGCATCAAAATAAGGTGAAAAGAATTACCTTTGCAAGGATGTTAAGAAACTGAACCTCCCCCCAAGAACTGGACAGTAAAACAATTCTTCCTTTTGAAATATTTTCAATAGCATCTTTCAATGTTATCGTTGTCCACTTCGCCATTTTATTTTTATTTTTTTGTTGTTGGTGCTAACTTGTAACGTTGCATCCGCCGTCCGGCCCCACACTCCCCCAAGCCGCACCGGAATGTTGAAGGCCGGAGGACGGAGGCAGCGCGTTGAACGAAGCCGCCGCTTTGGCGACCATCCCTTTCGCTATGAGGATTGCAGGCAGTCCAGGTCCTTTCGGGGGTGGACTTACATTGCGCATATCTTCCATTCCTTCCCTCCACCAAACGGCATTATCAGTTTTACCCTCGGCTCGCGCTCCGGGCTTATCGCCCTGTCCCGGTTTTACAACCGATTTTG
>WBZP01000067.1_pt1 | contig 106152 bp, 90 predicted proteins | sample 5204301 | NCBI WGS metagenome assembly WBZP01 (sample SAMN12412401, study PRJNA552823) | activated sludge metagenome | isolation source: activated sludge from nitrification reactor of wastewater treatment plant... | place: USA: Pennsylvania | collected 2017 | reverse complement strand
ATGCCGAGATACGTTTTAGAAAGTCACGAACAGCCATCGGAGGAGTGACCTCAGCATAAAAGATCTCACGCCAAAACGGTCAGGCTGCTTTCCGCATTGTACCGGGGCGCTGCAGTGGTATAGTGAATAGTCGTCCGCGCCTGATTGGCCATTTTCAGCACCACCACGCCGGTATCTTCATAATCGGTATTGTGCTGGTGGGCCACATTGTCAAAATAAGCACCTTCCACCGTGTCCACGTCGCCAAACAGCCACAAAAGCGCGTCTATAAAGTGGCTGAACTGCGTAAACAGCGGACCGCCATCCATCTCGCCCTTGCCGCGCCACGATCCGGGGAGGTAGTAGCGGTCGTCGCGGTTCCAAAAACAATTGATTTGTATCAGGAAAGGCTCGTCCAACCACCCATCCACCAAAAGTTTTTCCAACCACTGCATCACGGGGGAGTAGCGGTTTTGCATCACGCAAAAGACTTTCATCTGGCGGTTGGCGGCGGCCTCTATGATCTTTTGCGCCCCGCGCGCCCGTATGGCCAACGGCTTTTCCACGATCACATGACAACCGTATTCCAAGCACCGGAGCGCCTGTTCTTCATGCAATCCGTTGGGCGAAGCAATCAGTACGACATCCAGCTCCTTTTCCCGTTCCAGCATTTCCTCCACGTCTGCGTAGCGTTTCAGATGGACAGCAGCGGTTGTCGCCACCGGGTCGCACACGCACACCACCTCCACGAAGTCGAAGGCGCACAACGCATCTAAGTGTTTCTGACCTGCGTGTCCGGTTCCGATCAAAGCAAGTTTCATACAGGGTTATCTATTCCGAAAACGTAGGATAAAGTGGTTATTTCAGGCATTTTTAAAAAAGTCCTGTACGGTGTTCACTATTTTTTCCAAAACATCTTCTGTCATTTCCGAGTGCATGGGCAGAGAAATGACCTCGTGACACAGGTGTTCCGTGACGGGCATCGGCACCCCGTTCCACCAGTGTTCAAATGCTTTTTGCTCGTACAGCGGCACGGGATAATAAATCATGGCCGACACGTCGTTTTCATTCAGGTATTTTTTAAGGGCATCGCGGCGACCTCCGCTCACTTGCAGGGTGTATTGATGGAACACGTGGGCAGAGCGCTTCGAGCGCACCGGAATTTTGAAATCGGAATTGCTGCCCAAAGTGCGGTCATAGTAGTCTGCCGCTGCACGGCGGGCGGCATTAAATTCGTCTAAGTGTTTCAGTTTAGCGTTGAGTACAACTGCCTGCAAGGCATCTAAGCGCGAGTTCACACCGATATACTCGTGGTAGTACTGTTTAGATTGTCCGTGGTTGGCAATCATGCGGATTTTGGCGGCCAATTCGTCATCATTGGTCATCAGGGCACCTCCGTCGCCGTAGCATCCTAAGTTTTTAGAAGGAAAAAACGAAGTACAGCCGATATGACCAATGGTACCTGTTTTTTTGACCTGCCCGTCCGAAAAGCGATAATCGGAGCCAATGGCCTGTGCGTTGTCTTCAATCACCCACAGGTTGTATTTTTGGGCCAGTTCCATGATCTCCTCCATGTCTGCGCTTTGTCCAAACAGGTGTACCGGCACAATGGCTTTGGTGTGCGGCGTAATGACCGCTTCGATGTGCCGCGCCGTGATGTTGAAGGTGGCGGGATCCACATCCGTCATGACGGGCTTCAGCCCCAGCAATCCGATTACTTCTGCGGTGGCTACATACGTAAACGCCGGCACAATCACTTCATCGCCCGGCTCTAAGCCGAGGGCCATCATGGCAATTTGCAGGGCATCGGTGCCATTCGCACAGGGAATCACGTGCCGCGTGTGCAGGTATTGTTCCAGCGCGTTCTGAAAGGCAATCACCCGATTGCCCCCGATAAACTGACAACTCTCCAACACATCTGCCATTCCGGCATCTATTTCGCCTTTCAGGCGCTGATATTGGGACCGCAGGTCCACCATCTGAATCATATTCTTAATTTGTTAATTTGTTAATTTGTTAATTTGTTAATTTGTTAATTTGCTAATTTTTATTTTAAAAATTTTTAATTTTTAAAATAAAAAATCTTAAATCGTAAATCGTAAATCTTAAATCGTATTTCTTAAATCAAAAAAATTTGGCTCTTTGACAATTTTTGTGGTTGGTTAGAAAATTCGATCTTCCAGATGGCATAGAAAAATAAAGATATAGGTTCATGAAAAGCACAGATCACATCTATCATCCTGTAACCTGCTCTTTTAAGGGCAGGTATGGAAATCACCACCAGTCACATCTATCATCCTGACAAACATCACATATAACTTGTTTAATGTGTATAGATGTGATGTTTGTCAGGATGATAGATGTGTTTTATGGGTATTGCTTGCTCCCCCCGATAAATCAGGGGGTTACAGGATGATAGATGTGGTTTACACTTTTCATTTGTCGTTCCTTTAGGTAAAAGCATCGGCCTCCACAAAAATTGTCAAAGAACCAAAAATTTTAAATCTTAAATCGTAAATCTTAAATCGTATTTCTTAAATCTTAAATCACACATCTTAAATCACACATCTTAAATCACACATCTTAAATCACACATCTTAAATCACACATCTTAAATCACACATCTTAAATCACACATCTTAAATCACACATCTTAAATCACACATCTTAAATCACACATCTTAAATCACACATCTTACATCACACATCTTAAATCACACATCTTACATCACACATCTTAAATCACACATCTTAAATCACACATCTTACATCACACATCTTACATCACACATCTTACATCACACATCTTACATCACACATCTTACATCACACCCCCCAGCTCCCCGCCTTCGTCACCTTCGCCACCTCGCCCTGCTCCAGCCGGTACACCTCCCGGCTTTCCGGACACTGCGCCAGTCCCTGTGCATCAAAATGCAGCCGATGCCCGTATTCCGAGACCCAGCCCGTCTGCCGTGCCGGATTGCCCGTGAACAGTGCATAAGCAGGCACGTCCCTCGTGACAACCGCTCCGGCACCGATAAAAGCATAGGCCCCGATGGTATGGCCACATACAATGGTCGCATTGGCCCCGATAGTCGCCCCCGGACCCACATGCGTCGGCTGGTACTGGTCTTTGCGCGGAATGGCGCTGCGCGGGTTACGCACATTGGTAAACACTGCGCCTGGCCCGATGAACACATCGTCCGCACACATAACGCCGGTGTACAGCGAAACGTTGTTTTGCACTTTCACATTTTTCCCCAGCACCACGCCCGGCGCGACCAGCACATTTTGACCCAGGATGCACCCCTCCCCTATGCGACAGCCGGACATGATGTGGCAGAAGTGCCAGATTTTAGTATCCTTTTCAATGACCGCACCCTCGTCTATAACGGCGGTCGGATGGGCGAAATAGGGAATCACAAAGCGGAAAGGGGCAAGGCTTCGCCTTTCATAAGTTACAGGCACTTATGGGACGAAAAAGAAATACAAGGTATATACGAGCGCAAAAAGCGCATATTTTTTCTTACAGCCGCCAGTAATGGACCGACGTACTCATGGGCGCATACATGGCTTTTAAATCCATGATGATGGGCTGTTCGGTACAAATACTGCGGAAATAGTTTTCATCTAAGGCCCGATAAGGCTCGTGGGCAACAGCGACAATTACGCCGTCGTAGCCGTCGTGGATTTTATCCACTAAGGTCAGCTTATACTCGTGCGCCACCTCATTGGGGGAGGCGTAAGGGTCAGACACATGTACGTTGATGTAGTAATCCTGCAATTCGTGTACTAAGGCCGCCACCTTTGAATTGCGAATGTCGGCCACATTTTCTTTAAAGGTGATGCCCAGCACCAGCACTTTGGATTGCCGGGGATTTTTACCCTTCTGAATCAACAGCTGTGCCATACGTTTGGCAATCCATGCGGGCATACCGTCGTTGACGCGGCGGCCACTCAGGATGACCTGCGGCTCGTAGCCCACAGAGACGGATTTGTGAAGCAGGTAATAGGGATCCACTCCGATGCAGTGCCCGCCCACTAAGCCGGGATAAAATTTCAGGAAATTCCACTTGGTGCCGGCCGCTTTAATCACCTCCTGCGTATCAATGCCCATGCGGTCGAAGATGATGGCCAGCTCGTTCATCAGCGAAATGTTGAGGTCGCGCTGCGTGTTTTCAATCACTTTGGCAGCCTCTGCCACCTTTACTGAGGGAGCGCAATAGACCCCTGCTTCGATGATACGCCCATAGACCTGAGCGATTTCTTCCAGACTGGCGGCATTGTTGCCGGAAACGATTTTGAGGATTTTTGTCAGGGGACGCTCTTTGTCGCCCGGCACAATGCGCTCTGGCGAGTAGCCATAGTGGAAATCCACGCCTGCTTTTAATCCGCTGTACTCTTCCACAACGGGCAGGCAATCCTCCTCGGTACAGCCTGGATATACGGTGGACTCATAAATGACATAGTCGCCCGATTTAATCACCTGCCCTACTGTTGCCGATGCTTTTTTCAGCGGGGATAAATCCGGCACTTTGTGGGCATCAATGTCTGTGGGAACGGCTACAATAAAAAAAGAGGCTTGCTGCAAGACCGCCGGGTCGGTCGTAAAAACAATGTCGCGTCCCTCAAAAGCCGCCGCCGCCAATTCGCGGGAAGGATCAATGCCCTGCTGCATCATTTCTACCCGCACGGCATTGATGTCGAATCCGATTACTTTGAAAAAACGCGCCAATTCCAGCGCCAACGGAAGCCCTACATAGCCCAGACCAATGACTGCCAGCTGCTTTTCCTTTTCAATTAATTGTCTATACATGGAGTTTTATATATGCAAACCCGCCCCTTCAGTTGCCGGAGGATTTGAAAAGCGGCGCAAAAGTACTCCATAAAGGGGAAAGGGAGGTAACGTTTGGGCATTTTTTTAGAAAAGGTCCATGCCGCTACACCCTCCGCATTTTTTTCCGTAAAAAAATTTAAAAGAGGCATGTAACTTTTTTGGTTTTCCAATACTTCCCTTATCTTTGCCCTGTAAAAAACAATTTTTCCAATCACCATTTTTATCTCTGTTATGAATGTACCTGATTTTCTCCGCTTCCCGCTTCCCGCGCTACGCGAAGCGCTAAACTTCCCGGCTTGTTGACGGCACTCACGCTCTTTTTCCTGCTTTTCACCCAACCTGTGTCTCAGGCACAATTGGGTATCTGCCCGGATTGGGGGATTGAGATCGTACCCGGCCCGCCACCCGGTCTTTCTCTGGGGTGTGGGCAGTATGATCCGACCTGCGGCCCCTTATACTACTCCGTTTACTTAGTGCCCAATGGCGCTCAGAGCAGCCCCGACTTTGTTTTCAGCACGTTTCAGATCGAAGGGCGACTTCGCAGGAAGGGGTTTTCTGTCGGTTTGCTCCCTGCCAATTCCCAATTCAACAACCAGCGCTCTATAGACTGTTCTCCACCTGATCTGTTGCAGAACGGAGGAGCATTTTCGGCTGTGGCAGATCTTTTTTCTTATGTAGTCACCCCGGACAACGGAGGCACAGACACCTGGCAGGTCAATGGGCAGAGGCTGCTTTTCGTACTGGCTGTAGATCCGTTTGCAGATGAGGAAATCACGCTCGATTTTTTATCCGCCTCTTATTCCCGTCCGGATGGCGAGAAGGGGTCTTTCGCCTGTGAATTACCCATTATCGCCAACAATCTTTTCCAAGCCCTCCTTCCGGCTCCTGTCTGTACCACTGATGTAACGATCAGTCTGGGGCCTGTGGAAAACCTGCCAAGCCCCCTTTTCCCCCAGCGCAGGCGCATTCCGGTCTTTGTGTATGCGCTCACGCCAGGCCCTTATGACCTGGATGAACTGGATCTGTACACAGAACTTTCCACCACTATTGGCAACAAATTGGGCGCTTATGTGCTGACAGATGGTATTGTGCCAAAGACCGCTATTAGCACCTCTAATCTTTCTTCTGCCATTGCTGCTTTATCCCTCAACAGCGGCCCCCTGACGGGTGTTACGGCTGCGACGACCCCCAATGCCGGGAACATCCTGTTTTATATTGAACTCAACGGGCCGACGCTGGCGACGCTTTGCGCCAATACCATTGTCACCCTGAAAAAGGGCAAATTAGCGCTGGCGGGTATGTCCTGCTGCTCCCTCCCCTTTACTTCGGGGCCTTTGCGCAGCCGTACGGTGGAGTGGCTGCCCGCTCCCCCCAATATTTGTCCCACAGAGTGCAGCTCTTTCAAGGTGGAAGTAAAAAGAACCACCTATACCCGGAATATGTGCGATGAAGTCTTTTTTATTGTGGAATTGAGCAGCACCGTTTTCCCACGCACTGTTACAGAGGTGCGCTTTAGTGTGGACATCAGCTACAATGCCACCGGAGCCATTCAATGGGACAAAAATATATCCGACCTGCCGGGCTGTCCCGATCCCAACCTGTGCGTGTACACAGAACTCATCGCCCCGGGTACGCTTCGCCTGCATTATCAGTTGGGGGGCACACAAATACAGCTGCTGAGCGCCGGCTCCCCGTATGGGATCGGTCGTTTTGGTTTTACGGGCAATAGCGCCTGCATACAATCGGTAGATTTTCGGGATGCAGCCATCAAAACCACCTCCGGCACCAATGAATGTATTCCCATGATCCGCTCCGAAATATTGAGGGATAACCCGAGTACCCACCTTTGCTTTAACAATATAGCGGTGACCTATGCGACGGAAAACGGAAAAGTCTCTGCGCTTCCCATGACCTTAAAAGTAAGCAATTGCCTTTCTACACAAATCGAAGGCGGAAGTTACTCCAAATGCCATACCGGCCCCAATCCCGGTACGCCACGCCAGGTATGGTTGGAAAACAACGACCACTGGCTGAACGGAGTGACCACATTGGATTTAGCGATGATCAGTAAGCATATCCTTAACCTCCAACCATTGCCCTCTCCATATACCTTGATAGCAGCCGATGCCAATTACACCGGGTCCATCACAACACTTGATATAGTAGCCTTGCGGCGGTTGATATTGGGAATAGCTGATAGCATACCATCTTGGATCCCTCCAGGAACATCTGATCCGGTATATTCAAAATCATTTAGGTTTATAGATAAAAGTTATACTTTCCCCAATCCTGCCAATCCTTTTGAACAACAATTTCCCGAGCGCGTCTCTTTCACCTACGATGTCAAAGCAGCCTTTGTTGCCATTAAAACAGGAGATGTTAACTATAGCCACCAGCGGCCTTCGGGCAGTTCTTTTTTGGCTTACTCCCTGCCTGCCGCTTCCGTTGCACAAGTCTTTGAAATACCCGTATTTGCATCTGAAAACACTTCTTACACCGGATGGCAACTGGCCTTGCGCTATGACACAAGCGCCTTACACTGTAAGGGCATTCGCTGGTTGGCTGAAAAAGGGGAACGGGAAGACCGGGGCTGGCACGAACCCCGGAAAGGACAGTTGCGCGTCCTTTGTTACGACGCGGAGGGGAGGCCCCGCTCCTATGGCAAAGGCACACCCCTCTTCTATGTACAAATGGAAGCCCGCAGGGCCATTCCCGCTTCTAAAGGCGGCGGCGGGGGAGCCGCGCTGGTATCCATGGACCCCGCTATTCCGGCAGAAGCCTACCTGTCAGATGAAAGCACCCTGCAACTTTTGCTGAAAGCTTCCGACCTCCCCGTAACAGAGCGTTTTGAGGCTAAAAAGCAAGAAGCACCCGCTCCTGCCCTCCAAATGGAGGCCTATCCCAATCCGGCGGGATCGGTCTTTCGGGTGGAACTGTGGGTTCCGGAAGATACGGAAGCGGAGATGGTCGTGACCGATGCCCTGGGCCGTTCGGTATTGCAAAAGCAACTCTCTCTTACTAAGGGTCTCCATACTCAGTTGTCTTCCCAATGGAATGCTGCTTTTGCTTCGGGCGCGTATTTTATCAGCCTGCACACGGCACAGGGGGTGGTGTCAAAGCGGTTGGTGATTAAATGACGGAGCGTTTAGACTTTCCATTTAGAGGCTGTCTCACAAGTAAATTTATGGGTGATATTGATACGATGACTGGCAGTCATCGTATCAATTGGCCACCCTTCAAAATTTAATTCTGTGCATTTTTTTGAAAACATACTTATGAGACAGCCTCTATGCGTTGATTACAGTAAACAGGAAACCTCAAACATTAAAAATTAAAGACTGATATGCGTTATTTTGCATTTTTTTTCTCTTTATTGCCCCTGCTACTCCCTGCACAATCCCACCGCTATTTTGTACATCTTTCTGCCACAGGGGCCAACAACGGCAGCAGTTGGGCCAACGCTTTTACCAATTTGCACGATGCCCTCACGGTAGCCATGCCGGGAGACGAAGTGTGGGTAGCGACGGGTACGTATAAACCCACAAACGACAACAACCGCGATATTTATTTTAAACTGCCCTCGGGGGTACGGCTGTACGGCGGTTTTGCGGGTACGGAAGACAGCCTGCAACAGCGCCAGCCGGCGGATCACCCCAGCGTCCTCAACGGCGACATTGGGGTACAGGGCGACCGCAGCGACAACAGTTACAACCTGCTCTACGCTTTTCAGCCGGACAGCAGCACCCTGATAGACGGTTTTACCTTTACAGAAGCAGAGGCCGTCAAACCCGGCATTGCCAATTTTCAATTGGGGGCTTACGGGGCGGCTCTGTTGGTGAACGGCTTGGACGGAAGGGCGCACCTGACCGTCCGCAACTGCCGCTTTGAGCGCAACAAATCAAGGGCCTCCGGCGGAGCGGTCTGTGTGAATGGCGGCGGCAGCGGCGATGCGGCCCCTTTGTTTGAGTCCTGTGTCTTTACAGAAAACACGTCGGAATCGGCGGGAGGAGCGATCTATCGCACCGGAGGCAGCCGGAAGGATCGTCCTGCGGATTTTTTGAACTGCCGTTTTGAACGCAACAAAGCCTTCGTGGGCGGTGCGCTGTACTATCGGGACAACGACCGGACGGATACCTTAGATATTCGGGCTTGTCATTTTAGCGCCAACCTTTCCACCAATCGAGGCGACATCATTGCTTTTGGCACCCCGAGGCAGGCGACTTATTCGGCCATGCACCTGCACAGTTGCCTGTTTGAAAAAAACACTAGTGCAGGGATTCAGGTCAATAGCATACTGTTAGATGTGTTTTTTGATCAGGGCAACTTTGATTTGGTAGCAGACTCCTGTAGGTTTATCAACAATGAAATTCTACAGCTCGTGTTTGAAATAGACGGGAGGCAAAAAATAAGGATAAAGAACACAGAGATAGGCAACAACAGGTTTTTCCAAGTTACAAAAGGTGATACAGGATTACTTTCCAGAGATTCAATGTATGTCTATAATGTTTGTATGCATAATGGTATAATTTCAAATGTATATCCATTGCGCATAGATAAATCTCGCATTTATTCCACAAAGCACTCCAACATAGGTACATATTATATGATTAATTCGATCATTGCAGACAACAATTTTTCCGCGCGTGGAGTCGTTGCAGCCGGCAACACCATGATCGGGACTACCTTTGCCAACAATATAACGAGAGAGGAAATAAACGGGTTTCCTGTCAAAGCAAAAAACTGCATTATCTATGGGAATATCAGTGATTTAAACAAATATGGCACGGTGATCTTTAATAATCCTGCTACCTGTTTCGATAATTGTCTGATTCATAGAACCAACCCGAACCCCGACGAACTCTCTGTATTCAAAACATGCACTCCCGGTACTACCAACCTGCTCAACACAGACCCTATGTTCATAGACACTGCCGCCGGGGATTATCGCCTGCACCCCTGCTCTCCCGCCATTGACAGGGGAGGCAACGCAGCTGCACAGGAGGCGGGAGTCGGAACCGATGTGGCGGGCAATGCCCGCATTCAGGGCGGGCGGGTGGACATCGGTGCTTACGAATCACCGGATGTACTCACGCAATTTGCTCCCGTGGCAAGGGGCACCTGTACAGGTGAAAGCAAAGGAATCATAGAGGTGAAAGCATCGGGTGGCTGCCCGCCCTATCGCGTCAGCTGGAGCAATGGCACTCAATCCGACTCCAGCCTCACAGGATTAAGAGCAGGGTCTTACCGTTTGACCGTCACAGATGGCAAAGGGCGCACAGGCAACATTACGGTCGTCGTTCCGCTGTCCCTCCCGGCTATTGCCTTCCAAGGCGATACCGTGGTGTGCGCAGGCGCAGCAGATGCTACCCTGTCCGCCTCAGTAACAGGCAGTCCTGCTCCGCCCTTCCATTATCTGTGGGCAGACGGCAGCACAAAAGCCACCCGCGAAGCGCTGGCGACGGGTTCTTATGTGCTGGTGGTAACCGACACCTTGGGCTGCCGCGACACGGCTGCCGTCTCTGTCGTTACTGTCACTCCGCCGGAAACGGATACTACCCTCCTCCATGCCACCCTGCCTTTGGCCAACAACGGCGTTCTCGAAATCAATGCCTCCGGCCAGTATGCGCCTTACACTTTTTTGTGGAACACAGGCGAACAGACAGGACGCATTGAAAACCTGCCCGCCGGGCTGTATCAACTCACCCTCACCGACCGGGAAGGCTGCACCTTTGTATCTTCTTATCGAATTGATGCGATCATTGGCACCACCGCAGCGGCAGAAGCACTCCTCGGAGCAGTGACACCCAATCCCGCTGCCGATGACGTGCTTATTCAGTTTGGTCAAAGCGACCGATGGACGCTGTGGAACAACACGGGCCAATTGGTGCGCAGTATTTCTGCTGCCCCACAGGCGGTTGTTGTGCAGGACCTGAGCGACCTGCCGGCCGGAATGTACTGGTATGCGTTCGGGCAGACAGGAAAAATGGGAGAAAAGAAAAAATTGGTGAAGTGGTAGGAGGCCTGGGGTTTTGGCACTTGGTGTTGGGGGTTGGGGTTTGGCTAAAAATTAACTATTGAGCATTAAACACCATGCATCAAAAATTAAGCGTCAAAAGCTGCTATTCACCTGAACCCTCACCCCGTGAAACGCAGGCTCGTAGCGGCAAATACCACCTGCACAGTTGATGCCTTCCACTTGTTTGATGTAAGACAAGCCGAGGCGGTGGGCCTTTTGGGTATAAGTGACACCCACAGACGGATAAAAAATGCCATCAAAGCGGGTTTTTTCGGCTTCGTACCGCTCCGGGTTTTTATGCGGAATTTTGTACATATTGGATACTGAAAATAACCAGTGCGGCGCAGCGCCGTATTCTGCCCCTATATTGATCCACGAACCAAACTCGTCGTCGGAAAGCAGGTATTGGGCCTCCACGCGCAGCGAGCGGCGGGCCGAAAACTTGTATAAATATTCCGTGTAGGGCGTAAGGGCATCCACGTAGTTGGCCACGCCGCCGCCGAGGAAAGCCAGGGGGTCTTTCTCGTCGGCAGCATCAATCTTATTCTGGTATTGAAGAATGTTGTACTTCAACAATTGCACACCGCCTGTCCACTGCCATTTGCGCGTGCGTTTCCACACAAATTCGGGGGCAATTTCGCGGTAAATAGACTGCCCGCCCGGCAGCCGGATGTCGGAAAAGTTAAGGGCCAAAGAAAGCGATTTATTGACTTTGTAGCGCATATCCACCTGCACTGCCTGTTCGCCCAACTCCTGGGTGGCGGGCGCAAAACGCGCAGGCAGTCGCCAGGTGTTTTGTCGCGCCATCGGAGGCAGGAAATTGATCGGCCCCTGAATGGCGGTCTGGAAAGGCGTGTTGCGAAAAGCAAAATCGCGGGTGCGCTTCCATTCCACTGTCACGCCCAAACCTTTTCGGGCATAGGAGAGGCTGGTGTAAACGGTGTGTCCCCTGCGATTGACCAACTTGCCCGCTGTGCGGTCAGCCTGCAAAGCAAAGGGATCGGTTAGCACATCGGGCGTTTTGATCGCCCCTTCCACATACCACGTAAAAGGTCCGGCAGTCAGGGTATTATAGAGCGTGGCGGCATACGTGTTGTATTGTACGCCGATGCTGTCGCGGGGGTTGTAGGAGGCAATGGTGTTGACCAGCTGGTTGACCGTAGCATCGGCGTATGTGCGGCCCACTACTCCGAAGCCGGGTGCGCAGCTGAAGTTGCGGCTGCTGTCGGGCTTGATGAAGCCCTCCACAGCAAGCCCCCGCAATCCGGTGCCGTAATTGCCAAACTGCTGCTTCATACGCCCTGTAAAGGCGCGCATATGCCAGTTATCGTTGAAATGCCAGGCCACTTTTGCGCCGTACAGGGCCTGATCTATCAGCAGAGCGCGTTCCTCGTAGGCACGAAAAATAATGCCGCTGCCAATCTGGTCATACAAGTAACCACCTGCCACTTCAAAACGCCCCGCGCGTTTTTGGGCGTACCAACGCCCAATTCCTTCGCCGCTGTAAGAGGCTAAGGGATTGAGGAGATTGGAATTATTGAACACATCAAAACGCACGCCCACATCGAAGCCCCAATTGCTGTATTGCAAATTGAGCCAGCTCTCGGAGCCAAACTTCTGATAATCGTACTGGGGCGTACCGGCCGCCCCAATGGCCGCATCCCTTATAAAAAAATTGCCGGTGCTTTGCAGCCCGCCGGTAATCCGGGGGGGGCTGTTTTGGCAGAGAATGGACGTACTGATACACAACAATACTGCCGGAAGTATTCTTTTCTTCATGTAAACACCCATTCAATTTTTATGCCATTTCGGGCAATCCACTATTCCGTCATCATGCGGATAGTGGTCGGGATATGCTCACTTTGCTCTAATTGCTCAAAGAAAGTATCCAGATAATGCACCATAGCTGCTTCTGTGTCACGGCTTAAATACCGCGAAGTACAGCATGCATAAATGTCCTTCTTAGCCAGTCGAATTTGATGCGCAGCCCGCTTAAGCACTTCGGGTTTCAGGCCACTGCTCATCAAAAAGCGATCCTGCACAGTGCGCAGGCCCGTCCCGCTGGAAGGGGTAGCATAAGGAGCGCTGACTAAACCGGAGAAGTCAAAATCGTAGGGTACCGGCAGAATCCTACCCGTCTTGGCCGACTTAAGCAGGCGAACATTGCGGTGTGTGGCCAATTCCCAGTCGGTATTTCCGATCATGTACTGAAACATGACCATCAGACCCGCCTGGTGGCTCATCATGCTGTCCAGCGACAGTCCGAACTCTTCGGTCATTTCGCCGTTCAGGCGAGCGGCCAGTTCTTCTTCATCTTCCAGTACAATAGCCATCATATGTCGCTTGGAACCAGTTTCTACGTGGGTGTCGCGCAGAGAAAGGCGCACCAAACGCGCCCTCAGACTGACATTCGACAGTTTTTCAAACATCCGATAGGCAATGTACTCTCTGACAATCAGTTCGTCGCCCAACTCGTTGTCGTAGCAGGGCATCACCAATTTAATTTCGTTCAGCGTGTCCAACCCTTCCGCCACGAGGGCTTTCTTTTTGAATTTCACCTTCAGGGGCGGTATTTCAGCGATGCGGCGACGAAACTTTCCGCGCGACTTAATCTCCACTTTATAGGTTTTACCTGTCTCAGTGATGAGTGTGCCAGGATAGTAATTGTCGGTGCGTTTGTTGATAATCAACGTGGTAAAGTCCGCCTCAAGGGTCATCTTTCCCACCTCTTCCTGTGTCAGGCGATCAAAAATAGTGGAGCGGCGGGTACTCTCCTGTGCTGTAGCAATGATATTCAGGGAAAACAGACACAGGATCAAAAACAGTAGGTGGCAAATAGCATTTTTGTTTTTCATAACTTCAAAATTTTATTCTGAAAAACGATTTAATAGTTAAGACGTAAAAATGGAATTAAGTCAACGTCTTATGCAAAGGTAAAACAAATTTTATTCCGAAATAAACCTTTTTAGAAATAATTTACAGAATTATTATTTACTTAACAGAAAAACAAGATCAAATGTTCCAAAATTCAAAATTTTAACAACTGCTTCAAAACCTCGAAATGCAGCCTTTTTAAAACGTTTTGTTTTTAAATACACAATCAAAAAAAGGAGAGTGAAAGCATAGCGTTCTATAATTTTGTAAATATGACAAGAAACGACAAAAATTTCGAAAGAAGGCAATTAACTTTGTGCCCGAAATTTTACGTATCTCCAAACCCCGGCCTATATAGTATGTTACGCGCTTTTCGCTTTACTGTTTTACTTTTTTTGTCACCTTTCCTGACATTTGGTCAGAATATCCCCGTTTGTGGCACTACCCATACGGACCAGCAGCAGTTACTGGAACAATTGGAAGAGAACAAAAATCGGGCTGCACGATTTGGAATTTCAGAACGAAATTCTGTGCGCTACGTCCCTGTCCACTTTCATCGGGTAGGCGACAACGCCGGAGAAGGCCGGATTTCGATCAATAAAATACTCGACCAGATGTGCAGCCTCAACCGGCAGTACGACACGCTGGAGGTGCAATTCTACCTCAGCCCTCACCCGACCGCCGGTTACGGGCTGTTTAATGCGTCTATCAGCCATGACAACGTCTATTCCATACAGACCAATGGCACTTTGATGAACCAGCGCCGACACCCGCGGGCGGTCAATGTATTTGCGGTGGACGAACCTGTTTCCGGCAATACCCCCCAGCCGGGTACCATCACCCAGGCCTATTACAGCACCAACCCGGACTGGATTGTGATGCGCAAATCGGAATTTACCAATAGCCTGAGTAACGGGGTACTGGCCCACGAATTGGGTCATTTTTTTAGTCTGCCCCACACTTTCTTAGGATACGAAAGCAATCCTTTCGGCCCCACAGATCCGGGATGGCCCCGCGCACCGGTTATATCGCCCGGCGGCAATGCCACCGAGCGCATGAATGGCACCAACTGCAACACCGCCGGTGACCGCATTTGCGATACCCCTCCGGATTACGGATTCAGCCAGAGCAATTGCAATCCCTACGCAGGCGGTGCACGAGACCCCCTCGGCACCTTGGTAAATCCTTCTGAACAAAACTTTATGGGCTATTTTGAAAGCTGCCAATATGAATTTACGCCCACCCAACGCAACATTATCCGCTCCGATCTGGATGCTACCCGCCGCAATTATTTAGACAACACTTTTGCCCCTGCTGCCATACAGTTTATCACCCCGAGCAACTTTCTGAAAGCACCGGCCAGTGGTGCCGTCACTGACTTTTACGACGAAGTACTGGTGCAATGGAACCGCATACCGGAAGCCACCTACTACCTTTTGGAGCTGGATGTTACCCAACTTTACAGTACCCCGCAGGCACAGACATGGGTACTGAATGGCAACATCACTTCCCAGTTGTTCACCAATCTACAGCCGGGGCGCACTTACTACTGGCGTGTTCGGCCCTTCAACGAGGTTTACACTTGTGCTTTGGCGCGTCAGCGGAGTTTTAAAACCCCTCAGACCTCGGCTGCCCCGGAGGCCACCGACCTAAACGCCGTTCTGCTGGCACCCAACCCCACACCCGCCGGACAAGCAGCCCTGTTGCACCTGCATTCCAAGACACAGACCATGGCTACGGTGACGGTGACCGATGTGCTGGGCAGGGTACTGTGGACGACCGCCCACCCGCTGCGGGCGGACAACAGCGAAGCGCTGCCGCTGCCGATCCTGCCCGCTGCGCATAGTTGTTATTTAGTACACATCCGAACGGCCTCCCAACAATTGACAAAAAAGTGGATAGTGGGTCTATAGTTAAAATACCACCATTCCTATTTGTTTTATAGCAAAGAAAAGAAGTATCTTTGTGCGGTCAGTTCATTTATAAAATTTATAGTTATGCGTACTCTTTTTCTTTGCTCCATGTTTTTATTGGCACATACGGTTTTGCCCGGACAGTATGTCCCCTATACTCCTATCCCCGATACCCTCGTTCAGGAGCATTTTCACACAGACCCCTCTCCCCATATGTTGTTGGTGCCGGGGGGCGTTGAGTCGCAGTGGGCAATCATTGACCAGGACAAGGTACGTCATGCGGAAGGGCTGCCCGGCAATTGGTTCTGGGACATTGATCTGGTAGATACCCTGAACAACAACTGCTTTACCAGTGCCTCCTATCTCAAAAACGGGCAAAAAAATCGCAACTGGCTTATTCTGCCCGCCGTTTATATTCCGGACTCCTCTTACTGGTTTTGCTGGCGCTCTCAACCTTTCGAGGCACCAGCCTATATGGATGGTTATCAGGTATTGGTGTCCACCACTACCAACCATCCCCTGTCCACAACGTTTACCGACACGCTTTTCACAGCTGCCGAAACTGTTGACTTGCCGGATGAACCCTCCCTCACCCTGAGCGACTTCACTTTTACACGCGGCTATATCCATGCCGACGGGTTTACCAATAAGGACTACTATTTTATAGAAGAAGGCGAACTCGGCAATGGCTCGGTTTTTCAGTTTTACCGCTGCATTTTCGAACCCCATACGGTATCCCTTGCTGCCTATGCCGGTAAAAAAATCTTTATTGCCATCCTGCACGACGCTGTTCAGGACAATATTCTCCAAATAGATGATATTGTGGTGGCCAAAAGCAAAAGCAGTTCAACGACGCAACCCGGCACTGTTGCGTCGTTTCAATTGCTTTCGGACGGCATCCAACCAGTGGCATATCTGACCTGGACCCTGACCGAACCGGTGGCGCACCGGCTGTTCCTGACCGATTTGCAGGGCCGCGTTATTGCCAACCGCCATTTCGAGCCTTCCGGGCAGGGAATTTTTCACTTCGACGCTACCCATCTGCCCGCTGGATTATACCTAGCAACTCTGCAAACAGCCGATGGACAGGTGGCAACCCGCAAGTGGGTTAAATAGGCCCCCTGTTTATGCCGGGAACAGCCGGTAACGATAAAAAGGAAACGCCTCCCCTGCTTCAAAGGACGACCGTTCAGCGGGCAATTCTATAAATCCGTCGGCACTTGTCAGGCTGGCCAAATCGCCCGACCCCTGTACAGACACAGGCAGGGCTACACGGGAGCCATCCAGAGCGACACGAAGCGCACAGGGCAAAAAGTAAGTAAGGGCCGGGGCAAACACCACTGGTTCTCCCAGAACGACCGGCTCCGGCCATGTAGGGACAAGCACCCCGAGGGAGCGCTCCAAAAAAGGTAATACATAACGACAGGTACACAAAAAAGCGGACACCGGATTGCCCGGCAGCGCAAAAACGACCTTTTGCGGCCCGCAACGGCCAAACCAAAAGGGCTTGCCCGGTCGCTGTGCCACTTTGTGAAATTGTTTTTGCACGCCCAAATTTTGCAAAACCCCTGGAACATAGTCAAATTTTCCTTCTGAAACGGCCCCGCTTAAAATCAACACGTCGCAATGGCCCAATATCTCCTCTATACCCGCTGCCATTTGCTGCTGATCGTCCGGAAAGTGAAAAATTCGGGCCTCCGCACCCGTCCACTGTTGCAGGAGGGCCGCGATGGCCCAGGTATTGGAACTGCGGATTTGGTGGGGCAAGGGCCGGAAAGACACCGGCACAATTTCATCGCCGGTGGATACCACCGCCACCGTCAGCCTTTTGCGCACGGCTACCGTGGCCGCACCCACCGTGGCTGCCACTGCTATTTCGGCAGGCCCTAAGCGGTCGCCCGCCCGCAACAGCACCGCTCCCTGCTGGCGGTCACTGCCCTGACGGTGTACGTTTTGGCCTTTTTTTAAGGGAATTTCCTGTAACTGCGCTACGCCTTCCTGCATAGTGATATCTTCGTAGCGTACCACCGTGTCGGTGCCTTCTGGCAGCACCGCTCCGGTCATGACCTCTATACATGCCCGGGGATTTTGCAGGCATTGGCGCGGTTGCCCGGCGGCGGCGGTTCCCACCACGGCAAACACCCGCCGACCTGTCGCCCATTCCTCGAAAACGAGTGCAATGCCATCCATTGTGACGCGGTCGAAAGGCGGAAAATCGCGGTCAGCATGAAGCGGTGTGTGCAAAACACGCCCTGTGGCCTGTACCAGGGGAATTGCTTCGGGCAAAGGTACAAAAGCCGCCTCTGTCACGATGTCGGTGGCCGCTGCAACGGAGTGCATGACCAAAATCAATGCGTACGGAATCGTATAGGGATGGTGTATTGAACAGACACCGCTTTGCCGTCTATCAGGCCGGGTTCCCATGTCGACAGGGCTTCTACAACGCGCAGGGCTTCTGCGCCACAACCACCGGCAACATCTTTTGCGATCTTCGCATCTGTCACCTCTCCATCCTCATCAATCACAAAAGACACCACCACATTTCCCTCAATGCCTTTTTGCCGGGCCTCCTGCGGGTATTTTACAGTTTCCAATATGAACATCATTAACGCCTTTTCTCCGCCGGGAAACAGAGGCGGCGTGGTTAAGTCCGAAAGAGAATAGGCAGATGGCTCATCCGTTTTTTGCCCGGTACTCGCCGGTTTGTTCTGAGCCAAAAGGCAGACAGCGGAGAGACTGAAAATCAATAAAAAAAGATGCTTTTTCATATTGCACAGGTAATTTCAGGCAAAAGTACGGCTTGTATGGCAAAAAAAAAATAATTTCAGATAAACGCACGAAAATCTCGTTTCTCACAGGTGCGAAGCAAGCAAAAAAGTAGCGAATAAAAACGGTCTCATAGCCTGTCTCAATGATGAAAGTTATGGATCTCCCCTACCCCAGTATCATTTTCAACAAAGGCATGGGCATATCTGCCAAAGCAGAGTTGAAAAAGGGGTCTCCCTGTACACTGTCTAAAGCGTCGGGGACAGCCAGCCCCAATCGGGCCTTTTCGCCCAATTTGCGCCGTTCAGCGGGTTCGAATTTGGAGAAAGTGCGGCGCAGTATGGGCAGAAGGTTCAGAAAAACGGTCGGCTCCAGATTTTCTATCCAGCCATACAACAGGTTCCACAGGGCATTGTCGTATAGCAGCACCATACCACTGCCCCGCAAAAAGCCCTCCAACCATGCCGCCGACCACGCGGGAGCCTGCCCCGCAGAGAGCGCATAATAGAAACGGTTGGCAGCCGCCGCTGGCGGCAGATATTGGCGGTCTGACAGCAACCGGGTGGCTGCGCCTGCAATCAGTGGATGTATGCCTGCTGTGGCAGAGAGCTGCTCCAAAGCATCCGTCCACTGTTCCTGTAAGTCTTTTTCTTCCAGAAGCAAAACCGCCTCGTGGGTGGCGCGTACCGATGCAAGTGTTTTCTGCGCGACATCTTCTTCCAAAAACGAGCAGGCCGATACCAAACCCACACTGATGCGGGTTACAAATCCGCTTACCAACAACAACAGGGCAGACTGATCGGTTTTGCGCACATTTCCGTAGCGGAGGGTTGTCGCTAAGGGGCTGACAGCAGCCATCATATCCAAAGTTTCTGTGGACACAGCGGCCTTTTGCTGTAACAGATGTAACAATACTTCCAAGGTATCCAATAATTCGGCCGGTACCACCTCATGGATCATGTCTGCAAGCGGACCCAGGCTCAGAGCGCGTTGTGCATGGTGCATCAGATGCTGTCGGGCGGCTGCTTCCACCGTGTTGCCCCAGCCGCCCCGATCAATCAGCGCAGTGGTCAGCAGGGGATTGAACTCAAAAGCCCATGTTTCGCGGAAAGTCCCCTGGCTCTTGGATGCTGTCAGGGAGGCCCAGGGCAGTTCCAACAGGCGCAACCGATGGAGGAAAATACTGCGCCGCAAGTCTAAAGGTTTGCGCAAATCAAGTTCCTTAGTGGTGTCTGTATCGGGATCGAGGCGCAGGGTGCGACATTGTGCCTCAAAATCAGCCTGCAATGGCAATTTGGGCAGGTCGTCGGGTACTTGTCCGATGTCGTGGCCCACAATGAGATCTTGCCGCACCAAGCCCATTAGCGCCGTATCGCCCATACAGATTACACTTTCGGTAGCCTCCTGCATTTCTGCCAGGCCAGGGCGGGGTATATGGCGCAAACTGGCGAGACACTCCGCCAGACGCACGGCTTCTATTACATGGGCAGTGGAAACATCCACTTTTTTTTGGCGCAGGAGATGTGCCACTTTGCTGAGCCAAAGCGCGCCATTGTCCTGCGGATGTTCCCACCAGTGTTGATACCAGCCCGGTGCATTGAGGCCCGCGCCATAGCCACTCCGGGTGCTGAGGCGCTCGTTGTTCCAGGGTACCCAAGTTACACCGGTCTTGATTTTCGTTTTAGGCAGGGTCTTTAGCAGACAATCGTGAGCGGTCTCAGTTGCATCTAAGTCCAAAAGCGCAGGAGCATGCCAGGCCCCACAGACAATGGCGATGCGCGAAAACATCTCCTGTCGAGCCTGCCGGATGAGTCGGGCCATCCAGGCTTCTCGATAGTCATTTTCGGGGTCTTTTTGTGCCACCGGAGAATTTTCCCCGCGCAACGCCTGTACCGTCTCCAGCACAGCCTGAAAGTGCAGTTCCGGGTCGGAAGCGTTTATTTTTTGCTCGAAATGGTGTTCCCACCAAAGGTCGGCATCCGAAAATCCTCCTATTTCGGCCAGCACCGCCATCGGGTCGCCAACGACCTCTTTTTTTGGAAGGAGGGGTTCCAATTGCCAGCTTAGCGCCAGGGGCAAGTCCAGCATCCGCAAAGGAATGCGGTGCCGGTTGGCATAGCACGCGGCCTGCCACTCCGGCGAAAAGACAGCAAACGGATAAAAAGCTGCCTGCTGCGGCATGTCCTGCCGATAGCAGACGGCAGCTATCGGGGGTACCAATTCCGACACCCCCGCTGACAACATGAGCGGTTGTATTTCCGGCGGCCCTTCCACAAAAAGCAGGTCGGGGACAAATTGCTCCAGCATGGCCAGCACATTTCGGGCAGAGCCTACCCCGTGGTGGCGAATACCGAGTACACGAATCTCCATGAAGGGATTTTTGCGCAAAGTTACGCGCCTGCACTGCGGAAACCAAAAACTTGAGTACTTTTGTGCCGTTTCCGGTATTGTTTTTATGAATACCTGAAACACATAGAAAAATATATGAGAACAGACGTAAATACCCTCGGGGAGTTTGGTTTAATAGATCACCTGACCCGTGCATTTCCTATTTTGCAGCCCTCCACGGTGAAAGGAATTGGCGACGATGCGGCAGTGATTGACAACGGCCCCCTTTGCACAGTGGTCAGTACCGACATGCTGGTGGAAGGCATTCATTTTGATTTAGCTTATGTGCCGCTCCGACATTTGGGCTATAAATCTGTTGTTGTCAACCTGTCGGATATATACGCCATGAACGCGTTCCCGAAGCAAATCACTGTTTCCATTGCTTTGAGCAACCGCTTTTCGGTAGAAGCCTTAGAGGAACTTTATGCAGGCATTCAGGCGGCCTGCGAAGCCTATCAGGTGGACTTAGTGGGGGGCGACACTACTTCTTCCCCGAAGGGACTGACCATCAGCATTACAGCCATCGGGCAATGTGAAAAAAACAAATTGGTCTATCGCAACGGCGCACAACCGGGCGATCTGATTTGTATCACAGGCGACCTCGGAGCGGCTTATCTGGGGTTACAGATTCTGGAGCGCGAAAAACGCATTTTTATGGAAAATCCCGGCATACAGCCCGATCTGGAAAACCAACAATATGTGATCGGACGGCAACTCAAACCCGAAGCCCGGCGCGACATGATCGAAACTTTTCGAAGAACAGATCTAAAGCCCACTTCCATGATTGACATATCTGATGGCTTAGCTTCCGAAATTTTTCATATTTGCAAGCAAAGCGGCACTGGCGCCCTCATTGAAGAAAGCGGCGTACCCATCCACCCGGAAGCCGAACTGCTGGCCCTTAAATTCAAACTCGATCCGGTGACCTGTGCCCTGAATGGCGGGGAAGATTATGAGCTGCTATTTACCATTGCTCCTTCGGAAGTGGAGAAAATACGGTATTTACCGGAAATTTACATTGCGGGTGAAATTTTGGAGGCCCGCGACGGCATCCGCCTCAACACCAAGGGCGGCAACCTCCACCCCCTGAAGGCCCAGGGCTGGAACCACTTCAATGCGTCCTGAAATGATCGAATTTGAAAATCCCGGCCTGTTGCATCTGTTGTGGGGCGTACTGCTACAGGGGCTGCTGCTTCTTTTCTACTGGCGCTGGCGGCACAGTACCCTGCGGCATTTGGGTTCTCCGGCTTTGGAAGAACGCCTTTTACAGGGGTTTTCAGCGCGCCGCTTCTGGTTGAAAAATGCCCTTTTTGCAGGGGTGATGGTCTGTGTAGTAGTGGCCATTGCCAATCCTCGTCGGGCAGTGCGTGTACAGCCCGGCCCGGTCAACAGCTCCGATGTGCTGATCGCGCTGGATGTGTCCAATAGTATGCTGGCCACCGACGTGAGTCCTTCGCGCTTAGGGAAAGCCAAGCAGTTCATTGCACAATTGACGGAACTGTTGGAAGGCGAGCGCTTAGGACTTATTTTTTTTGCTGGCGAATCGCAGCCACAGGCTCCCCTTTCCACAGATTACAGTGCTTTTATGATGTTTGTACGCAATGCCACTCCTGCCTTTATTGCCGATCAGGGAACGGATATTGCCACCGCCATTGCACAGGCCACCCGGATGTTTGAAAATAAAATCCCCACCGGGAAAGCCCTGATCTTAGTCAGTGACGGCGAAAACCACCAGGGAGCCGCCGTGGAGGCAGCGCAAAAGGCCCGTCAGGAAGGAATACAGATATTTACAGTATCTACAGGCACCGCCACAGGCAGTATCCTGACCGATCAGAACGGCGCGGCAATTCGCACCCGTGCCGACGAGCCGTTTTTGCGGCAGGTCGCTCTGGCAGGCGGAGGGGCTGCCCTCCAAATACAGGACCCTGCTACGGCCAGCACTTTGGATGCGGCCATTGCGGCCCTGCCTAAGGCGGTTACGGAGGCTCAGGCATATACCGAATACGAAACCTATTACCCGTGGTTCTTGCTGATCGCGGTCCTGTTGCTTGCCCTCGAACAATTGCTGTGGTGGAAACGATAGCAACACAGGTTGTCCTGTTTTAGGTCCTTGACACGCATGGGTATAGGAGGCACCCGGAATAATTTGTACAGCAATTTCTTATTTGAATGAATAGATGTGATGTTTGTCAGGATGATAGATGTTTTTGAAGGGAGAAGGTGCTTGGGCCCCCGATAAATCAGGGGGTTACAGGATGACAGATGTGCCAAATAAGAAATTGCTGTAATTTGTATCATTTCCAACGTAATCACCTGAAAATCAATATATTAACAAATTATCACATTAACAAATTAACTCAAATGTACTACCTGCTTGTCTCTGTGATCATCGGCCTGTTTGTGGCCATGTTATTTGTGAACGTGTATTTCCGTGCCAGAGTGCTGAAAACCTATGGCATTTTGGTACGCAATCGGGTTCAATTCGGTGCAGCCCATTTGTTCAATCGCCACAAGTTGGAAACCGAAATTCTGCCGCGCTACCCGGACCAGCGCCAGCATATAGAAACTTTTGTCCGACACATTCATTTCTCTATTCGCATGGCCAGTGTGCTGATTGCCCTGATTACCCTGTTTGGGGCGGTTTTGATGTATTACCGCTGATCGGAAGCCAATCGAATCAGGAACTTATTCTTTTTGCCATTTTCCACCAAGATATATTGTCCATGCAGCAAATGGCCCACCCCCACCTTCAGGTCGGGGGTGCTTATCTTCTGTTTGTTGATGGAGATGGCATTGTTTTGAATAGCTTTCTTAGCCTCCCCTTTGCTGCTCAATATTCCGGTATGTTCGCTCAGAAAATCTACAATGCCGATGCCTTCCTCTAAAACCCATCGGTTGACTGTGGGAGCGGGGATTTCTTCCGACACCTGCGCCAGGGTGTCAGCATCCAGGGCAGCAAGTGCCTCCGGGCTGGCTTTCGGGTCAAACAGCAATTGAGAAGCCGCCCACGCTTTTTCAAATGCCTCAGCCCCGTGTATGCGCCGGGTTATTTCCTCTGCAAAGATGCGCTTGGTTTCCTGCGGATTGCCTGCTTCTAACGCTTCTATTTCGGCGCGGCTTTTTAAAGAAAAGTAACGCAAAAATTTCGACAGGTCGCGATCGTCGGCATTGATCCAGAATTGATAAAAGCGATAGGGGCTGGTCAGCGAAGGGTCTAACCAGATGTTTCCCGCTTCGGTTTTGCCAAACTTAGTCCCATCGGCTTTGGTCAGCAAAGGGGTGGTGAGCGCATACACTTTCTGATCGTCTATTTTACGGTTCAGTTCCACGCCTGCGGTAATGTTGCCGTATTGGTCGCTGCCGCCCATTTGCAGGGTAATGCCGTGTTTTCGGTGCAACACCACATAGTCGTACCCCTGTATCAACTGATAGCTGAATTCTGTGAAAGAGATACCCGATTCGCTATCAATGCGGCGTTTCACGCTTTCTTTGGCCAGCATATAATTGACAGTCAGGAATTTTCCCACGTCGCGCAGAAAATCCAGGACATTCATGCCCACATAAAAGTCATAGTTATTGACCATGAACGCTCCATTGGGGCTATCGGCGGAAAAGTTCAGCAACCGTTTGAACTGTTGCATCTGATGGGCGGTATTGCGGTCCAGTTCTTCGTAGCTTTTGAGGTCGCGTTCTTTGTCTTTGCCACTGGGATCGCCAATGCGTCCCGTAGCGCCACCCAATAAGACAACCGGTTGATGGCCTGCGCGTTGAAAAAATTCCAACAGCATGATCTGTACATAATTGCCAATTGTTACAGAGGGGGCTGTAGGATCAAAACCGATATAAGCGCTTACTACCCCGCTTTTCAGGTGCTCTTCCAAGCCGGGGGTCATGTCATGTATCAGCCCCCGCCATTCTAATTCCTGTAAAAAATTCATAGGGGCGCAAAAGTAGGACGTATTTTTGACTTCTAAGAAAAAAGATTTGGATATATCAAAGTGTTTGCTTAACTTCGCAGCAAAATTTATCTAATGACAAATATTACAGATCGTTTACAGCAGATAGATCAGAAGATACCCCAGCCTTGCACGGATTACCTGCCAAAGTATTCAGGTGTAGCGTGCGTATTTACCATGTAAATTCAGCATTTAATATTGAATTTACATGGTAAAATAAGGCGAATTGTTTTACCTTTGCACTGATAATTTCCCGCTTCTCGTGCGATTATTGGCCCCAATGACATTCCAAAAATACATACCCGCAGGCCAATCCTGCACCGAAAGGTCTATGTCTGTTTGCCCCTTTTCTAAGATTTGAGCGTACATTAGGCGGCCAAAAGAGTCATAAAAACGCACCGAAACAGGTGTATCAAGGGCTTGACTAAGCCGCATGAACACCTGATTGGCCGCAGGATTAGGATACAATGTGGCTTCTAAGCGCTCCGTTAAGGCTTCATCTGTATCCGTAATGCCGAGAGAGTCGCAGGCGCTGCCCTGCAATACACCAAGCCGCAAATTGAGGGAGTAGGGCAGGCTTTGCATATTTTCTCTTGGCAGTTGTATGTGCTTGACTTTAAATGTTACATCCAATACTTTTTCCGCGTCTAAATTGCTCATTTCGTGATAAAAAGAAGCGCGGTGTGGCACACTGACGTAAACTTTGCCATCTATTCCGTAAGTGAGATGGTGAAATACATTACCTGTCACCACACGCGGGTCTCTGTCCCAGGGATCGAAGGAAAAACGAACGGTATCGAAACGGGGAATGATTGTTTCCAAATCTGCGCGATACAAACAGATCTGATCAGATGCATACAAGTAGCGACCGGAAGGAGAGAACAAGAGCCCGCCTCCCGGAATCCAGCGCGTGGGAGAGGGAATAAACAGAGGGGTTGACAAAAGACCGGAACAGCGGTCGAATTGAGCAACGCTAACGCCACAACTGCCCCAATTGGCCACCTGAGTGCCATCCAAAGAAGTGGCAGAGACATCGTAGCGGTCGCATTTGGGAATACTGGTAGAAATAAGCTGATTTGGCCGGACGAGTACTTTGTCTTTCAAGATCAAAGCCATGCGCCACAGCCTGTTTCCGTTCTCCGGCATGAGTATCCACCAGTCGCGCCCGTTAGCGTGTTTTACCACCGTGAACGAGGACAGATCACCATCAAAAATGATCCTGTTGCGCCGTTCCACCTCTAAACCGTAACGGATTATATTTGAGTAGTACAAAGGGCCCAGGCGGAGCTGGTGATTGGCATTGAAACGCGCCCCGGCGTGTATCAAAAAAAAGTTTTCCCTGCTGTTTGTTCTCAAAAAAACGGCCCCCTGGGGAACAATATAGCCGTATTTTGAGCAAAAAGAATCCGCTACTACCCCCGGATTGATGACTCCGCCCCCTTTTACCGGAGCGCCGGCAATCCATACCTGGCAACCATTGGTCACAGGTATAAGTATGGCGGCTTGGTCAAATGAGGCGGCAGTGGTATGTTCGAAGTTAAGTGGTTTAAAATCATCTCCTTCTACCATTGCGTTTGAAAAGCCTAATACGGTATTGACAGAAAAATGGGAGAGAAAAACAGTACTGTCACTTACCCCCCCGAGCCATCCGAAATGTCTGTTTAAAATGTTATTGGGTTGCCCGTAAAGGAGAATATTGGCAAAACAAAAAAGAGCAAAAATAAATATTTTTTTCATGGTTATTTTTTGGGTGAGGGTGGTAAAAGAGGAGCGGGGGCAGCAGGCAAAACCTGTTGCCATTGGAGCAAATCGCGGGGCCCTGTTGTCTTCTTCTGTGTGTCCGCTGTGCGCTCCGAAAGCCGAATAGCCAATTCCGTTATGGACGGTATTTTGGGCAGGTCTTTCTCCAAACGGGGCGGATGCATGGGGCGCAGCAAACGCCATTCCATTTCTGTTGCTTTCCGGGGCAGGTAAACCGTCTTTTCAAAACCGTCTCCCGGTTTTTGTCCGTTCAGGGTGTCGCAGGGCGAAGCTTCCCATTCTCCGAGCCGATAGTTGGGAAATTGGCACATGGTACCGTCGTTATACTTGAGAAGCCCTGTGGCGTGCTGCTGAAAATCCGCACTACTGCCGGGCAGATTTGGGCGATGGGCCATGTGCAGGTGCCGTGTTGTATTGTACGTGGCGTAATGAATTTTCCCGTCTGGTTGTAGTTGAGGGATCCAAAAAGCCGTGCTGGCTCCCGTGTAATCCATAAAACCGTCGTATATGGCCAAGGTATCCCAAGTGGCTGCCACATTGGGGGCACTGATGTCCATGACGGTTATTTCCGTAAAGGAAGACAGGTACAAGTGTTTGGAATCGGGCGCAAAGGCTGTGGCAAACCATGCCCGCTTAGGTGCTGTGGGAAAAAGCCGCAAATTGCTAAAGCGACCCGTACAACGGTCAAAATCAAAAATATAGAGGCCGTTATAACCGTTACAACGTACATAAGTGCGCCCGTCCGGCGAGATTGCGTTGGTAGATTGTGACTCTTTGCCTTCGTAGCTCATGGGCATTTCGGTCTTAAAGGGGCCGTGAATGCCTTTTGGATCAATCAGGAAGGTATAAATAAGGGGCTGTTCTAATTCTCCGGTGATGAACCACCAGTCACGGCCGTTGCCGTGTTTCACGGCGACGGGAGAGGCCAGATCGCCCGTGCCAATCAATATCTGATTTTTTTTAATGACCCGCCCCAGTCCCTTGTTTTGATCCATATCTATAAGTGTCCAATACAGTGGAGCAGTATCGTACGTCTGGAAGTCTTCATTGTATTGTGCTGCCATGTGCAGCATATAATACTGATTGTGTTTGCCCGGGGCAGGAAGTGTAATGCAGTATGGCCCTTGGGGGAAAGACTTAGTTTTCCACTTTTCCCACAAAGGCACCGGATTGAGCGTGTCCCCTCCCAACATAATCTCGTCGGTGGTGTCGCGTATGGAAATACCATTGGTATAAAATTGTAAAATGCCGGAAGAATCACTGCACACACCACAATAGAAACTCATATCTATTTTGCGCCGATCTTCCAACATCCGCAGTGTGCCCTTGTCAAAATTCATTCTGGCTCCTCCCCAAGCCGGGTTAGCGGCACCATTCGCATAGCCAAATACAGAATTATTGTCATGTTTCTGGCATAGGGCTGTATAGGAGAGAAGCAAGAAGAAGGCCTTTAGAGCAAAAAAATGTTGTCTGTTAAAAAATACACGAATCATGGTAAAAAATAAAGAAGCCATGAGCACAAAAGGAACATTTCGTGCTCACGGCCGGGTGATTAATGATTAGTGAGCAATGGCAATTTTGTAAAGGTATTGCGGACCTTTTTCGCTGCGCATTTCCGCAAAATACACGCCATTGGGCCAGGAGGAGGCGTTTAAATCAAAAATGGCTGTTTGCTGCAAACGGCTGCTATACACACATTGGCCATTCAGACTTTTGACGCTCAACAGCCCCGTTTCAGGCGATGAAAAATGCAGGCGACAGATGTCAGAAGCAGGATTGGGCGTTACTGTGCCTGTCAACACTGAAGAACGTCCGCGTTCTGAAATGCCTGGACACAATGCATTGTCGTTGTGCCTTGTTTCCTCTAAAATGGCACGTGCCATTACAACACCCAGCCCGCCTTCATAACGACACATGGATGCAATATTGTGCAGCGTTGACTTTTCGCTCGCCGTCCATTCATCTCTTCCTTGTTGCAATCTTGTAGCACAAGTAGAGATGACTGTTTTCAGCGTTGTTTCGTAAATAGCCGTCGCTGTTACAAGGTTCAAATCGTTTAACAAAGCAGTAGCGCGACCTTTGACCAGGTTTATATAGGCGCTTGACAGGTTTTGCCCCTCACTGATCAATGCCGTCCAGGAACTCATAAAATCGTTCGATGACATAGAGTCTCTTTGTTGCAAAAGACTTGCTACTGAAGACCTGTGACTTTCCCATTGCGATTGCATGGCTTCGGGCATCTGCTCTATGTCCTGCAATGTTTTGCTGGCACGTGCCAGCATTCCGGTCTTCCCGTTTAAATGGGTCTGATAAAATTGATAAGCCCCTGTGCTGTCAAGCAACGCTGCATGGCTGTCTAATACATTAAAGGCATTCAATTGTGCTTCCCAGGCAGAAGCAGGATAGCCTTTATAGGCCGGAAAAGCGCCTGCAATGCTCAATTGGTTGGCAGTGCTCAATCTTGCAGATTCGTCATCTCCGGGAGATGGGCCGATGGAGCAATCAACTTGGAGAAATTCATTACCTTCTGGCGGGCCAATAAACCAATCAGCCGCAGGATCTCTTGGTTGCGCCCACCATCCATTATTTGGGAAATAACTCTCATAGTTGTGAATCTGAAAGCGAGACATATGAATACGATCGGGATCTGTCGTCTCGAATTGAGCCTCTAAACCCGAATTAGTTATCCCATTCCAACCATTGCCTCGCTTTATCTGGGCTCCGATTACTGCGTCTCCTGCTAAGTACAACCTAGGCCCTTTACATTTGTTAAACCTATTAAATGAAACAACACTTGCGTCAGAGTTATCGTAAAATGCCATACCATTTTTAAGGCCTTCGGTAGTGTTGCAAACAAGGGCGCTATTTAGACTACTGGTAATGAAAATTCCGTCGCTACCAGTCGTAAATTCCGTAGAAACAGTGTTCCCAACATATGCACAATTTGGTGCCAAATAGCCAGTTATCCCAGCACCAAAAAGTTCATAGTTGCCATTATAGGTGATATTATTTCCATTTACTGTCACATTCGAGGTTCTAATCACTTGAATTCCTTGTAAAATAATGCCTCCCAAGCCACCTATGGGGGTTTCTATCGGTGTAATATCTATGTCATTGCCTGAAATAATAGCAGTACCATTGGCCACCAGACTACACTGACTAACATTGATACCTGTTTGATCTATAGTTTGACTCAATGCTATGTCATTATCTGCTATACGAGCAGATTTAATCTTGGAGGCAGTTATACTTACTCCAAGATTAAAATACGAGAATGTATTGTCAGTGATCCATACTGAAACCGGCAGTGTGTTCTGTTCTACTTCAATGCATCGTGAAGTGTTAAAAAAATTACTATTACGGACATCTATATCGTAATTTATAGCATTAACCCCTTCCGCAATACGATAGTTCTGAACAGAAATATCTCTAATTACCGCACTGCCTCCTGTGATACACACATAGTCTCCTATTTCTGTCACACAATTTGCTGCTTCTTCACACTGTGTGAAAGCGGAAGGGGAGCTACAGAGGAGCATAGTCGCAAGCAGAATTATATTCTGCCCCCCCCCCCTCTACAAAACATAAGACTGCTAATGAGCCTTATGAAGAAACGATTTTGTTTCATGAAAGGAAATTTTAAAATGTAAACGGATGTTGTTTGCGCACACATTTTTCTGCATTCTTTCCGAAGCCGAAACAATATACAATGATTAACGGGATGGTATAAAGTCTCCGGCGGTGAAAAGAAAGAAGGTAAATGCTTAACGGGGGCAAATCTAAAAAAAAAGAAATAAGGTGCTTATATTTTTCATATTTTAACATAAATTTAACCATTGTTAACGGGCATATTGCGCATGATGAACCCTTTTTTAACATTGGCTATATGTTATCAAAGTAGCAGAGCCGCTCCAAAAACGCCTGCGCTGTCTCCCAGTACGGGTTTTAGAAACACCGTATCTATCCGCGTGTTAAAGAGGTATTTGCGCGCTTCGGCCACGCCGTCTGTATAAAGTCTGTCAATGTTACCCACGCCGCCACCGATCACAATAGCATCGGGATCCATGATATTAATAACTACGGCCACTGCTTTCCCGAAAAAGTGAATCAGCCGATCCATGGTGGCCACAGCGGCAGGATCGGTGGCAGCTTGTGCCCGTAACACAATATCATGCAGGGGAAGGTTTTGCCCTGTTTGCAGGGCGTAAAATTTTTGCAGGGCCGGGCCGGAGATAACCGTTTCCACGCAGCCCGTCCGGCCACAATAGCAGGGGCCTCCGCTCTCATCCAGAAAGTTGTGTCCCCACTCGCCCCCAATGCCCTGACGGCCATTGATGACTTTGCCATGTATCACCCAGCCACCTCCTACGCCCGTGCCCATGATGATACCAAATACCACCTCTGCATCGGGAAGGACGTTTGGCACTGCACCTGCCAGTGCCTCTGCTGCCGCAAAGCAGTTGGCATCGTTGGCAAGCCGCACGGGAATGCCAAGTAAGGCTTCTAAGTCTTTATTGAAAGGTCGGCCATTCAGCGCTGTGGTGTTGGCGTTTTTAACCTGCCCGGTACGGGGGTCTAAGGTGCCGGGATGGCCAATGCCGAGGCGCTTGGGCTTCAGCCCCGACTCTTCCTCCAGCAGGGCAGTAAGACGTTGTAGTTGAGACAAGATGTGGGTGTAACCCAAATGGGCTTCTGTAGGCACACGGAGCCGATGCAGCGGGCGCGGATGCTCCCGACTTTCCAAAATAACACCTTCAATTTTGGTACCGCCTAAGTCTATGCCCCAAAGATGCATTAACGCTTGTCTATCTTCTGCGTCTTAATAATTTCGCGGTTTTTGTCCAGCAACTGCACCAGATACATTCCCTTTGGCAAATCGCCAATGGGATACTGCTCACCTTTGCTGAAGTCAAACTCCTTGAGTTTGCGTCCAATAAGACTATAAACAGCCACCTGCCCGACCACGTCGTTGTTGTCGCGAACACTGATGAGGTCGCAGGCCGGGTTGGGGAAGACCGAGAGATCGGCTTTTCCACTAACAGTCTGCTGGGCCTGTAGCCCCCATGCACCCAACACCAGTACCACTGAAAGTATAAAATGTTTCATAAGCACGATTAAAACGCCCCACTGAAAGGCGAGCAAATGTCTTTAAAAAAGTGATTAAACAAAAAAATCGGTTTGAGGCCGCAAGATACGCAGTTGTAAAGCGACTTACAAAAAAAAAGTTCAATAATTTGCGTTAAATTAACAAACGGTACACAATAAAAAGAAAAAGGTAGGAAAAAAGGCTATTTGAAAAGGTAAAAGCCGACTCTTTGTTAACACATTTTGAATAAAGCCCAATGGTTTTGCAAAGGCTGGCACCTGCCGTGACGAAAGGAGGAAAAGCGCGTATATATAGTGTCTTCACAAGTGAGTGAGGGCAAGGCATAAAAGGAAGATTGTTTTCATTTGGTTTTTTGGATAGCCGCCGGGGCGTAAGCTCTTGGCGGCTTTTTTTCGTTTAAAATTAGGTCATCCGAAAAAACAATCGCATATTTGCGCCCCGAAAGGATAACCATTTAATCGGTATGACACAGAAACACTTTATAGCACTGTTGGTATGCTGCTTACTTATAGGCGTGGCAAGTGCACAGATCACGACGGCAGTGCCGCCCAAATACAATTCTCCTATTGGCAAACTGGATGATGCCAAACCCTACGCCGACATGATTACCGGGGAAGGGGTTAAAAAAATTCTATACGCCCTCACATCCAAAGAGTTCCAGGGTCGGGAAACCGGTCAGCCCGGTCAACAAAAGGCCGCAGACTTTATCGCAGGTCAGTTTAAAGAGATGGGTCTGCCCAATATCGGCGACCGTAAAACCTATTTTCAATATATTGCCTTGCAAAACGAAACCTGGACCAAAATCGGCATTTCAGCAGGGGATAATACCTTTGCAAATCGCCGGGATTTTTATGTATTGCCCTCTTTCAATATAGATAATCCGCTTATATCTGTGAAAGAATTGGTCTTTGTGGGATATGGAGTAGAAACTACCGGCTACTCCGATTATGGCAAGGCCAATGTAAAAGGTAAAGCAGTGATTTTTTATAACGGCGAGCCTATGAGCGACCAGGGCAAATCCATGATTACCGGCACCGAGTCGCGCTCGGAATGGGCCTTGAATTGGCGCAAAAAGGTGCGCCTCGCCAAAGAAAAAGGGGCTATTATGGCCTTTATTGTAGATCCCAATTTTTCTGAAAGCATCAAAGCCAATCGCAGGCTGCTGTCTGCTTACGGCTGGCAGCCCGTTTCTACCGATGTGGTGCCAGTGGACAACTACATCAACAATGCTTTTATTTCTCCCGAAATGGCGAAAAACCTGTTTGGGAAAAAAGCAGAAAAAGCAGAACACGCACTCGAACAGTTGCGTCAGGGAAAGGGCTTTAAGCCTGTTTCCATTAAGCAAAAAATGGAAATCAATTTAGACAAAGAAAACCGCAAATTGGAAGGTGCCAACGTCATTGGATTCATTGAAGGAATTGACCCCGATATGAAAGACGATTATGTGTTCGTCACAGCCCATTACGATCACCTTGGCATGGCCGATACTTCTGTTATCTATTATGGTGCCGACGACAATGCTTCCGGTTCTTCGGGGGTAGTGGAAATCGCCCGCGCCTTCGCCGCAGCCAAAAAGGCCGGAAAAGCCCCCAAGCGGAGTGTAGTGTGTATGTTGGTCAGTGGTGAAGAGAAAGGTCTGCTCGGCTCCCGCTATTATGTTGATTTGCCCCTTTTCCCCTTAGACAGAACCATTGTGGACATCAATATAGATATGATAGGCCGCGTAGATGCCGCCCATCAGGACAAACCCGACTATATTTATGTCATCGGATCAGACCGCCTGAGTACTCAATTGCACGAGATCAATGAGCAAATCAACGAAAAATACGTACAGTTGGCCCTCGATTATAAATACAATGCCTTAGACGACCCCAATCGCTTTTATGAGCGCAGTGACCATTATAATTTTGCACAACGCGGCATCCCGGCTATCTTCTTTTTCAACGGTGTACATCCGGATTACCACAAACCGACGGATACGCCCGACAAGATCAACACCGAACTTTTGGCCAAGCGCGCCCGTTTAGCGTTCTATAATGCATGGGAAATTGCCAACCGCCCCACCCGCTTGTCCGTAGACAAGAAATGATTGTTAATTGTTAATTGTTAATTGTTAATTGTTAATTGTTAATTGTTAATTGTTATCGGTTAATAATCAGTTACTTATCCCTCATCACTCATCACTCATCACTACCTCGGTGGAGTCGCTTAATTTTTTAGAAGAGATCATAGAAAATGACCTGAACAGTGGAAAGCATACCAGTATTCTGACACGCTTTCCGCCGGAGCCCAATGGTTATTTGCACATCGGACATGCCACCAGCATTTGTCTGAATTTTGGCCTCGCCCAAAAATACGGGGGAGCCACCAATTTGCGTTTCGACGATACCAATCCCGTTACAGAAGAGACCGAATATGTGGACAGCATTATTGATTCTGTACGCTGGTTAGGTTTTGAACCAGCGGAAATTCTGTATGCCTCCGACTACTTCGGGCAACTTTACGAGTGGGCCAAAGTACTGATCGAAAAGGGATTGGCTTATGTAGATTTTTCGACAGCCGAAGAAATTGCGGCCATGAAAGGCAATCCGACGGAACCGGGTAAAAACAGCCCTTACCGAGACACCCCGCCTATCGAAAACTTAGCCCTGTTTGAGCGCATGAAAAATGGGGAATTTCCGGACGGGCATTGCACCCTGCGGGCAAAGATAGACATGGCATCGCCCAATATGATTATGCGCGATCCGTTGCTCTATCGCATCAAGCACGCCCACCACCACCGCACGAGCAACGAATGGTGCATCTATCCCATGTACGACTGGGCACATGGCCAAAGCGACAGCATCGAACACATTACCCACAGCATCTGTACCTTAGAATTTGCCCCCCACCGCGAGTTGTACGACTGGTGCATCGAGCAGCTGGGCATTTATCCCTCCAAACAATACGAGTTTGCCCGACGCAACGTGTCGTACAGCATCACCAGCAAACGCAAACTGAAGTTGTTAGTAGAAGAAGGTCACGTCAGCGGTTGGGACGACCCGCGCATGCCGACCATCGTGGGCTTCCGCCGCAGGGGCTACCCCCCGGAGAGCATTCGGGAGTTTGCCCGCCGCATCGGGGTGGGCAAACGGGAAAATGTAGTAGATATGTCGCTGTTGGAATTTTGTGTCCGCGAAGACCTCAACAAACGGGCCTTGCGTCGTTTTGCGGTACTCGATCCCCTGAAAGTAGTGATTAACAACTATGCAGAGGGCCAGACTGAATGGTTGGAAACTGAAAATAACCCGGAAGACGAACGGGCCGGAAAACGCCCTCTTGCTTTTACCCGGGAACTGTGGATAGAACAGGAGGATTTTATGGAGAATCCACCCCCCAAGTATTTCAGGCTGTCGCCCGGAGGTATGGTGCGCTTGAAATCTGCTTTCATCATCCGTTGCGACGAAGTGGTGAAAGATGCCGCCGGAAAAATGACAGCAGTACACTGCACCTACATCCCGGAAAGCCGTTCCGGACAGGACACATCGGGTTTGAAAGTGCAGGGCGTGATTCATTGGCTGTCTGCGACCCATTGCCAGACAGCAGAAGTACGGATTTACGACCGACTCTTCACCGTAGAAGACCCGGCTTCGGAGGAGGACTTTTTAAAAACCCTGACCCCGGATTCGCTGCGCGTGGTACCCCAGGCCCTGATTGAACCCGCTTTGGCAAAAGCCGTTCCCGGTGACTGTTTTCAATTCACGCGTCTTGGCTATTTCACCGCAGACCCCGACTCTACGCCGGAACAATTGGTGTTCAACCGCACGGTGACATTGAAAGACACCTGGAAAGGCGGCAAACCGGCATAGTATGAGGACAACCCGATTTGTTCACCGGCTGTTGGAAGAAAAACGACCTCAACAGGCCGCTGCGCTTTTACAGGCGCGGCTTGCCGAGTCTTTGCCCGGTCGAAAAGCACAGTTTAACATGGCTCCGGTGTGGCGCAAACAGGAGTGGGAACGCAACCCCTCTATTCCGACCGATGCCAAGGTGGCCTGTGTATTGCAATTGCTTTACCTCCACCAAGGAAGCTGGCGCGTGGTCCTGATGGAGCGCTCGATCAATCCCCACGACCGCCACAGCGGACAGGTCAGTTTTCCCGGCGGACGCTATGAAGAAGCGGATGGAACGCTCGAAAATGCCGCCCTGCGCGAAATGGAAGAGGAAATCGGCCTGTTGCCCCGCCAGATACACCTGTCGGGCCGCCTGACCGAATTATATATTCCCGTCAGCCATTTTTTGGTCTATCCCTTTGTGGGCGTTATCACCGATGAAAAGGTAGATTTTGCCCTGCAACAAGGAGAGGCCGAAAACGTCCTGCTGCCCGAACTAGATTGGATGGCCAACCCCTTGGCCGTGAAAACCACCGACGTGGTGGCCGGCAACGGGATGCCCCTCAAAGATGTGCCCTATTTCGACATTGAGGGGCGCGTGGTGTGGGGCGCAACGGCCATGATTGTAGGGGAATTTTTGGAGTTGTAGTCGTCTGGCGCATTAGTGGGCTTCCCCCTCTTCCAGATTCATGGGACTTTTGCCTTTCTCCTCGCGCTTTTTCAGGCCAAAATTATAACGCACATTTACGCCCACACGGCGCGTATCGGCAGATCGCTCGCCAAAAGCGCTGATATTGCCTTGTTCTAAAGTAAAACGGTTTCGATTGGTGTAGAAAACGTCGTTGGCTGACAAAGTGACGGTAAGTTTGCGCTGCAAAAATAAGCGGTTAATGCTGATGTTCAGACTCCCAAAATGACTGAGTTCATAAAATTGCAGCTGGCCTTTGAGCCGCATAAATCCATTGAGTGACAAGGTGGAGCGGCTCCCTAATTTGAGATGGTGATAGTATTTTCCACACGCACGCCTGCTTTGAGTACCCACTCCCTCAGGCTTTTGGAAGTTTGCAGGTAAGCAGCGTGGATGCCATCCCTGTAACGAAAGGAATTGGTACGGATGGAGAACGCAATATCTCCAAACGTTCGATGCTGCCGGGCGGCAGACTCTTCAAAATGCCTGCGATGTCGGCGGCGCTCATGCGTTGTTCGCGCCCATTGATGTAAATGGTGGCAGGCGTGACACTGCTCAAATACACATTCTCGTCCTGATCGAGAAAAAGGCCGGGCGTTTTCTCCAGTATTTCGTAGGCATTGGTGCTGGTATTGGCAATGGGTTCGGGATCCACAATGGTTTTGTCTTCCTCCTGACGAAGCAGGGGTTTGCGCGCCGTAACGGTGACACTTTCCAAATTTTTTGTATCGGTTTCGGCTACAAAATCAAAAATCGCAGATTTTTCTGTAATTTTTAACCCCTTGTTCAGATTTTTGTAGCCCAGAGCGCTGATTTTCAGTACGTATTGTCCCGGCATTACCTGAAACACTGCCCTTCCCGCTGCGTCCGTCGCAGACCTCCAAATGCGACCGCTGTCTGTGCGGGCGGAAAGATACACGCTCGCTCCCGTGATCGGGCTTTTGTCTGGTTCAGTAAAGCGGATAAGCGTTTGAGCCAACAAACAGCCGGACCAAAGGGAAAAGCAGAACAGCAGAAAGAAGCGCACGGAGGTAGGAATGGAAAGGAATGATGAAATGAGTAAACAGGTGGATGGACGGCAATAATTCGTAAATGGTCACCTGAGGATGCGTTTTAAAAAACAGATGCAAAAGTAAGAACCCCGCCCGACACTCGCCTGCCTACCCAACAGTTTTTGGATGTAACCTACATTATGGCAGGCCAATGCACAGAAAGCGGACCATGTACGCAAACCAAATGAAATCAATGGCACAATGTATGCTGCTGCTGTATAAAAAGACCTATCTTTGCAATTTGAAAAGTTGTCTGCGTTTGATGAGTATATATCCTTGGCCCAACTTTTAAAACTCGACAATTATTCTGCACATTATTTCCAAACTCCCTGTGTAAAAACCTTTTTAAAAGCATCCTTTATCAGCGTACATCGAGACCGCATGTTTAAGATCAGCAAATCCCCACCGTCGGAGGCGATGACGGACGAACAACTATTGGCTGCGTGGCAGCGCAGTGGTTCGGTGCGCTATCTCGGTCTGCTCTTCGAACGGTATTTGCCAATGGTCTATGGGGTATGTATCAAAATTCTCAGGGATAAAGGCAAGGCAGAAGATGCAGTGATGGGCATTTATGAAAGCATGGCGGAAAAAATACAGACCCACGAAGTGACCGCTTTTCGCGGGTGGCTCTATGTGCTGGCACGCAACTACTGCCTGATGGAATGGCGGCGGTTGCAACGGCACCCCGTGGAGTACCACGCCCCCGACACCCTACAGCACTTCGACAGCGGCGAGGAAATGCCGGAACCTGATTTTCCGGCCCCTGCTCCTGCCTATGCCCTACAGCAATGCCTGCAACAATTGGCGACCCTTCAGCGCCGCTGTGTTCAGTTGTTTTATTACGATAATCTTTCCTACAAAGAAATTGCTGACTTAGTAAAAGAAGAAGTTGGAAAAGTGCGCTCTTCTATTCAAAACGGGAAACGCAATTTGAAAATCTGCATGGAGCAAGGTACATAAATCATAAAAAAATGTCCACTGATGACGAGCGCTTCAATGCGCTGATAGAAAAATGGATGGCGGGCGATTTTCGCGCCACCGACGAGCAGGCCCTGAAAGCCCTGACGGAGTCCGACCCCTTTCGCCGTGAGGCATGGCAGGGCCTGTTGGCAGCACCCGAAGAAGACCATGCCCGACAATTGGACGCGCTGCGCAGCCGCTTGCAGGAAGGCCGGCCGGCTGCCCCGACAGTGCCTTTTTATCGCCCCTGGGCTGCTGTGGCGGCAGCCGTTGTTTTTCTGATAGTGGGCTACTGGTGGATACAATCGCGCAAAATCATTATCCCCTCCGGGCAAATAGCCGACAAAGAAGTGGCTGCTCCGACCCGCGAGACCGATGCTACAGAAGGGCTTAATACGGTGGCCGCAGCCCCGGAAGCCCATCGGAGCGCCTTACCCCGGCAACAGGAGGCATTGAAGAAGGAACAGGAATGGTCTGCGAAGCCTGCTGCCCCTGTAGTAAGCGCCGTGGCCGACGAGGACGTTTCCGGTGCATCCCTGTCCTCTGCCCCCGCTGTGGAGGAAGTGATGGCTGTTGAAGCGGATGACCGTGCCGGGCAAGAAGAACACGCAAAATCTAAAGAAATCTCCAAGCCTATGGCCACTCTGCCCCCGGCAGCGCCGTCGGTGGCGAAGCCTCAACCGGTTGTCGCAGAGGACAACATGGCCAAAAAATCTGCTGCCCACAGAACTAAAGACAAGGCCAACATGGATTCCGTGCGCAGCACCCTGCAAAAAGAGACGCTTCCGGCGCGCAGTACTCCCACAGGAGGCTGGGATGAATGGACGGCCTATTTGCGACAAAACGCCCGCCTTACACCCGAAGCCCGCGCCAACAATGTCACCGGAAACGTAATCATCCAGTTTTCGGTCAATGCCTCCGGCGATGTGGTCAATGTGGTGTATATCAGAAGAGTGGGCTACGGCTGCGACGAGGAAGCGCTGCGCCTTATTCGCTCGTGGGAGTGGACGGCAGGACGCAATCCGGTGGTACAGGTGGAAGTACCCTTTGTGCGCTGAGTTTTCTTACTTACACGCCTGGTTTTGGAAAGTACTGTTGAAAGAAATATTGAACAGATAATTGCTGCTCAATCCACTCGCAGACGAAACTGCTTCATTACAAAGCACTGTGCGTTTGCCGTCAAAAATCTCTACGACCTCGTAGCCGACCAACATATCGGGCAGTCGCTCTGCATCCTTCACTACGCCACGGGCGGCCAGAGCAATATTGTAGCCATCCTGTATCGGAAAGGTCACTTCAAAATTCTGCGACTGCTCCAACAGGTATCGAACGGCACCAGTCGCATCTTTGTATTTAATTTCTATGAACTGCGTTTCTCCTACCGAAGACTTACGCGCCTTCAGGGTTAGCTCATAAACCGGAGCCAACACTTCTTCTTTGCACTGGATGTAAGAAAGTGTGCAAAGCACAATCATTAAGCGAGCGAATTTCATAATTAAAAAGCGGGATGAAAAAATAAAAAACAGGGGAGCTTTTCAAAACTTCTAAACGCATCCAACCGGGAAATATTGGTGTGCTTATGAAATATTCTCCTTACGCTTGCGTTTGAAAAGGATAGTATAGTATAAACCCCTCTTGATTCTGACAATATCCCATCGGTATCCTGTCCCGTTTGGATACATCAATATTTTTTAATTCTTTAAATTTGCTTTTATGCAGAACATTTTTCTCATCAGTATTGAGGGGGGGGGTAAATACCCGTCCTTATTTCAGGATTCAAAATTTTATTTTTTTTAAAATTTTACCCCCTCACTGGTACAAACTTTTCATACTTTCCTTCTTATTTTTTGTGTCCTGGAATAGGGCTGATTTGTCGGCTCAGACGACAAGCCCTTGCGGTACTCCGCCAGGATTGCCTCCCGGGCAGATGAACCAGATAGTAAATGGACTACTTACCGGAAGCCCTACGGTGGCTCCCCGTGGGGCCACTCCCAAAATTGGAGTTTGGTTTTATATCTTGACCAAGGGTAACCCACAACCGCACAATTACGATATTAATGCGCTCATGACCAACGCAAATCTCTACTTTTCAGGAGTATTTGATTTTCAAGTTTGCGGGATTACTGAGAACAACGATGATCGTTTCCAGATTTTATCTTTGTATGATCCTATGGAGATGCAAATTTTAAGGACTTGGGCCAACTCTATACCTGAAGCACCCAATGTTATTAAAGTATTCGACGCGAGATTTTAAACCTTGCTTTCATGAAAAATCTATACATTTCCCTTTTTTTTGCATTTTTTTCCCTTTTTTGTTCTGCACAAAACATCCTGTACGTAAGTATTAACCAATTCCCGGCGCAGGATGGCAAAAGCTGGCAGACGGCTTTTGGCGATCTGAACACCGCCCTCACGGCGGCCCGATACGGCGATCAGATATGGGTAGCGGCAGGCACTTACCGTCCGGGAACCGATGACAACCGGCGCAACCGCTTCGAGTTGAAAAACGGAGTGCAGCTGTATGGCGGATTTTCGGGCAATGAAACGGCCGTGGAGCAGCGCGACTGGCAAACCTTCCTCACCGTCCTGAGCGGAGAGATCGGACAGGCGGGCAGGGCTGATAACGTCTATCACGTGGTCTATGGCAAGGGCTTGGACAGCACCACTGTGCTTGATGGCTTCTCCATTACGGGTGCTTACGGCGTGGTGGCCTTTGAGGAAGAGGCGGCTTTTAATAATTGCGGGGGCGGGGTGCTATTGTTCGGCAAAGCCGACATGAACAGCCGTCCGGTCATCCGAAATTGCCACATTTATGAGAATGCGTGCAACTATGGCGGCGGGCTGTATATCAGCAGGCGCGACCTGCGCTTCCCGGACAGCATTGCCGGCCCGGTCAATCCTGTGGTGGAGGGCTGTACTTTTGAGCGCAACTACGCTTTCTGGTCGGGCGGGGCTATTTTTAAAACGGGAGGTACCGCCGCAGATGACACAATCAGGGTGCGAAACACTGTTTTCAGACGCAACCGCGCCCGCGCCGGTTTTGGCGGCGGCATTTGCCTGAACAATACCACCGATCTGATTCTGTGGGTAGAGGGTTGTCTTTTTGAAAGAGATTCTGCGCTGGAAGGCGGCGGGGTATTCTATGAATCAGGTAATCAGACAGCCCAAAAGCAGCATTTTATTTTTAAAAATACAGATTTTAAAAGTAATTATGCACGGGGAGAAGGGGCAGGATTCTATTATTTTGGCTCCTCAATTTCCGATCCGGAGATAAAAAACATCACCGTAATGACGGAAAATTGTACTTTGCAGGACAACAAAGCAGGTTCAGGAGGCATTTCAACTTTTTCAATTTTCAAAAAAGATGTACGCACTTTTGACCTGCACATGAATAATACTCAATTTATTCGCAATCGGGGAGGTATTGCCACTTTTTCTGCCGAAATTGATTTAAAATCGGGTGTAACACAGGTAAATACGCATATAAATAAGTGCCTGTTTCAATCTAATTTTGAGACATCCGTGCGACTGCTATTGGGAGGTGTGTTTAACAACCACATTAACAATTGTATTTTCAAGGAGAATGAAAGAGTTTTAGATATATGGCAGGCCGAAGAGAGCAAAGGAAATACGTTATTCACGAACTGTACGTTTTATAATAACACAAATATATTTGCTAAGTCATTTTACCAATCTTACCTTTCTTCGTCAGAATACTACAATAACTTAACAGTGCGCAACAGCATTATTTACCATACGGATACCTCCTATTACAGTATTTTTTCCATTCACCCTGATTTTCCTCCGCTTTATTTCCATATTTACCAATATTTTTTTCAGAATACGGCATTCAATACGCTGCCCATTACCCTTATACCACGTAATCCTACCGTTTTCGCAAAATCTGTTGACTTTAATGTCGAGCCGGAGTTCATCAGCCCTGCTACAGGTAACTTCCGTCTCCAATCCTGCTCTCCGGTGATCGGACGCGGAGACAATCAGTATGTACGCGAAGCGGGAATTACTACAGATATAGAGGAGAGACCGCGCATTTTGTTTCAAAATGTGGACTTAGGTGCTTATGAGCAGCCGGATTCCTGCGGCGTAAGTCGTACTGTGGAGGTGCGGCCTCTCCGCCCCGTTGCATGCTGGCCCAACCCCGCCCGCGATGCCCGCCTGCTTTGGTCGGCTGAAGGGGCAGACCTCCCGATTAGCCACATCACCATCAGCGATGCCACAGGCCGCACGGTCGCCACCCGACACCACGCCCCGGATACGCGAAGCGGTACTTGGGAGACACACCTCGGCGCAGGAGTTTGTTTTGTCCGCTTTTTTACAGAGCAGGGTGTACAATGTCAGAAATGGGTAGTGCCATAACTTTTAAAAAAGTAGCCTGAAAAATAAAAAGCGCTAACTTTGCCTTCTCAAAGTTGTCCTTATGGTACTGAAAGAAAAATATATCAACCCTTTCACTGATTTCGGGTTTAAAAAGTTGTTTGGTACAGAACTGAACAAGGAGATGCCACACTTCACGAAAACTGAAGCGGAATTGGAGACGAGTTACGACAAATGGCTGTTTGTACTCAAGCACCTGCCTACCCTGCAGGAGCGTCCTCAAAAACTACAGGAGTGGGTATTTAAAAAGTTATGGCTCTTTGACAAGTTTTGTGGTTGGTTAGAAGATTCGATCTTCCCGGATGGCATAGTAAAAAATAAAGTACAGGTTTATAAAAAGCACGGATCACATCTATCATCCTGTAACCTGCTCTTTTAAGGGCAGGTATGGAAATCACCACCTGTCACATCTATCATCCTGACAAACATCACATCTATACACATTAAACAAGTTATATGTGATGTTTGTCAGGATGGCAAATGGGTATTGTGGGTATTGCCTGCTCCCCCCGATAAATCAGGAGGTTACAGGATGATAGATGTGGTTTACACTTTTCATTTGTCGTTCTTTTAGGTAATAGCATGGGCCTCCACAAAAATTGTCAAAGAACCAAAGTTATTTGAAGCCGCTGAGATAGCCAAATTCAGTCCGGAGGAGAAAGAGCAGTATGAAGATAGCCTGAAAGCGTACAGAGACCTTAAAAACGTTATTGACGCGGCTTTCGATGAGGGAAAGATATGTGGATTTTGTCCTGAAAATCAAGGCCGGGTATAATCTTTGATGAACTGTTGAGGGTGTTCAGTGCGCACGCTCAAACCTGCGATTTTTGAACTTTGAGCGGGTATTCCTTTTACAAAAGAATGGTAAAATTATGAAAAAAGTACTTATTTTCCTGCTGTTTGGCTTTGCACTGACCACCTGTCGTAAGAGCATTTTTGACGAAGGCGGGTTTTACGGGGAAGGCAGTGCCCGGATGAACGGAAAAGCCTGGACAGGCAAAGCAGGCATTTTCATGACGGACGTTTTTTGCAAAACCGATTCCTGTATCGCCGTAAAACTCCTGTATATGAACGCACAGGGATTGCTGCGCGGAGATATAACGCTCGATCACATTCCTTTGCGTACGGGCAGGCAAACGCTCAATTATATTTGGCCTACTTACACCAGAACGTTTTGTAAATTGACCTATTCTGAGTATATTGATGATGGCGATGTCACAACAGGTGGGTATCGAGTTTTTGAGAAAAACCCGGATAATTATGTGGAAATTACCGGTATCAACTATAGTACAGGAGGAGTAAGCGGAAGATTTCAGGCCACCGTAGTCCGGGATTCGCTCTGGACTTTTCCGGGGTACAAACCCGATACCATTCGCATCAGGGAGGGCGTGTTTTTTGGCCGAATCTACGAGAAGTGACCGGGAAGGTGTCTTTTGAGGTACTCCCCGTTGATTGGGCAGCCAAAGTAAAAAAACAAGGTGACAAACGGCATTGTTATTTGCCATTTCAGGGCCAACTTTGGTTATGAAGGGTAGGTTTGCTTTTCTTTACATTGCTGTTCGGTTTTGGGGGAGTACCTCAATCCTTTATAAACGTTTTTAACGAAAGAGTTGCGGGTCTATAAAAAAGGGAGCGCACCAACTTCATGATGCGCTCCCCCTGTATTAAACGTTTTTCTCTTTAAAAATCAGCAGGGCGATGTTTTAAAAACACCAGCCATTGGCCTTGCGCAGGGCCTCTGCCACCAGACGGCGACGGGTTTTGACATTGATGACCGGGTACTTGGTGAAGCGCTTGACACCCAACAGGAAGGTGCGCAGCAGGTCGCCTTCGGCAAAGGAAGCCAGCGCGTCGGTTGCGTTTTTAGTAATTCGGCCCGTCACGTCGTGGAAATAGACCTGTAGCATGGCCTCATACAGTTCCTGGGACTGCGGCTTGTCGTACACCCCTTTGAGGCGGTGTACGCGCAGCAACATGGACTCCGCACAGAACAAATCGCTCATCATGTCGGCGCAATTCATCAGGATTTCCTGCTCTTCTTTCAGGTTGAGTTTGCCATCCATTTGCATTTTGGCCGCCGCACCCGCAGTCATGAGGATGATTTTGCGAAAATCGCTGACAGCTTTGTACTCTTCGGCATATTCTCCTTCCAAGCGCTCCATGGAGGGCATGGAGGTGAGTTCTTTTTGTACCGCCCAAGCCGGGTTCACAATGTCCAATTCGCCTTTCAGGGCGCGCTTGAACAACTGGTCCACCATCAGCATCCGGTTGATCTCGTTGGTACCCTCGTAAATGCGGTTGATGCGGCTGTCGCGATAAGCACGGGCAGCGGGGTATTCCTCGCTGAAACCAATGCCGCCGTGTATCTGCACATTTTCGTCCACGCAATAATCGGTCACTTCCGAACCGACCACTTTCAAAATGGAACACTCAATGGCGTACTCTTCGGCAGCTTCCAGCATGGCTTTGGCGAAATCCATACCGCTCGCGGTTTCGGCATTTTTCTTTTCGTGCATCAGGTGAGAAGTGCGATAGGCGGCACTTTCGGCAGCAAAATTGCGGATGGCCATTTCGGCCAGCTTATACTGAATGGCTCCGAAATTGCCGATGGGCTGGCCAAACTGGTGGCGCTCATTGGCGTATTGGGTAGCCATATCAATCACCTTTTTGGCCCCGCCAATGCACATAACCCCCAGCTTGAAGCGGCCGATATTCAGCACGTTGAACGCAATGAGGTGGCCTTTGCCAATTTCACCGAGGACGTTTTCGGCGGGGACACTGGCATTTTCAAAAAACACCTGGCGGGTGGAAGACCCTTTGATGCCGAGTTTATCCTCTTCGGCACCGAGGGTGAGGCCGGCGGTTTTGGCCTCCACGATGAAGCCGGTAAACTGTTTGCCCTCCACTTTTGCAAACACAATGAAGATATCGGCAAAGCCTGCGTTGGAAATCCACATTTTCTGGCCGTTCAGCACATAATGACTGCCGTCTGCACTCAGGTGGGCGGTGGTCTTGGCATTGAGGGCATCAGAGCCGCTGCCGGGTTCTGTCAGGCAGTAAGCCGCCTTCAAATCCCCGGCAATCAGGCCGGGCAGGTATTTGACCTTCTGTTCGGGCGTACCAAAATAAAGAATGGGCAACATGCCGATGCCTGTATGGGCCGCGTGCGAAACCGAAAACGAGCCGGAAGGGCCGAGTACATCCGAAATAATGGTATTGGTATTGGTATCCAATTCCAGACCGCCGTATTCAGCGGGCATGTGAGCGCCCAAGAGACCGAGGTCGCCCATTTTTTTCAGGAGGCCGACTGCTACGCCCGGCTCCTGTTTTTCAATTTTCATACGAACCGGGTCCAATTCCTGGGTCATGAAATCGGAAGCCATTTGTTTGATCATTTGTTGTTCTTCGGTCAATTGTTCGGGGATGAACGTATCTTCCGGGGTGCTGGTGCGAATGAGAAATTCGCCGCCTTTTAAAACCTGCGTTGCTTCGAGTGTGTCAGCCATGATATTGAATACGGATGTTTGAATTGTAATGACAGTAGATTGAATAGCGAATATTCGCTGCAAAGGTAAACGCTTTCTGCATAAGATGCAAGCGAATATTCGCTGCATTAACAAAAAAAATTTTTTTCAACTTTTTAGACAATAATCTGCGGCGTTTTGTCAAAATAGTCTTACCTTTGCGGCCCGAAACATTTCACTCATTTTTTTTCATTAAAACAAAGAAGTTTTCATGCTGATCGTTGAAGTCAAAGACGGCGAAGTAATTGACAAAGTGCTCAAGAAATACAAGCGCAAATTTGAAAGAGCGGGCATTCTGAAGGAACTGCGCCGCCGCAAGAATTTTGCCAAGCCCTCGGTAGAACGTCGTACCGAAGTCCTGAAAGCTATTTACAAAGAGGAAACGTACGGGAACAAGAACGATTAGTCGTTTCATGTTTCACGAAGACTCTTTTTATACATATCTGTCGGTCGAGCGGCGTTTTTCAGTCCATACCCTGACTGCCTATCAGTCCGATCTCTCCCGTTTCATTGCGTATGTGCGGGAAGTGCCATGCCTCACCTCTGTTGCAGAAGTGAGGCATTCCCATATTCGCACCTGGGTGGTGTCCATGATGCAGGAAGGCCAGAACCCGCGCAGCATTCGCCGCCGCCTGTCGTGCCTCAAATCTTACTTTAAATACCTGCGCAAACGCAGCCTGCTCGACAGAGACCCGATGCAAAAGGTGGTCTCGCCCAAAATGGGGAAACGGTTGCCGGTCTTTTTGCAGGAGGGGCAAACGGCGGCCCTGTTTACCCACATTGATTTTCCGAAGGGCTACATGGGCCAATTGCACCGTCTGATCTTGGAAATGCTGTATGCCACAGGGATGCGGCGCAGCGAAGCCGCTTCCCTGCACCTGCGCGATCTGGATTTGTCGCGGCAGGTACTGCGCATTTGCGGCAAAGGGGACAAAGAACGCCTGTGTCCCCTCCCACCCTATCTCATTGAGCAAATACAGACTTTTACAGCAGTGCGCAAGGAGACTTTCCCCGAGTCGGAAGATGCACACCTGCTGCTCAACCGCAAAGGTACAGGCATCACCCCGGAAAATATTTACACCATTGTGCGCAAATATCTGGCGATGGTCACCACCGAATCGCAAAAAAGCCCCCACGTCCTGCGCCACTCTTTTGCCACCCACCTTTCCAATCACGGAGCCGACCTGAATGCTATCAAGGAACTGTTGGGACACAGCAACTTAGCTGCTACCCAGATTTACATGCACAACAATATTGAGCGCCTGATTGAGGTCTATGAACGGGCGCATCCCAAAGGAGGCGATTAATTTTTTTGCACACCAGCCGGAATGCCGGATGTGAGTGGCAGAGACCACAAATCATAGGCAACCATGATACGGGTCATTTTTTGCAAAGGGCAGGCATACGACCTTTGCGGCGGTTCAGGGATTTTATCCTGTCCTTTCACCTTGTAACATCGTTTTAACCTGTCATCATGCAAAAAATTCTTTTTCCAACCGACTTTTCCGAGCAAGCCAAAAAAGTACTCCCCATTGCAGCGGATATTGCTGTTAAAAATAATGCGCAATTGGAAGTGTTGCACGTCAACATGATGGCCACCTATGTACCCGTGATGCCGGAGATGTACACCCTGCCCTTAGCGGAGATCAACGAATACGAAATGTCGGCAGCCAATGACCTGAAAAATCTGAAGCGCGATATTTTGAATGAGGGGAATTATAAAGATCTTCCGGTTGAGACCCGGATAGAAACGGGTTCTTTACACGGCGCTTTAAATCGCATTGCCGCCGAAGACGGCTGCGACCTGATTGTAATGGGGACCAAAGGGGCGAGCGATGCTACAGAGTTTTTCATCGGTTCCAATACCGAGCGGGTCATTCGCACTGCCAAATGTCCGGTATTGGCTGTGCCGGAGGGGAACAGTGATTTTAACCCCAAAAAAGTGGTGTTACCCACGACGTTGAGGGCCGACCAGAAAGAGGTCTTTCGGGTGTTGGCAGAATGGCAAAAGTATTATGACTTTGAGGTAAAGGTACTGACCCTGAACAATCCCGGTGGTTTTCCCACTGATGAAGCGGCAGAAGCAGCTTTGGAAGTTTTGTGCAAAGAAGCCCAACTGCGCAATGTGGATATGTACACGGCATCCAGCGTTTCCAACGAAGAGCAGGCCATCCTCAAGTTTGCGGCTCAGGAAGAAGCAGACATGATCGCTATGGGTACCCATCAGCGCCGGGGTATTTCGCACATGCTGTTTGGCAGCATTGCGGAAGACACGGCCAACCACTCGAAAATTCCCGTGCTTTGCGTTCCCTTGTCTGCTTAAATTGATCCACCTGTGGCTAATGTAAGCGGGTAACTTTTTCTCATTGAGGTTGAACTCAATTCAGCTTCACTCTTTATGGACATAGGGAACCTCTGTAATGGCTACCCCCGTTTTTTGCGCTATTTGTTCGATCATGGACAAATAGCGCTGGTGGTTGGTGTCCTCGGATGCGCTGAAATAATCACTTCGCCACAACGGCACCTAAAGTTTTTCTAAAAGATAACGCATTTCTGTCTTTTCAGCTACCATACGCGCCACTTCTGCAATGGGGATGCGCTGCTGTTGCATCGAATCGCGCTCCCGGATAGTCACCGTGTCATCGTTGAGGGTGTCAAAATCAATCGTGACGCAAAAGGGCGTGCCGATGGCATCCTGACGGCGGTAGCGCCTGCCAATGGCATCTTTTTCGTCGTACTGACACGGAAAGTGGAATTTCAGGCGGTCGAATACCTGACGGGCTTTGTCCACCAACTCTTCTTTGTTGCGCAGCAGAGGCAGAACGGCACATTTTACCGGAGCCAGCGCCGGATGAATGCGCAGTACTGTGCGAGTGCTGTCTTCTCCCTGCGCATCGGGAACGGTTTCCTCTTTGAGGGCGTTGCTCAATACGGACAGGAACATTCGGTCTAAACCGACAGAAGTCTCTACCACGTAGGGTGTATAATGCTCATTGAGTTCCGGATCGAAGAACTGCATTTTTTTGCCGGACAACTTGGAGTGGCTGCCCAAGTCGAAATCAGTACGCGAGTGAATGCCCTCCAATTCTTTGAAACCGAAAGGGAATTCAAATTGCACATCTACTGCAGCGTTGGCGTAGTGAGCGAGGTTGTCGTGGTCTTTGAAGCGCAGCTTTTCCGCCGGAGTAATGGCCTGATGCCAGGCCATGCGCTTTTGTTTCCAAGTGTTGTACCATTCCATTTCGGTGCCGGGGCGCACAAAAAATTGCATTTCCATTTGTTCAAATTCGCGCATGCGGAAAATGAACTGGCGGGCTACTATTTCATTGCGAAAAGCCTTGCCGATTTGGGCAATGCCGAAAGGAATTTTTTGGCGGGTAGTTTTTTGTACATTCAGGAAGTTGACAAAAATACCCTGCGCTGTCTCCGGACGCAAATACAACTTACCGTCGTCTCCTGCGATGTTGCTCATTTGCGTGGAGAACATCAGGTTGAACTGCCGTACTTCCGTCCAATTGCGCGAGCCGGTGTCGGGTTCTGCGATTTCTAATTCCTCTATCAAGGCCTTTAAGTCGGCCATGTCGCCGGTTTTAAGGGAGGCAGCAAGGCGTTTCTCCACCGCTTCGGCTTTTTGGGTGTATTCCAGCACGCGGGGATTGGTGCTGCGGAAGAGGGCTGCGTCGAAGCTGTCGCCAAAGCGCTTAGCGGCTTTTTCCACCTCTTTTTCGGCTTTTGCCAGCATTTTGTCTATCTCCCCTTCCACCAATACATCCGCCCGGAAGCGCTTTTTGGAGTCTTTGTTATCTACTAAGGGATCGTTGAAAGCATCCACGTGGCCGGAGGCTTTCCATATCAGCGGGTGCATAAAAATGGCGCTGTCCAAACCGACGATGTTCTCGTGCATTTGCACCATAGCCTGCCACCAGTACTCTTTAATATTATTTTTCAGTTCGGCACCCAGCGGGCCGTAATCGTACACGCCGTTTAATCCGTCATAGACCTCCGACGAGGGGTAAATGAAGCCATATTCTTTGGTATGAGAAACAATGCGTTTAAAAAGTTCTTCCTGCATGTCCGGGCTTAAAGGGTTTTAGTGGATTTTAATTAGAGAAGCCGAGGGGGCGGGTCAGCGAGTTTCGGTTCATGGCCACAACAGTTTCGGGAGTAATTTTCACATCCCCCAGTACGGTCACGTTCTTACTGGTGAAAATGCCGTAGCCCTCAGATATATTGGAATAGGTCGGAATGACCTCTGCACCAGTAAGACCGCCGGCCACTGATAAAACATCGAGTAGTTTACTAATTTCGTAGCCGCCACTTTCTACAATGATCTCTCCCAGCTCAAAATAGCGGAAACGACCGGTCTGTATGGGCGGGATGCTGTCGCTCAATAATTTAAAGAAGCGCGATTGTGGAATACTGGTGCGTACTACAAAGTCCGGCCCGGCTATTTCGCTCCTGCGCAGGTTGACAATGGGGTTCCATTCAATAGTTCTGCGGGCCAGCACATTGCCATTGGCATCCTGTTCCTGATACCGAATTTTCCAACGCAAATTGTTGTACAAGCCAAAGGTATCGGCTCGCCATTGAAGACTGACACCGAGCGTATCTTTCAAACTGAAAAGACGCGGATTATCGGCGGGATTGGGATCGAGAAACCTCGAACTCGCCGGAATTTTTGTACGGGCAAAGACCGTTGGTGCGCCGTCCTGACGTTCTATTTCCAAGCGATAGCGTTCGCCAGCCACTATTTTGCCGTTATTGGGTAATTTATACAACCAGTTGGGAGAGGTGGCAAAAATGCCGGGTTTGCGTGGAATACCTTCCTTTTCGCCGTCCACCCGCACCAAAGGCATTCGCTCTTTGGTGTTGACCCGAACAATGAAAACACGAATTTCATTCTCCGGATAGTACAAAGAATCCGCAATGCGGGCAACTTCTGTTGCACCTTTGTCCGGGTCCAAAAAACCTTTCTCTACCCGTACATAGTGCGCAGTATCTGCGGGAGACAACATGGCATAGACCACCGGTATATCTTTCCATGCAGATGTGACCTCAAAATCGTTGGAGCAGGCAGCCAAAATACACAGAAGAGGCGCGAAAAACAGTAGTTTTTTCATAGAAAATAATGGAGCAGCAAGTGCGGGCGCAAAGATACGGCATATTTGGGAAATGCAGGCATTGTGGGTGCAAAAATTCTAAGATATATATTTTTCATTTTTCAATATTTTATTTTTTTTTTGAAAAATCTGCCTGAAATGACCAATGCATCCCCCCTCCTGCGCACAAACAAGGTTTCCACAAATGGTCTGATTTAAAAAATATTTGACTGTATGTTTGGTAATATAGAAAAGCGCGTCGTACCTTTGCGCCCGCTTTAAAGCCTGTTGTTGCTTCGTGCAAGGAAACAGGCGGGCAATTGTCTCATAAATTATTAATTTTTAAGCACTTACATGGCAGTTAAACTTCGTCTGCAACGTCGCGGCCGCAAAGCCGCTCCTTTTTACCACATTGTGGCTGCTGACAGCCGCGCCCCCCGCGATGGTCGTTTTATCGAAAAAATTGGTACTTACAATCCATTAACTGTACCGGCGACCATTGACCTGAATCACGATCGCGCATACCACTGGCTCTCCGTTGGCGCTCAACCCACCGATACTGTTCGCTCCATTCTGCGCCACAAAGGCGTACTGCTCCGCAAGCACTTAGAATTGGGCGTGACCAAAGGTGCGCTGACCTCCGATCAGGCTTCCGAAAAGCTGAATGCCTGGATGGAACAAAAAGAAGGCCGCCTGAACAAGCGCCGCGATGCCATGGCCGCACAAAAGGCAAAATTCAAAGTGATGGTGGACGGCACGCCGAAAGTAAAGGTCAAGCCGGTGGTTGAGGAACCCGCTCCGGAAGTCACTGAAACCGAAGCAGCAGCAGAAAATGCAGAGGCTCCGGCAGCAGAATAAAATTTATCCGCAAAAAAAGTTTTTCAATATCCGAAAGGGCATTACCTTTGCCTTCGGATCTTACAGACCTGGCAAAGCCCCCGATGGCTTTGTCAGGTCTTTTTTTCAAATCCGACCGCTCATTTTCATTTTACCCACTCAATACCGTGCATCCATTAGACGACCAATATTACGACCGGCTCAATGACTTAGCCCTTGCCATTCAGGAATCCCCTGTGCTGGCACAATACTTAGACGAAGAAGAGGACGATGTGTATAATCAGCTGCGTCAGGAGTTTGAACCCCAACTGTCCGATCTGCACCATCAGGTAGCGGCGGAAGCACCCTTGCAGCTCGTCACTTTTGAAAAATACCTGCTCGAACCCGCCTTTGAAGGATTGTACCTGCCGCGTGTACTGGGGTTTGCCGTGCTGCGCGGCGAAATCACCGACCAGTACAAGTACGTGCGGCCCAACGATCACTTCAAAGACATCTTGTTGGCCATTTGCCAAAGTCCGCACTTCGACCAGCTTAAAAAACGCATTGGTCAGAGCATTTCCGTGGGGTTTGCACTGAGCAGCGACATTTGGATCACCAATATGCTGAGTTTGGTGGAAAACAAACGCATTCGTAATTTCCTCATTAATCAGAAAAATGACCGATACCGCGATTTGCGCGACCGGGCTGATTTATATTTTCGCTATTCCAACCAGTTTAAGAACGAACGGTATTACTCGGCGGACTTCCCCACTCAGGCCGGTGAAATGAAGGCCAATTTTTCGGCCCTGCGGCAATTTCTGCTCAAACGATTTGAAACCGGGGGCGATAATTCCAGCCTCAAAGAGAAAATCAGGACCTTTCTGGCCACAGAGGAATTCCACAACACGGACGAATACATTCAGATGCTCGCCATTTATGGCAACTTTATGGACCTGAATGAAGAAGAACGCAAAGAGTTTTCCGCGCATTTTGAGCGCCAACGCCGTTCATACCCGGAATTTGATTTGCGTTTTCTGCGCTTCATCAACACCTTGCAGGAAGCACCGGGTTTGACGGCAACCAACGACGAGCGGATGAGTAATGCAGTGGACAAATCCTGGAAAGACCGCATTTCTGATTACTATGCCATTGCCGACAAAATACACAGCCTCGGATATGTTCATCCGGAAGCCATTGAAGCAGTTCAGGAGTTTTACAACACCCACGAAGGACTCTCTATTGAGAGCGGCTGCCTGCGCAAACTTATCTTAATGTACTTTACCCGCCTGCTTCAGGGGCTTACTGAAAAAGAATATGCTGATTATTTTGAATTGAACAAAATATTCAATATGTATATTCGCATTTTCGGAAATCAGGAGTTTAATCAGGAAGTCGAAAAAATTTCGATGGAATATGTAGGTAAATTATTGAAGAAATTTACGGACAAGCGGAGCAAAGATTATCAGGACGTGAAAAAATTTGTCGCCACGCAGTTTGTGGACGTGGGTTTCCTGAAAGAAAAGGAGGTGGTGGAAATGTTTAAAACCCGCAGAAAGCGCCGTAAAACTGCTGAATAAACCCGTTTCTGCCCGCAAACAACAAAAAACAGGTGTCTGGAGAACAATAAGAGCTCTGACGTTTAACTTCTTGTTTCGGTCTGAAATACTCTTCTTTTCGTCTGGCTAATTTTGGTAGTACGTTTATCACTACGTACTTTTGTACCCGTCAGCGTCAATTTCATTTTTCCCAATTTTTCAACATACTATGTCTGTCCTGATTTTCTTAATTGTTCTTTATATTCTGATCGGCATCACCCTGATGCCTTTATTTGTTCGGGCCAATCGCCCGGGCTGGAAGGCGCTTGTTCCCTTCGTGCGGGAAATCGAGTGGTGTAAAATGATCGGTCGAAAGCCGGCTTTTGCGCTTTGGCTGTTGTTCCCGATTGTGAATATTTTTATCTACGCGGGCATGGTGATAGACATGGTGCGCTCTTTCGGGTACCATCGCTTTTGGCATGCAGTGCTTGCAGTGGTATTTGCCCCGCTGATGTTCTTTATTGTGGGCCGCAACGAAGCTGCTCAATACGAAGGCCCCATTTTGGAACGTGAACGCAGTTTTTACCTGCAATATGCGCAGGCGATGGAAAAGAAAGACAAATTGGCAATGGGCAAATTGGAAAGCGCCTACCCTTACTTGCGCAAATCTCAGGTGCGCGAATGGACAGAAGCGATCATTTTTGCGGTTTTTGCTGCTGCTTTTATTCGGATGTTCCTTATTGAAGCCTATGTCATTCCGACCTCTTCGATGGAAGGCACCCTGAAAGTGGGCGATTTTCTTTTTGTAAGCAAGGCCCATTATGGTATTCGCACGCCCATGACAGTGGTTCAGTGGCCTTTGGTCCACAACCGCACCCCAATCATAGAAGGAGAATCCTACCTGAAAAAACCTGCTTTGCCCTATTACCGCCTGCCTGCTCTGGAGTCTATAGATCGCTTAGAGCCGGTGGTTTTCAACTGGCCGGTCGGAGACAGCGTGGTTATTACGCCCAATCGCTCGTGGGACGTGGGCCAATTGCGCCAACATAATGGAGGAACCATCCCACCGATGGCCAAGGTGATTGTGCGCCCCATAGACAAAAAAGACCATTACATCAAAAGATGCGTGGGCATAGCAGGTGACAGCCTGAAAATCGTAGGCGGACAAATTTACATCAACGGCCAGATACAAACCAACCCGCAGCACCGACAATTCCTGTATCAGATTTCGCCGACGGTAAATGAGAAAAAATTGGCCGAATTTGGTGTCAGCATTCATGACCTGCCTAAAGAAGCTAGCTCCCAAGGATATTACAATTTAGACGACGCGCAAGTAGAAAAGATCAAAGCCTTGGGAGATATTAAAGTGAAGCGGGTTCCGCAGGATCGTGCTTCGGGATATACCTTCCCCCACGATACCAGCAAGCGCTATGGCACTTGGACGGTAGATGATTTCGGCCCTATTTATATTCCCAAAAAAGGCGTTACTACGCCTTTAAATATGGATAACCTGCCTTTCTATCGGCGCATCATCAGTGTGTACGAAAATAACAGTTTGGAAGTACGCGACGGGCAGATCATTATCAATGGGCAATCCGCCACTTCCTACACTTTTAAGCAGAATTACTACTGGATGATGGGGGACAATCGGCACAACTCCGAAGACTCGCGCATTTGGGGCTATGTCCCCGAAGACCATATTGTGGGCAAACCTTTATTTATCTGGTTTTCTACCAAGGAAGGTAATATTCGCAATGGCATCAACTGGAATCGCATTTTCAAGTCGGCAAGCGCTCTGTAAAAGCATGTAACAGCGCACTTTTTGAACAGGGGCAGATCAGCGGGTGTATCTAAATCAATGGGCTATGCCATGGACATTCTCTGACAAAGGGCAGCGTACAGGCGACCTCCTGCGTTCTTTCATGGTCTTTAAAAAAAATGTTCGATTTCACAAAAACACTGTATCTTTGCGCCCCTATGAGAAAAACGTTCGGTTGCTTATTGCTTCTGGGCTGTCTGTTGTTGACAGCCTGTAAGAGTGAGTATGAAAAAATACGCACCAGTGGCGATGCAAAACTCATTCTTGCTAAGGCATTTGAATATTATAATAAAAAACAATATTTGCGTTCGCAGGGCTTGTTCGATCTGGTATTGACTACCATTAAAGGCGATCCGAAAGCCGAGGAGGCGTATTTCAAATATGCCTACACTTATTACCATCAGGAACAATTTACGCTGGCCGCCTATTATTTCAAGACCTTTTCCAATACCTATACCAACTCGCTGTTTCGGGAAGAGGCGGCTTTTATGTCGGCCTATTCCAACTACCTGCAGTCGCCCTCTTATCGTTTGGAGCAATCCAGCACGCAAACAGCCATTGAGGAATTTCAACTGTTTGTGAATCTTTTTCCCGACAGTCGCCGTGTGGAAGAGTCCAATCAACGCATAGACGAATTGCGCCGCAAGCTGGAAGAAAAAGCTTTTGCCGAAGGAGAGTTGTATTATCACCTGCGGCAGTACCAGTCGGCAGTAATTTCCTTTGATAATTTGCTAAAAGATTATCCTGAGTCGCCGGATGCAGAGCGCGTGCGCTATCTGATTGCCAAGTCGGACTATCTCCTCAGCAATAACAGCATCATAGAGCGCAAAGAGGACCGTTACAACGAGACCATCAGGCGCTGCGAGGAATTTTTGGAAAAATACCCTGCTGGCAAATACGTCAGCGAAGTGAAAGAAATCAAAAAAAATGCAGCAGACAAGTTGCGGGAAGTGCGCGACCTTTTGAAGAAGCACACACCTGTCTTACCCGCCGCTGCCAAAACATAGCATACCCACAGCAAATACAAATACATGAGCGACATTAAAGCGAAAGCACAGGGACTTGACCCCAATGTACAACCCCGCGACGTGATGGACTTAGTGAACAAAAGTGGCAATATTTACGAAAGTATTGCCATTATTGCCAAGCGTTCACGTCAGATTTCGAGCGACCTGAAATGGGAAATTCAGCGCAAACTGGAAGAGTTTGCTGTTAATTCCGACACCATTGAGGAGGTACAGGAAAACAAGGAGCAAATCGAAATTTCCAAGTTTTACGAGCGCCTGCCCAACACGCCCATTATTGCCACTGCCGAATATCTGAACGATGAAATTCAGATTCGTTACGTGGAACCCACCCGCGACTAATTGCTGCGATGAAGGTCATTTTGGGTGTCAGCGGCTCTATTGCGGCCTATAAGGCCGCACACCTGACGCGCCTGTTGGTGAAACGTGGTGCGTCCGTGCGGGTGCTGATGACTCCCGCAGCGGCGGATTTTATTTCCCCGCTGACCTTATCCACCTTGTCTAAGCATTCCGTGCTGATGGATGTACAGTCGGAGGCCGGATGGAACAACCATGTAGAGCTGGGTCTGTGGGCAGATGCTTTTGTGATTGCCCCGGCTACAGCCAATACCCTGGCGAAGATGGCCAATGGATTGTGCGATAACATCGTGAGTGCGGTGTTTCTGTCGGCCCGATGTCCCGTTTTTGTGGCTCCTGCTATGGACGTGGATATGTGGCAGCATCCGGCCACGCGGCGCAATATGTCTGCTCTGGCAGAAACGGGGGTACACCTCATTCCTGTGGGCCACGGAGAACTGGCCAGTGGTCTTGTAGGGCCGGGTCGCATGGCAGAACCGGAGGAAATTGTGGGTTTTCTGACCGACTATTTTTCAAAAGACAAGCCGCTGGCGGGCAAAAAAGCTTTGGTAACAGCCGGACCCACTTACGAGCACCTTGATCCGGTGCGTTTCATAGGCAACCATTCTACCGGCAAAATGGGCATTGCCATTGCGGAGGCGCTGGCTGCGAAGGGAGCGGATGTCACGCTGGTACTCGGCCCGACCTCACAGCGCCCGACCCATCCGGCTGTTCGCACCCTGCCTGTTACTTCGGCCCAACAAATGTACGAAGCTTGCGTTCGCGTTTTTCCCGATGCCGACATCACGGTATTGTCGGCGGCGGTGGCTGATTACCGGCCTGCGGTTTTTTCGGATACCAAAATCAAGAAGAAAGACAACGAAATGCACTTAGAATTGGCAAAAACGGTGGATATTGCAGCTGCATTAGGCAGGGAAAAGAAAGCAGGGCAATTGTTGGTGGGTTTTGCCTTAGAAACCAACAATGAAGAAGCCAATGCTTTGTCGAAATTGGAGCGCAAGAACTTAGATTTTATTGTACTCAATTCGCTGCGCGATGCCGGAGCCGGTTTTGGCCACGATACCAATAAAGTTACGTTATTGTTCAGAGACGGTACACGCCGGGCATTTGATTTGAAAAGCAAGGAAGCAGTGGCGACCGATATTGTACAGGCCATCATACAGGCAACCAGCCCTTAAAATATTGCGTCATTGAAATTCGTTTAATCAGAATACATGACAAATATGACCTCTAAACACCCATACGCAGCATCTTTTTCGATGCTGCTGCTCTTTATAGCGCTGCTTGCTCCGGGTTTTCTGAAAGCACAAGGCGAACTGAACGCCACGGTGCGCGTCAACACACCCCAGCTTCAAACGGCAGATCGCCGGGTTTTTGACCAAATGCAGGATGCGCTCAAAGAATTTCTGAACAACACGAAGTGGACACAGGATGCTTACGAGCCGGAAGAGCGCATTAAGTGCAGCTTTATCATCACCGTTTCCAAAGAGCTGGGCAACAACGCTTTTGAGGGGGAGATTGCTATTCAGGCCGTACGCCCTGCTTTTGGCAGCACTTACGAGTCGCCGCTGCTTTCGCATTTGGACAAGGATTTTACATTCAGTTACGAGCAGAACCAGCCGATCGAATTTTTGCCTGAAGGCGACAACCAAAACCTCGCTGCTGTGTTAGCTTTTTACGTATATATTATATTGGCGTTGGATTATGATTCCTATTCCCTATACGGAGGCGATGCCCATCTGCTGATGGCCCAGCAAATTGTGAACAACGTCCAAAACTCCAGTACCAATCGCTCCATCGGGTGGCGACAGTCGGACGGCGGTAAAAACCGAAACCGCTACTGGATTATGGAAAATCTGATGAATCCGCGTGTCAAGCCTTTCCGGGGAGCCATGTACACCTTCTACCGCAAGGGATTGGACTATTTTGCTTCCAATATGGAGCAGGGGAAAACCGCTGTCCTCAATGCCTTGGAAGAAGTGGATAAGGTGAGCATTGCCTATTTTAACTGCATGATTGTACAGATGTTTGCCAACTGTAAGCGCGACGAATTGGTGGAAATGTGGAAGATCGGGGCGCGACCACAGCGCGACCGGGTGGTGCAAATCATGTCGAAAATAGACCCGGCCAACGCCGCCCGATACCGCGAGATTACCTCCGTGTATTAACCTTTTTTGTTTCCTGCTGTTTATTCCCCAGTCCTTATTACATCAATCCCTCGAAACAACGGATTAACCAATACAAATATGGATACCGCATTTACGATCGGCCAATTTTTGCTCAGCCTTTCTATTTTGATTGTCCTGCACGAGATGGGGCACTTTTTCCCTGCCCGCTGGTTTAAAACGCGGGTGGACAAATTTTATCTTTTCTTCGATGCCCCACCCTTTAATTCTCTTTTTAAAACGAAAAAGGGCGAAACGGAATATGGTATTGGCTGGCTTCCGCTGGGGGGCTACGTAAAGATAGCGGGCATGGTGGACGAAAGCATGGATACTGCTGCGCTGAAAGAGCCGCCTAAACCGTGGGAATTTCGTTCTAAACCCGCCTGGCAACGCCTGATTATTATGATCGGGGGAGTAACGGTGAATTTTCTGTTGGCCTTTTTTATTTATGCAATGGTCTTGTGGGGGTATGGGAAAAGTTATATCCCTGCTTCCGAATTGGACCGGGATGGTATTGCCTTCGATTCGCTGCTGTTGCGCCAGGGCTTCCAGATGGGAGACAATATCGTGCGGGTGGGCGACAAAACGCTTGATCGCTTCGACCCCGGCACTGTCATAGAGGATTTGGTATTGGGAAAGACGCGGCAGGTGACGGTACGGCGCAACGGATCTGAGCAAACCATTACGTTGAGTGAAGATGTAGCCGCCCAAATCACTCAAGCAAATAAGGCCATTTTGATGGCTCCGCGCGTACCTTTTGTCGCGGCAGAGGTAGTAAAAAAGTCGCCGGCCGACCAGACAGGGCTGCAAAAGGGAGATCGCATTCTTGGCTTTAACGATCAGAATATCCAGTTCTATGACCAATTTGTATCCTTGGCCCAGCAAAATAAAGCCAAGACGGTTAAATTGACCATTTTGCGCGGACAGGATACGCTTTCTAAAAATATTACCCTCACCGAACAAGGTACCATCGGGGTGCGGACTTCACTGGAAGGCCATTTTAAACAGGAGCGTCAAAAATATACACTGGCGGAGGCCCTGCCTGCGGGTGTAAAAATGGGTATTGACTTTTTATCCTCGCAGTTGAAGGCATTCGGGCAAATGTTCGCCGGAAAAATTGCAGTCAAGGACAGTCTGGGCAGCTTTATCAGCATCGGGAAGTTATTCGGAGTCGGCTGGGAGCAGTTCTGGATTCTTACCGCTTCTCTTAGTGTAATTCTCGCTTTTATGAATCTGCTCCCCATACCAGGCTTAGACGGGGGCTACGTAATTTTTCTCCTTTGGGAAGTGATTACCGGACGACGCGTCAGCGATGCTTTTATGGAAAAGGCCGTTACTGCAGGATTTTTCCTGTTGATGGGTCTGATGATTTATGCATTTGGCTTAGATATTTGGCGGCACTTCATTCGGTAAAAACACATAATTAAATTAATTAATTTGATAGTGTAATTATCTTCAAATAGTTACGGCTTATTCGCCGGAAATGACCTCCGTTGAGGGAGGGGCGTACAAAGTATCTGCATCTGCACGCAGGTTGATCTCTTATTACTACGATGACTGATTATTTTGCTTTTTTTGATCTGCCAGTGTCTTTTCGGGTAGATGCCGCCGCCCTGAGACGTGCTTATTTAGAAAATAGCCGCAAACATCACCCGGACTTTCATACGCTGGCCGACGATGCGCGTCAGGAAGAAGCGTTGGAATTTTCAACCCGCAACAATGAAGCGTACAGGGTGTTGTCCGACCCGGATGCCCGGATGAAGCACGTGCTGGAACTCTACGGGGCGCTGGAAGAAGAAGGAAAACAGACTTTGCCGCAGGATTTTTTGATGACCATGATGGAAATGAACGAAGCCCTGATGGAATTGGAAATGGACTTTGATGCAGACAAATATGCAGATACAAAACAGCAATTGGCAGCCATAGAGCAACAGTTGCAGGAGGAGATAACGCCGGTGTTGAACACTTGGACAGCAGACAACGGAAGACCCGAAGACATCGAAACAGTGAAATTTTTTTTTTTAAAAAAGCGCTATTTATTGCGCATTCAAAAAAAGCTGCTTACCTTTGCAGCCGCTTAACACAAAGAGTTATTATATGCTCTTTTATATTGCGGGAGTGGCGGAATGGTAGACGCGTTGGTCTCAAACACCAATGACTTCACGGTCGTGCGAGTTCGAGTCTCGCCTCCCGCACTTAGTAGTACATTCCCCGGCGTTTCACGGCGTACGGGGAATGTCTTTTTAAGTCTTTCTATATTTAAACCCGTTTTTTGTATGTTTGGCACGGTTGATGCATCCCTCCTATACCGCTCCATTTCAAGCGTTCGCCAACTTCTCATCCAAATAAAGTTTCTACATTGACACTTATTAAATCAATTTCCGGTTTCAGAGGCACTATCGGAGGTCGTGCCGGAGACAATCTGACTCCTCAGGACATTGTGGAATGTACCGCTGCTTTCGGGCAGTGGGTGCTGCAAACTACTGGCCGCAACATCGTCGTTACAGGTCGTGATGGCCGCATTTCCGGAGAAATTGTCAGTCAACTGGTCATCCACACTTTGCGGAGCGTAGGTATTCATGTTATAGATCTGGGTTTGAGTACTACGCCGACTGTAGAAATGGCCGTTCCTGCTGAGCAGGCAGGCGGAGGGATTATCCTGACTGCCAGCCACAACGCCCGCGAATGGAATGCCCTGAAGTTGCTAAACCATAAGGGCGAGTTCATCAGTGCTGCCGATGGCAAAGCGATTTTAGATTTAGTGGAAGCCAACGCAGTAGAATATGCACCGGTAGATCAGCTGGGTACCTGCATTTCCAAAGATACTTACATCAATAAGCATATAAAAGCCATTCTGTCTCTGAAAGATTTGATAGATGTAGAGGCAGTACAGGCCAAAAAGTATAAAGTGGTGGTAGATGCCATCAATTCCACGGGTGCCTTGTCGGTGCCGCCCCTGCTCGAAGCGCTGGGCTGTACGGTGATTACCATCAATGAAGAGATCAATGGCCAATTTTCCCATAATCCCGAGCCTTTGCGCGAACATCTGGGACAATTAGCCACCGAGGTAAAACGCCACAAAGCCCATTTGGGCATTGCTGTTGATCCGGATGTGGACCGTTTAGTACTGATGTGCGAAGACGGGGAATTGTTCGGAGAAGAATATACGCTGGTTTCTGTGGCCGACTACGTACTTTCCAAAAAAGGTGGCGGCAACACCGTGTCCAATTTATCCAGTACCCGTGCCTTGCGGGATATTACGGCGCGCTACGGTGGTCAGTACTATGCTGCGGCGGTGGGAGAAGTCCATGTAGTAGAAAAAATGAAAGCCGTCGGGGCAGTGATTGGCGGCGAAGGCAATGGCGGAGTCATTCTGCCCGAATTGCACTACGGCCGCGATGCTCTGGCGGGTATTGCCTTGTTTCTTTCTTTGCTGGCTCAATCGGGCAAGCAAATTTCCACCCTTCGACAGATGTACCCGCGCTATGAAATGTTCAAAGGAAAGATGGATCGTACGCCGCACATTGAACTCCAAAAAATCTTCGTACATTTGCAGGAGAAATACAAAAAGACCGCCGAATTGAATACAGAAGATGGCCTGAAATTGGATTTTGAGGATGGCTGGGTGCATTTACGGCCTTCCAACACGGAACCGATTATTCGGGTTTACTCGGAAAGTATTTCTATGAATGTAGCCACCCACCTTGCTCGTAAAATCATGGAAGATGTGCGGTTAATGGTTAATGGTTAATGGTTAATGGTTAATTTTTAATTGTTATTTGTTAAAACGTGTACTTCGGGCTACAAATCGTAAATCGTAAATTTAAAATCGTAAATCGTAAATCGTAAATCATAAATTTAAAATCGTAAATCATAAATCGTAAATTTAAAATCGTAAATCGTAAATCGTAAATCGTAAATCATAAATTTAAAATCGTAAATCGTAAATCGTAAATTTAAAATCATAAATCGTAAATCATAAATCGTAAATCATAAATCATAAATCATACATCCTAAACCATATCCTTCCCTCCTCGTGCGCGTATATTTTGACAATGCAGCCACCACCCCCATTTCCGAAGAAGTCATTGCCGCCATGTTGCCTGTTTTACGCGAACAGTATGGCAACCCGTCCAGCATCCATGCAGAAGGGCGCAGTGCCCGGGCGCTCATAGAGCAGGCCCGCAAAACAGTCGCCAAGTGCATCAATGCCAGTTCGGCAGAGATTATTTTTACCTCAGGCGGTACAGAAAGCAATAACATGGCCCTCAAATGCGCAGTGCGCGATTTGGGTGCGGGCCGCATCATCAGCAGCCCCACCGAGCACCACTGTGGCCTGCATACGATAGAAGCCTTAGAGCGGGACCAACAACCAGCCATCTGCTGGCTGCCCGTGGATCGTTTAGGCAGGGTCAGCATCGAGGCTCTGGAAGCTGCCCTGGCAGAGCCAGACGCGCCCAAGACCCTGGTTTCGCTGATGCATGCCAACAACGAGGTGGGTACTCTGCTCGATATAGACCGGGTTGCAGCGCTTTGTAAGCAATACGGCGCTTTGTTACATTGCGACACCGTGCAGACCATGGGACATTTCCCTATAGATGTGCAGCGAACCCCGGTACACTTCATCAGCGGGGCGGCCCATAAGTTTCATGGCCCCAAAGGGACAGGTTTTTTATATATGAATGCCGAGACCCCTCTGAAGCCATTTATAGATGGTGGTTCTCAGGAGCGCAACATGCGGGGAGGCACTGAAAATCTCTACGGCATTGTGGGCTTAGCGAAGGCACTGGAGCTGGCCTGTGCTGAAATGGAGACCCGAAAGAACCACATCATTGAAGTGCGGGACTATATGAGGCAGCGCCTGCAAGCGGCCATTCCCGATATTCAGTTCAATGGAGACTTAGATGGCTATTGCCTTTATACGGTGTTGAGCGTGGCTTTTCCGCCTTCGCTTAAAAATGACCTGCTGTTGTTTGGATTAGATATTGCGGGCATCAGCGCGTCCGGAGGCAGCGCCTGTTCGAGCGGTGCTGAAAAGGGGAGTCATGTTCTGGAAGCCATCCAGGCAGACCCTGATCGGAAGAGCATTCGTTTTTCTTTTTCCCATTACAATACCAAAGAGGAAGTGGACTGGGTAATTGAAAAACTGAAAGGGATGCAGCTATAAATAATTTTTTGAAGTGGTATTTAATAGTTGGTGTGAGCTTCAATAAAGGCTGCTCCTAAACCCTCCTCCTCATTGGCAAGCCCGCGTAGCCAAACACCCCGGGAATTATCAAAAAACCAAAACTTTATTGCCGCTTTGCCTGTTTTAATGGCTGTTTTTCATACTGTTATTTTTTTATTTGTGTCCATCATCTCCATCAACCTGAAAGACGGCTCCGTTGAATTGCCCCGCGAAACCATTGTGGGCATTGATCTGGGAACAACCAACAGCTTAGTTGCCTACATGAAAGACGGCGCACCGGTGTGTGTACGCGATGCGGACGGCAAAAACACCTTAGTGCCTTCTGTCCTGCATTTTGCAGCCTCCGGGGAGATTGTAGTGGGCAATGCGGCTAAGGAGCATTTGGTAACGGCCCCCGAACGCACCATTTATTCTGTAAAACGCCTGATGGGTAAATCGTGGAAGGATATTCAGATGTCCGAGCGGTTTTTCAGTTATAAAATTTTGGACACCGATACCGATGCTTTAGTGAAAGTACGCATCGGGGATCGCTTCTATACCCCCATTGAATTGAGCGCCTATATTTTGCGGGAATTGAAAGAGCGGGTGGAAGCGGCCCTGAACACTGCTGTCAGCAAAGCGGTCATCACAGTACCCGCCTACTTCAACGACACCCAGCGGCAGGCGACCCGCGACGCAGGCAAACTGGCAGGTCTGGATGTGCTGCGCATTGTGAACGAACCCACCGCCGCCGCCTTAGCCTACGGCATCGGGCGCGACGGCGACCTGTCCGAAACCGTGGCGGTCTATGACTTGGGCGGCGGCACCTTCGATATTTCCATTTTACAGATACAGGAGGGCATTTTTGAAGTACTTTCCACGCACGGAGATACTTTCTTGGGAGGAGACGATTTCGACCGCGCCATTGCCGACCACTGGTTGAAAAGTCCTGCGCTGGCAGGGCTTTCTGTGAAAGAAGAAAAAGAAATCCATGCACGGCTGCGCCTTATGGCAGAGCAGGCCAAAAAAGCGCTTTCCACAGCCGATGTATTTGAAACAACAATAGCAGGGCGGCGACTGCACATCACCCGCGCCGGGTTTGAGGCGCTCACCCGTCCGCTCGTGCAGCGCACTTTAGACAGCTGCAAACAGGCGTTGCAGGATGCCGGCCTCCGTACAGAGCGCATAGAGAAGGTCATTATGGTGGGGGGCAGTACCCGAATGCCGGTGATCAAAGAGGCAGTGGCTGCGTTTTTTGGCCGTCCCGTTTTCGATGCCCTCGATCCCGATGAAGTCGTGGCCCTCGGTGCAGCGGTACAGGCCGACATTTTGGCCGGAAATCAACAGGATATGCTGCTGCTGGATGTTACGCCCTTGTCTCTGGGCATAGAGACCGTTGGCGGGCTGATGGATGTAATCATTGCGCGCAACTCGAAGGTGCCGGGCCGGGCCGGGCGGCAATATACCACCAGTGTAGATGGACAAAAAAACCTGAAAATCTCGGTGTTTCAAGGCGAGCGCGACTTGGTGGAGCACAACCGGAAATTAGGTGAGTTTATTTTGCGCAATATTCCGCCCATGCCTGCCGGTCTGCCGAAAATAGACATTCAGTTTATTTTAAATGCAGATGGTATTTTGACGGTAAAAGCCCGGGAATTGCGCTCTGATGTGGCACAGCAAATTGAAATTCGTCCCACTTATGGCATTTCGGAGGAAGATATGGCGCGGATGCTGTTGGACAGCATCGCCAACGCCCAAAGTGACATGACTGCGCGGGGACTGCTGGAGGCGCGCAATGAAGCCAATATGCTGGTGCTGGCAGGAGAAAAATTCATGAAACAAAACACCTCCATTCTTTCGGAGGCAGAATTGTCGGAAACCGCAGATTTGATACAGGCCCTGCGCACCGCTGTGGGCAGCGCAGACAAGGACGGTATTGAAAGCGCTATGGAAGCCCTCAACGACTATACGACACCATTGGCACACAGGGCTATGGATGCTACCATTTTAGATGCGATGAAAGGAGAAAAATTGCATACCTTTGTGCCACAGGAATAGTGCATTCCGGGGTATGCGCAGCGTTGGAAGGCAGCGCCGGAGGGATTCTTTCCTGACAAGTACTTCATTTACCCTTCTGATCTATGCAGTACCAGTGGACACCTTTCGTTTTCTTATGTTTTTTATCTGTGCAGGGCTTGGCACAGGCTCCCGACCAATTGCCCCTCTTCCGCACACCATCTGAAAAAGCAAGCCTGCTGAACTTAGGCAGTCAACCGCCGGTGGCAGGGGGCATTACACAGCCTCCGGCAGGGCCGGTACGTCTGATGGCAGAATGGGAAGAAACGGCAGCATTGGCCCTCACCTGGCGCAAAGACACCCACACAGACATTCTTGCCGAGATTGTGCGCCATGCGCGTACCCGCTGCACGGTTTTGCTGCATTGCAGCGGCACCGCAGGCGTGGAAAATGCCAAAAGCGAACTTCTCAGGAAGGGCATTGACATCAGCAGCGGGATCGTATTTATTCCGACCCGTTCCAACTCCATTTGGATTCGGGATTATGGCCCCAATTCGGTCTATCTGCACGACGTGGATTCTCTGCTGTTTACGGACTGGATATACAACCGGCTGCGGGTACACGACGATACGCTGGCCTTCCGGACCGCCCGCGAGTGGTCGGTACCCCTGTATGTCACCACTACGCCGCCTTATCAGTTGGTCAATACCGGAGGCAATGTATTGAGCGATGGCATGGGTACCGCATTTTCTTCCAAATTGGTATTGGAGGAAAATGCGCCGGGTTCGTTTTGGCTTCAGCAAGCCCATGACGAAGGGGAAATAGACGAATTGATGCAGCGTTTCACGGGCATCAACCGCTATCTGAAAATGGATACGCTGCCCTACGACAACATCCACCATTTAGACATGCACCTCCGACTTTTGGATGAAGAAACCTTTTTGGTGGGGCAATACCCCGAAGGCGTGTCTGACGGACCTCAAATAGAAGCCAATTTGAAGTATCTGCTTTCCCAGCCGTCGGCGTTTGGACACCCTTACCGCGTGGTGCGCATTCCCATGCCCTCCTGGGGAGGTCAGTATCCGCCATTTAATTATCAGCCGCTGAAAAAGTACCTTTATCCCACCTATACCAATTCTCTGATACTCAACGATTTGGTTTTTTTACCGGTCTATGGTACTCCCTCAGACGAGGAGGCTAAAGAGATTTACCGGCAGGCGTTGCCCGGCTATCAAATTATTCCCATTGACTGTAAAAGTCTGATAGATGAAGGGGGGGCGCTGCATTGCATTACCAAAGAAATCGGCAGTCGCGACCCTCTGCGCATTGTGCATCGCCCTGTACGCAATTTGCCTGCATCCGATGCGCCGGAGCCATACCCGATACAGGCGCTGCTTCAGCACCAATCCGGCATTGCGGCTGCGCATTTGTACTATAGCACCGATTCTTCTGCTACAGAGTGGTCTTCGAGACCCATGCACCCCGCCCCCCATCCCGATTCTTTGAATTATTGGACCGGCTACTTGCCAGCCGATATTTTTAGCGCAAAAGCGGGCAACACCATTTATTACTATATAGAAGCCATTGCAAGAAATGGCAAGAGACAGGTGCGCCCCTACCCCGCGCCCAAAGGCTGGTGGCCCTTGCGGCTTGCGCGTTCGTCGGCGGTACAGGACGCAGCGCCTGTGCGGCTTGCTGCCCCATTTCCCAATCCGGCACACGACCGTGTGTGTGTGCCGGTGGAGGTCAGCCAGCGTTTGCAAGGCGGTCTTCTCCTCGAGGATGCCACCGGACATTTATTGGAAGTGGTGTACGAAGGGCCGTTGTTGCCCGGCATTACCCGGCATTGCGTAGAAGTAGAGCGATTTGCGCCGGGTGTTTACTTTTTGGTTGTACAGGCGGGCGGAAAAACGATGGCTCGTCAACTGTTCGTGATGAAGTAAATCCTCACTCTTCAGAAACGTACAACAGGGTATCTACTTTGGGTTGATCTTTCAGGGAGATGTGTACTTTCATGCTCCCAAACACGTCGTGGGGGAAGTACAGGGAATCGTAACCAAAAGCGACTATCCAATGGGTGCCTTCGGGCAGGGGTTCGAGGCATCCGCGGGCATTGGCACCGGTCTTAAATTGCGCGTCGAAGTAGGAAGCAGGGCGGTCGTAGCCGGGAAATGCTTCCGTATTGTATTTCACATACACAGTGGCACCGGGAATGGGTTGGTGGTGGTGCTGCGTTTTGACACACAGGCGCGTAGGCAGGGGTATTTCGTCGGGCTGTTGCCTATAGCAGCCCCAGAGGAGCAGGAAAAATGGGATGTATTTTTTCATTTTTGAAGCAAAGCAGAAATATGAATAGTGGTCTGATGCGCTCCGGCGGCGTTTTTTAAAGCAAAACAGAGAAAAAGACGGGCAGCGTTTTATTACTAATCACCTGTTCCTGGTGTGGATACATAAAACGCAAGAGCCGTGGGAATTGTTGGCCGTAGTAGCCAAAGGGAGGCAGATTCAGGGCTTGGGTGCGAGGCATTCACTGAGCAACCCGTAAAAGGTGTCGGTATAGTGTTCATCCGAAAAACACCCCAAAGCCGTATCTAAAGCGTGCTGTCCCCGGTGCCAGCATTCTTCGGGATGTTGCAGGGCGTATTCCATGCACTGCCGCAAGCCCTCCGTATCGTTGTATAGCCAGCCATTGAAGTCTTCCTGAATGATTTCCGGCGTGGCACCTCCGCGATAGCCAATGACGGGTTTTCCGTAAGACATGCCTTCTGCGGTGACGCGGCCCATGGCCTCATGGTGACTGCACATGAGTACCACCTGACAAGCGGCATACAGACGCTCCGGACGCGGCACATACCCGGTAAATGTGATCACCGAACGCAGGCCATACCAACGCACCAAGCCGCGCAAAAAGGCCGTGTAAAGGCGTTGGCCGCCGCCCGCGATCACTAAACGGGCCTGCGGATAGCGGCGGGCCAGCGGAGCAAAAGCGCGAATGGCTTCGTGCTGGCGCTTGCCGGGCTGTAATAAACCGATGATCAACAGGGTAAAGGTGTCGGTGGGGGCAGCCTCCTGCCCGAGTACTGCATTGGCGCGGATGCTTTTTTCGGTGCCAATGCCATTGTATAAAATGGCCGGTGTTATGCCGGCTGTGCTGTATGCGCGGGCAATGGCCTGCGAGATGGCCACCACTTTTCGGGCATGGCGTAATTTTTTCCTTAATAGTGCCTTTCCGAAGGGATAGACCAGCTGGTAGTCGGCCCAGCCAAATTCGCGGATGTGCCAGACGTGTGGCACCCCGAGGGCCTCCGCCAATTGCCACCCGGCGGCCACCACGGTGCTGTTGCTGTGTATGAGGTCGGGCTGCCAGGCCGCTGCCCATGCCAGCAGGCGGGGCCAGGTCTTTTGCCGATAGCGCCACCACCGCCAGGGAAATGTCCACAGGCCCGCTGCCCGCACGGTTGTAGCCCACCCCGGCACCGGCATTACTGTGTAGGCGATCCCCTGCTGCTCCAAAGCCTCGGTAAAAGGCCCTTTGGCTGGGCAAATGACGTGTATTTCTACGCTGTGCCTTTGCCGCAGTCCGATGAGGAGGTGCAGGAGGGAGCGGTTGGCACCGAGCAGGAGGGCGTAGTGGGTGATGGAGAGGAGGCGCACTTTTTATTCTTTCAGAACCGAAATGCCACAAAAAGGGAAGTAAAATTGTCAAGGAACGCAAAGGTATGGTTTTTTGCAACACAGGTATGGTTTTTCGCAAAACGGGCAGGGTATTGGTAAAATGATGTACCTTTGCGACTGAAAAACCCTGTTCCCAACTTATTATGGCAAATTCTTTGGCGCGCAAAGCATTCCGCTTTTTACAGAAGTACACGCTTCACGGAGATCATGTTTACTGTCCGCTTTGCGAAAAATCTTTTGTTGCTTTTTTGCCCTACGGATTTCGGAAGCGCGCCCACGCCCAATGTCCCAATTGCCATTCTTTGGAAAGGCACCGGCTGATCTGGCTGTTTATGCGCGAAAAACATATTTTGAAAGAGCCGCTACACATGCTCCATGTGTCGCCCGAGGCGGTTTTTTTTAAAAAATTCAGCAGAAATCCACATATTCAGTACGTTCCTGTTGACAAATTTGACCCCGGCTATCAATATCCGAAAGGAACAGTCAATGCAGACATTACAAAATTGCCTTATGCAGACAACACGTTTGACTTCATCCTGTGCGTACATGTGCTGGAACATGTCCCCGATGATGCCTTAGCTATGCGGGAACTGTGGCGGGTGCTAAAACCCGGTGGCAGTGCCATTATTCAGGTACCTTTGGACAGTGAATTAGCCGTTACACAGGAAGACCTCAGCATCACTGATCCTGCCATTCGGCAGCGCCTGTATGGACAACCCGATCATGTACGGCAATACGGCAGGGACTACGAAGAACGGCTCAAAAAAGCCGGATTTCAGGTGGAGGTAGATGCCTTTGACAAAAAATTTTCGGCGGAAGACGCATTCAGGCTGGGGCTGCCCCGAGAAGAAGATATTTATTTTTGCAAAAAATAGGATTCCGTGTTTAAAGTTCGTTATTCAGACCATAACTGGTTGATCAAAAAAATCAATAACAACAATGTTGTGCGCCACCGCCACCTGTATAAAGGCTGGCTCTATGATTTAGGGTGTGGCACCCGACCTTACGAAGATTTCATTGGACCGCTGACCGAGGCATACATTGGTGTGGACTGGCAAAATACCCTGCACGACCAAAAAATGGACGTAGTGGCCGATCTCAATCAGCCTTTGCCCATAGAAGATGCGCAGGCAGACACGGTGGTGTGTTTTCAGACACTGGAACACTTGTGCGAACCTCAGGCATTTTTGAAAGAAGCCCGGCGCATTATGAAACCCGGCGCGCACATACTTATCACAGTTCCATTTATGTGGCACGTCCATGAACCTCCCTACGATTTTTTCAGATACACGCGCTATGGGCTGGAACATCTGTTGAAAAAAGCAGGATTTGAAGATATACAAATAAAGGCCGACAGTGGTTTCTGGACAATGCTGGCTCTGAAAATAAATTATCAAACCTATCGTTATGGGGGCAGATTGGGCAAATGGGTACATTGGTTGCTCGCTCCTTTTTGGTTTTTGAACCAGGTCTTGTTGCCGCTGCTGGATGTTCCCGACAGAAACGAACGCGAAACGGTATCTTATTGTGTACAGGCCAGACGACCTTTGTAAGGGCCGGGAAGGCCCCGCATTTAAATGAAGCATTTGCTTTTATGCACCACCACACCATTCTTTTTCTGGGAGGCAGCGGATTTTTGGGCAGCAATGTGCTGGCCGCTTACAGGGCATTTGAAGGTGCTGTGAAAAAACCGCTTCGCTTTATCGTGACGGGCAGGGGCGTACATCGCATGGATCAGGGACTTCTTCCGGCGGAAGTGGAGTATGTGCAGATGGACTACACTGAAAAACAAGAGGTAGAGCAAGTCTTTGCAAAATATTCAATAGACGAAGTGTTCCATTTCATCAGTGCTACCGTACCTGCCAATTCCAACCACAATATCCGCCACGATATCGAAACCAACCTGATCGGCACGGTGTCTGTGCTGGAGTGCATAGCTCAAAAAGGGGTAAATCGCATCACCTATTTATCTTCCGGCGGGGCTATTTATGGAGATACGCTGCTCCGTACTTTCCAAGAGCAGGACTTCAATATTCCCAACAACTCATACGGGATTATAAAACTGACCATCGAAAAATATATTCATCTTTTTCATAAATTATATAACATTGATTATCTGATATTGAGGGTGTCAAATCCATTTGGATACTACCATAAAAGCACTCAAAATGGCCTCATCAACATTGCACTGAGAAAAGCTGCCCGTGGCGAAACGCTTTCGGTATGGGGAGATGGACGGAACACCAAAGATTATATTTTTGCTGAAGATTTTGCGCATATTTTTTGGACTTTATATCAAAAAGGAGTAAAAAATCAAATTCTGAATATTGGTTCCGGCCAGCTATACTCCATTTTAGACATCCTGACAGCCATTCGGAAGATATTGCCCGATATGCAATGGACTTTCGAGTCGGCCAAGTCTTTTGATACCAGGAACGTGGCCTTCAGTTTAGATGCCCTGCAAAAAATCATGCCTTTGCACCATACAGATTTTCAGGAAGCATTGCGCCGCACATGGGAATGGGAGAAGGCGCAACTTTCCCGTACCGCCCCAAATGCCCCGAACCCATGAGTGAACTAAAACAAAAGTCGCTGCGCGGGGTACGGTGGACCAGTTTTGCAGCTGCTATTACGGGTATAGGGGGTTTGGCCCAAATTTTCATCCTGACCCGCCTGCTGGATGCTCCTTCTTTTGCCCTAATGGGCATTATCAATGTAGTGATCGGGCTGTCGGCCCAGCTGACAGACATGGGTTTCAGCAATGCCATTTTACGCGAAAAGGAACCGGATACCAACCGACTCCATTCCTTTTATTGGCTGAACGTGGGCTTAGGTCTTTTTTTTGCATTGCTGTTTTCCTTTTTTGCCCCTGCGTTGGCAGGATTTTTTCCGAAGTTGGATCAGGACAAGCTCATTAACCTGTTATATTTTATTTGCCCGGTTTTTATACTCGGAGGACTGTCCATGCAGTATCAGACGCTGCTACAAAAACGCCTTCAATTTAAACAGCTGGCCATCATAGAAACTATCGGCTTTCTTGCCGGATTTGGCTCCACTCTGTTTTTGGCGCTCAGGGGCTTCGACTATCTCTCCCTGCCCGGCGGCATGCTGGCCAGGTCGGCTGTCAATGCGCTCCTGTTGGTGGGGTCTGGCATCGGGCGGCATCGGCCTGCTTTTCATTTTGCGTGGGCAGATGTACAGCCGGTATGGCAATTCAGCCTGTTTCAATCTTTGGAGAAGATGCTGGCTTACGTGGCCGTCAATTTCGATACCCTGATGATTACCAAACTGTTAAGTCCCTCTGTATCAGGGGTTTATGAAATAGTGAAACGCCTGTTGATACAACCCTGGTATATCATCAGCCCTTTGGTGACCAAAGTGACCTATCCGGTAATGGCGCAGGTACACGACGACACTCCCCGACTGCGCAACATCACCTTGCGCTCCGTGCAGCTGGTGGCGGCCCTGAACGTCCCTATTTACATCGGCTGTGCCATTGGGGCCTCTTTGATTGTACCGGTTGTTTTCGGGGAAAAATGGGAAAGCGGTATTGAACCCTTTCGTTGGCTGGCCCTGTCCTATCTCCTGCGCTCGGTACTTAACCCGTTGGGCAGCGTGATTTTGGCAAAAGGCAAAGGACAACTGGCATTTTTTATGCAGGCCGGGGCGTTCATAGCGCTTTTGGCAGCCATAGCGGCGGGAGCCTTCTATGGCTTGCAGGGAATGCTGTGGGCTTTGTTGGCCTTCAACCTGCTGCTGATTATTCCCTGCCACTTCTATATCGCCAAACCCCTCCTGAACAGCACCCTTAACGACCTGTGGCAGCAGGTATGGGTGGAATTGGTTATGGCCCTTACAGGGTTCGGCCTTGCGTGGCAGCTGACAGCGCTGGGGGAACGGGGGTGGTGGATGTTGTTTTTATACGGCGCGACAGGGGGCATTTTTTATACAGGCGGCGTTTTGTGGATGCGGCCGCACCTGTGGACCGATTTTAAACAGATGATTCCCCGACAACTAAAAATCAACGCATAATCGTGCAATATGCTGCAAAGAATAGCCATTACACAGCCCAATTTCAGGGTATATTCCGAAATTTTCATACGAAATCATATCAAATACTTAGGAGAAAGTATGGAAGTACACGATCTGGCGGGCGGATGGGTGCCTGCCTATGCCAATGGTCGCCCTTTGGTGTCCAAAGCAGTAATTTTTGTAGAAAAAGCCGTTGCGAAAATGTCGGGCAGAGCCTTTCTCCACGTCTGGATTTCCCGGCGGGTCAGGCAATACCTCCAAACCCATGATATACAAATGGTCTTATGCGAATACGGCCCGGGCGGCGTGGCCATGATGCCCATTTGTACGGCTTTGAACATTCCCTTTGCGGTACATTTTTTTGGTTTGGATTTGCACGGCAAACAACTGATTGCCCAATATGGAACTGCCTACCGGGAGATGTTTCAAAAGGCGAAACTGATTATTGCGATTTCTACCCTGCAAAAAAAGGTCTTATTACAAATGGGCTGCCCCCCTGAAAAAATTCGACATATTACCTGCGGAGCGGACCTTACCTATTTGCCTGCTTCCTTTCCCCCTGAAAAACCGCCGGTTTTTTTGGCAGTAGGTCGTTTAGTTGAGAAAAAAGCGCCTTTGGTTACACTGGCTGCCTTCCGCGAGGTCGTACAGGCATTTCCACAGGCCCGCCTCAACATGGTGGGAGACGGGCCGCTGTTGGCCGCCTGTCGCGCCTTTGTCGAGCAGCACGACTTGGAAGATCGGGTGTCCTTTCTGCTGGCGCGTTCGCCAGACTACATTGCGCAGGCCCTACAGGAGAGCTGTTGCTTTGTGCAGCACTCAGTGACGGCGGCGGATGGCGATTCGGAAGGCACACCGGTAGCCATCCTGGATGCGGGACTGGCAGGATTACCAGTGGTTTCCACACGCCACGCCGGCATAGCAGACGTTGTGGTAGAGGGCAAGACAGGTTATTTGGTAGCCGAACACGATCAGGCCGCTATGGCCGAACGCATGAAAGACATACTGCGTCATCCCGAAACGGCCCGGCAGATGGGCCTCAATGCTTCAGCACATGTATTGAAAAATTACGCTGTTCCGGTTACCATTGCGCAACTTCGGGCGGCATTACAGGAAACCTATCAGGCTGTTACACAATAAATTTCATTTTCCTCTCTTTTTCTCATACCTAAGCACTTTCAATCATGCTTCACAAGATACTGCGCTCTCTCGGTTATAAGTTATCCAAAACGGCCGACGAAGTGTATCACACTATACAGGACGATACATTTCAAAAACTGTATGCCCCTTGCAAGCCCTATACCCTTACCAGCGCAGAGCGAATGTACGGATTGTACAAAGCCGTGGCCTACATTGCTCAAAACAATATTCCCGGCTGCTTAGTGGAATGTGGTGCATGGCGTGGCGGCAGCGCCATGATGATGGCGAACACCCTGCTTCACTTTGGCATCAAAGACAGAAAAATTTACCTTTATGACACTTATGGAGGTATGAGTGCGCCCACTGAAGAAGACAAAGACATCAAAGGCGGGAAAGCGGCTGACCTGTTGCAGCAGCAGGATATTCAGGTCGCCAATTCCGTATGGTGCTACGCCTCCATAGAAGACGTACGGGCGAACATGGCCCTCACCGGCTACCCTTCTGAAAACATAATTTATGTAAAAGGCATGGTGGAAGACACCCTTCCCGCACAATCGCCTGCTGAAAACATGGCCCTTTTGCGATTAGATACGGACTGGTATGCTTCTACCTTGCATGAACTGAACTACCTTTACCCGATGCTCAATAAAGAAGGTGTGCTGGTCATAGATGACTATGGCCATTGGCAGGGCTGTCGAAAAGCGGTGGACGCGTATTTTGAAGGGAAAAAGATACTGTTCCATCGCGTAGATTATACGGGCGTGGTGGCAGTAAAAACCAGCAAATGATAGTTGATAAACTATAATATATGAAACCAAAATCATTAAAACATTTTCTTTTTTTGTCCGTGTTGGTTCTTGTCCACAGGGTGGTGTACGCTCAACAAATGAGCATTATAAGCGACGGCACTTGGAGAGCAAGCACTATTTTGTATAACAACTGGCAGGACATCAACTTTGACGACAGCAACTGGGGGTTTTCCGTATCGCCCGCACCCAATGGTATCACCACAGTAGTCAGTGGCAGCCGGTCTATGTGGGTAAATGGTATTCCGCCCAATGCATATTTCAGAAAAAAAATAGACCTCACAAGCGTAATGGTAAAAAAAACCACTTTGGAAATATCAGCCGACAATGAGTACAGGGTTTATATTAATGGCAAATTGGTAGCAGCCGATGTTGCCCTTTGGACCACTAAAACGTATGATGTAGAGGGATTTTTAGAGTGTGGGGAAAACGTAATCGCCATACATGGCATCGAATGGATTCCTTCAACGCCCAGTTTAGTGAGCTGTCGCTGGAGATTGGACACGGTACACAGGACCCGCACGGGCATTATTGCAGCGCATTGACACCACAGTCTGTGCCGGATACGCTGTTGAAGGATACAGCCAGACAGGCACCTATAGGGACACCTTTAAAACACGCTATGGATGTGACAGCGTGCGTATTCTTCAACTGACCCTCCGGCCGCCCATCTTTGGTTTTGTTCAAAAAAGTATTTGTGCATCCGGTTCGTTTGAGGGCTACACAAAAACGGGGAATTATCGGGATACATTCACTTCAAAATTTGGATGTGACAGTATCCGCTTTCTACAGCTTACCGTGTACCCTGTGGCACAAAGCACCCTGAGCATGTCTATCTGCGAGGGCAATTCTTTTGAGGGGCACTCCGCCTCCGGGACGTATATAAAATTAGCCGGACAGACCACCTTTGGGTGCGATAGTTTAAGGATATTGCACCTGGAGGTCGGCAAAACCAAAAATCATGCCCTCTCGCAAACGATTTGCGAAGGGGAGGTATTTGAAGGGCATCGCAAAGCAGGCACTTACAGGGACACTTTTAAAATAGACAACAGCTGCGACAGCATACGCGTGCTTCAACTGCAAATTTTGAAGAAAGACACTGTGCGGGTGACAGCTGCTATTTGTCCGACTGAAACCTTTGAACAATACCGGTTCCCCGGACAATATACCGATGTTTTCAAAAACCGGCAGGGCTGCGACAGTGTTCGGTTTCTGACCCTCACCCATGTGCCACCCCGCTACAGTCGTATTGCTGCAAGTTTCTGTAAAAAGGGAAGCATAGAAGGCTACAATAAAGCAGGAGTGTACACTGACACCCTGAAAAGTTTAGTGACCGGGTGCGACAGTATCCGAACCATTGCCATTCGTTTTGAAAATGTCTATCAGGAAGAAGAAATATGGGCTGCGCTATGCGGACAGGAGGCGTACGAAGCCTATACAGAATCCGGCATTTACCGCGACACTTTTCAGCGGGAAAATGAATGCGACAGTATTCGGATACTCCATTTAAAAAATCTGAGTCTTTATATCCCCAATGTATTCAGTCCAAATGATGACGGCAGGAATGACCATTTTGTTATATTTGCGAATGATGCAGACTTGATAAAGCCTGAGGAAGTAAGCATCTATGACCGATGGGGTTCTTCTGTGTATCATTCAAAAACCGTTTCCCTGAGTACTAAACTTTGGGATGGAACTGCCCAAAACCGCCCTGCACCTGAAGGCGTATATGTGTATTTTTTCAAATTTAAATGTCAGGGAAGTCTCAAAATACTAAAGGGCGATATTACCCTGATCAGATAACATTCAAAACCCCATCCAAAACACTGTCCCCTTCCCCACCTCCGAGCGTACCCGCAGCGTGCCACCGTGCTGCTGCATGATTTGCCGTGAAAGGCTGAGGCCCACGCCCGTACCAACGGGTTTGGTGGTAAAAAACGGAATAAAGACTTCATCTGTCAGCTCCTCCGGAATGCCGGGGCCGTTATCTGCCACCGAGATAAATGGTTGTTGCCGCTGATCCAGCCCGGCCTGCAGGGTAATAGATGCAGGAGATTGTCGGTCGGCAGGCAGGGTTTCTAAGGCTTCACGGGCATTTTTGAGGAGATTGAGCAGCACCATTTCAATTTGGGCAGGGTCCGCCTGCAGGGTCAGGTCGTCGGGGACTACCGAGTATTCAGTACGGATAAAAAGTCCCTGTTTTTGTTCGGCCAGGGCCAGATGCAGCACCCGTTCCAACAGGCGTTTCACCGACAGGGCTTCTTTGCGGGGGGCAGGAAGGGCTGTAAAAGTGCGGTAGGCATCCACAAAGGCCATCAGACCCCGGCTGCGCGTAGCCACCACGTCTAACGCCTCCCGCAGGTCTTCAGCCCCGGCACTGTCGGGGGGCAGGTCGTGTTGCACAATGTCCTGCATGGTTTCCACAATCGAGATAATAGGGGTTACGGAGTTCATGATTTCATGACGCAGCACCCGCGTCAGATCGCGCCAGGCATCGGTCTCCTTATTTTGCAGTTCCGGCTGTATGTTCTGTAAAGTCAACAGGCGCACACTGCGGCCTTGGAGACTGAGTTGTATCCCTTGCACGGCCAATTCCCGGTTGGTATCGGGCTGATACAACATTTTCCCTTTTGCATGCAAGTCTGTTACAAACCGCACCAATGCCCGATGTTGATCGGGCAGATCATGGAGGCGCTGAATGCGGTACAGGTCCAGCAGTTGCAGGGCAGTACTGTTGGAAAGCAGCAAATTGTCCTGTGCATCGAAGGCCAACACGCCGGTGGTGAGGTGTTGCACCAGCGCATTCATAAAGAGGAGATTGGCCTCTTTTTCGGCGCGTGTCTGTCGGAATGCCTCCAGCACATCGTTGAACTGCCGATTGACCTGCTCAAAAGAATCGCCTTTATCCTTGGCCGACGAAAAACGCACGGCAAAATCTGAATACCGCACGCTCTCAAAAAAACGTGCCAGCCGTCGGTTGGTATCGTTGATATAATAAAACAGGCTATAAGCGGCCCATAGAGTACCCATGCCGGCCATGATGGCCAACCCTTTGCTGTTGTGGGCAGGGTGTGCGTAATGGCATGCCACCCCCAGCAATATGGAAAATACCAAAATGCGCCATAAAAAAGAAAAAGTGAAAGAGCGGAACAACACAGCAGTTGCTTTTTATGGCAAAGGTAGCAGTGTTCCGCATTAAATGTGCGTTTTAATGCGGAATTTTTAACGTCCCTGCGTCAACAAGTGTGCTTCTGCGGAAGCGTTTTATCTTTGCCGCCATGAAAATGAGATTTTTATTGTTGCTATGCTGCTTTTCGGGATTTTGTACAGCCTTGAAAGCACAAAGAAAAAACCCGGCAAGGAGGTTGCCGGACAAGGTGGCACCCGCCGACTTAGCCAAAGATATAGATGTATTGTATGACGTACTCAAAAAAAGCCATCCCCGCTACGATCAGTACACCCCGGCAGCGACTTTTGACTCCATTTACCGTGCTGAAAGGGCATGGAGTCTGTTGCAAAAAGACAGTATTTCCAACGGGCAGGCGTATTTGCATTTGTCGCAAATGGTCGGAGCTGTGCGCGACGGCCATACCTATTTCACCCGGGCACTCAAACGCACCGGTTTTACACAGCCGAAAGTGGCACTGGGCTATTTGAACAATGAATATGTGATCGCCAACCCCGACCCTGCGGACTCTGTGTTTTTATATGCCAAATGTTTGCGCATCAATGGTCTGGCGATGGACTCCCTGCCAACGTCCTGGGAGCGGGTACGCACCGGAGACGGGTGGAACGAGACCTTCCCCAAACGCATTACTGGCATGTATGTTTTCGACTATTATCAGGCGCAGTTCGGAGCCACAGACACCTGGCGCTTCGAAGCCTTGTGTCGGGACGGCATTACCCGTACTTTGGAAGTAAAAGGCAAAAAGTGGTGGCCCTCCAAAGCGGAGCGCAAAACAGAAAAACAAGAAGAGGACAGAAAAAAAGCCCAAAAAAAAACCGCACGCGATACCACCGCCGCTGACCTGACCCTGTATCGGCATAAAAAAGCAGCCCTGCTGTACAGGCCTCATCAGGACACTTCGGTGGTGGTCATGAAAATCAATACATTCGCATTCGGGCGTTATCGCCCTTTCTATCGCAAGTCCTTTCGCTACCTGAAGGAGTACCCGCCACGCCTGTTCATTGTGGATGTGCGCGAAAATCTGGGCGGCAAAGTAAATAACGTAGGCGATTTGCTGGGATACCTGCAACCCAAACCTTATGAGTGGAAAATTGCAAGGCGAAAAAAAATCATTCACCCTGCCAACTGCGAATTTCTGTTTGCACGTCTGTTTTTGAAAAAAATTCTGAAACTACGTCATGTGGACAGGCAGGGAAATTTTGTCAGATGGAGCAGAACATTTCGTCCACATGAAGTGGCTAAGAGGTACCAACCCCAAAAGCTGGTGGTACTCCACAACTCCTTCTCCTTCAGCGGTGGCAGCGTAACGGCATCGGTTTTAAAAAACCTGTGTGGAGCCACGGCTATTGGCAACGAAACAGGCGGCGGCGAGGTACAGTTAAACGCGCTCATTTCTCAAAAAATTAAACTGCCCCATTCGGGTATGCGCCTCACGGTGGCAGGTTATAGCATAGACATGGAAGTAGGGAAAACCGATCAGGGGCGCGGAGTCCTGCCGGACATTAAAGTATTACCCACTGTAGAATCTTTGAAGGCAAACCGCGATGCGATGTTGGAGGCCGCCCTTCGGCAAAAGAAGTAATGGGTTGAAATTACTTTATGATAAGTGGCCGGTTAAAATTCAATGACCCCATGTGCAATTTAACTGCCTGAAAATTAATACATTATCACATTAACCAATTAGCACATTTATTTAGTGCTACCAGTTTTTCTTAGCGCTGGCGGGCTTCACCCGAACGGTACTTTCCCGATAGCGCCGGGCATTGCGTTCGGCATCGGCGGATACCGTTTTTTCAAGCAACAACAGGGCAGCTTCCCGCGACATGGGTGCAGGCACCGACTCCTTCACCCGCGTGCTTCGTGCCTGATCCAAATACTTCAATCGCTGCTGTTGCGGGGGTGGAGGGGGGGGCGGAGGAGGGGGCGGTACCGGCGGTTTTTCCTGATCCTTTTTCCGGGCAATTTGCAGGTTTTTTTTGGCATCTTCCCGATTGGGTTGCAGCCTCAAAGAAGCACTGTAAGCAGTAATGGCCTCCTTGTAGCGCCCCTGCGAAAGCAAGGCATTGCCTGCATTGAAGAGGGCATCCGGTCGGCTGGCATCCGCAATACCCTGATACAAACGGGTCGCCTCCTCCATATTGCCCTGTTGGTAGGCGGCATTGGCAGCATTGTACCGCCCGGCAGCGCCCGCCGACCTATAGGCTTGTTCTGCTTTCGCATAGTTCTTCTGATCGTAGGCCGCTTCGCCTGCCCGCAGCTGCCGGTGTGCCGATTGGGCCCGTCCCCCTGTTGCAGAGAGCAGGCAAACAATGCCGAGGAAGAAAAAGAAACGCCAGGAAAATCCCATGAGCATCATTTCTTAGAATCAATCAACTGCATTTCATTAATTAAGTGGGTGGCCCCGCCCAATTTTTCTATAATGAACAGCACATAACGGATATCCACCATAATATTACGGCAGATAGCCGGCTCAAACGACAAATCGCTCATGGTGCCTTCCCAAACACGGTCAAAATTGATGCCGATGAGGTGTCCCCGTGCGTTGAGGGCCGGACTGCCCGAATTGCCCCCGGTAGTATGGTTGGTTCCGATCAAAGCCACCGGCATTTGGCCATCGGCATTCGCATAGCGGCCATAGTCTTTGTTTTTCCAAAGCTGGATAAGCCGTTCCGGCACATCGAACTCATAATCGCCCGGTATGTATTTTTCCATAACGCCGTCCAAATCGGTTTGTATCTGATACACCACTGCGTCGCGGGGTTCATAGGGACGTATTTTCCCGTAAGTAAGTCGGAGTGTGCTGTTGGCATCCGGGAAAAAGCGCTTTTCAGCAAAGACCGTCCTTTGAGCGGCCATGTAATTGCGCTGTATCAGGGCAATATTGGGCAGCAGCTCCTGTAGTTTGGGCTGTACCTGGGTGGTATAGGCATCATTCAGGGTTTTCCAGAAGCGATACAGGGGATCGGCTTTGAGGGTGGTGGCCGCTTTTTCCGGAGATTCCGCCAGCAATGCCTTCATTTTTTCCCGGTGTGGCAACACACTTTCGGCAAAAAGGCTTTTCGCCAATGCCGCATACCCTCCTTTGCTTTGTGCCGCTTCTTTTACAAAAGCCGCCCCCCATTCCGGGCGGGGCATATACTGCACAAAAAGTTCGAGCATCCCCGCTGTGACGGCCTCGTCCACTTCGGAGTGATATTCCTCGTAGAAAGCATCCAATTTGGAGCCTGTTTCAGGGGTCTTGGCAGCAAACATGGCGGCTCCCTGATCGTCATAAGTTTTGAGCCAGCCATTTATGGCACTCATCTGACCCAATGCCTCGGCATTGCGCAGACAGGTTTCGGTGTAGCAGTCGCGGGCAATCAGGTAGGGTTCGGCCTCCTTGTGCAACTGCTCTAAACGGGGCAAAAGGTTGCCAAATCGGAATTTCCATTCGTTATTGGCCTCTAATCGGCGCTTGAACTCTGCTTCCTCGCTGCGTTTTTTCTCCACGGCTTTGTACTTCCGCAGTCCCTGCATTTCGCCACTCCATTTTTTCCAGGAATTGGCAATACCGGCGTATTTGGCCACGTAATCTATTTTGATGGCCGGGTCCTTGCGCATAAAACCATCCAGAGTTTTGAGGGCGCGATCCCGCACGGAGACCTTCACCGGATTAAGCACTTCGCCAGTTTGCTGTATAGCCGCAGCCGATAAATACTCGTCGGTGCGGCCCGGGAAACCATAAACCATCGTAAAATCGCCTTCTTTAACCCCGGAAAGCGAAATAGGGAAAAAATGCCGGGGGCGGTAGGGGCGATTATCTGTGGAATAAGGAGCCGGATGGTTATCTTTGTCAGCGTACACCCGAAACACGCTGAAATCGCCGGTGTGGCGCGGCCATACCCAGTTGTCGGTGTCGCCGCCAAACTTGCCGATGCTCGAAGGGGGTGTACCCACTAAACGCACATCGCGATAGGTGGCCACTACAAACATATAATACTCGTTCCCATTATAAAAAGGCCGTATTTGTATTTCCTCCCAGCGCTCTGTCTTGATATTTCGGCGTATTTCGGCCAGATTTTTATCAATTTGCGCCTGTCGGCCGCGTTCATCCATGTCTGCGCTGATGCCCAGCAACGCCAATTGGGTCACATCCTCCATACGCACAATGAAAGTCACGGTCAGCCCTTTGCATGGCAGCTCTTCCGCCCTGCTTTTTGCCCAAAAACCGTCTTCCACATAGTTTTTCTCTAAGGTGGACAGGTTTTGAATTTGGTCGAATCCGCAGTGGTGATTGGTAAACAAAAGCCCTTCCGGCGAAACCATTTCTGCCGTGCAGCCTCCTCCAAAGAGGCAAACCCCGTCCTTCATACTGGGCTTGAGCGCATCATACAAATCGGCAGCTTTCACTTTGCTGCCCATACTTTTCATTTCCTTTTCGTTGACTTTTCTCAATGTCAACGGAAGCCACATCCCCTGTGCCTGCATCAAAAGGGGAGCACACAAACAAATAGCCGAGAATAATCTTTTCATGGCGCAAAGAAACAAAGAAATTCTCTGTTTCTAAAACAAACTGCCTTGTACCACCTGTAAAATCGGCGAAGGGCCGCGCATCCTGACCGACGGCAGGGCAGCCGAAAATTGCCGGTGAACATATTGGGCCAGTTCCGGGGCGAGGAGGTTATCGGGTTCGTGCGTAAAAAAATAAAGCGCATGCAGCCCGCTCTCCATCCACCGATGCACCACCTCTGTCCAGGCTTGCACCCGGGTGTAGTCTGTGGGGTGGAGGCCATTGCCCACAAAGCGGATCATTGCAGTGGCATTGGTGAGCCGCAAATGACACACATCGCGCCTGCCTGCCACATCGGTGATAACGGCGGTCTTGTCGTAATCGTGGAGAATATCAAAAAAACGCTCCGAGGCGGCGCTTTTGCCAAAAAACGCCGAATGGCGAACTTCCACTGCCAAAGGCAGGTCTTCCGGCCACATTTCGAGGAATTGAATCAAAACGGGCAGGTCGTTCGGCTCAAAATAAGGAGGCAATTGTAAAAAGGAGCATCCCAATTTGTTTTCCAACAATCGAATTACCCGACAAAATTGTGCCGGTTCGGAACCATCCGTTCCCAACAGCCGACTGTGACTGATGGTTTGGGGAATCTTGGGCGCAAACTTAAAGTCTTCAGGCGTGTCATCGTGCCACCTCCTGACCGTAGCCTCATCCGGTATGCGGTAGTGGGTGGTGTTGTGTTCAATGGTGTTGAACTGACGGCCGTAATGGACCAAAAAGTCTTTCTCTCTGGCATTGGCCGGGTACCATTTCCCGTTCCACGGGCGCATGTTATAACCCGTAGGACCGATATAAACAACCGGTTCAGACTCCTGCGAATGCGCAGCCTGCGCCAGAATGGAAAGATTCTCCTTAGGTTCGGGGTTCATGGTGAAATCCACAGCATCTACAGAAGGCAATTTGCCAAAATCCATGTGCGCAGGGTGTTTTTTTTAAATATTTTTCTTTGGAAAGAAAAGTTTGAAAAATTACACATTAAAACAAATTCTACAGGCAAATGTTTGAAACAAGGACCGACAGGGAAAAAAATAAACGACAGGTGAGTACAAAACAAGAATTTATATACCTTTGTAGCTACACAAAACTACCCGCTCCCTTATTCACCATTTTTCTTTCCGTTTATGCGCTATTTTACTGGTTTTTTGTTCTTTTTTCTGCTTGTTGCCCCTTCTTTAAGCGCCCAAAACATCATTATCGGTTTTAAAAACCCGGACACCCTTTTTGTATGCGGTGAAAATCGCTTCGAAATTACCCTCACCAACAACGGTACTGCCCCGGCTACCGCGGTGCAATCCAATCTGAAACTGCCCAATGGCATTCGCTATGTGGCGCAGAGCATAACAGGCGGCGCTGAGGCCAATGTAAGCAACCTTAGTCAACCGGCTTTTTCAATAGCCGACATCCCTGCCGGAGGGAGTGTGCGCTATACGGTGTTACTCCACGCCGACTGTAGTGCCGGAAAAGCCCTGAACGCCGGTTTTGTTTTTACCAACGATATTGCAGCCACCTGGAACGGCGGTGGCAGTGCGCAAATCACCTCTTCCTCTTACAAGGTAGAGACGGGATTAGTGCTTATCGTATCGGTAGAGCCAAAAACCCTGAGCGCTCAGGCGGGGCAGATTGTGCAGCGCACCATTAGTATTCAGAATACCCGACAAGGTCCTGTGCCGACCCTGATTTTTACAGACGAACACCTGCCGGGCATTTCCATTCAGTTAAAAGACATCGGCGGACAGAACATCGGCGGAACTTTTTTCAGGGCAGACCTGAATGGCAATGTATTTGCCACGACAGGAGACAGAGACGGTCTGTTTGAATACAATGAAGTTTTAAAACTGACCGAAGAAATCACCATTATTGGCTGTCAGCCCGTTGCTTTCCCGGTTTTATCCAATATGCGCATTGGTTGGGGCTGCGACGGGCAGGTGTGCCAGTCGGATACGGCCTCTGCGGTAGTAAATATATTGCCTTCCGATCTCAACCCCGACCTGACTTTTTCGGCCAGTTACAGGGTACCGCTTGACCTGTGTGCTAAGGTACCCAATGTACAGGAGGTTCAAATTGTGAATAAAGGCGGAGGGGCCGCTCAAAACGTGCTTTTAGAAATTTTTCCCTATAACGTACTGGGGGAAGCGATATACGGCTATTCCCTTCAATGGTACAATGGCTCTGTGTGGTTGCCCCTTTCGGCGGCCCTTGATCCTGCCAAAATAGTTAAATTCAAAGGTTGTACCAAAGACAGCCTGTACTCCAAAGTGAGTGTCACCATTCCCAGTGTCCCGGCAGGAGACACCGTATTGGTGCGTTTTGAAGCCTATAATTGTACGGATTTGTGTACCTCTGTCGTAGGGTCTTTCAGGGCCAACTATTTTTACAATAAGGTATGTCCGGCGACCGATTTTGCCAATGGCGGCTTCGATTTTCAGGTAGATTCCACTGTCACTCAAATGGAAGCGGTAGTGGAATATGACTTTGGGGGATGCATCGCCGACGGAGAGGTGAAAACCCTGGAATTTACGGTGCGTACAGGGCTGCTAAAAAGGGAGGAGGGATATTTGCATCTGGCCTTTACCCTTCCGTGGGGACTTTTCTGGGATCCTGCCTGCAAATTGGACCTGGATGGCAAAACGCCCATTACCATGACATTGGATACGACGGAAAATCCAAAGGCCACCGTGGTTAAAATGGTCTATGCGTTGCCTTTTCCTACGGATAGTGCTTTTGGGCGCTTTTGTGTGCGGAATGTATGTCAGCCGGTTTCCTCGTATCCGCCCCCTGTTGACTCTCTGCCAACCAATGGAGCCTCTCTAAATATATACAGGGTGGATCCTGCCTGCCGTCCCTGCGAGCAGACCTCTGTTGTGGTAGCGCAAATATCTGAAAAGCCCGATCTGACCGAAAAGTGTGGTTACTCGGCCTGCGATGCTTTCAGGCTGGTTTTGGACTGTGGTTGCGATACCCCCCCTGTGCTGCCCGGCAATTCATTCCGCGTTTACCGCACCAATCTGGGCCTGCGAGATGACAACGACACCCGGCTTTTCAGCACCAATGCCCGGGCAAATGCCAATTTGGCACGCTTAGACCGTTTTATGACCGGCGATTCCATGCGCACAGTACTCCGCATGCAGGTGCCTCCCGGCGGCCTCAAAACTTTTGAGTACCGGCTCTTTACAGAACTTTGGGAAAGCGACAAATTCCTGAAAGGCGGCGACGACTACAGCATTGCCCTTGCTGCGGCGCGGTGGGTCACGCTTCAGGGCATGCAGTACAACAACGGAACTTTGGTACTGAAAAAGAAAAGTGGCCCCGTTTATACGTGTTCCAATTTCAAAGAGGTCGCTGCTTCGGTTGCCCACGGCGTTGCGGTTACGGAACCCAACGTCAAGCCGTCCGCCATCATAGATCAGGGGGCTTCGATGTTCCGACAGTTTTTGGTAGATCCCGCCAAACTTAGTGCTACCAACTGTTTGCCCGCAGGCACTACCTTAGAAGCAGGCGACTCTCTGATTATTATCGGAAACTATAAACTCAACTTTAATTTCGTTGCGTCCAATGCCGCTTTCCCGCCTGTGGTGAACTTCCGAAATACCGTTTGTGGCACCGACCGCGTGATCGCAGGTACCTACGATTCTTTAGTGTGCAAACCGGGGCCGCTCTTACAGTACACCGGCTATATCGAACAAGCCCAATTTCCCATCTACGGCATTCGGGTGTGTTCCAATGCAGCCGAAATTCTTCCGTTTAAATACACGTTGCGCATTGCGCGCCCCAACTTTTTTCCAAATGAAATCAGACCCATTGCCCGCCTGCAAAGCATGACCCATGCGTTGCCCCTTGGACTGAACCTGCCGACAGCAACGCTGCGCAGGCTGGCGCTTCAGGATACGGTCACGGTGCTGAGCAACCAACCGGCCAACCCTACGAATTTAAGTGCCACCTCTATGCGGGTAAGTTTCACTCCTTTCTTCCAAAATCCGCTTGATGAAGGCTTCAATGCAGAAGTGGGTTTCGTTTTTGCACCCAATTGCACGTTCAACCCCATCAACGGCTCTGCAAATTCTTCCGTAAGTACCCGCTTCGAAAATACCTGCCTGCGCAATCCCCAGGTCTCTACCCTCGATTCTACCCGCTTAGCCTATTTTGCAGCAGTCCCTAAAATAGAAATGTCTATGCCGGACAGCATCCAGAATGTCGGGACTGAGACTGTTACAGTGCCTTTCAGCCTGAACAATGTAACGCCTTTCCCTGCAATCAACAGCTGGGTGGCCATAGAAGCCAACGGCGTATTGGAAGACCTGCAAATTCTAAGACTTCCCGATCTCACCCCGGTGCCTGTTATTGGAAGTGTGTTGCAGACCGGCAATATCAGTGCTTTCGGGGAAGTGCGCTTCCAGATAAAAGCCCGGAGTAGCGCCTGCAAAAATATCACCCTAAAATTGCGGTATGGCTGGAATTGTACGCCCCTTACCAGCACAGTGGCGGAAACTTGCGGAGAGCGAGTACAAACCTTAGAATTGCGTCCCCGCTTTCCGGTGTTGGAGCTGGTGCCGCCCGGCATCATCCCGCCCTTGCGTTTATGTACGCCGTCCGACTATTACGAATTTGAAATATACAATGCCAACGAAGGAAGGGCCTACGATGTATTGGGACGCGTTCAGTTGCCGTCGGGATTTCGCATCCTGCCCGGCACTTCCCAGCTGTCCTATCCTGCGGGCAATGGGTATATCAACCTGCCCGATCCGCAATTGGCAGCAGGCAATACCTGGCAATGGATGCCGGAGGCAGTTTCGACCGCCTTGCGCGACAATGGCCTGCTCGGTTTCAGTCAGTCCCCCCAGCACGCGCTGAAAATCCGCTTTAAAGTGCAGGCTGAATGTGGGGCCACCTCCAATAGCCAGCCCTTTTTCAGCACAGAGGCCGTATTGCCCTGTGGCATCGGCTCCAACGTATTGCGCAAACCCGGCCCGCCCATTCTCATACTTGGCTTGTCACCTTCCTATGTGGTCAACCCCGCGCTGAAGGCAGCCAGCGCCCTGGCCTGCGGACAAACCACCGAAATAGAAGCCTCCCTGACCGCTGACGGTCGGCCCGAAGCAGGCGATAGCCTTTACATCCAGCTGCCACCGAGCGTTTCCTATGTCAGTGCCTCCTATACGGCAGGCCCTAATGCCCCCGGCGGGCCTTTCCAGATACAGGGCAACACCCTGAAATTGCCGTTGCCCACTACCTGGCTGGCAGGCACCTCCTTGTCTTTTAAGTTCAAAGTCCTGTACAACGATCCGGCAGGCTGCGACAACAAAACCATCACCCTCGCCACCCGTGAAAAGGCACTGGCCAACTGTGCCAACCAAAACTGCACGGCTTTTGTAGCAACCGGCGAAACCTCACTCAGCCTTTCCACCCGCAACCCCGAATTAGCCCTCCGGAACCAAACCCTCACCCAGCGGAACGGGCAGATCCAATTCGGCGCTGTATTGGAAAACATCGGCACCACCACTGCACTCAAACCTGTGGTGCAGGTATATTACGACCAAAACGGCAACGGACAAATAGATACAGGAGAACCCTTAGTTGGAAATTTTGCACAGCCCGCCAATCTCAATCCCGGCATCATTGCCAATATCAACGGTGTCCTCACTTTGCCACAGGGCGCTACGATTTGCAACTTGGTGGCTGTCATTCCTGCCACCGAGAACTGTGCCTGCACTCCCAAAGTCTATCCTTTTGAAAACCGTTCGGCTGTCACCATCAACATAGCGAGATGTCGGATAGAAACCGTCGCTATTACAGGAGACAGCCTGCCAGGCCACCACTACCGCTGGCTGACCACACAGGGGCTTTCCTGCCTGGCCTGCGTAAATACGGTCTATAGACCGGGTGCCAGCGTCCAAATCGGGCAAACCCTTACCCTCATCCTGCAAGACAGCATTGGGTACTGTGTAACGGAAAGGCGCTATAACATCAGTTTTGACCCCACACTGGGCATATTAACACCTCAACAGACCATCTGTGCCGAAGAGACTATATTACTGGAAGCCACTCCCGGAGCAACTTCCTACAGCTGGAGTGGAGCAGGGGCCGCCGGCGCTGTCACCCCAAGCGTAGTAGTCAGACCTCTTGTCTCTACCACCTATTCAGTAACTATTACCCTGCAAAACGGCGTATGTACCGGCATAGGAAGTGTATTTATCAGGGTAAACAAAACAGATACCACCCGCCTTTCCAAACTGAGTACCTGTTCCGGGGTGCCTATTCAGGTACTCGATACCTTTACAGATCAGCCGGGCTTTTATACCCGCGTTTTACTCAACAGGCGCGGTTGCGACAGCGTATTGGTGCGGCAATTGCAGGTATTCCCCAACCAAACCCAGGAATTCAAGGGAATTTGCGAAGGCGATTCGATCCGTCTTTTTGATAAATGGGTAAAAAAAGCAGGAACCGTATGCAGCGGCAGCTTGCAGGGGGTTTCCGGCTGCGACAGCATTCACTGCGTCACCTTGCAGCTTATTTCGGCACCCCAATTGCCTTTGCCGCCGGACAGTATTATTCTGACACGCGGACAGACCGCAACATTGACTACCCGTCCCAATATGAACAGTTATGTTTGGACACCCAACTACAACCTGAGTTGTACCGACTGTTTCAATCCCAATGCCAAACCCGATACCTCTACTATTTACAAAGTACGCGTAGAAGATGAAAACAAATGTACAGCCGAAGCGTCCTACCGCATTGTGGTTTTCCCGCCATGCTTCGAGGCCATTGCCATTCCCAATGTCTTCACTCCCGACGGAGACCAGATCAATGACTATTTCAGAATGGTCCCCAAAGAAGGCTACGAGAAAGTACAGTCTCTCGAAATCTACAACCGCTGGGGAGCGAAGGTCTTTGCCGACAGCGGCACCAACCCACAATGGGACGGCACCATCAACGGGCAACCCGCTCCCACCGATGTCTATATCTGGTTTATGACCATTGACTGCCGGGGAGAAACAAAAAAAGAACGGGGAGAAGTAACGCTGTTGCGATGAACGCTTGAGCGCTCCCGGGCAAAACGCACCTGAACGGAATGCTGGTGGAAAGGTTGTTGACAGGAAGGCAGATGCTAAGTACACGATTTTGACCATTAGAGATTTCATACAATATAAGAAATACGAAAAGGCAAGATTTATAATTGCCGTACCATTGGGAAACCAAACACAAGTAACCAACTGGTTGCCTTCTTTACGGACTTTATATCCCGGCATTACTTTCGAGGTAATAACAGGAGAATCATTACTTTAATTTCATAATATGCCATACTACACACTTTATCCAAAAGGCAGCACCAAACAGGAGCGCCAAACAACACTTCATCCCACCTGCCCCACCACCGGGCAGCCCGCATCCACTCGTATAAAACCCATTGCCCCTGCCCTCTTCACCCAAGGGCTTACACATAAAAAAAATCCTAATATTTGTTCTGTGAAATCAGGGCTGAGTGCGGCAGCGCCTTTTTTGTGTTTCATACCCATTTGGGGGATGTCCTTTTTCAAAGCCATGAGGTTGAAAGCGATTCTTCTGAGGTGATGTAGTATCGATCATAGACGGTGGCTTTGTCATAGTCCCCTTTGAGTACCCTGTACCAGCCAGCACCTTGCCGTCTATACACAGCATCCCGAAAACCTTCCGAAGTAAAATCGTAGCAAGCCATTTGCATCACTAATTTCTCCAATAGTAAGATTCATAACCACATATATACGAACACAGCACTAAAAACAGAATCTCATTGAGTTCAAAACGCTTGTTCTGATCGCCCCGTACATCTGTTATCTCCTCAAAATCTTCCAGTAACCGATCTATAAATTTGGCCATCACAGCAGGATTTAAATGGTGAAAATATCCACAAAACTACGATTAATTCGCTCGAATCCATTCATTATTTTATCCATTGTTGGATGAAAATCAATTTTAAAAAATATTATTCCAATAAAAAAATATTAACATACTATTATTCCGATAAAACACGTTACTTCGGATGCGTCGGCCCTGCCTATGCGGGGAACATCGGAAAACTTATTGTTAAACTTATTGTTCATGCAATCAAAATAAAATAGAAAGACAAGTTATCTTTGCGCCGAATAGCAAAAATATTGAAGAATATAACATCCATACTCTTTGCTTCGCTCATCTTGCTTCAATCATTTAGCAAGGTATGGATATTTTTGTCCTTCAAAATTAATCAGGACTACATCGCCAAAGTCCTTTGCATCAACCGTGACAAACCAGCATTGCATTGTAATGGAAAGTGCGTTTTGATGCAACGGATAAAAGCGGAAGAAGAAAAGGAAAAGAAAGAATTGCCCAAAAAAGTAAAAGAACAAAAAGAGGTCTTGTATTGCTTAGACAAGTTTGATTGGCTGATTGAACGTCCGAAATTTTGGACAGACAAGACAAAAAACACCTTTTTCCACCAAACCGCCTTCACATCTGCCTTTGTGATGGGCATTTTCCGACCACCGAAATTTGTAACGGTTTAATTTATTCAGGCTTTAAAGTCTGATTTTCATTGCCTTGTGGCTTCACAAGGTGCGGTTTGGTATGTCCAATCCGCACCTTTTCATATTATGGTTCGGGCTCCACGCTTACGTCCATTTCCGCCCTACAGCGCATCGGGTTTTCATTCAAAGACATTGATTTTCCAGGCTACTACCACTCTTTTTACGAAAAAGCGATCGGGGAAGCGCTGCCGCCTCAAAATGTTGTCAGCCAAGAGTTGCGGATAAATGGCACCACGGCAAATCAAAAACTGCGTTACACGGCAGGGGCTTTCTATTTTTCGCAGGTCGGCTACGAGCCTTCCACCAACCTTGCCTTTGAACTTGCGCCCGGTGCGTACTCGATTTTTCGGAACAAAAGCGACAACAACGGCGTGGCGGTCTTTGGTGAACTGACGTATAATATTACCGACAAATGGTCGGCAACGGGTGGTCTTCGCTACGACAACGAAAACAGGGAAAGTACTTTCAATGGCTTTGGTGATGCCAGTTTTGTGGGTGGCGTTTTCACGCAAATCAAGCAAGACACGACCGTTCATGACAAGACGGAATATGACTTTGACGAGCATTTCACGCCTTCCGGTTTGACGAGCGAAATCCCTGTGACGCTGACCATCACAGTCGAAGACCACAACGACAACGCCACTACAAAAATGGTGAAATTTAAGATTAAACCTTGATTTTAAAATTTTTAAAATAATTTTCTATGAAAAAGTTAAAACTTGCCATTATCTCCCTGCTCTCCGCAACGGCAGTTTTCGCCCAAAAAACGAACGAACTCGAAAGCATCATCGAAGGCGAAAAAGCCGCCTGGCTGCGGCAAAATGCCGCCACCGAACGCGGCTTGCTCAATGCTGCCGACAATCGTTCGGACATCACCTACACCCGTTTTCATTTTTGGGTTGACCCTGCGGTGAAATACATTCGCGGTGAAATTTTGACCGTTTTTGAACCAATCGAATCGGTTTCGAGCCTTAATTTCGATTTTTCTGCCATGCTGAAGATGGACAGCATCGTTTGGCATGGTCAAAAATTGGTTTTTTTCAGTGCAGGAGACATTCTTACCGTTCAATTTCCGACTGTTCTGCCAGCTGTTTTGCCCGATTCGCTCACATTTTTCTATCAAGGCGAGCCGACTTCATCCGGTTTTGGGGCTTTTGAAACGAACACGCACGCCGGTACACCCGTGATGTGGACACTTTCGGAACCATACGGTGCAAAAGAATGGATGCCCTGCAAACAATCGTTGACAGACAAAATTGACTCGGTGGACATTTTCATCACGCATCCGGCAGCGTATCGGGCAGCCAGCAACGGCCTTTTGCAGTCCGAAACTACCCAAAACGGGCAAACAACTGCGCACTGGCAACACCGCCACCCAATTGCAACATATTTGGTAGCGATAGCCGTGACGAACTACGAGGTATTCACGGGTGAAGTGCCGCACACAGCGGGAACGACCCCGATTGTCAATTATGTATATCCGGAATCGGTAGCGGACGCACAGGCGAGCATGACGTACCTGACCGCGCAAATGCAGTTGTACAACGACCTTTTTGGCGTATATCCTTTTCAAAAAGAGAAATACGGGCATTGCCAATTTGGCTGGGGCGGCGGCATGGAACACCAAACGATGTCGTTCATGGGTGGTTTTGGCTACGAATTAGTGGCACACGAAATGGCGCACCAATGGTTTGGCGACAAAGTAACCTGCGGGTCGTGGGAAGATATTTGGCTAAACGAAGGCTTTGCGACCTATTTGAGCGGACTTTGCTACGAAAATCTGCAGCCTCAATATTGGCAACAATTCAAACAACAGCGTATCAACAGCGTCACTTCGCAGCCAGGCGGCTCGGTTTTCGTGGATGATACGACGAACGTGAACCGCATTTTCAGTGGTCGGCTCACCTACTCGAAAGGCGCGATGGTGCTGCATATGCTGCGCTGGGTTTGCGGCGATTCGGCGTTTTTCGGTGGTATTCGAAACTACCTCGCCGACCCAAACTTAGCGTACGGTTACGCTAAAACCGCCGACTTGCAGGCCCACCTCGAAGCAGCCTCCGGCAAGAATTTGAGCGGTTTTTTTGCCGATTGGTTCATGGGGCAAGGCTATCCTTCCTATCGAATCACCTGGTCGCAAAATGGCGACAACCTATTGACTTTCAATGTAAAACAAACGCGCTCGCACCCTTCAGTTGCCTATTTTGAACTGCCCTTGCCGCTGCGTTTGAAAGGCTCGCAGGGACAAACAAAGGACATCGTTCTGCAGCACACGAGCAATGGGCAAAACTTTCAGGAACAGGCAGATTTTGTCGTCACGACCGTCGAATTTGACCCGAATTTGTGGTTGATTTCCAAAGACAACACGGTAACGAAAGTGGCTGTCGGCACGCACGACCTCGCTGCGCCGGGTTTCTCGCTGAAAATTGAACCGAACCCGGCGACGGGCGGCGTTTTGCGGGCAGTAGCAGCGGCACCGGTTTCCGGGGAAATGATTTTTTCGCTGGAAAATACCGCCGGACAAAGGCTCATTTTGCAAACACAAAACCTGACTTCCGGGGAAAACCGCTTCGCGCTCGACGTGGCCGGCTTGCCCGCCGGAACGTATTTTTTGAGGATGAAAAATGTCTCCGGGGAAATGACAACACAAATCATAATTCATTAATAATCAATTTTTTAAATAATGAAAAAATTCATTTTCGGACTTTTTGCCCTCACAATCGCGGTTTTTGCCGCGCCAACTGCCAATGCTCAAACCACGCCCGCCAAAAAAGCGCAGTGGAAGGAAATGCGCGATTTTCACGACGTGATGAGCGTGTCGTTTCACTCAGCCGAGGAGAAAAATTTTGCGCCACTGAAAGAAAAATCCGGGCTGCTCGTCGAGCGGGCAAAGGCTTGGAAAAAATCGGCAGTCCCGGATGGCTACAAGCCGGAAGTGACCGCTGAAGTGCTGAAACGCTTGGTCAAACAGTGCAAAAATGTGAACAAAATGGTCAAAAAAGGCAAGTCCGATGCCGAACTCTGGACGGGCATCAACACGGCTCACGACATTTTTCATGAAATCATGGAGAAGTGCCGCGAACACTAAAAAGTACTTTTTTGAAAATCCGGGGTTTCAAATTGCTTATTTTCAATGAAAGAAACCCTCGTGTTTTTGCAACGTCGGAAGGGCCCAAAACCCTTCCGACGTTAAACCCATTTTTTCAGTTATCGGAAAAGTCCGACTGGAAACACCGTTTGCTGAGCAGTTGCCTTTTGTGAAAGGGTACTTCGACAGCCTGTTTTACGAAAAAACACGGCTGACGCAGGGCTTTGAATGGTTGAAACTGAATTACCAAAGCGACACGGCAACAGTGGAGACTTGGCTGTACAAACCCTCGAATAACATTGATTTGACACTCGCTACCGTTCAAATATTTTGACAGTTACGAGCAGATGTTTGAATAGTCTGGGAAGCAAAAAAAGTTTGCAAACAATTGATAATCAATTTTTTAAAATACACAAACATGAATATAAAAACAATATGCTCCGTATTCGCAGGGTCGGCAATTTTGCTTTTTGCCTGCAAACAAAAAGCCCCCGACACGCAGTCGGCAACCGGATTTGCCAACGAAACCGACTTCATCTGCGGCATGAAAGTGCGCGCAAATTACACCGACACCTGCCACTACAAGGGCAAGGTGTATGCGTTTTGCAGCGAATCGTGCAAGGAGGAATTTCAGGCGAACCCGGAGTCATTTTTAAACAAGGAAACAAAGTAAAGGCATAAAACTACCCTTTCTGATAGCTTTGTTTTTCGTCCTTTTCACAGGTTTGGCGAGCGGGCAGGTTTTGAAACCAAGCGGCAAAAAGCCCATTACATTTTTGTGCCCGCCCTGCGGTTTGCCCTGCGACACGGAGAATTTTGATAAGCCGGGACGTTGCCCCGTTTGTGCGATGAAACTGTTTGCCTCATACCCTGAATTTGCCGACAAACACGGCGAACACGGCGACGTTTGCCGGAAAAAAGTGGCGGTCGTGCTGTTTCCCGGAGTCGAAATCATTGATTTTTCAGGCCCATGGGAAGTGTTCGGAGCCGCCGGGATGGAGGTTTTTTCGGTCGCGGCGAGCGATACTTTGCTCACCGCAACGATGGGTTTGACGATGAAACGCGATTTCACGTTCGTCAATGCCCCGCCCCCGGACATCGTACTCGTGCCCGGGGGCGGCGTTGACCCTTCGGATACGGCGGTCGTGAACTGGATTGCCCGCACGAGCCAAAAAACGGCGCACACGATGTCGGTTTGCACCGGCGCGTTTTTGCTCGCCGCCGGGGGATTGTTGGACAACTTGACGGCGACGACGAATTTCCCGGCAATTGAAACTTTGAGACGCATTTCGCCCAAAACCACCGTCGTGGACAAGGTTCGTTTCGTGGACAACGGGCGCATCATCACCTCGGCGGGTTTGTCGTCGGGCATTGACGCGGCTTTTCACCTCGTTTCGCGGTACATCGGCAAAGCCCAAACGACGCGGCTGGCGAACGACCTCGAATACGATTGGCGCGACAGCGACCCCTTCGTGCGCAGCAAATTGGCCGACAGGCATTTGCAGGATTTCCTGAACGCACTGACCCCGTTCGACTACGAAATGACCGATTATGCCGGCGGCAAAGACAAATGGTCAGTATCGGTTAATGTCAAAACAGACTTGGAAAAGGATTATTTACTGCAAATTTTGACAACCCAATTTGAGCAAGTTTCAGGTTGGAAAGAGACCCGAAAAAGTGGTAAATGGCAATTTTCAGATGCCGGTGAAAATTGGCAGGGAACACTGAAACATAGTCAATCCGGCGATACTGAACATTTGCTCACATTTAAAATTTTAAAAAAATGAAAAAATTTCTTTTAGCGATACTTTTTATCCCGGCATTGATTGCTTGCAAAAATCAACCAACGGCAAAACAAGCCCCTGAAAAAGTATCCTCCATCAGCAAAGAGGATAGTTTGAAAATTGCAGGGGAGATAGCGAATTTTAGACCCGAAAATCACAACAGTTCGATGGAATTGATTTTCGGAAAACCCAAGTTTGACATCCGAACCATTGGCATATTGGTCTATGATGGTGTGAACGATTTGGACGTAATGGGTCCCCGATACGTTTTAGGGCAGGCAATGGGCGTTAAAACACAACTCATCTCCATCAAAAAAGGGAATATCAAAACTGTTATGGGCGTGGAAATGGTGTCCAACACCGTCATTGACTCCGTTTCCCAATTGGATATTCTGATAGTTCCCGGCGGTTTTAAAGGCACTATCGAAGCCGCCTACGACACAAAACTGCACGAATGGATCAGGAGAATAGACCAGACGACCAAATATACGGGTGCAGTATGTACGGGTGTCTGAGTGTTGGGCGCAACAGGGCTTCTGGAAAACAAAAAGGCTTCGACAAACTGGTACAGGGAAGAAGAGTTTTTAAAAAAATACAAAGCAATTCCTGCCAATCAACGATACACCCAGGACGGTAAGTATTGGACAAGTGCGGGCGTTACAGCAGGAATGGACATGTCGTTAGCCATTATGAAAGATATTTTTGGCGATAAATATGCCCAAGCTATCATGCTCGATATGGAGTACGACCCGCACCCGCCACTCGAAGGCGGAACGCCCGATAAAACTAATTGGGCTGTAAATTGGATGATGGAAGCCATGTATGACGGAGGAGTTAATCCGTTGATTGACAGCCTTGAACGCAGAAAATAAAACGCAGAGGACAAAGCATCTGCGCCTATTTGCGGCAAACCCAACCCGCAAACCCAACGCAGCCGCAAACAGCGCAGATGCCACCGTTTTCCATGCAATAAGATAAAACAAAAAATATCAAAAAAAGAGGTCGAAATATACTGCCTTTGCCCAAATTTTAGTTTTATGAAGGGGAGTTATCACAAAATAATAAACGGCGATAGCCGACAAATGAGTGAACTCAAAACGGCATTGTAAAGTTAGATTTTGAATACATACTGTTCTTTAAAAAGCAAGGTAATGCCCCCAAACCAACGGCTGAGGCTCCCCTCATTATGAAGACAAAATCTTCGCTTCTCTACTTTAAAGTGGTTGCGTAAAACAGGAAGAGGACACTCCTATACCACTTCGCCGCCGCAGCTCGACCCGGCTCCTGCCGTGCATCCGTAGCAATGCTGGTTCAGCACAATAGCGCGATTCAGCAGGTGATCAAAATCAAAATCCCGGATGTGTACAGCGGAGCCGCTGACCCGGAGGCCAAGCATCTGGTTGAAGTCGCAATCGTGCAGATAGCCGTCCCAACTGACAGAAATCGTGTTTCGGCACATCACCCCCGATACTGTTGCCGGATTGAAGGCATTTACCAGCGTGTCCATGTAGGTTTCGTAGTTATGCGATTCAATAAGATAATCCAGAAACCGCGAAATCGGCATGTTGGTAATGGCATACAAATGATTGAAGTGGATGCCATACCGCCTTTCTAATTGCTGCCTGAACTCCCGTTCCAGCCCCGCCTGCGAACCGGGCAGGAAGGCTCCGGAGGGATTATACACCAAATCGAGCAGCAAGCCGGTATCGGGCTGCCCATAACCGGCGGCATTGAGCTTTTGCAGGGCAGCAATGGAATCTTCAAAAACACCGTCGCCGCGCTGTGCGTCCGTGCGCGTCCTGGAAAAATGCGGCAGCGACGAAACGATGTGTACCCGGTTTTCGGCAAACCAGTGCGGGAGGTCGTAGTATTTTTTGTTCGCCTCAATGATCGTCAGATTGCAGCGGTTCATTACTTTTTTGCCCAGGCGGCGGCACTCCTGCACAAACCACCGGAAATGCGGATGCATCTCCGGTGCCCCTCCTGTGATGTCCACGGTCGGAATGTCGTGTCTTTTCAGAATCTCCAGACAGCATTCCAGCGTTTCCCGGCTCATATTTTCGACTTTCTTGTCCGGCCCGGCATCCACATGACAGTGGGCACAGGTCTGATTACATAGCTTGCCAATGTTGATCTGAAAAATCTCAATGGCTGCCGGTCGCAGGGGACGGAAACCTATATTGGCCACTTTATCAGCAAAAAGCGGAAAACGCGCATCCTGCAACTCCCGGCCATTCAGCACCTTGAGTTGAAAAAAAGTATCTGCCAGCGGCTTTCCGCTGGCAGAAAGGGATTTTGTGCGTTGGTGAATAGACATGTCTAAAGCAGTTTTTCCTTGGCGTGTTTCATCATCTGCGTCGAATAGACAAGGGTAATACCCGCCTTCATCGCTGCTGTAACGTGTACCGCTTCCATCATCGATTCTTCGTCAGCACCCTGCTTCATGCACTCGTCCGTGTAGGCATCAATGCAGTAGGGACATTGCAGGGCATGTGCCACAGCCAAAGCGATAAGGGCCTTTTCGCGCACACTTAAAGCGCCCTCCGTTCCGGTAGCCGCACCATAGTAGTCGAAAAATTTTTTGGCCAGATCGGGCTGCCACTCCCCGATTTTACCAAATTGAGCAAGGTCTTTGGCAGGTTCAAAATAATGTTTTTCCTTAATCATAAAACGTGTTTGGAAAGGATCAGCAGCAGTCACCGCCGTCGTAAAAAAAATGGGTTTTGAATTAAAGATATTGTCGCATTGCAGGATATCCGGAGGGAGTATCTAAATCATTCATCTGTTCAATGATTAAAATTTCAAAACTCCAAACCCCGCAGGCCATTCAGGATGCGTTTTCGCGCTTCCTCAGAAATGTGTATTCCTCCTCCGTCTTCACCAGATGTTTCTTCGGAAGTCAGTTTTTTTTGAAAGACTGACTCAATCGCAGCGCTCTGCGCCACAAAGCGGCGACAGGCAGCACATATTTTCAGATGAAACTTCAGTTGCCACCCCCGATAAATACTTAATGACCCGGCGGCCATTTTTTGCTCTGTCAGCAAAGTGGCCTGTTCACACGAAAGCAATAAAAAATGCATCATAACTGAAAAATACTTCAACGATTGAACCAATGCACCTCCAGGCAAAGCCGCAGTTGCAATTTAGTGCGGTGGAGTATCTGCCAGTAATTAGACGATGACAGGTTCAAATCCTGACAGATTTCCGCCCCTTTTTTATTTTCTAAAAATTTCATCAGAAAGGCAATGCGCCACGTTTCCGGCAACTGGTCAAAGCACCTTTCTAACGTTGTCTGAAACTCCGGGTTGTCCAGCAGCTGTTCGGGATTTTCGTGCCAATTTCCCCCAGGCATTTTCCCGGTAGCCCAGCGTCCATTGGGTGCAAAAAAATCATCTGTCAATATCGTAGGCTGCCGCATTTTTCTCCGAAAGTAATCCGCCGTTTTGTGGTGCAGAATACTAAACAGCCAGGTCTTGGGGCTGCTGTCGCCTTTGAAGGCAGCCAGCTGCTGTGCTGCTGCAAGAAAAGTGTCCTGCACCAAGTCTTCAGCAGTTTCGCGGTGCGAAGTCAGAAAGAAGGCCCGCCGGAAGAGTCCGTCAGCATACGCACTCACCCAGTTTTCGAGGTCGGAGATGAGTGAGAATTCCTTTTTTTCCTGCATGATGATAAAAAAATAAGCGCAAAGAACATCAAAAAAATCTAAACCCTCCCCACTTAAAGCCCAATTAAATCAGCGGACGGGGAATTCCCACATTACCCGTTGTAGAATCATTCCGAATGTTAAGTATCTGGTAGAACTTAATTCATGTTATGCTCAATGTAACTGTTTGAAAATAAACACATTATCACATTAATAAATTAGCACATTTACTTACCTCCAAATGCCCTATCTTTGTGCCGATATTCATTCATTTTTTTCTCTTTTTTATGATGCGCTTTCTCATTATTTTTCTGACCCTCTTTTTTTTCGCTGCCTGTAAAAACGAAACCCCGAAGGCCCCGGCGGCCGATCTGCGTATTTCGGAACAGGCCGAAGAACTCAAAAAGTGTGTCCGCGACTCCAATTGCGTTGAGGTATCATTCACCCTGCCCCAATTGGAAGGCGGCCCCAATGCCACCGCCACCAAGATCATCAACGACTCCCTCAAAGCAGCCATTCTGGGTTCTAACCGTGCATCTTATACCCTCAGGCAGGCCATAGACAGCACCATGCAGCAAATGTTGGCCGATTTGAAGCAACAACTGACCGATATGGACGACCCGCAGAGTACAATGGGCTATTACGAGCAGGCGGAAGGAAAAATCATCTGGTCTTCTCCCAAAGTCGTATCGGCTGCCTTTTCTTACAGCTATTATACCGGGGGAGCACACGGCATGTACGGCACAGACCTCGTCACTTATGACTTACACAGCGGCAAAGAATACAAAATAACCGATCTGATAAAAGACACCACCGCCCTGCGTCCCCTTTTAGAAGCAAAAATTCTGACACAAAAACGGTCGGAAGACAACACCATCGCCACTTTAAAAGATATGCTTTTTGAACCGGACAGCCCTTTGCAGCTGCCTGTAAATGTGTGTGTGGTAAAAGAAGGGCTGCGCTTTGTGTATAATCCCTACGAGATCATGGCCTACGCCTACGGACAGTCAGATGTAACGCTCACTTGGGAGGAATTGGGTAAAATAGCCGACCGCAACACAACTCAGTAGGCTACAGGCACGCTTTCAGCCGCTCTACAAAATCAAATACATCCTGAAAAGAATTATATAATGGCACCGGGGCCACGCGAATAACATCGGGTTCGCGCCAGTCGGTAATCACCCCTTCGGTGGTCAGGCGCTGGTGCAGGCTTTTGTCGGCATCCTGTACCTGTATGGACAACTGACAACCGCGCTGCGCCGGGTCGGAGGGTGTAATCAGCCGAATGCGGTGGCCGGGCAGTTGGTGCAACAGTGATTCCAAGTAACCCGTCAGGGCCAGCGATTTTTCGCGCAATGGCCCCATCCCGCCTGCCGCCCGAAACACTTCCAGCGAAGCGCGCAAAGCCGCCAGAGACACAATGGGCGGATTACTTAATTGCCAGCCTTCCGCGCCGGGCAGCGGATCAAAATCGTAGCGCATATTGAAGCGTGTGGCTTTGTTGTGGCCCCACCAGCCCGCAAAGCGCGGCAGATCGAAGCGGCGGGCGTGGCGCTCGTGTACAAAACACCCTGCCAGATTGCCGGGGCCTGCATTGAGGTACTTATAAGTACACCACACGGCGAAGTCGGCACCACTGTCATGCAGCCCCAGCGGAATATTCCCTGCCCCGTGTGCCATGTCGAACCCTACCGAACAACCCTGTGCGTGGGCCTGACGGGTAATTTCCTGAAAATCAAATACCTGCCCCGTATAATAGTTTACGCCGCCCAGTAAAACTAAGGCAACGCGTGAACCTTCTTTTTCCAATTGTTCCGCAATATCGGCTGCACGAATCAGGACTTCTCCGGCACGCGGACGCAATTCGAGAATGGCCTCTTCGGGCGTAAAGCCGTGCCATTGCACCTGCGAAGCCACTGCATACCGATCGGACGGAAAAGCGTCGCTTTCAATCAGAATTTTGTAGCGCTCCGGGGTGGGTCGGTAAAAAGAGGTCATCATCAGGTGCAAATTCACCGTCAGCGTGTTCATCACCACCGTTTCGACGGGCAGAGCACCCACCAAGTCTGCCATTTGTTCTGTAAGCAGTTCGTGATAGGGCATCCAGGGGTTTTTGGCATGAAAATGTCCTTCCACACCGTATTTGGCCCAGTCATCCAATTCCTGCACTACAAAAGCGCGCGCGTTTCTGGGCTGTAAGCCTAAGGAATTGCCACAAAAGTATAATAAAGGCTTTCCGTCAGCATTTCCCGGAAAATAAAACTGGTCACGGAAGGAGCGCAGGGGATCGCGCAGGTCAAGTGCGGCAGGAGATAACATGAGTAAATGTGCTAATTTTTTATTATTCCAATTTGATGGTTTTCAGATAGTTAAGTTGAAAATAGTACAAATTTATTTCAAAAACTTTACGCTACTTCCCGATAGCCTGTCAGCCCCTTGAAGTAGCGACCTGCTATCCATCCAAAAACAAAACCGCCGATATGCGCCCACCACGCTACGCCTCCTGTATCGGCAGCACTAACACCGAGTGCGCCCATGCCCGACATGGTTTGCTGTACAAACCACAGGCCGAGGAACGCCCACGAAGGCACATAGAAAGCGAAAAAAATGAAAAACAGCATTTTAACCCGCGAGTGGGGAAACATGGTGATGTAAGCCCCCATAACAGCCGCAATGGCTCCGCTCGCTCCAATACAGGGAATCGTGCTGTCGGGTGCGATTACTACTTGAGCCACGCCTGCCAGCAGGCCGCCCATCAGGTAGAACAACAAAAAACGCATGTTTCCCACCACCGCCTCAATATTATCGGCAAAAATCCAAAGGTAAAGCATATTGCCCAACAGATGCGCAAAGCCGCCATGTAAGAAAATACTGGTCAAAAGCGTATGTACATCCATTCCGTGCGATATTTCGGCAGGAATGGCTCCGTATTGCTCTACAAATTGCGCCCCCGATTCGGGAGGCATAATGATCTGCCAGACAAATACCGCAATATTAAGACCCAGCAGCAGGTAACTGAAAAAAGGCGCGTGTCCGCGCTTAATGTTATCATCTCCGATCGGAAAAATCATAGTCTCTTTTACTCAAATTCGATGAGCAGATGCCCCTTTTCCACAGCCTCTCCCTGTGTAACCCCCACCGACTTTACGGTAGCGTCGCCTATTGCCTTAATGACGTTTTCCATCTTCATGGCCTCCAAAATCAGGAGGGGATCGCCTTTCTGTACTTTCGTACCCGGTTCTGCAAGCAGTTTAATCACCAAACCCGGCATTGGGGCTTTAAGATGGTTTACCTGCCGACTGCCGCCTTTGGCGAGACCAAGATGCTGTACCAAACGATCATAGGCATCTTCTATTTGAACACTGAACGTATTACCTTCCAGTTGAAAAGTAAAGGTTTTGGTCTTATAATCCGCTTTCTGAAGCACCGCATGGCGCGATTGGCCATTGTACAACACATGATAAATATCGCCCTCCACCCACATCACATCCAATACGCGGGCCTCTTCAGGAGCCACCGAAAAAGTGTGCTGTCCGCCATTTACAACAACTTGAAAAGGTTCGTTCATATTTGTTCTTTAAAATAAGGCTGCAAGGTAAGGGGTTTGCCCTGATTGTAAAAATAAGTTAAAACTATTTTCGTTTTCCCGACAAAATTGTTTTCAAATGGTATCTTTCAAACACAGAATTTTCTGTTTTTTCTTGCTGCTGTCGTGGGCAGCAGCCCCGTTGGTGGCACAAAATGCCGCTGCGAAACCTGTTTATAACATTACCAAAGAAGCCGTCGGTAAAAAAGCGATGGTGGTGTCGGCACACCCGCTGGCCACTCAGGTAGGCGTAAATATCTTGCGGGCAGGTGGCAATGCCATAGACGCAGCCGTCGCGGTACAGTTTGCTTTGGCTGTAGTGTATCCGCAGGCGGGCAACATCGGTGGCGGTGGCTTTCTGGTATGGCGCGACCGAAAGGGAGCCATAGCAGCGCTGGATTACCGCGAAAAAGCCCCGGCTGCTGCTACCGAAACCATGTATCAGGACAAAGACGGCAATGTGCTGGTTGAGAAAAGCCGTTCCGGGTCTTCAGCAGCCGGTGTACCTGGCACAGTGGATGGCATGTGGGAGGCGCACCAAAAGTACGGCCGCCTGCTGTGGAAGCAACTGGTACAGCCGGCCATCGAACTGGCCGGGAAAGGGTTTGCCATTACTGCACAGGAGGCCAACAATTTGAACCGGGAGCGCGACCTGTTTCTACAGTACAGTTCCGCCCCTTCGGCTTTTACAACAAAAGCGAAGTGGGTACCGGGCGACTATCTGGTACAAACCGATCTGGCCACTACCCTGCGCCGGGTGAGCGAGCAGGGACGCGATGGTTTCTACAAGGGCATTACGCCGACTTTGGTCGTACATGAGATGCAACAAAAAGGGGGCGGCATCATGACAGAAGCGGACTTTGAAAATTACCACAGCGTCTGGCGTACGCCCTTATCTTTTGACTATAAAAATCACCATATCGTCACCATGCCACCGCCCAGCAGTGGCGGTGTTCTGCTTCAGCAAATGTTGGAAATGGCAGAGATTAAAAACCTTGCCTCCTATCGCGTGCATTCACCGGAAGCCATGCACCTGATGGCCGAAATAGAGCGGCGCGCTTACGCCGACCGTGCCGAGTACCTTGGCGACCCCGATTTTTGGAAAGTGCCAGTGCGTCAACTCACCGACCCTGCTTACCTCAAAAAACGCATGGCGGATTTCAATCCCGACCGCGCCACTCCAAGCGCAAGTATAAAAGCGGGCGTTTTTCCTGAAAGTGAACAAACGACCCACTACTCTATTGTCGATCCTGAAGGCAACGCTGCCTCTGTGACCACCACCCTCAACGACAGTTATGGCAGCCGTTGTGTAGTGGCAGGTGCAGGTTTCATCCTGAACAATGAAATGGACGATTTCAGTGCTAAACCGGGTGTTCCCAACTACTATGGAGCTGTAGGCGGAGCAGCCAATGCCATTGCAGCTCATAAAAGACCCCTCAGCAGCATGACTCCGACCATCATCACCAAAAAGGGCAAACTTTGGATGATCGTCGGTACACCCGGCGGCACTACAATTCCCACCAGTGTCTTTCAGGTAATTGTTAATGTTATAGATTTTGGCCTTCCCCTGAGCCGTGCCGTGCAGATGAGTCGTTTTCATCACCAATGGAAACCCGATTCCATTGCCATAGAAGCCGGTCCTGATTGGCCTATACCACCTGCTTCCATCGCAGCACTGGAACAAAAAGGACATACCATCGTAAAGCGGACGGCTATCGGACGCGTAGAAGCCATCATGCGCACTAAAAATAAATGGCAGGGCGTGGCCGACCGTCGGGGCGATGATACTGCACAGGGCTATTAATTTGCTAATTTGCGAATGTATTAATGTGCTAATTTTGATGCATGTACACTGTAATAATTTAAATTAAAGCCAATAAAGCAGTCATAGAAAATTACATCTGCTTTTACCGGGCATTTAGGGACGTGTAAAAAATAAATTGTGATCTTTGCGTTTCAATTTTGGAGTCATGGAAGTTTTTACAGAAGACGAAATCAGATATTTCAAGCAGTTGGACGAGCGACAGCAGCGGCTTTTTGCGGG